>Ga0179593_1706888_pt1 | contig 21690 bp, 23 predicted proteins | sample CZODoug2_1_08_16_FD_185931 | JGI IMG/M metagenome (GOLD analysis project Ga0179593, IMG submission 185931) | Vadose zone soil fungal communities from Angelo Coast Range Reserve, California, USA - CZODoug2_1_08_16fungal (PacBio error correction) | ecosystem: Environmental > Terrestrial > Soil >...
AAAAATATGATCGCTTAGGAAGTCCGGCGATGCGTGCTGCAGGGAGGGTCACCCAACCTTCTAAAATGCTGACTGCGGGAACCCACCGCGTGTGCGCGGGTTCCGGCAAGCACATTCAGGGCCAACGATGCCGACAATCCTCGTCGAGGCGCCTTTTAGTTGAAGCAACGGCGGACTGGGACTAGCGTTCCTTCTTTGGTTGATCAAGAGTCGCTTATGGATTCAAACGACCAGCTCGGTTGGCGATAACTCTGGGCGCGTGCGTCCTGCTTGGCCGAGAGAGAGTGGCCGCGCTGGTCAAGACCGATACGGAACGCCAAGAAACGGACGTCCTTCTCGTCGGACGCCAGCTGTCATTGGGTGGAGGGAAGGTTTCTTCTGGAAGCACCGCTGCAAGTAGGTCTCATCCAGGGCGTGGGGAAGACTCAAAAAAACAAAGTAGGGTAATAAAAATCAGCGGTATGCGACCGAGGGCGAAGAAAGTCCAAAGAACAATGAAAAACAACACTTGAGAAAACTACGAAAAGGGTGGAAATTGCAAGTGCGTTACCCAATCTGTGGATTAAGAGGGCCACCTCCATTTAACTTCTCTCGACACAAGCAGGACGCAGACGCGTAAGCAGCTCCCAAAAAACGCGGCGTTAGAAGAAGAGGTGAGAAGGGGAAAAGGCCACGCCGTATCAGGCCCTCACGTTGCGCCTCAAAGGCTAAGCGATCTGACAGAGGTTGTCAGGGATCCGCCATGACAATGGAAAACAGTTCTCGAGAAAACAGGCAACTTGGGCAACGCCAGGATGGCCGATAATTTGTTCCGCGGGGCGCAAGCTCGCCGGCCTAGAAAAAATAGAGAAGTGGTACCCAGGGCCCATCTTCTGGAAAGGGAAGAAAGGGGCGGTTTTGACCTCGGCTTGAGTCTCGAGGTTCCTGCGACGAGCTAAGTCCGATCATCTACCCCGACCTTCGTCCCTTAACTAGTAGTTTCAAAAACATGAAAAGGTGTGACGAAAACGGGGAGACGAGATCTATGACGAACGACGTTTGGTTTTGAAGTAAAGGTCCCCCACTTTGAGATCGGTGTTGGCTTCACCCAAACTCTATCGCATGCCGCAGTGCGCTAATGCAAGAAAAGAAAGAAAGTAACAGGGGCCAGAAAAAAAGATCGACGAATGGAAGGCACAAAAAAAGGAGAAACACAGAGAAGCGCATGTTCATTCGAGAAATCGAACTTGGCGGAGTTTCCGCGAAGCAGTACCTGGACGACCACGCGACTCGGGAGGGGCAAGGGGAAAGTGAAAAAAACTGGTCATCTACTGGCATGTTTGGGGCGCGGGAGAAGACCATCGACAACACTTAAGAAGACCGGCAAAAGAAAAATGAGAAAAAGATGATTTAAAAGGATGCTAGAACGGCGTCGCTGCATAAGTAACTTTACTTTGAGAATCCGGGAAAACAGCTGCGCGAATCCAGAGGGCGGGGATAGACAGCTCTAAAGGCTGCCGAGGGAATCGGGGTTTCTCAGCTGCGCGGGAATATGAGACAATACGGAGCCGAAAAGGAACGAAGTCTATCATGGTTCACCTCTTGGGCTACGTCGAGATGGATCCAGGGGCTCTTTCTTCCACAGCACTTCTCCATTAGCAACCGATGGGGAAATGGAAGGGGGGACAGAAGGCAAATCGCAACAACCCAAGAGTCGCATAAGAAGGGACACCAAAGCCAGATAATTTCCAGATTCCGGGGAAGGCTGGAAGAGGGACAGAAAGGAAGAAAGAAGCTTGGAAAGGATAAAAGGACCAGAGCGCCCCTGGAGCATATCAGCTAAACACGAAGGACAAAGAGTGAAAAAAAAAGGGGCAGAGAAGCCTGGTTAACACGGCAGTCAACTCCGGTCAGGGAGCATCGCATAAACTTGCTGAAAAACTCTAAGCGCGGAGACTCTAGAGAAGAGAGGGGGGGAAGAAAAAACGGAAAAATAAAAGTAAGAAGTGAAAAAACGAAAAAAAGACGAGAGAACTGTCCAGTGCGCAAAGGGAGCAGATTATGTCAGAATTATCGGAAAACGCCTAGGAGGGGGACCTTCCAGAACATAAAGGGTCCGGGGCCCAACGATAGGTACTGTTTGTTCTCTAAGCAATGGAAAAAAGGGAAAAAAAAAGGTTGAAAGGGGGGAGACTCTCAAAAAAAAAAGGGTAGTAGGGGAAAGATATATATTCCAAAACACTGTGGAAGTCTCAGGAAGTACATGGGAGACAAAGAGCTATGGCGGAGGGCGTATGGGTTTATGTGATCTGAATGTGTCTATTGTGCAGTCCAAAAAACTCTCGCTTGGTGAAAGAGGGGGGAAGAAAAAGGCACAGGCGCTTTAGAGGGAACATTTGAGATGGGGGTTGCGTGTGGGGGGGACCTGATAAAACGATTATGGGGTTTACAAAAAAGAGGAGAGCTCAGCAGGGATTGAAGCAGGAGAGTCTCGCCGGAGGAGCCGCTGCGCCCTGCCGGAAAAGGTGAAAGGGTGGGAATAAAAAAAAGCAAAAACCGAAAAGGAAAGGTTCAAAAAAACACAAAAGGGTTGGGAAAGCACTACGAGGTTTACTCTAGGCTAAGGCCTGCGCGCGGCTGAATCTTCGGGAAAAGGGGCCGTTGGGAACCTAAAAAAAATGTGGAAGGACTTAGAGGCGTGTAACTACGTGATGAAAAGAGCCTGGAGTGGGGAACATGTGAGAGATTGTCCATCGGTTGCTATCGTATGCTTTTTGCAACCGGAGAAAAAGGTTCGCAAAGATCAAAGGGAACAAAAAACGGTCGCGGATCGCAGCGGAAGGGTTTCGGGCCGGCCTGACCGCCGTCCTTGATGGGGTACTCTTCGAGCCGAGAGTCGATTGAAGAAGCCGGTGGCGACCAGGAAAAAAATGGGAAAATTCAGAACAGGTAAACCGTAGGGTGCCAGGCCCATGGCTCCGCCGAATCACATCTTTCATAGCATCTTCGGGACCTTCTCCGGAACATGAGGGATCGAAAGAATCCGAGTGGAAATGGGGTTTGAGGGTCAAGCGGACATCCGGGGAGCCGAGTCCCGTAAAAGAGAAAGGGCGAAGAAGCGGAAACTCAAAAAAGTTAAGGGCGGTGGTAGCCTTTTTAAAGGAGACATAGTTCGAGCTGAGAGGGGGGACGCTGTCCAAGAAGTAGTGCCTATTTCGGGGAGGTGTGCAAGAGTGCGAATAGTTTGGGGGAAATCCAAGGGGGGTTTATTGGGGGAAACCACAATGAGGGGGTAGCAATAGATAAAAGAGCAAAAGGGGAAAAATCCGTCACGGTTCAAGGGCCCGGTATTGGTGCAGAGAAAGGTCTTGGTACAAGGTTAGGAGAAAAAAGCTAAAAGCGAAAAGAAAAAATGAAACGCGCTTCCAGAAGGGAATGGCGTCAATTATAGATTCTCCTTGCGGAGCGGGGGGTCGGCACAACATGAGGGGACTGAGGACCCCAAAGCGGGAAAATCTTTGGGAAATCAACCCTTGGGTAATAGTCAGGAGGTTCCTACATCATTGACAAGGGACCTTCGCCTGTAGTTGAGGGGAAAAGGGGAGGGGAAGGATACGCAGGGCGTAGGCTCTGTGGGGGGGTAAAAAAAAAAGAAAAACGCCTAGGCGAGAAAGCCTTATCAAAACTGCTTGGCCGAGAGAGGAGCGGAAAGGTTTCTCCTCTGGGGGGAATCCCCTAGATACATGTACGCCACTCCTTCACCCAAAGTACGGAAATGTCATGGGGAGGAGTAACAACCGCTGATCTCGAAAAAGGAAACTAAGCAGGTGCGCCCGATTTGAGGGGGGACTTACGCCGCCACGGAAAGAAAAAACAAGGACAGCTGGCTCATGCTATTACGTCCGGGAAAATGGCAAGGGGAACCTGTAACCGCGGAAACCTTCTGAGAAAATCGGAGAAAGTTCGCCAAGCAGAGGAGAATCGAAAGCCTGGGAAAAACCGAAGGGCAAGCCGCTTGCAAGTCCTCCTGGGAAAAAAAAAAGGCGGAAAGTGTCGGGGACATAAGAGGCGCTCGAAAAACGAAAGAGGGGGGGGGGGAAAACCCATCCCGGTTTCTGGTTTGGAAAAACGGAGGAGACCGGAGAAAATATTAAGAAAATCTTGAAGGATCGGCAAAGAAAGCGTTGATCGCGCTTTATGCTGACGGAGAGTCTCTGCGAAGTCCGAGAGAAGAAGGACCAAGAGGCACTCCCAGGGATTAAACATTGTGTGACGGCACAAACGGTGGGGAAGATCTATTTCTAGAACTTAACTTGGGGGGTTGAACCAGGAAAGGGAGATCGGTAAAGAAACGAGAGCAGAAAAAAAACACTGGGGAGAACTACTCGGGAGCCGGCCCCATCCACGGACATATCGACTCAAATAATCCCAAAAAGGAAGTCCGCCGGGGTCGCGGAAAAACGGACAACGAAGGGACCCATCCACGAGAGGGCAGAAGGGGGCCTAAAAGGAAAAAGTGGTGACCACCCGTTGAACCACTTCAGTGAGAGACTAATCCATCGTGAAGAACGCCGTCTCGACGGAACCCTGACCGATATAAAGATGCAGAAGGGGGGCGCTGGAAGAAAAGAAAAAGAAAAGAAGGTTGTAAGAAGGGCGTCCTTAACAAAAATGCAGCGCAGAGGGAGGGGGTCGATCAAAACAGTCGATTGGCGGCTCGAGGCGACGCGGATGTATACGGTCCGCGAAAAAAGGTAACGCAGTACCATTGGGCCCGATCGAGATTTATCAACAAGGGGGCGCTTAGGGAAAACATCTGCTAATGAAACTGAACTGCCGCCGAGAGACCCTCTGGTCAGGAAGAACTGCGAGAAAAAAATAAGGAGGAAATCAGACTCCGCGAAAAATGAAAAGAGCGAGCAGGTCGGAGAGCTTCGGCCAGAAAACGGAGCGGTGCTCTAGAAAACCATCTCGCATACAGAACTCAACAATCAAAAAGAAAAAGACCGGCCCGGGGGCGGGGGATGCAGTTATGTACCCTGCAAGGGAAGCGGAGGGGTTCTAACTTCAAAAGAAAGCCTGAGGTAGAATAGAATGGTAAACTCCGCAAATGGGTCTCAAAGACGCCGATCTAAGTGGGAAAATCCCTCTCAAAGAAAAAGAAAAGGGGACATTTTCGGAAACGGAGAGTTCTGGGAAAAGAAGGGAAATCATCAATCACGGGACAGAAAATACCAAGTTCTAGAGAAGCGCGAGGGGACAAAGCAATGGTGAGGGCTCAGAAAAAACAAAAGGGAAGGAAAACAGATAGCTTAACAAGCAATTGGACTTTATAAAGCGCGGATAAAGTGCTTCGGACAGGAATCGTTGAAAGTGGGTGGGACAAAAGAGGAGGGGGGGTGAGAGAGCATCCTCTGACCAGTTGAAGGGGAAGGGTTGGGCCGCACGGCCAGGTCGCGGGGATGTGAGTCCGTGGGGACGAAAAAAGGTCACCCCGTAAACTAGGAGAAAGCGAGGACTCTGACGAGGATGAGGGGGATCTGAGCCCGGGAAAGGGGGCAGAGTTGAAAAGGAGGTTAACCATAGAAACTTCCGAAAGTGGCGTGGGGGTCAAAAAAAAAGGGGGGTCAGGGAGAGCAGAGTGGGAGTGCCTAGTTCTAACGTATTCGCGCACTGTCCTGTTGAGGACCAGCGACGAATCGGAGAGAGTATGGCGACGGGGACCGTCTTGGACGATGAGTCAGAATATAGGGGGGGGCACTGGGTAACAGCATAGAATGACCATCGGGTATCGTATTGGGGAGACCGAGTCATGGGTTGGGAAGAAGAAGAAGTGGAACGAGGAGAAGAAAAGAAAGAAGGATAGGGACGAAGTCCTAAGAGGTATTGGAGGCAAGGGACTTACCTCCCGAGGACGACTCTAGAAAATTAAGAAGACTGGGGGAAAGGGGGAGGTAAGAAAAAAGAGGCTGGCCGCATCTCAGGGGGTGCCCGGAAAAAGGGTCCCCCGTGAACAGTAAAGTCCTGGAGCAAAAAAAAAGCCGGTCAAAGAAAAAATTTCAGATGAGAGGGTAGTGGGACACAGGGGGGAAGGAAGATAAAGAGGGGCTGAGTTGAAGGGAACGAAAAAGAAACCCTGCCGGTCGAGGGTCCAGGGGGGAAGAAAATGCCGGAAAATGGCCGCGGAAAAAAAAATGTAAAAAGGGAAGGAGCCTGAGAATCATATCACTTAGCGTGATTAAGGCGGCGGACAATTGGTGTGTAGCCGGGGGGGGGGATTAGTGAGTCGATCTGGAAGGGGGGCCCGGAGGGGAAAAAAAAGTTCATAGTTTCTCAGCCACGGGGGGAAAAAGTTGGGAGGGAAAACCACGAGCTCAAAAGGGGGGGGTCTGGTTCCAACCAAAAGTTAATCGTGGGAAAAAGATCCTCGATCAAAGTGGGGAAAGCCGTCCAAAAAGCGAAATCGGGATGTGGGAATCAGTATTAAGAGGGAAAAGGGATCTGAGGAGGACAGATCGGAGATGGAAGGACAAAAGTGGAAGGGAAATTGGGCCTACGCGCGGCCAGAAGCCTGACTTTGGGGGGAGGGGGGTGGATCGCGGAACTTGCAGCCTCAATGCCTGGGGGGACAAACCTCCGAGGGGGGGGGGGAAAAAAAGATTCAATAGCCGTGAGGGAGTGAAAGACAATCCTCGTCAGAACGCCTGCGAAGGGGAGGCAACGAAGAAAGGCGAAAAAGTCAACAAAAAAGGAAGAGGAGAGAGAAAAAGAATGGGGGTAAAAAGAAACGCGGAGTGGGGGCCGTCCGTGGGAAAGAAGAATAGTGGGGCGAGCTTGGAATCAAAAGACGATACCGGTGAAATCAAGGGAACGGACTTAAAAGGGAAAAAAAACAATGTGGGAAAATTTGAGGACACAGGGAAGGAAAGGAGGGGCTCTCACAACCACAAACGATGAGGAAAATATAGATAGCCGCGGTATGCGAAAGGGTTGCCGCTTGAGCGTGACCAAAAAAAAAAAGAAGCTGGCAGGTGAAAGGAACTAAGAAGGAAGCGAAAGAACTCAGGGCAAAGCAGGACGAAAACCGCGGGCGAAGCCTTTCCCCCCCCATCGTGCCAAAAAAGGAAGGGATGGGCGTTAAAGGAAGAAACGCGCCTCAGGGACCGAAAAAAAAAAAGTCAGAAACGGGTCACTCAAAGCAAGGGTTGGGAGAAGTTCTTTGTCGTCATCACGGGGCCATAGTGGGACGCTCGTGAGCAGAAAGAGAAAAGGGAGTTGGAAAAAAGCCTCAGTAAATCAGTTTGTGCTCATCGCGGAAAGAATAATCGAGACGAGAAAAAAAGTCCAGGATTAGAGGCGTCTCAAACCGTTCGAAAACATCGCTTTAGGGAGAGGGGAGTCTCAAAGGGAGCAGCGACCACAGAGCGACTGGGATAGTTGAAACAAAACAGCGATTTCGGCCCAGGGAAAGGGGGGGGGGATTTTAAGGGGGAAAAAAATCTATTGAAAAAAAAACTTCAGGAAAAAAACCAAGAAAAAACTTTGGAAAATAAGGGGGCGGCCACAAAACTTTCAGGCCGGACCTTGGCGCGCCTAAACGGTGAAAAACCGCCAGAAAGGAAAGAAAGGACGAAAGAAAGAAACCCTGATAAAGAAAAAGGGGGAGAAAAAACGAGGACGCATGTGGAACGGGCCAGGAAATCGACTTGGCTGCGGAGGGGAAATCTAAGAAGGATAAGAAAAGGGGACGACCACGCCGCGGAAGGGAAGACGACAGATTGTCCAAAAATTGGGGAAAAAAGGGAAAAAATCTAGGACGCGCGGAGAAGGCAAACGCCATAAAAAAAGGGCTCGACGCGAGGTTTATCACTACTTGTCTAAGCTGAGGATGAAAGATAAAAAAAAGACTCCGAAGAGACTTAGGTTAGGTCCTGCAATGCAGGGAAAGGCCATTGCCGATCAAAAAAAAAGAGAAACCGGCTGCCTTCAGTCACGGAGAGGGTTCGCATCTGCGGCATATCGCCATGTAAGAGGGCGGACGGGAAAGGGGGAAAGGGAACGCGGAAGAAGAACAAAGCCGGGTCAAATAGACTAAACTTCTTGAAAAAAAATCTTCTCCATGCCCCGGCTGAAAAATCCGAATATCCAAGCTGGGCCATGCTGTCCAAGAGAAACCCCTATAGAAAAGACGAGTACACGCAAGAAAATGACAGAGAAAGCTTAGAGGCCCACAGGAAGGTCGCTTGGAAAGATCAAAAGGACCATACCGCCAGCAGCCTGGAGCACGAGGCAGTAAAAACCGCAAAACAAATAGGGGAAAAATCAGCCCCAAAACCGCAGGGGGAGCCCGGAGATGGTCCTGAAAGGTCCCATCAACGACGTGAAGATTCGAAATCCACGAATTAAGCAACGGAAAAGAAAGTTAAACACTATTAGGAACGCCTCAAAGCGGGAGGGGAAAATTCTGAACTAAAATCAAACAATCGAAAACTCGCAAATGTCAGCGGAAGAGGGGGCAGGGCGGATTTTGGAAAAAAAGACCATAGACCTCCGATAACATCAACACTTGCACGAAAAACAACCAAAGGAATTTTTGGGGGAGGAGAATTAAAGAGGAGCAGGCAATGGGGAAAGCAACAACCACAAAAAAAACAACGGATAGATAGGAAAAGAGGAGGAACAATCATTGCGAGAGGTATACAAAGGGAGCTTCTGAAAAAAGAGGGTGGGAAGTGTTTAGAAGGGTGGGGCTATTTTCAGGGACCGACACTTCGTCTGGTCCGAATCTAATCGCTGCACAGAGGGAAAGCTTGGGGGGGGAGAACTGGGGGCAGAATTTGGGAAAAAAAGTAGCGAAGAGTGTGAGACCAATTTGTGGCTTCCTCGATTTTTAAAAAAATATCTTCTTTGCAGGGGCTTATTAGAGGACTCTGACAAAGGACTCAGAAAAGACCTGGAAGGAAGAGTGCCTGTAAGAAAGGCCGCGGGGGCAGGTATGGTGAAAAAAATTTTTGCGGGGTGCAGAGAAAGCCTTTGTTTAGCTGCCAAGTGCTCCAGGCAGAGAGACTATTGAAGGGGTAGCTTCGGGAAACCGGAAAAAAACTGCATGAGAGAAAAAAAAGAGGGGGGGGGGGACGGATGGAGAGGAAGGGAAGTATTCGACTCCTAATTGTGCGAGCCGCATTGCAGCAGATCATGGAAAAAGGGAAATCGTAGGGAGGGAGCATTGAGAAAAGGCGCAAAAAAAAAATAGACAGAAACGAAGGGGAGGAGAAGATGGTAAGAAAAGGAGCTCCGACCTCCTTCAGTAACATGGTCACTAAAAAGAGCCGATGAAACCCTCGATACCTGAATGAAGCAGGGGAGGGAGAGGGGGCTTTATAGGAAAGAAAGAGGCTCTGAAGGAGGGAAGTGACCAAAGTCACCGAGGGGGAACAGGACCCTGCAAAGAAAAAAATGAGCATCTTTCAGATCCCTCAGAATGGTAGTGAGAAAGACAGTCTTAATCCGAGAAAAGTTGAAGAGGACGCAGAGAAATGTGGAAAAGGGGTCCAAAGGAATGCGGACAAAAAAAACGCGGCCCGCGGGGACGTCCAGGATGAGGGGGGGGCAATGGAAGTAGAAGAGACTAACAACGGCGAAGCGGCCGAGTGTAAACTGTGTTCAAGGAGGAGTGGAGTCGATCTGTGAATGGGGCCGCTGCCATAAAGAGTCGTTCCAGGGGAGTTCTCAAGGGGGAGCACAGGGGGGAAATTTGAAGCTCAACTTGGGGGGCAAACCAAGGTGTTCGTGAGGAAAGATCTCCTCGATCAAGTGGGAAAATCCGTCCACAGAAATGTCTCCAGACTATGGGAGGGGAACTTAGCAGGGAAAAGGGGGTTTAGATAAAGGGGAAAGAGAGTAGATGAACGGGAAAAGAGATAAATCGATGTGACAAACAGGGACCCGGTGTCCGGAAAGAGGAAAATCCTGGGAGGGTCAGCTTCGAACAGGGTTCGAGAAATGACGAAAGTTGAAGCGGTGATGGCGCGTGTTGTCCCTGAACGTGTTTCAACTAGAAAAGGGGGGGGATGCAGAAGAAAAAAGAGAATCTCCTGAAAGGAAAACGGAGAAGAAGAGGATGGCCGGGAGGGATCAACCCCGAGGCAACGTATGTCCGCTTCCGCCCGCGCTTTTGCGAAGGAGAGGAGGAAGGCGTCGGCTGAGGAAGCAAAAACGAGAGATTGGCAGGATAGCTCATAACTTGCCTTTCAACCCGGACGGAGTCAGTCGTCCGGGGAAAAGAGGGAGGTTGTCTGGAAGGAATTAAGCACCGAGAAGGGAAAGATCTCTCCTCAACAATCAAAAGAAAGACGGGTGCTTCAGGCCACCAACCAAATGACAGCTGGCGCATGGACGTACGTCCGGGTGAAAGGGTGGCGTTTACCAGGGGGGGTCACATCAGGGGGGAAAAAGAGAGGGCCTTCTAGTCAAAAAAAAAAAGAGCCAAAAAAAACCGTCGGGAGGAAAACCGACGCGTTGAAAGCCACGCCTCGTACCGTCCGCCGTTCAACGACAAAAGGGCGAGGAAGACTGGACCGAGGAAGGGGGGAGAACTCCGGGGTGAGAAAAACTCGAGCAGAAAAAGCAGCGGAAAAAAATAATAAAAAGGAAAAAAAATGTGGGTGAGCTCCACACGCCGGCTAAGAAGCCATATATCCGCAAAAGGGCCATGCGGAGGGGGGAAAAGGGAGGCACAAAAGGCTCCAAGGAAGGGTTCGCTAAGGGACCAGAGAAGTTGAAACACACCGATTTTCGGGCCCTTTACATTGTGGTGACGGATGGGGAAAAAAGTGGGATCAGAGGATATTGGAAGGACTTTTTGGAGAAATTTGAGGGGGAGGGGCAAAGCCAAACTAAAAAGCCGCCCTTGTGCGCGCAAAAAGGTGGGAAGAACTCCGGGCAACACTGAGGGAAATCTGAAAAGAAAAAGCCATATCGTAAAGGAACGAAAAGCGACAAAAGAAAGAAGGGGCAAAAAGCCTTGCTTCGGAGTTTCCGCGAGAATGATACAGGGAAGGGAAGGAACGCCTTCGGAAAGGGGAAAAAGGAAAAGGCAATAGGAGTAAGGGAAAAAAAACTTTGGAAAAAAAGGTGCAACCCAGAATGGGGGACGATGCGATCCCCCATCGTCAACTTCCTCCGAGCGGAAATTCGCCACGAGAGGTTTATCAAAGAACAAAGGCTAAGAGGGGAGGAAAAAAGGGGAGACTAAAAAAGAAATTTCCGAAGAGTCCGGGGGAAAGAAGGGATGGTATCCACACCCTAGATCTGCAATCCATTGCTGGGGGGAGACATCAAAGAAGGGGTAAACGGAGAAATTAGGGAGCATAACCAAGGGAGGGGGATCAAGAGCCGTACACGGCAACGGGTCGCGCGGGATCCTCAGTTTGAAGAGGGGACTACCGAAGGAGAAGGGCCTGCTGTGGGGAAGAAGGCTGAATATACTCCAGTCCTCCGATAATCCCCCGCTGGAAATGATCTGCAGGTACAAATTCGGCCGACGGAAAAAAAAAAAAACAGAGAAAAAGATCCGATGGAAAAAATCTACAAAGGAAGAGATAGCTAAAGAGGGTCGCGCGCCGATTCCGTAAGACGGGGAGCTTGAGAAAAAAGAAAAATGGGGAAAGAAAGCAGCCGGGGGCATCTAAACTCGGAAGAAGGGTAAACCCATCAGCCTCCTTCCCCGGGAAGAGCTGAATTATATGGGGGAAAAGGCAGGGAAAGTCATGGAAGGTCAGCAAAGAAAGAGAGCGGTCAAAGCGGCTAGATTTAGAATCAGGGAATGGTAAAGAAAAAGGTCTTCAAAAAAAAAAAAAAAAGCTAAGAAAGGGGAAAAAAAAGCCCTCGATCCAGCAGACAAAGCTGCAAGTGCGCAAAGAAAAGGAAATTTACTGGAAGCGGCGATTCGAAAAAAAAAGAAGTGTCGGGGGGAAAAGGGAAAAAAGACCCAAAAAGGGAGTCACAAGGGAACCAGGAAACAAAATGAGGAATGAGAACAATGATTGGACGCGATAAAGGAGCAGAAAGGGGGATTGGGGGAGAGATCCACCAAAAAAAGGAGGGGGGAAGGAGAACGATGGAGGAAAAAAGGTTCGGGACGTCAATTGAGAAAACGTTAGGCGTCCCGGGTGGTTATCTTATTGGAGGTTGGCCTGCAAAAGAAAAACTCGGAGTGGGAAAGCCTGGTAAGTCCTGCGGATTCCAGTAGGGAAGGGGAGGTTGAGGTTGGCTTATCTCGCCGTTAGGGTGACTACCATTTGGCGGGTGAACCTTAAGAGAGAGTGAAAAAGAAATTGTGAAAAAAAACGAGAAATTAAGGGGAGGATGGGAGAGGAAAACAATAAAATGCCGTGTAAAATATCAGGTCAGTAAGAGACGTCGGGGGGGAAGGGAGTATTGGGAGGGGGGGGGGCAAAAAAAGGGGATGTCAAGGGGTAGCGAGAAAGGAGAAAAAGGGGTGCATAGGTACCCTTTTTATCTTCTGCCCTCGAAGGAGGAGGGGAATCGCCGGAACAGGAAGGAAGCTCTGCTAAGGAAGAGGAAAGGGACTGGGAAAAAAGGGAATCGACTGAGGGGGTTTGCTAGAAAAAATAACAGTAAAAAAAAAAAGGCCATGGGAAAAGAGGATTGGAAAGGGGCCGACGGGAAGCTGAACAATCAGGGAATCCATCTCGACGTAGCAAGCGGGAAAAAACGGGAGGGGTATCGCGGCGGAAAAAAGGAGGAATTTAGGAAGGGAAGAAAAACCGGATCGAAAAGAGCAGAAGGAGAGAAAGGAATGAGCAAAAAAGTTTTCGCGAGTGGCTGATCGACAAGAGGGAGGCTCTGCAGGAAAGAGGGGGAAGAAAAAGGGCCGTAAAAAGATTCCAGGGGGAGGGCATCGGGAGGATGTACTCGGCGGGAGGAAAAGACTCGCGGAAAGGGAAAAGGGGATTCAGGGGAGGGGGGAAAGGAAAACATGCCTAACTGAACAAGGGGGGAAAAATAAATGGACGGCAACGAATGCGTGTTCGCAGGCTTATCCTGCTTCGCGGACCTAATAAGTCAAAAGGAAGGCTAAAATTGTAAAAAGATTTGGGAAAGGGGGGAAACGGTAATGGGGGGGGAACTGGGCCAAAGATAGGGGGTTTCTCACCGTGTGCAGGCGAAAAGGTCGGCCTGAATGGGGGCGTTAAGCCAAAAAGCAGAAAGGGGGGGGACTTCTTTGAAACCAAAAGGAGGGTTAGAGAAAAAAAAAAATGGGAGAAAGAAAAAATTTGTAAGAAAGAGGGGGGTTTAAAAGCAACTTCCAGCAGTCAACCGCCGTCGGGGGTAGATATGAATTTATCGAGGGTAGGAAAGGGAACCTCTAGAGGAAAGAAAAGAGGAGGGAGAACCGATGCAAAGGAAAAAAAAAGGCCAGAGCCCGAAGACTTCGGAGAAGGCCGTGCGAAGAGGAGGGAAAAAGCAACATTATCGGAAAGGGCACTGGGGCTTTGACCCACCGCTTGATGGGGGGCGCTGTGGGAAGGAGAGGAGCACTTGGGTAAAAAAAGAATTGGGCAAAAAAAAAGGCGAGGAATAGTAAAGGAGGGGGAAGGGGGAGACGAGGAGTGCGGGTGATCACCCTAGTCGAGTCTCTCCGCCAGCGCCTTTGGGAGAAGCCGCTTAGCGAAAAAAACTGACTTTGCAAAGGGAGAGGGGGAGTGGGTCCAGAAATATCCCGGTTAACGGAAAAAACAAAAAAAAACCAAAAAACTCGTCGTTGCGAAAGTGGCTCAGGTGTTCTGCGTAAGCAGGACAAGTCGGGAGGCATAACGCTGAGCTCAAAACAACACAAAGGAAAAGGGGGAGGGAAAAAAAAGGAAGGCAGCTTGGAAAGTGAAGAAGGGGGGGGAAGGTTCTTAAAAAAAAAAAAATACAGCTGCCGGTTGAAGGGGGGAGGAGTGGAAAGAGGCGAAAACGCGTTTCCTTCTCTCGGCCAGGACGCAGCCGAAAGCGCTTTCAGAGGAAAAAGTGGGCGGAGGAAAACGCTCCAGGGGGGAAAAAGCCACAAGGGTTCGAAAAAAGAAAGGGGGGTAAGGGGAGGGCTATCTGAAGGGGAGGGGGGAGGCAAAAGAAGAAGGGGAAAATATGGGGAAAGTCTCGATAATCGGTGGGGGGAAGAATTAAAGCAATTCCGGTGCCGCTCGTCAACGCTCAGCCGGCTAAAGAGGACGATCCCGAGGAAGAAGAAGCTTCTGGAAAGAGGAGGCACCAACGGGTTGGAAGGGAAAGGAGAGGGGGAGCTCTAAGTTCCCGATCATCTAAAGAACGACCTCGACTGCTATTACAACATAACTAGGTTTGCGGGGGGGAGAAGGGAAGTGTATAGGGAGGGGACCGACGAATCTAAAGGGGGGGGGGGGGTGACCATATGAAAGATCGTGTTTTTGGAACAAGCAAAGAGAAAGCAGTCCTAGGGGCCTGCACCCCTGGGGTATTGAACTAGCCCGAGAATAAAAAAAAAAAGGGAAAAAAAGAAAGTCAATTGGATCGCATTAATCTACTTGCTGGATTTCAAGCGAAGCAGGATAAGAACTTGACGAAAGAAGGAGAAGTAAGAAAAGAAAAATATTGTAAAGCAGGAAAAAAAAACCGGAAAAAAAAAAACGGGTTATCGCTTGCTAAGAAAGAGGAAACTCAGAAAAAGTCCAGAATAGAGGGGGAAAAATCACAGGGGAGTTCCGGAGATAAGACAGGGGAAAGGACCTTGAAGGAAGCGGGTCAGAAGGGCCCTTTGAAAAGAGGAGAGAATGCTCATCCAGGGGAGGTAGGGAGAAATCAAACGAAAAGCTGCAAAGGGGTCATAGGGCGGGACAGGTACTGACTGGAGGCAGGTCCTGCGCACGACAATGAGCAGTTCGCCGCGGGGGGAAGAAAGAGACTTTGAAGGGGGGGCGTCAGGGGAAGATGTGGGACAGAAAAGAACTCTTTAAAAGCCCCGATAGCTGATGATCTCTGGTACAACAATGCGGCGCGCACAAACCCCTATAAAGGGGGATTCAGCAGAAGACGGAGCCTCGACCTAGGGGAACCCAGGAACGCATCCTAGAAACCTAAAAACTGAAAAAAAGGAGGTCGAAGATAAAAAGGAAAAAGAGCCCAGCCTTGATCACTATGAGAAAACACTAGTAGGAAGAAACGGGGTTGAAAAAAAAACAGAAGCCGGAAAGAATTATATGAAGGAAGGGAAAAAAGTAACGTAAGAACGATTCTACTGTCGAGACGCTATCGACTTTCAAGAAGAAAAAAGTAAAAGAAGCCTAGGGGGGGCCTACAACAACGGGGACCAAAAGGGGAAAGAGAAAGCAAAGAAAGGGGGAGGGCAAATAAAATCGGAAAATTATGTGCAGCTGATTATAGACGGACCACGAAGAGAGGGATCTGGGGGGAAGGAAAAAAGCCAGAGAAGACCTACCAAAAAACGATAGGAAATGTTTGTCTCGCAATGAACCTTGACGCGCTAGTGAAGGATTCCGCAAGGGGGGGGTGGGCATGATAAGAGCAACAAAAAAAGAGTAGGCGGAGAAAAAACGCAAAAGATCCTAGAGAGGGAAAAAAGCTTCGAGACAAAAAATCGGGGTGTCCTTCGGCGTCAGTTTATGTGACTGATGGGTCTTATGGGCGGGGAAAAGAAAAAAGAATCTAGGGAGGGGGAAAGAATCATAAAGGCTGCGAAAAAGAGCTCCCCTGGGGAGGAGGGAAAGGATGTCGTTGGTCCTTGAGGCCGTTAGTTAGACCAGATGGGGGAGGGGGAGTTTAAATGAAAGCTTAAAACGTTGAGGGGATTCGCGAGGGAGGAGGGAATCGAGGGAGGCGCGTGAAAGTGTCCGGTAAAAAAAAGATAGGCAGCCGCTTAAGGAGGGCCGGGGTGGCTTAGGGGCTTGGAGACCGACGGGGCCTGAAAACTAGGGCCAGGCTGCGGCTCTGGCCTTTTATCGTAAAAAGAAAAAAACTAAGGAGGGGGAAAGGCTCCGCAGATGAAAATTGCTGAGAAAGAGGGGAACGAAGGGTACCTGGATTATGCGAACGGGTGTTTTTTGAAACCGCAGTGGGCATATCATGGACCAGGGGATTTCGAGGGAGGGGGGCAGCCCGTCATGTCGGAAGGAGGAGGGGGGAATAAGAGGAAGCCGGGAAGCCAGGAAAAAGGAAAACGGTCGAGGGAACGGGCGACGCGTCGTGCTCTCGGAGAAAATCACGGAAGGAAAGGGTCGAAGCGGACCGGGAACCCTCTAGCAAGAAAAAAAAAAATCGGAGGATCGAACTTGTACTGATACCCGTAACCTAGTAAAAGTCCATGCACAGTCGACCCGGTACCGGAGCAGAGGGAAGAACGAGAGATGTTAGGGGAAAAGAAAACCTTCGGAGATGAAGAGGAAGGAGCACATGCGGTGTCACCGGGTGTTCAGGAAAGGCGGAAAATCAGGGGGAAAGCGGCCGGCGCCCAGAAGGAATGCGGGGAAAGGGAAAAGGCCTTATCCGAAACAAAAAAAACGAAGCGGAAAAAATGACTGAAGGAAGGGGGGAAAATTGCCGTTTTCCGGTAAAGTGATGGGGCCGCTTGCATAAGAGCCTAAGGGGAAGGGTTCTCCCGGGGCAGGAGAGAAAAATTGAGTCCCTGTTTTGCTGGGGAAAAAAAAGGGGGGAACAAAAAGTTGGAAGAAGATATCATCTGATTGGTGGACAAAAATGTTAGGCCCGAAATCGGGATGTTTTTCAAGCAGTCGAGTCGAATGTCGGGAATGATCTTAAAGGTGGCGGAGTAAGCACGACATAGAGAAGACGGAAAAGCTCGCGGCAGGAAGCGGAGCATATAGCTTCTTAGCCGCCGAGCTGGGAGACAGGAAGCCGCACAAAGGGAAGGAACTGGGAAGGGAAAAAAGTGGTCCAGGGGGGGGGAAAGATGGGCGAGAAAATCCCTCGGTCAGATACCTTCCGCCACTTTGGTGGAACAAGGAGGAAAAGGGGAATAGAGAAGTCCTTACCAGGGGGGAAATTCGCTGGAGCCGAGGAGGGGAGAGCGGCGGAAGCACTTGGCCAAGTCGAGGGGTGGCGCCGCTGAAGGAAACGCTCGTACAGGAAGAAAAGTGAAAGGTCACCCTGACCGGGAAGGGATAGAAGAGGGTTCAATCAGGGAAGGGGGCATTTTGGAGGAAGAAAGAAGGCAATCGAAAATAGAAAAGAATCAACAACAAAGAGGAGAAAGTCTTTATGGAGGAAAAAATTGCGATGAACCGCACCTGAAGCCCAAAACAGCTGGCGCATGGACGAGAACGTAGAACTTTGAAATCAAGGGGAGAATGTCGAGAAGAGGGGTGGAAAGGGCGAAAAAAAAAAAGGGAATTCTCGAGGGGGAGAAAAAAAAAAGCCAGTCTCAAGGGGCGCGCTGGCGGAGCTAATCATCCCGCATCGGGTGATCAAAAAAAACGGACAAAAGCTATCAAGGGAAAAAACGGGGCGCACTCAAGGGAAGCAGAACGGTTCGAAAGGAAGTTTTGAACCAGAGCGGCCAGGAACACCACCATCAAAGCTTTGCGCCAGGAGCAGGTGCCGAGCAAGTTGGGGAACAAAAAGAGAGGGAGAGGGATCCGAAAAACTTCTTGAAGCGCGGACGGGAGGGGGAACGGTTTTCTCAAGCGAGGCGGAGATCTGTGCGAGCTCAATGACAAAAGGATCTACAAAAACTGCTAAGGGAAAAAAACATCACTAGGTAACTTTAAAGGGGGGGGGGGAAGATTTTTTCACAAAAATTGACGAGGATATCTATAGAACAAGGGGTTTTGGGGGGGGGGGGAAAACAAAGAATTCCCCAAGGAGTTGGAAAAAAAAAACTCAGCCGACCAAAGGGGAAAGGAACCCTAAATATTAACTCCTCTAGTGCCAGCGGCACCCAGCCACCCGAGCGGGACCTTCAAAAAAGGAAAAAAAAAAAACCGCCAAGCGGAAAGGCTGGTCTCAGAGAGAGGGACGTTCCCTAAGAAGGGAGAACACGCTTCGTAAGGGGAAGAACCGCTGCAAGTGGGCCGCCTTTACCCCCGGGAACCAAAACCGTTTACACAAGAGAGCGCAGAAAGAGAATCCCTGACTATTTCGGTGGAATCCCAAAAAACCAAAGAGATACGGGGGGGAAAAAACTGCAAGAAATGAAAGGAAGACAGGGACGAGAGGTAACAGGCCCCCCATCTTGCAGCGCATATTGCTGGTGCGAGCCAGCCGCCGAGAAGTCTGGCCTGAGAAGGATTGTTCCATCAAGAAGAATCTACCGGGGAAGGTAAGGACCGGCGCCGACAGGAACGCGGTCGCCGCTATCCAGAAAACGTTTCCCGCCCGGGGTCTAAGGCGAGATGGGCCCTGCGAGTGCGTCTAGTCGGGGAGTGACTCCTCAACGAGTCCATGTCTCTGTTACAACTGCTTCGAAAACCCCTATAAGGATAGAGAAAAGAAGGACCGCCTCGACAATAGGGAAAAATCCATCCAGAAAGAAGGGAAAGCCTCTTAGAAAGAACAGACAAAAAAAAGAAAGAAAAGAAGAGAAACAAATGCACTAGGCTAAACACTAAGGCTCTGCCACCCGGGAAAAGGTTTTAAAACACCCGAAAAAGCCGGCCCGCAAGGGAGGAGCCTGAGGACGCAAGGGTCAATGACCCAGGAAACGTGCTACTGCGCGCTAATCGGGAGCTTAAGACGAAGGATACTGGAAAGATCGAGGAAGGGACCGCAAAAAGAAGGAAAAGGTGCTGAGACGAAAACACAAAAACGTCCAGCGACTGGCGTAAAGGAAGCTCGGAATTATGTGGCCGCGGATGAAGGGGCCGACCACGCGCGAGAGGGTCTGTGGGGGAATGAATAGACCAATCATATAAAGACACACGAAAAGGGAAAACACGATAGGGGGAAAGAGTGGAGAACGAAGAGCACGCAATTGCTTGTGGAAGACTCAACAACACCAACTGAGAAAGGGGAGAGAAAGAGATTACAAAGCAATTAGTTCCTTTGAAGGGGGAGGATTTCGAAAGGGAGGGGGTCCTGCGCGGGAAAAAATCTGAGGGAAAGGGGACAACACCAGACAAAGCATCGGATCATCCGCTGAAAAATAAGGAGCTCTTTTGACAGGAAAATGAAATTCGCGGGAGAGGGAGTGGGGTCGGTGGGGAGATTCTCGGGGGGGAATGAAAAAAAAGGGGGTTTACCAGGAGGGAGGCTGGATGGATCTCGATTAGGGATCTACGAGAAAATCTCGCGCGCACCTGACAGTGGAAGTGCGGAGCAACAAAAACCGGCGGAAAGGAAAAGGTCCATTCAAGGAGGTGGCAGAGCCTACGAGTGTGACTCACTATGACTCCAGGCTGCAAAAGCGCTACAGGGGGCAAGGGGGGGCTTCGGGAAAGCAAGAACGGATGACGGGGAATCGGCACGAAACGGGAAAAAGATGAAAAAAAAAAAAGGCATACCGAAAAAGAGAAGGGGTTGACCAGAAAACGCCAGGGGGAGACCCCCCCCAAAACCCCCAAAACACACCCCCCGCAGAATTGACAGGGATTATCGCTTAGGTGGTTCAGCCGGCAGGGGGGAGTGAAGAGAAAAGAGAAGTCTAGACAACCCGGAAAAAAGAGGAGCGCGGCTACGCGTGAATCGGCGCCGAATGACCTCACTTCATTCCGGCGACGCGAGATCATTCTTACTAACCCTCGGGAAAGGCATCAAACGTGGGGAAATTATGAAGCTGAGAGGGAAAGTCAGACATAACCGTAGTCCTATACATTCCCATGAGGCAAAAAATTTCTTCGCATCTTCATACATCTTCGATGGGGGTAGTATAAACCAAAAAAGAATCAAAAGGTATTAAGGAAAAAAAATGAACCTTGAGGAGGGGTGGTTCACAAAGTGCGGCATCCTGGAAGAGGCCTAGGGGCCCTTCCAAGGAAGGGGGGCGCCATTGCCTTATCCGGGCGGCGCGGGCGCCGAAGACAGAAAGGGGAACTTCTAAAAGAAAAAAGTGGGGGAGGGGAGGTGGGTCCGATCGAGGGGCCGCGGGCCATACTAGTGACCGAGGGGGGTTGCGTTGCCAAAAAACTCCAAAAGTGCATGAAAAAGACCGAACGGGGTAGCAAAAACGAGAAAGGGACGTTGGTAAGGGAAGGTCGTTAAAAAGATTCCTCGATCAAGGGAATCCTTCACACATTGGTGCCCGAATAGGGGGGGGTTCAACTTAGAGAAGGGGGAAAGGTCGGGAAAGTGAAAAAACGCCAAAAAAAATAAGCGAATGGAGACCCAAACCGATGACGGTTGACCCAAAAGAGGCCATAAGCCTGGCCTTGGAAAAACTTATACAAGAGCTTCGCGATTAGGAGGCGAAAAAATGGGAAATGGCTGGGGAACCCCTCTTTGGGGGGGGCGCTGTTGGTCCTGCTCTAATTGTTCCAATGGAAAGCTGAATGCCGACAAAGAAAGGGGATCTCACGGAGTTGGGACAAACGCGTAAGGTGTGATAAAAACACCAGAAGGGATTCGCTCCAGCCCAGCGCTGGCAGACTCTTAAGCCCAGGAGGAAACTGAAACTTGTGCCGAAGAGAAAAAGGGGGTGGGCGAACAGCGTACAGGTCCCCAAAAAAAAAGGCAACCCGGAAAAACTGTCTTGAAAGAAAGGGGACGAAAGTCGGGACCATACCGTCAAACAAAACTGGAGGTAGGCGGAGCTCAGCTGGATGCGGCAAAGGACAAGGGTTCTACTCCTCCACCAGGAAGAAAAAAATTACATCGGGCCAAATGACGGGTGAAAGGGGGAAAAAGGGAAATGCGTGGGGAAAAAAAACAGGCAGGCTATCGAAAAGAAGACCTCGGCGAAGCGCTTTCTCCAAAGCGCTGGGCTGAGAAAAAGATCTCCCGCGCTCTCCGGGGGAAAAAAACGAAAAACCGCCGCGTTCAGTACCGAGTTGCTCAAGAAAGGAGACCGGATTGTTGCAATGAAAAAGCAGAGGCATACGAAAAAGCTGTTTTTCAAAAAAAGTCATCATGTAGGGCATTTTTGGGGCTCCCACTAAAAGAAAAGAAAGGCAAAAAACCGGGGCATAGGGGCCTACTTGGGTCTTCTCGATCTGTTCTCCGACGAGCCTAAATTCTAAGAGCTACCCCGAAGAAAGAAGCTAAGTGAAAAACAGAAATAGGGGGCCTTTTAACATTGGAGGGGGAAAGACGGAGAAAAAGTAAACCCCATTATCCGGAACAAAACTCTATCTTCAGCCGCCGCGCGCAAAATGCAACACAGGGAAAAAACCGAAATAGTCAATAATAGGGTGCCCATTCCCCAAGCACTCCAAAGCTGAACTCACTGAGGCTAAACAAAAAGGGCAAACGAAATGACTTACGGAGTGAAGGAAGGCCCCTGACGACACCCTGGTGACGGTTAAGACGGCCGCGGAAATATTGTCCGACAGAAAGGTGGGACCCTCACAGAGAGACATGTGGGCGAGGGGAAAAGCACGAACCGCACATGGGGGCGCTGTTTATCAACTACCTCGAAGATGGATTTGAAGAGCTCAGACCGGCGGAACCTTTTCCCTGCGACTTTTCTGGTAGAAAGGGATCCGGGAAAAATCTGCCGGGGTGTCGTGCAGAGAAAACGGCCTGCCTTAAAATCTAGGGTTC
>Ga0179593_1781850_pt1 | contig 21690 bp, 24 predicted proteins | sample CZODoug2_1_08_16_FD_185931 | JGI IMG/M metagenome (GOLD analysis project Ga0179593, IMG submission 185931) | Vadose zone soil fungal communities from Angelo Coast Range Reserve, California, USA - CZODoug2_1_08_16fungal (PacBio error correction) | ecosystem: Environmental > Terrestrial > Soil >...
CGACCGACACCTCAGGGAGCCTGTACGAAATAAGGGAACTGGACTGGGACTGCATCGTCTTGGAAAGAAAGGATCCGAGAGGGACCCTCGGCCGCGCTGCTGATGGGGGAACTCCGGGGGCGCCTCGAAGGGAAAATACCGAGCGCATGAGAAAAAGAAAAACAGCGAGAGGCAGATTTCTGCCTGCGCCGAGGGGACGGGGAAACGGAAGACTAGGATCGAGACCGGTCGATGGCCGAACCGATCGGGAGCCACCAAGTTCGGAATCGAAAGAAGGGACTAGGGGCGAAGGCAAAAGCGACGTACTCCATCCAAGATGTGGACACGGGACGTCAACGATAAAAAGCGCTGCTGACGAATTGCTGACCCGAGTCCAAGGGAGGGGCTAACAAAAAACTTCGCCGCAGTCGGCGCAAAGAAGACTGTCACCGGCCCGCTGTCCAATGCTGCAATGGAACAAGAAGGACGGCGAGAAGTTCTTTGCCGGGGATGGGATCTTGGAAAAAAAAAGCAGGGACGGCCAAAACCCCCGAAAAAGAGGGGGTTCAGCTCGCAGGTGATTTTTGGCGTCAAAGGGAGCGGGGTACGGAACGCATTGCCGGATGACGGCAAGAAAAAACCGCAACCTAGAGGAATGGAACTGGTGGGGGGCAGCGCGCAAAAGGTCAGAGCCCGTGGCTTTCCGGCTACAAAGGAAAGCCGAGAGAATACGCCCTCCGCGTAGAAAGCGCCCGCCCAAAGGAAGAGGAGGCCCTCTCTTCGGCGTTTGAGCGGAAAGCCACGCGAGAAAAAGAAGCAGAAGCGCCGCCCAACTGCGCAGGAGAAGAGGGTGCCCCCCGAGTAGGGGAACGGGAGAAGACTTCTACTTCTAAAGGGGCTTATCGCCTAGATCTAAATCGACGGGAAACATTCGGATTAAACGCCCTCGAAAAAAAAGAAGTTAGAAATTTCGAGGGGTAAAAAGAACTAGTCCTACCTGAGATCTTTCCACGAACCAGGGGGAAAGAATAAGAGACGCGTGCCGATCTGGGAGCGACGGCACTAATGCGCTATGGCGAAATCCTTGGGGGGAAAGGAAACAAAAGAGGAAGCCCGATCTTCCGTCAAAGGAGCTGGAATCCGCAGCGCGTCTGTGACCGAAAAACGGAAGGGAACCGGATGGTCTTTCCGAGGGGGGATGGAAAATTTGACTCTGGGCTGCGCTTTTGGAGGTGAAAAGGGTGCCCGACGCGTCATACTAGTAATTGAGTACCGGAGGTAGCGTCCCAGAGCGCCTTCGCGAAAAGGGATAGGAGCACGCTCTGTCCTTACCGTGGAGAAGAAGGATCAAGAAAAAAACTGCCATAAGGCCAGGCTTCGACGTTCAGGGAAAACCAGAGGAATCAACGGAAGAGCGGTGAAATACAGACCGTTTCGTTGGAGGCGGATGGGGAAATATGGCCCGCCGACAGGAAGAACCGGAGAACCCAACTTTACCCGACCCGATAAGGCCTGTGGGGAAAAAACTCCGAAAGACCCTAAGGAAATCAATCATTTCGCGCAACCTGGGATGGGACTAGGGAAGATGAGATCAAACCACAAAGGAGGAGAAAAACTATTTCGTCCTGGCGCCTCAGGGCCGGGGGGAAAAAGAGGGGGGAAAATGACACTGCCGTGGTGTACAGCGCGGAGTTGTGGTGGTTGCAGAAGGACCTAAGGGGCGCTTCGAAGGGGGTACCGTCGGGACCGAGAGGAAAGGAAGGGAAAAGACGGCGCCCTCTCGGGAGCGTCGGCTGGAGAGAAATCAGAGGAGGACAGAGCTGCGGCGAACACCGAAGAACCGTCGTTAACGTCACAGGGGGAGATGGGCAAAAAAACGTTGTGAGGGTAGGAGACTAGGGCCACTGCATAGCGGGCCAACCCGATCCCGGGGGGGGAAGGAGAATAGCTACACGCCAAAGAGAGACGCCTCTACGAGGTAGCCAGTCGGAACGTGCGATGGAACAGCGAAATTAATATCTCAGGAACCGAAAAAACGGTGTTCCCGGAAAGAAGTCTGCGAAAACAAAACAACTTCCTTCCGCAAAATGAAGGGGGAGAAGTTCCGATTCAGGCCGAGGACTTCCTGAGAAGGAGGAGTCGACCGAAATCTGAAAACCCAGAGGTCCTCCATCTCCTTTCCTCGTCGCAGCGCTTCACGCCCGGGCAGAAGCAAACAGGGGCGAAGGATAAAGCGAAATCTCAGGTATCGTGGGAGGAAGGGTAAACGCGCAAGGCGAAAAGGACGTAGAAGGCGCAATGAACGGACTGCGGGACTGTAGAGGGGGAAATGATCTCGCGATCAGAGCGTCTCAATGGGCGAATGAGAAAACGGGGGCGCGCTCTTGAAACCTCTTCTGCAGGGGGAAGGTGGCAGAATGGCAGAGTCGACTTATGAGGAGAAAAGTGGAACCACCGCCGCAGCGCCGTCGGGAGAGGGAGCATGAGCTGCCGATGCTTGCACGAGAAGGGGCGTAGGCTAGGGAAACTGGCTTCCCAGCATCGCAAAAACTGGGGAAAGCTGGCGGCCATGTGGGGGGCGGCCTTTGGGGGCGTTTCGGATAACAAACAAGGCCCCTCCCACTTGGGGAAACGACCAAAGCAAAGGAGGATATGTCACTCCAAAAAAAAAAAACTCTAGTGCGGGGGGGCCGGCCAGCGAGAAAAGGAAACCTCGGAAGGACTAGCCTCCGTCCTCCAAGTAGGGTAGAAGGGAAGATTTCAAAGCAGAAAAGGCCTGGCCGTTGACGCGAGTAAAGGAGGGACCTAGAAGTCATCGTGTCGTGCCAGCGCAGCAGGAAGAGCGATAGCTCCGCCAGCAGCATCGTAGAGTGACTATGAAAGGAAAAGGTTGGTTCGTCCGTCCGCAGGAAGGAAAAGTCGGTCGACGAACTGGTGGAGAGGATGTCTTGAACCGGAAGCCGGGATCGAAAAAGGGTACCGCACCGGCAAGGTTAGCAAAGAGAAGATCGGAAAAAAAAAATCGCTAAGGCGAGATCTGGAGGCTGCAGCGGCGAGCCAGGCAGAGGTCCCCCAAAGCACGCGGCCGATGCCCGGGCCGAAGCCGATCACGGCTGAAAGGGATCTTCGGCGGGAAAAGGGGAAGGGGGATATGACTACGGCTCATTGGGCATCGAACAACAACAAAAAAGAAGAGAGACCGACACCTACAGTAATGGAACGTCCGGCTGCAAACGAAGCCTGTGCGCTTTAAGGTTTCTCTAGGGAAGGGGGGGAGAAGGGAGGGAAGCGCGAAACAGAGCGCTGCTGAGGGGGCAGGCCTAGGCGCCGACCCGTCCTCGCAGAGAGCTGATGTCTGAAGAAGCCTCTTACCGGAGAAAAGAGGGGCGGGAACGACTGGGAAAGCAAAAAAGGTCGATGAGCGAACCGGCGGGCGGTGAAAGAAAAAAGAGACAAGCTCCGGTACTAGGTGCAACTTAGCAGCAGCCTGCGAATACATCAACACCAAAGGGGGCCTTAAGGGTCACGAGAACGAAAGAGGAAGGTTTTACAGGACTGCTAGGGGCGCGGGCTACGAAAGATAAATCGCCCCGGGTTCGACACGCCGAAAATGAAACTGTCCAAACTAAATTCGGAAGAGGACTAGGTCAAACGCCTGTAGGACTGCGAATAGTCCTTCCGGTAGAGCCTGGACGGAAAGAACCCTAAGCTGCTGTGCTCGAAAGGGGAATAAATTCGCTGTTCGGAGGGAAAAAGAGAGAGGGTGCGCAACGACCTGTATGGAGCTGGCGCGCGGGGTCGAACCCGAGCAGTTCCGCGACCTCCGGTAAACAGGCTGTAAAGAATCCGAAAGAACAACTTCACAAACCCATCGGAACGGCAAAAAGCGTCAAAAGGCGGTGGAGATGCTGGCACAACGACCGAAGAGACGACTACTCTACTCACCCACACAAGCAAAAGGCTTTATCGATGACCTAGCGACGGCGGAGATTTCGCCAAGCTACCGAGAAGACGCAACGTATAGAAAGCGAAAACGCGGAAAAGAGAATAAGTATCCCGCAGAAAATCGAGGAATTGGGCCGTGCGTACAATTCGACCGTAGAAAAGAGCGCGGCAAACCGCACCCTGTTTGCATCCCTAGAGGGGGGACATGCTGGGAAGAAATAACCGGGGTCTAAGGAAATCTCAATGCGGACTCCTTGGACGATGGTCTGAACTTCACCCGAGAAGGCAAACCGTGAAGTTACAGGCCGGAGATATATTCGGGAACGCTACCTGGAGGGAAAAGGGGGAAAGAAACTCTTGCCTGGGGCGCCGAGGGTTCTTCTCCAGGGTTAGCATCCTCACGCACAAGAGGAGACCAATCTGGGCAGGAGCAATCCGTTTTTTTGAAAATCCCGGGTGCTAGGGAAGGACCCACCCCTGAAAAAGCGCTTCCGACCGGGACTCCTCGTCCCGGTCCAAGGTGCACCGCGGCCAGGACCTTATTACAAGTGTCTTTAAAAGGCTGGGGATCGCCGCCTGATGCGGAAGGAATAACTTGCAGCTGGGGGGTATCCTGGCTTCCAAATGCTACGACGAAAAAAGGGAAGGAATCAGTACAGCCGTAAACCAGATAAGGCCACTGGTGAGGAAAAAAGAGACATCCCTCCCGATTCACCACGAACGGAACGCAGCACCATGGATTGGGAGCGAGGTTGCGCAGTCAAAGTGAAGCTAGCAAAAAAAAAAAAGATGAGGAGAAAGAAGGAGAAAAAGAAAGGTTTAGCCTGGCAAAACCATGCGCTAAGGGCTGCGCGGGTGGCACAGGGTGTTGAAGATTTCTTAAAACCCTGCCCACCCGTACTTAGAGGGGATGTACACGGCTGTGCGAAGTGAGTGGGGGAGGAACGTAGGTTTGCCGCCGTCGGCTTGAATACGCCCGGTCAAAAGAGCACCGGCAGCTTGCGCAAACCGCCGGAAGAAGCTCATGCCAGGCGATTTTCAACGATCAGGGGGGGGCTCATATAAAGGTCCAAAGAGCGCAGAGTGTGAGGAAGTAGAGCAAAACCTCCAGCTAAAAAGGAGTTGCAAAGTCCAGCGAAGGGGGGGAAGAGGCTGAAAAGCGTTCACCCTCGGTCAAAAAAAACAGCGTCCCCGGCAGCATCGCTCCCGGTCCGAAGAAGAGATCAGCGGCAGGTGAAGGACGCTGAAGGTTCCCAAGCTCGGGAGAGGAAAATTTCGTCAGGGACTGAAGGCACCAAAAAAGGTCTCCATAAGAGGCTATCTCGTCTCTGCTTCGGACAGCATCGCGCAAGAAAAAAGGAGGTCTTGCAGCACGACTCTCGGTAGGAATAGGGCCGGGAGGAGTACTCTCTTCGAGGCGAAGATGGTTCACAGCGAAGAAAAAGGCGAGGGGTCCCTTGCCGAATCGGCGAGGAAGGCGAAGTAGCAGAAGGGAGAGGCGTCGCTCGGGCCTGCCTAGTCCGCGGAGGCTCAAGGAGGAGTACTGGATGAGCGTGGGATTAAAAAAGATCAAGGAGGGGATCGGCGCGCAGGCTCCGGGGGAGGGAAGGTTCGTCTGTAGTCGACGAGGTATAGGGGCCTCAAGTCCATCGAGGGACCATCGGCTCAGAGAAAAGAAAAGCTTCGTCAAAGCATCCAGCAATACAAAGGAAGGGGGACGAGTGGGCTTTGCGTACCGGCGTCACACGAGAAGGGGGGGACGACTGTCAAAAGACCTTCTAAAAAAAACGTTTAGGAGGACAGAGAAGCTAAACGATTTCCTCTGCCAAGAAGAGGGAAGGTCCCCACAGGATGGTGCGAAGCCATGGAGAGTGCGCGTTTGGTGACAGGCTCTCGACGAGGGGAAGTCAGCTCAGTAGCCCTCGGATCTTCTAGTCTCGTCCGAAGGGGAACTGAAGGAGAGGAGAAGTGCGGCAAGTGGTGTGCAGAGGAGGACGAGAGGGAGAGGGCGCACAGAGCCGGAGCAGTTCGATTTCTGGTAGGGGAGGCTTGAACGAGAAGAATTTCGAGATCAAGACGGAGAGGAAAAAACAATACGTAACTCAGGCCGGGTGGGCCCCGGCGGCTCCGAGAAGGGGAGAAGCGATCTGAGAGCGCGGACGGTGGGCTATGAGTCTATTCCAAAAAAAGAAAAAAAGTCCGCTGGGAGGTCCCAGCGGGAAAGAAGGAAGAGGGAATCGCAAGCGACTGCAAGGCACAGCTTCGGCCTGAAGGTGAGGGCGTCCATGAGTGGAGGGCGGCTCTCATCAAACAACACCGAGAGACAGAGATAAAGGGTCTTAAGGGAGGGCATCTGCACTACAAACTGTCCACCAGCCGAAGCGGGAGTTAGAGACGCGGATCCGGCTTCGACTAGGCGCAAAAGAAGGAGGAAAGGGGGGGACCTCTGCCTCTCCCTAAAACTACAAATCCGCGAAGAGCCTCCAGAAAAATTCGCAGAAGGCGGACCCGCTTCGGGGCTTCCACCCGGAGGCTTCTGAGGAGGTAGGGGATCTAGCCCGGTGATGAGCGGAACCAAAAAAGGGATCAAAAACAAGGAGGTCGAGGAACCGAACCCGGAAAGGGAAAAAGATCAGGAATGGGTCGGTAAACCGAAGGAAAAAAAAAAGGGGAACTTGCCGTCAGAGAAGCAAGACATCTCGCCCTGGAAAGCTTCCCTTCTACTCCCGAAAGGGAAGGGCGATCACGAGGTAGGCAGTGCTCTGGCCTACAGAGACAAACAAAAAAGCTAATTCAGCTGATTCAGCGACCCTCCTGGGGAGGAAATCTGATGGCAATCAGGGACTCGCGGTAGAAGGCCAAAAGAAAGAGGGAGGGTCAGAGGAGGAGTTTGAAAATCGGAAAAAAAAGACTTGGGGAGAAGGCCCCACGCAAGCTGATGACTCCTACGAACGCAAAGACCGCCACTCGTCGAAAAGGGAGAGAAGGGGGAGGAGAAACTTATGGGAGACCTCGAGCCCGTGGAGGGGAAAAATCGGAGAAAAAAAACTCACCTCACTCTTCCCGCTCACCGCCGCATCCCCGAGAAGAAACGGACTAAAACGGACCCTCGCGGGGGGGAAACACGAAGACCAGGACGACTGCGACTAGATCACATCCAAATAAAAACAACTTCTCGTCCGAGTCCAAGAGAGGTGAGAGCGGTCAGGACAAAATTGTAGAATTAAAGTCTCCAATCGGATTCTACTTACAGATAAGGCAGTGGCGGGAACCATCTGCGGCACTGAGGAAACACGTTCGCCTTAAAAACTGGATACAAACACTACGCACATTAATACCCTGAGAGGGTCGTGTATCAAAGAGCCCCCTGGAGAGATTAGGTCGAGGGCTGTCCCGAAGCAGAAAAAATAGAGAGGGGGAAAGGTCTGGAGGAGAAGACTGGGTTCTCTTCCATGTGCCGAAAGAATTGAACAAGCTCCGGCAGCCCGGAACTTCAAGCGCCTGTCCTCCATGATCATGCTGTACCTGTAAGATTCCGGAGGTAAAATGAAGCTGGCGAACGCCAGGGGACGAGCGAGAAAGGGGTAAGACTCGCCTATAGGATGGAACGAAGGAGGATAAAAATCTTCGAGGCGGCCCGTTGAGCGGGGAGGCGTGGAGAGTAGGAACTCGTCCTGGGAAAAGTGAAATGTGAAAGAAGAGACGCCCGACACCGATCCCTACAGACATACGGCCATGCCCCGGAGGGTGAGTCCCATAGGGGTAATCACTCAAAGCTGCTCTGCTGTAGGAAAAGCTACAGTGAAGAGAAACCGTCAGCAAAGCGAAGTTGCGCCTACCACAGAAGAAAAAGGAAAACCTTTACCGCCCTACCCGCTGTAACGGGGGGGGGACTAGAAAAAAAAGACGACGGCTTCACCACGCTAAAGAGCCAGGAGTGGAATCGCGATTGTGGCGCAAATCGAGAAAACAACAAGGTGTGACAATAGAGAGATCATGGTGCAAGGAACAAATGAGATTCCCCCATGGGGGGTGCGATCGGTGTGAAGCGTGACGGGTGGTGGGGGGCTATTTCTTAAACACCCAGTGGCCTGGAGGGGGGGGGTAAAGGGGTGCGAGGTTCTCCTCTGGGGGCGGAGGAAAACCGGGCATCGCGCAGTTAGGTTAATACCTCCGATAAAAGTTACCTACAGATCCTGCCGAGCGGCGGGATGAAAAATCCGTACGGGATGAAAGTCCATAGAAACGAGAGGGGAAAGTCTGTATCGTGTCTTAAGGGTGAGAAAAAACGGCATGCGCCAGGCGAGGGTGGAAAATCTTGAAAGCCAACTCAACGGAACCGAAAAGGGAAGCGCTCGTCACCGAATCGAGTAAAGAGGGTAAAATAGAAAACCCGACCCACCCGGCGTAGGGCCCAGCACGTCAGGCGCATTAAAAAGCACAAATCCTAAACCTCCCTAACAGGAAAACTTAGGTGGAAACGCGCTGTGCGGACCTGCCGGGGTGAAGAAGAGTGCATGACGGTCACATGAAGAACAGTGAGGCGAACACCAGGAGTTAAATAGCGTAGAGAAGAGATAAAGCGGCTCTGCTTCCAGAGGAAGCAAGAGTAGAAAACACGGTCCTTGCCGCGGACTCGCACGCCGGGACCGGAGCCGCGGAAGCTAAGGCGGGATCTTCGAGCAGATGGTTCCAAAGCCAGGAGACTGGAAAAAGAGCCATTGCCGGGGGAGAGAAAAAAACTCTGCCGGTTGGAGTAGAAGGAGGCGGTATCGAGCAAGCGGGCAAAGGGCGGGCAAGGAGGTTGGGCGGCCGCGGGGGCTGTGGATTGAAGTAAATAGTGGATGACTGTGGCAAGCTCCCAACATTCATCAAAATGGATTCTCTCGTCAGGAAGGGTCATAAGTTAGAGCAGGGAAATACAGATTTCTGGAGGGCAGGGCTTCCAGTATTCGGGCTCATCGCAAAGGAGAGTGGTAACCATCAGTGGAGAGAGAAAACAGGTCCTGTTCTCCCGATTTCAGTTAGTCTTTTTCTTATGTTCAACCCGAAATGCGTTCCTAAAGCCCGGCGGGGAGGTGACGACTTGTCAATAAAAGAGATGAACAGCCAGTGAAGAGGGCGGGGGGGTCCACTTAACAGGGGGAAGTTCCATCGGAACAAGGACTGCATGTCGTCCTAACGAGAGAAAGACTCGTTGAGGCCAGAGGGAATTCAGGCGGCGTGTGCCGTTGACCGCACAGTCAGGACAACAGAGGGGGGCGAGTCAGGTGCTCTTATCCCAAGAGCGCCCTCATGGGCGAAATCGCTCAAGGACGAGTCAGAATGAAAGCATCGGGTGTCTAAAGGTCAAAGGCCCACCCCGTGGGGGCGACAGGGCGACGTCTCGGGTCTTCCGAAATCTCGCTCCGGGAAGCGGGGGGGTCCGAATTTGTGGCCGATTTAAGGGAAGAATCCGTTGCGATCATCTGGGACCTTCCGATACCGGACCTCAAGAGGGCCTTGTGGAAAGAACCCGAGAACTGCAGAATCTAAGAGAAGAAAATTGCTATCGATCTGGATCTGAGCCGGGCGCCACGGAGTTTCGAGAGCGCGAGCCTAAAGTCCCAGAGATAGAAACTGGCCCTCGGGTCCCATCCCGCATCAAAGTCCAAAACCACTGCAAGCGAACAGCGGGAGAAATTGGAGAAAGTTCAAAACTACTTTCAAGGAAGAGGGGGGGCGATAAAATTCTCAACAAGGGGGGAAAGATACACCTACAGGGGTACCTAACTTTCCGCAAAACACACGAACTTGGATCAAAATCGTTGATCGAGTAGTCCGGGCATGACTCGGGGCTACGAGGCAACATCTTCCTGTGGGGGGGGGCAACTCTGTGGCCGCGCTTCCTCGACTCAGACCCCTGCAACAGCCAGATCGTGGAAAGGAAAGAGACTAGGGGGGGGAAGGTTCCTTCCATCCGAAGGAATGGGTGCAAAAAACGGGGAGGGGTGAAACTCTGGTCCGAACGGCGAAAAACATTCGGAAAACGGATCACGGTTCAAGACTCCTAGAAAAGTCGAAAGACAGCTCCGGGAAGAAGGGTGGGCCGGATCAGGGCGTCTAGAACTGGAAGAACACCTCCGGCACACGGGGGCAGGTCCCACTCGAGTCAGAGGATCTGGAAGGGAACTCTGGAGCGAACTACCACCAGCGCGTAATGCATAAAGTAGTCCCAGGGCTACGAGAGGAACATCCGACCACCGCACTTCCTTCATCTTGGAGTCGGTACTGATAACCGAAATAAGTAGGCTATCTAGTCCTTGGCCGCCATAAATTAGAGGGTTGGGACCCAAACATAGAGCTTGCTGCATATAGAGTGATTTGACCAGTCGTCATCCTCTCTGAGGTGAGGCGGAACCAGGTTTAAAAAAAAGAGGGGAAATCTGGACAAAGGGGAAAGGGGGGGAGCGGGAGCTGGAGCCAATCTGATTCTACAAAAAACCTGGAGGGTGACGGAGCGCTCGTTGAAACCGGCATAGCGCCGCCGTCCCAACAATACGAACAAAATCGAAAAACACTGGAACCTGAGGAAATGGCGGGCGGTTGAGCCGAGGGCAAACGATCACGACTACAAGGAGGTCACCAAACGCCGGGAAAGGACCTCCGCGCAAAAGGGGGACAAGGCGATAGGATCGGCGACTTCTACTCGACAAGGCGACCGACGGTCGCAGGAGATGAGGAGTGTGCACCAGTAAAAGAATACTTAATCCATCTGCGCCTCGCAGACTCGGACGAGAAGGAAGCATGAAAGGACCTGACCAAAGGACCTGTCGTTCGGCAAGACCGCCGCCCTGTTACTCTCACCCAACCGCTTCAGGGAAGAACTGCGGGGGGGGGGACTCAGAGAGAGGCGTAAAAACTCCTTGTGGTTAACGAAAGTTGCCTAATGTTCATGCGAGAATATCTAAGAGAAGTCGTCCTGGAATAAGAGTCGAAGGAAAGTGAACGATGCGCAAGTATGACAGAGTGGGATTGTCTAACTTCTGGACGGGGAAGCAAAGACGAGGTGGGAGGTGCAGGTCGACGGGGGGAGGCGTTGAAGCTCGAACCTGTCTGAAAAGGGAGAGGGGAGGGTAAACCTGCTTGGCCCCCCCTGAGGGCCTCATAGTCAGGGGAAAAGAGAGACGTCAAAAACACGATCCCTAGCATCTCCAGTCTGAACTGACGGGGGAAAAAAAAGGGAGGGGTGTAAAAAATTCGGCCGGGTAGAATCGACCGTTCGCTAGTCATGAACCGAAGGAGGACAAAAAAAAAGGGTTACAAAACTTTACCCACCCCCGACCCGATCAGGCCAATGGGGTGGGGAGGAAAAAACCCGCCGCACGGCTTAAACCACAGAATCATGTCGCGAAACCGGGATGGGTCGCGATTGCGCAGGGAAAATGAACGAATCTAACAACAACAAAAAAAAGGGAGAAAGGAACGGTTCGGCAGCCAACCGAGACAGCCAATCAGCCGAGGAGGAGGTAAGCAGGGAGGGGTTTTGCAAAAAAAGGCTTAAACCAACCATTGGCTTATCGGGTCTGGTCAATGGAAAGAGGGGGGTCGGCGGCGAAAGCTCGCAGCCGTCGGGGATTATAGCTCTAAGCACGGGAGAATCAGAAAGCTGGATTGTGCCACCAGGCCCAGGGCGAAAAAAACTTCGAGGGGCACCGTCGGTATACTTTTGGCGGACGATAAAACGTACAACAGAGCGGCCGTCAAGAAGGTAAAGTTCCTAGTCTACGCAAGAACTTAGGGCCGTAGACTATTTCCCGCTCGGCACAGACGTCGAGTAGGGAAAAGACGAAAACCCACCTCTTCTCGGGCCACGGACGGAGAGCACAAGGAAAACTGACTCCCTGGGAAAATCTCCTCATAGAGAGCGTAATGGGGGGGGGAAAAATTAAGGAAGGAGACGGCTTTCCTTAGGTGACAATTGTCTGAGGGAAAGGGGAAAGTAAAAAAAAAGACAAGGGAAAAGGAAGTCGACTCCTCGTTTAAGAGGGAGACAGCAGGGCGCCCGAAGCGCATGCGGCTAAAGTGAGGTCTTGACGCACGACTCAAGGGAATCGTGTCAGGGGGGGGGAAGAGTCCGAGACGAATTCCTTGCGGTCTCATAGGGGGGTAAACCTCGGCGTCGAGGACGTCGCCTTGCAGATGCTCGGCGATTATCGAAGGGGCGAAGAGGGTAAAAATAGATCGTGGCTCATGAAGACAGAGGGATTGGGGGGGCTAACTTGGGCCTTGAAAAGGCGTTTGGGGGCAGCAGCTACAAAGGAATATGGACTCTTAGAAGCCTTTGGGAAGCGTGGCAGTGAGCTTGGACTATTCTAGGGCGGATTAGCCGGGCGGAAACTAGAAAAGAATGGGAACTGCCACGCCTCGGGAGAAAAAAGAAGCTGAGACTCCACCCAAGTCCTTGTATAAAGAGTTTGGGGAGTTGAGGTTGTCGATGGTACTCCACACGCGTGCCTAAACCAGATGCGGAGGACGACTTGTCAAAACCCCGTGAGCTATCAGCCAAAGAGCTCGGGGGGAGGGGGAAGGAAGATCGAGCGAAGACTTTGCAGAGGACAAGGGACTTACATGAGGGTCGTCGAAGAGCGGGAAACACAAAAAGACCGGAGGGATCGGGGGCCGTTTGACATCGAAAAAATCTCTGGAGGAAGAAGAAAAAATCCAAGCCGCTCTGTTCTAGGTCGATCCAAGACAAGGGAACTGAGGCGGCAGAAGCCGGTCTAAAATCAAAGTGGTTGTGCAAGATGGAGTGTGCGTCCGGGGGCAGTGAACCGGAGGGCGTGGATGCGGCGAACTGGGTTGAGTATGTCCGGGGGTCCGCGATCATAGACCGGCAGCAAGGACCAAAGAAAAAAAGAACCGGGCCAAAGAAGCTGCGGGTCAAGAAAAGAAATCCAAAGTCGGCCTAAGTCGACTCCGGGAGAGTGGGGGTGCGATTAAGGGGGCAAGCAGAGGGAAAAAACCATCAGATCCGCGGGGTCAAAGGCACAGGGGCCCCGGAAAAATAAGCCTTAAAAGGAGCCTCGTTCGGCTGGCCATTAGGAGTTCGGTGGTACTACCTGTATGTAGTCAGGATCTCAAAAGACAACACACACGGAGGGGAAAAGTCGGAACGAACATAAAGGCCGGTAAACTCCGTCATCGTGCAGACCCAGGGCAGGGGTCAAAAAAGGGATCTGAAAGCTCGGGGGGGCAGCTCTTCCGACTCTGGAGGCGCGCGGCCCCGCGAGGGGACGGGGGGGTTGGACAGGGCGGATACTCTCTCATAAGAAAAGCCGCGCCGCGCAAGAAGACCAGGCAGTAGCAAAAAGAAGAGAGGAGTCGAAAAAAAACCGGGGGGGAGTCCGGGGATCCCAAAGGAGGGGAGAACAACTTCTGTTCGAGCGCTCGCGATGAAAGGATAAGGGGGACGGGGGAAAACAGGCGGAAACACCCTTAACATAACCGAAGCCGGCGGCGACATCATGGAAGAAAAGTGGAAAACCACCGTTCGATGCAAGACCAACTGTGTGCCGCCGGCGAGAAAAAGACCCGAGAGTCTCTACTGTCTTCCCCGGAAATATCGAAGAAGGCGACTGATACGAACGATAATTGAAATCAAAAAATGTGAAAAAGCGCCTCGAAGAAATGAACCGACTGACGGCAGCAATGCAGATTAAGACCAGGGGGGAGGGGGAAAAGAAGCTATCAGGACGAGGGTCCGGAGAAGCTGAGTATACCCGGAAAAGAGTGGCGGGAAAAGAAAGTGACGGGATTCCTCACGCATTGCGCGGGGGAGGAGCAGTGATGGGACGAAGACAGCAAAATAGCCCACTCGGGTCTGACCCGGGGACGGGGAAGTCTGTAAGGGGAGGGAGCCCTAGTAGGTGGTCGACCGATCCCGAGGGCTCCGCCAGGACCTGAAATCTCCGCGCGAGAATACCAGCTCACGAAAACTGAAGCTTCTCGTAACGCCAGGCGCGAGGCAAGATGAGCGTGTCTGCGTAGTCACAACGCCTCGATCCAACGGGGAAAAAGACGTACTGAAAAAAAAAGAGCCCAATGCTAGGAAGAAAGAGGGGGGCGCGCGCGAAAGGCCTGTCTTCTACGCTACTTCGGGCTGATCGCCGAGAGGAAAGAGACTTGAAAAACGCAGAGGCGCATTTAATCCAACGGACCTGAGGCAGGGGTCAGCCAGGCGCGAGTCGTCCCTGCAAACATTTAACGAGAGTCGGTCGCGTAAAAACCGGGTTGGCAGCCGGAGGCGCGGTCTTAGCTATTGAGGGGGGGGACGCAGGAGGCGAGGAAGGCGATAAAGCTATATGGTCGTAAGGGTTTTGAAAGATGCAAAAGCCAGGGACTACTACATCCCAGGCGCATCAAGATCGGCCTGTAAAAGAAGGTCATCTGGAATGTCCCTGGAAATCGGAGAAAAAGATTTCTGGGAAGAAGGGGGAAGAATGAAAGTACAAGGTTTACGCCTATGTGGGTCGGGGACATACAGTACTACCGAGCATTAGAATTCTTACGAAAAAGAGACCTAGGAAATCCTTTACTTTATCCGGAGGATCCCACCATGAAGCTGCTAACCGCAGGGGAGCAGGGGAGCCTAGCGGTCCAAGACACGACCTACGTTGCCCATGCCAACGAAAGCTGACGTTCGGAGACGGACATGGGGGAAAGTAACAAAGGCAGGGTAGTAATCAGGACAGGGGGGGGAGTGAGAGAGGGTACCCTTAGTGCCGGCGAAGAAAAGCCGGAAAGAAGAATTGAAGAGCAACCCGAACAGGAACAATGGGGCGGACGAACTGAAAACCACACACTACCCCCTGCTACGCGAGGGTCAATGATCGGCGATTTCTCAGTCCAAGCGATCATATCAAAAAAACAATGGAAGGAAATGAAGGACTCGTTAGCCTGCTCCAAAGAATCCGATACACGGGGTTTTAGAAATGCTGCGCGGGGGGAAGCAGGGGGTGTGTGCTCGAGTTAGGACACACCCAAAAGGGGATTAGGAGGGGAAACCGAACTTCGAAGGGGTTCCAGCCGGGAAGGAGGCCCTCAGGGCAGCCGTCGATTAATAGATACCTCAGCGCAATGAAATAAAGAAGATGAAGGAGAACGTAAAAAGCCTCCTTCTGGGAAACATGTAAGCTGGCGATGACCGTTCGGTCGACGTGCGCGGACGAGGTAATCGTTAAAGAATCGTTAAGGTGGGAAAAAAATCTAAATCCTCCAGATAGTAGGGACGAACGACGAGCTTCGTCACCTGCGAAGTGCTTCGGTCCGCAATTCACCCAGAAAAAGACTCGAAAAAACGTCCCGGCCAGCAGTAGGAAAGCAAATCCGCCCGAGCACGGTTCCTCAGGGTAGATCAGCCGCAGAAAAGAGCTGCCGTGATTGAAAGGTCAAGACGGACGAGAAAAAACTCAGCGGGAAAGGGACCTTGGTGAAAAAAGGAAGGCGACCCACCAGGAGAAAAAGCGCTGGAGGCAAGGGCGCTGCCTCGAAATAGAGGAAGACGAGGAGGCGAAAGGGAGATTGATTCCGCGCACGACTCCGACGTTTGGACGTTTCCAGCTCAGGGGAGAACTGTCGGGAGAGGGGAGCAGGTAACGAGGCGAAAAATGTCCGAGGAGTCGGACGAGAAGCACCCGCGTCAAGGGGAGAGTATAAGGACATATCAAGCAGGGGGGAAAGATGATAAAGTTGGGCGGAAGGGGGGCGGTGGTTCTCTCTCGCGAGGCGTCGGGAAGACTTGCTGCAGAGATACACCGAAGAATGCGGAAGGGCCGCCTCCGAGGCTGGGGAAGGGAGGGGTCGGTGAAGGGGGAAAGAAAATTTTGCCGAGGTCCAAGGGGCAGGCCACGGGTCAGGGGGCGACATCATCTGCGCGCGATCCAGCTCCATAATGACCAGGGGGGGAGGGTTGTGCGTGGAGTGCGCGTTGCAGATAACCACGCAGCGGAGGGAAACTTTCAAACCCCGTCGAGCTGAACGCGATCAGGTAGGAAGAGCTCTAAATTCATCGAAAAAGCCTAACCAGGATGTGTGCGTGCGGGGGTGCCTGTCAGAACAGCTTGAAGTTGGCGCATGACCTTTGACAGTCCTCTTCAGAAAGCGCGAAATAAGAATCAGGGGAGACGGGAGAACTCGCAGGAGGGGAGAGGAATGCTCCAAAATCAAATCATTCGGCTCGTTATTAGTGGCCACCGTGGGTTCATCGACTGGGAGGGTGTGCGTCGTAGCGCAGGTGAAGGCACCAAACACTCGGTTATAAGACGAATGGGGGGGGATGTCTTCCGAAGCCGTTTCTGCTAGGACCGGAGCAAGGAGAGGGGACCAGAAGGGAAGGCCCGGGGGAATGGGGGAGGGGGGACGGCAGACATCTCTAATCTAGCGGGGGATGCGGCTGCCGGCAGGGGAGGATAAAGGACAGCGAGGACGAATCAGAGGTCAACCCATCAAGAAAGGGCTTGGAAAGCTGGGAAAAAGAAAACCGGAGATCAAACTGAAAAGTGCAGCGCGGCTGTACAGCCTTGTCGGCGATGAGAAGTGGGACCTAGTTGTAGGGAGGATAATCTCACAAAAAAAAAGGGGAGGGGGGGGAAGAGAGAAACCTAAGGATACCTTTACGCAGCATCGCAGAAAAAGGTCCCAACGAGCTGGCGCTTGGAGTTTAATCGGGGCCGGGATCGGTTGGGAACTAGCCAGAGAAGGGCTGCTGATGGGGGGACGACCTAAGAAGATAATCGACTACCCTCAGGCGCCCAATCTCAACCTCGAGGAGATGTCTGACGAACCCGCTTCCTGGGGACTGACACTTTTTAGTGGACTGATGCCGAAGAGAGAAAGGACTGAACAATCTTCAAGACATCAACATCCAAGATCCGACAGAACAGCTCCGTAGATGTTCGGAAAGGGATAAGGGGGCTAGTGGAAATCAAAAAACAGGAAAACATGAATGGTCACGAGAACGCCGCGGATGCTGCTTACGACTTCCCTAAATGGGCGACCTAGCGCGACGAAAAAAGAAAAAGAAATTCAGGGAAGAATAAGTAAAAACGCGCACTGCCGCAGCAGTGCGGGAAAGGACGTCGAACCCGAAGGAGATAAGTGGCGATGAATCAGTCGGTAGAGGGACGCGAAAAAAAAAGCTTTGCTGTCATAGGGTTGAAGGCGAAAAAACGCGAGGGGCCCAACGAAGGGCCGAGTACTCCTAACTAACTAAAGAAAAAATAGGGACCGGGATCGCTCAGCTATTTTCTAGGACCTAGCAAGGGGATGCCGCCTCTTTTAAAGGAAGAGCCATCAATCAATCGCTCGTCAGCCTCAAACCTTAAAAGAGAAAATCCAAGAACCAAAAAAAAGGCGCTTCCCTTCTAACGGGGGAGCTGCTTCAAAGCCACGATACCACGAAGAACGGAGAGCAAGTCAGTCTTCTCGCCCATTCGTCAAGAAGGGGGTCCCCTCGCAGAAGAGAGAGTCTACTTCAGAAAAGGCCGAACTGATCTCCTATAGTGAAAAAACTTCGAAGTCACCAATCACAGATAGGGGAGAGGAGAATCAACTCCTGGCGACGAGGGTTCTTGGCCTTGTCACTGTGAAAAAAAGAGAAAAACAGGATCCTCAGTAGAGTCGGGGGTGGCAAGACCGCCGCCCTTTTTGGAACCGGAATGCTCTTCGGAGGAAAAGAGAACTAAGAAAGGAGGCGTCTAAGGGCTATTGAGAAACCTGCTTCCAGATGTCAGAAATGTCGACTTCAACCGAAAACGTAAGCCCGGACCTGCAAGGTTCCCGGGGACTATGCGAAATGACACGGAGTCGGGCCGGAAGTAGCTGGCCGGACATGTGCCAGTTGGGTCGGGGGGGGAAAAAAAGCAGAAGGTAGAAACAGCCACTTCAAGGAGTCGGGGGGAACGAAACTGAGGCGAGGAGGCCCTCCGTGAGTGGAGTTGGGAACTCGGAGGAGCCATTAGGGGAAAGAAAAGAGGCCTGGAAAAAAACGGTACTCCTACGTACGCAAGATCCAGGGGCCAAGAAATCCTCGACGACGGTTGCTTCCACCGAGGGGCCATCAGGAAAGGAGATCGTAGAGAATGAGGGAGTTATCTATAAGATACGCTGCTCCAGAGAGGAGCGCAGGACCGAACCTTCGCAGGTAGCCCTGTAAAAACATAATGCCACTGGTGGGCGAACTGGAGCCACACAACAACGGCCCCAGGAAAGTAAAAGAGACAGAATTTCGCGCAGATTGAAAGGGGTAGCAGGACGAACGCGATGGATCCTCCGGGCCCACATTAAGGAAGAGGAAATAAAGAGACAAGAGGAGGGATAAACTCGATATCCACTCCATGGGGGAGCGGAAGTAAGTGGTGAAGCCGGGGGAGGTTTTGTTTGCTCGAGAAATAAGCAAAACCGGGGACTCGGGTCAGGGGAAACCGGCTGTACCTGCAGGTGTGCGGCAGCTGCGAACGCAGCTCGGAGGATATATACCTAAGACGGTAAGGGCCTAACGCCGGAGAGCTGCTGGCGAAATGCCACCGCAAGAGACATAAGGAAAGAGGAGTCAAAAAGAGGAAGGGTCTTTATCGGGCACGGTCGGACAAGATAGTCCGAACACTGCAATCTGTCATGTCAGGGGGGCGAGGGCCTCGAGAAAGGCCTCCCGAGGGGTGGAGCGAGACGATGTTCCCGATCGGGTGAAGCCGTAACTGACGAGCACCCAACGAAACGACCTAAAGATAAATCCAGCAGTCTGCGAAAAGGCACCCGAAATCAGGGGCCGCAGCAGCGGCATGAGGTTTTAGGATGTCAAGAAGAGTCGAGAGGAGAGGAGAGAACCATTCTTCGGCACTGGGAGGAGTCAAGAGCGCTGTAAGAAAGAGCGCCGCGTCAGGGATTAGGACCGCATCGCGCCCAAGGAGGAATTCAGGGTCCGCGCACGACGAATGTTGATAGGACTACGCGAGTCGCAAGTCTACGGCGTCGATCTATCTAGAAAGTCTTGAACAAGAGGAAACTTTAAAAGACGGACGATCTGGCGATCATCCGCGTAAATTTGCGAAGAAGCGCCGACGGGGCGAGCAGACAGGGGCCCTCGAGAAAAAAAAAAAGGGAAAAAACATTTGTTCAGAGGTTGTGGAACGCGGCGATATTTCTCTTGTTTGAGCGGCATCAACGCGCAGCTCGAGGGCTCGCGGGCTCCGGGAGAGGGCCGTGCGGCTTGTACGGTCGAGGGAATATTCAGCTGGGGACAAAATAGGGAAACTGGCTCGGTTCGACCAACTGTGCGAGCAACTCCAGCGACCCGGGGCCGAGGGGGCGGCCGTTTGCTTGCGGACGGACCCGCAAAAAGGAAAGCAGAACATCGGACGGAGGACGACATGTCCAAAGACTGAAAGATCTCGGGGGGCGGGCAGGCCATCCTACCGCTAAGTACTGATTGCCATCTGCAAGGGGGAATATCAGGGGGAAGAAACCAAGTATGGTAGCGAAAGGGAAAATCTTGAGAGTGGTTGACAGGCTCCGTCTGCAGAGGGTAGAAGGCGAGGACGTAGCCAGATATTGTCGATTCGCGAGGCGAAAATGGGAGGCAGAGGGCTCAGGGAAGCGGGACGTCAAGAACACCGAATAGGGGAGTGATGCGTAACGTCAAGGCAGGCCTGCGCGCAACGCCCGGAGAGGGGCGGTGAGTACGAAAAGTGTGTCTGAGGCTTGCCAGAAAACGGGAGAGGAGGGACGGTCAGACACCAGAAAAGTGGGGGGTGGAGCCCCTTCACGCAATCGAAAGAGAGAGCGTCTAAACGGAATGAGAGGGAAAGCTTTGCAGAAAAAGAAAGAAAAAAAAAAAAGTCAAGCAGCGGGCCGCGGGCGCAGCGGTCCGTGCAGCCCAACACTCTCAGCGCTTGAGCACCGCTTGAAATTAGAACGTCTTCCCTTGAGAAGGGGGGTCTAACTAAGCCTCAAACAACAAAGGGGAAGAGGATCCAACAAGTAGGGTAGACCTGGACTCCGCAGCGCAACCTGCTGTCACCTAACTGGAATGGGACATCGGCAGTGGAAGAGGGCGGAAGGGAAGATGGGAAACGGCGCCAGCGTCCGCGCTTATTTGGGGACCTATGACTGGCTGCGGATCGCCAATCCTACACCGCGGAGAATAAGAATCGACATGCGAGCGAGGTTCGGAATGAAGCCCTTTCCGGGGCTCCAAACGGCGGTGCCATTAGGGTCAAAGTCTCGGGGGACCAGATAAAATCGAGAACCGGGAGGGTCACATCCTCAAAGAACCCATTTCGTCAGAAAAGAAGGAAAAAAAAAAAGTGAAGAGCATGCCTGCTGACGGAAGGGCATCAACTACAGTCCACGGTGGAGGAAGTCAACGGGGGGGGGAGCGAGCGGCTGGCTTATTGGAGGAGACCGGCTGGATCAGGACCCAGAAGAAGCAAGGGGAAGGACCCGCATGTTCTACATCGCGCTCGACGAGAAGGACACGCAGCGCAGCTGCTGCAAAAGGAGCGGCGACCCTCCTTTTGTAGCGGCGATCGGTGACTATTCATCAATACGGAAGGGGATGCAGGGGGAAAAAGACCAAAAAGAAAAAGAGGGGAAGTTTTGAATCGTCCTCCGCCGGGAGGGGCGGGCAGTGCCCGTATGTTACTAGAAGCAGCAAAACCACTGGAGAAAGTACCTGGAGAAGCGAAATGATACATTGTGCTTGATTCGCGCCTCGTGTGGCGGCGGCAGCGCCTCCGTCAGCCATCTGACCAGCAGCAATCAATCTGCACTCCAAAGACAAAAACTCAAGAAAAACTCCTGCGGGGAAGGTCGAACAACGCCCCGCTCATCCCCAAGACTACGTCGAGGCAACCCACCGCCCGTCAGACAGCAATGAAGGAAGGAACTATCGAGAAAAAGAATCGGCGACAGGGGGAAGGGGGGAAGGCTAAAAGCTGATCGCCGAGAAGCAACGGAAACGAAAAGTACACGAAGACTCTGGAAAGCCATATGCGCCGAATATCGACGAAAGGCGGAAGGGGGAGCGGCGAGGAACCCGAAAAAAGAAAACTAACCTTATATCGGGAGCCCTGCCGCACTGTTTGGACAGCAAGCGACAAGCAAATTCGGAATCTTGCTGGAAAGAAAAAACAGAGTAAGCTATTCTAACCGGGGGGTCGCCTTCAATGGACGAAATGGAAGTCATCACAAAATGCGACGAGGAAGGGACATCCGAAGGAGGAGGGAAAACTGTCCCAACTGGGAAGTGCGCCAGGAACGGGAGGTCGCCGGGAGTGTTGACGCTGTTCACATGGGGCGACTCTAAGGCGAAGCGTAACGGCCGCACTGATCGATTCGGTGACAAAAAGGACAAATTAGGGAGGTCTGAAGAATGGGGAGGACGTGGGGCGACGGCCTTCGCAACACCGATGGAATTCCGCCGCATTGAAGGTGGAAAAAGGCCGAGACACGAGAAAGGGAAAGTGCCTCGAGGGACTAGGGAAGCGGACTGCTTATCAAGGCGACCACAATCAGTCTGAGGTTGAAAATGGAGAGGATGAGGTCGATAACGACTGCAAACCGGGCGTCCTACCTACATCGGAAACCAGTCAGAATCAGGTACCGCACCACCACGACCCGGAGAAGGAAGCGGACGAACTCATCACAAACAAACTGACCCCGGAACGGCAGGAAAACACTAAATTTGAGACCCCTTTATTGATAGGGGGGGAGAGTGTGCGGAACGTG
>Ga0179593_1357278_pt1 | contig 21685 bp, 19 predicted proteins | sample CZODoug2_1_08_16_FD_185931 | JGI IMG/M metagenome (GOLD analysis project Ga0179593, IMG submission 185931) | Vadose zone soil fungal communities from Angelo Coast Range Reserve, California, USA - CZODoug2_1_08_16fungal (PacBio error correction) | ecosystem: Environmental > Terrestrial > Soil >...
TATGGAAAGAGCAGGGACGAGGACACATCCAAGAGGGCCGAGATAAGAGTCGCGCACGACGGAAAAAAGAAAAAAGAACAACCTATGGGAAGGTGCGTGAACCGAACACCAGCTGGGCGTGCAAACCCACGGGCAGGCGAACCCCAAACCCGAGGTCACGCAAGGGGGTACCATCATAGGAGAGGGAGTGGTAGCGCCATTGGAACAATAAGGCGGATTCAGAAGGGAAGAAGATCGGACCGATCTAGGAAAAACGGACGTTTGTCGTAAGGCTTTGGGGACGATGATCGAGGCCGGGGGAACCTAAGAGGCAAAGTTGGGGGGAACAATCTCACATAAAAACCCGACGGGGTGTGGGAGAGAAGGAAAGACCCTAGCGTTCACACGAACCGATCGAAAGGGAAATCAATACTAGGGCAGGTGGAAAAAATAAAATTTCGGGGGGATTTGGAAAAAATGCCGGTCACAGTAAAAAAAAAATCATAAAAAAAAAAAAGAGGAGAAATCATCCTCGGCAATGAGTGGTAAGAGAGAATCCTGGAAAAAAAATGGCATCTTATGGGACAAGATCAAATAGCTAGAACCTTGGGCTCTTATAAGGTTAGCCTAACACGGAAGTGGAAAACGTGGAGTTGAGAAGATGACACCTACAAGGCGGTTCCAGGTAAAAGTCTTGAACTTCAAAACGAGGCGCTACTTTAACAAGGCGCGTGGTGGAAACTAGGGCACCTCCCGCCTTGTAATGGGGCACGGGGCCTTCTACGTCAAATAGGTTGGTCTTTCCCAGTCCTATTGAGGATCAATTTGTTGCGTGAGGCCATGGAACTCGGATAGGAAAGTAACGTGGGCTGAGAAAAGACAGAACAAAGCAACCGCGCGAACAACCTCTAAAAGGCTCGTAGGGAGAGAGTTTGTCTCATAGCGGTCCCTAAATTCTGTCGAGGTGTGTGTTCGGACGTGGTCTGACAGTGTAGGAGGGTGTATCACCACATGCTGGATGGCCTGGCGTGTGAAAGTTTCAAGACTGTGAGAACCAGTAAAAAACATAGTACCAACTGGTCACAAGCCTAGGAACCGCTGACAGGGGAGTTCTTCCATAAGAAAAACGAACACTAGGGTGATGTGGCAACCAATCTCTGACAAAACCAATGCAAAAGGAAAGAAAAAGGGGCCCTCCAGGGGAGGAGAACGGGAGAGAAGGGGCCGAATTGGTTTGGCAAAAAAAGTTTTCTACAACCATACACGTCAAAAGTTGGGGGGGATGAAAAGGAGCCTACTGGTGACCAGAATAAAGCAAGGATGGGGGGGGGCTGGATTCACTAAGTGGACATAGGGGGAAGGACACTCAAGGAACCTAAACTCATACTATCTTGCAAAATTCCCCAAGACTTGCCAAATGGTAAGGTTGGGACACGGATCAGGTTCGGTCCAAGGGGGGAAAAAAGAAGCGCCCTGAAAATGGCGGACTCGTTCCTGTGAGCGGGGGAAAAAAAGGGGTCACCGGCCAAAGAAAACCAAACTACCCCCTAGGGAGACCTAAGAGGGACACGGAAAAGGAAGGAGGGAGACGCTCGCCGCACGGGCCCGAAAAAACCCACGCATACTGAGGGTGGGGGGTCCCCGTCCTTGCCCAAAGACAACCCCAGTTCGAATCTTAAACCAAAGGGGCGGGAAAGAAGTAACCCCGCAGAGAAAGAACTGGCAGAGGAAGAAACCCATGGAAAGTAACAGGGGGGCCCGCAACCAAAACTCGGAAGACCTTCCAAAGAACGGGGGGAACCCTAAAAAGTGCCCGAAAAGGTTTGAAACCCCCCGAGATCAAAGGGAAAAACCGGTGGTCTCACATGGCTCACCTTGAGGAGTGTACAATTGGGTGGGGGAAAAGGGAAAATCGAAAAAGAGGGAAAAAAAGGGAAGATCACGAATCTTAAGGGTCGCCAACTTTCCGGTTCGGAGGTGAAGAGACGGGGCTAATCACCTAGGAAAACGGCCAAAAGAAAAACGTCCCGATCCCGTCAACCAAGAGCGGTCGAAGTAAAATAAAATCGGGAAACTCTTCATCCTAACGGCAAGGGCGCAGGGGACGGGAACAGAAAAAAAAAACGGAACAGGGGGGAACGAAGCACCCGCACAAAATCTCTCACATGGGGAAAAGCCTCTCCCAAACACGTCAACCATTGAGCGCAAAAAAACTTCTCAAAAAGAACCGAAGGGCGGGGGTCCGAGCTGCAAACTGTAAGAAGGACACTCCCACCGCCAGGGGAGACTGAGCCAACCAAGTGACCGTCCGAAAAGACCAAAGGAGGGGAAACGACCAATCGGAAGGATGAAAGAGTAATAAAGGGGAAACTCAGCCTTTGTGTGGAAGAGTCCCTGCTCCCAGAGAAATCGGGAGACAGAAAAAAAAACGAAGCAGGCATCTCCGAACCGCAACACCAATTCCACGTCACCACGAAGGAACAAAAAAGCCAGACTCAAAAAAACACGTATTATTAAAGATAGATATTTGGGGCGAGGTGAACCTCGAGGCGGACCAAATGTCCCCTACAGTTCTGAAAGGGAATCTCGAAGGGACTAAAACCAAGGAAAAAAGCGAGCTGACTCCCACCGTTGTGGGGGAGGACCAATCCAGTAAGGGGAGTTTGGGAAAAAAAATGAACTTTGCCTGGAAGCCGGACCTCACCTTTGGATTAGACCAAAGGTCGCGGACTAAGCAAAGACTCTTTCCTTCCCTGGTACCGACAAAATCAAACGGGTCGAGTTGAGTATGGATGCGGGAGGTGGGCTCCTTGTCTCCTCGGACGAAAAACCGTTACTGGTCTTCGGGCTACGAGCCACCCGGCTTTGGGTAAAGTGTAAAGAAAAAAGGGAAAGAGCCAGGGAAGATCTTCTTTAACCCTGCAAAGAAGAGTCCAAACATCCCACTAATCTGTTCGAAGGGTAGAAAGGGATCAACATGGCTTGAGCATGGGAACTTTTACTTCCGGACCTGGATTATACAAAAAAGTTATAAAAATGGCCTACATGACATCCGAAAGAAACCTGTGACAAAGAAAACCGACGGAGCCATCGGCCAAGTCGGTCAAGACCGAAATTAAAAATACGCCAATCTTCAATCAAAGGAAAAACAATAAAACCAAGGCGGTAAGAGCAACCCCCAGAAAAAAAAAAACATTGAAAAGGGGTCACCTTCCAACCCAATCCATAGGACGCTGTTTTCAAATGCGAGCCGGGGACCCAAAATGGAGGGCAGCAAACAAAAAAACAGGAAAACTAGATGGAGGAACTTCAGCATAAATCCGGAACGTTGTGTGGTAATGGGTGTTCATGAAGGGGGAACCTGGCGACGCTTTCAAGAGGAAGGAAAGGCGTGAAGGTCCAAGACGGTCCTCAGGAAAGGGGTTTGAGGGAAAAAAAACGGGAACAGGATAAACAGTTAGGAGAGGGGGGGGAAAAAGGGGAGGAAACACGCTCTCAGACCGTGTGTCAAAAAACAAAAAACGCGGCAGAAGAGGGGGCGCGGGGATTGCCCCTAGGAAAGAAGCGGAGATTCAAAAAAAAGCCAAGAAAGAAAAAGGGAACTAAGGGGGGGGGGGGGTTGGGGGGGGGCAGAAGATCGGGAAACTACCAAAATCAGCACGAACAGCCTTTAAACATTAAAAAATGGGGGTCCCGAAAACGTAAAAAAACTCTTGGCGTACTTGCTCACGGGTAGAAGACCACGAATTCTCTCGGGGCGTGTGAAAAAAGGAGGAAAGCCCAAAGTGGAGGACAGATCCGATCACGTCAGCAAGGGTCAAGCAAGCAGGGACTACAGAAGTCAGTATACTCCTGTGGGGGAAAGTCAACTCCCGCAGAGGACGAGCGGAGAAAACATTCCACAACAAAACCGCAAGAAAACAACAGAGGGAGTCGTGGCCGATAGGGGGATCAACCTACAAACTGTCCAGAACTGAAGGACAGTCTTCAAAAAAGACCGGTCGCACTCCCTTAAAACCGGCGAAGTGTAAAAACAAGTGGTTGATGAAAAAAGAAACACGGAGGGTTCAGGGAAGAAGGAGGGCCACGCAAAGGTGGCTTGTGCGGGGGGAGCAGAAGGAATAAAAACCAGATTACTGACAGGGGGGAGGGACTTGTAACGCTAACTGAGGCGGTTGTCACTCCATCCTAGCTCAATCCCCACGCCAGGCAAGGGACAGGGGAAAACTTGGGAAGTCGCATCGGGGAAGAGGTTGCTTTAAGCAGGGGCATCCGGTGGGGTTAGACATGACGAACGGGAGAAGAATAAAAAGAAGCGAACTGAGACGGGAGGGTCCCAAATAAGGGGAAAAAGAAATACGACTCCTGATGGGGAACTGATCAACGGAAAACGGGGCTGTGGCACACGGGGCAGGGACGGCAAGTTAGGCCGAGTTGGCAGGTACACTGAGGGGCAGCCAACAAAGTCAGACGCCGAGTGGAACCAATTCACAAACGAAGGACTTTAAAGGGGGGTTGTCTCTAAAGACAACAGACAAGGAAATTACGACCAAAAAAGGGGAATGGTTTGTGAAAATAACAGAGCTTTACTCCTGTAGGGAAAAAAGATGATTAGGAGAGGAAAAAAAAAAAATACTCGGTAGGGAAACCACAAGCCTGAAAAGCCCTCCAGAGAAGACGCTCGGGGGAGAACCTAAAAGAGGGGTAACGGAACGCGGGGGGGGTGGATAAAAAGAACCAAGAAAAATGACGCGGTAGACTTCGTAATTTATGTAAAGGCTTACTCCTTCCAACCAAGCAAGGGGAAGGCCCTCATCAGAGGCAACAAGGGAAGCAGGGTCTGGCTTAAATTAAGCGGAAGGTGGTCCTTACAGAACAACTACCGGCAGGGGGGCCGCCTTTCTCATGAGGGGGTGAATGGGGGGGGGTTAACGGGGGACGTGTCGGGGGGGACGAAGAAGGGCGATAGTGAAAGAAAACGCGCAGATTGGGTGGGGGGGGGGGGGGAACTCGACCAGAAAAGGAAGGGAACCTCCGCGAGACAGAGTCAGCGGCTTGTTATCTAAAAGGGGGGCCAAGAAAGTTACAAGACCGCTACTCACACAACAACGAGAGGGGGAAAAAAAAAAAGAATCTGCAAACTTCAGCCTCAACTCGCGTCAAAAAGCCGACCGAGCCTGGAAGTCGCTAAGACCCATGAGGAGACCCCACGAAGCGATTTCGGGAATCTAGGCGTGTCAACACCAAAGACTCCCAAAAAAAAGGTCTCCAATATAAGGGGTGGGGTATTTTCCAATCAGATGCCACAAAAAACTAAGGGCAAATATCACCTTCACTTAACTTGGGAAGGAGCAAGTTGTAAGGAGGTTCTGACAGACCGCAAAAACCGGTAACTACGCATTACCACCTCCCCCAGGCGGAAGGGGGCTATACTCTCAAATGACGCCCCGAAACTAGAGGGAGGAAAAAGCGAATGATAGAAGAATGGGTTATGCTCATCGGTGATCCGAAACGGAGAAAAAAGGACCGGGTCCCCTATTTGAAGAGGGAAGTCGTCAATCTCTTGAAGGAAAAGACTCAGTTTTTACAACTGGAGCCGGATTGACAATTATTGAGGGCGACAAAAAAAGGGCTCTGGCGTAAAAAATCGAGTAAGGATGCCCGTGAAGGTCGGGCCCAGGAACATGAAAACCCTCAAAAGAGAACAAACCAAAAAGAGGAAAGCTACATCACCTTGCAGAAGCAAACTTCACGCGGCTCTGGGGGAAAACACTGGCTCAACCGTTCGAGATCAACAGAAACGGAAAAAAGAAGGAGTGAAGGCCTTCCTTGGCGTACCAAGTATAAACAAGTAAAGGGCGCTACAAAACAACACTCTCAAAAAAAAAGGGTGCCGGGCGTCCCAACCGCAGGTATAAAATCCCCTAAGAAAAAAAGCGACCATGGAAGAAAAACAAACGAAGCAAGTTCTAAAGAAGGACATACCAAAGAGAAAAGAAGGGGGTTGGCTCAGCACGGAGTCCCGGAAAACCTCCACAAAATGATGGCGGCTTGGCCCCAAGCGCCCTGCGGGGAGTTCACAAGGCGCCGGCTAACACTCCAAAGGAAAAAAAAGGGCCTCAAGGGTGATCAGGGAGCGCCCTTTTTGTGTGAGAGAAGGGGGTTACGAAACAGAAAGAGGTCTGTAAATGAAAGAGGGGTTCGAAAAGGGCTCAGAACTCCTTAGAAAAATGAGTATTACGCTTAAGAAGCGAAAAAGGTCTATCTGCCAGAATGCAGGACGCTCTAACGAATACGAATTATGGGAATCTGTCAAAGAGATTGGGGGGCGTTGTCGTTTGAAAGAAGGGGAAGCCTTTCGGTCCCGTCGAGAAAAGAAAAGAGGGGACCGACTTTCTAGAAAGGGACATCTTTAACATTGGGAAGATGTATTCCTCCGATCAGGGAAGGAAGCGGGTCGCAAAGGGTAATGTCCCCGGCGGGTCGGCTGAGAAAGCGAAAACGCCCCGAACGTCCCGGCTAAGGGGGGGGTTCGGATGGAAGGAGATAGAAAAAATATTAGAATTGTTGGCCCCGGAAAGAAAAAATACAACAGAAAGGGTCAAGGTCAAGTTATAGGGGGCAAGGAGAATCAAATCTAACCAGACAGGGTGGGGTTGGGGGGACCAAGGGAAATGGAACCCAGAAGAAAAAACAAAAATTTGTAACCGGTAAGCCTTTGGTCAAAAAAAAATCCATAGAAAGAAAGTGCAAATACAGGGTGCAAAAAAATAAAACGTAGCGAATTAAACCCAGTGGGGACTCTCCAGAGTTTGCCTCCAAGTGAGGGGGAAAATGAGGGGGGGGGGTAGGGGGGGGGGGGGGGGGTTGGCCCGAGAAGGGGGAGTACGGACCTAGATCGTGATGCTGGGGACAAAAAGCCGTGGGGGGCCAGGAAGGGTTATAGAAAGGAAGAAAGCAAGTCACTCACTGGGGTTACAAGGAGAGGTACGAGAGACAGTGACGCAACCATGAGAGGCCGGTAGAAAGAAAATACAACAGCCGAGAAAGAATCATAAAGAAAAGAGGGGTCAGAATCCACCTTTAGAAGAAATCAAAAGTTAGGGGGAAGGGAATCCATGGGCCATTCAGAAGAGAAAAAAAACCCTCAACGAGAGAAAAGAGGCATCACAAAGGTGAAGACTGGCGAAAAATACAAAGAGGAGACCCAACCCCAAAGAGAAGCAATCCACGAAAGTCCAACCTAGAGCTGGGACTAACCTCGGCACCACGAGGACGTCATAGGGAGAAAAAAAAGGTACTTGATACCTATTTGTCACACACAAAATCCCCGTCTGCCGCGTTCCACTGTACAGAAAGAAAGTGAGAAAGTCTAAGAGGAGGGTCTGAAGGCCGAAAACTTGCAGAGGGCAGAAGGTTGGGGGCGAATTAATAAAGGCTTAATCCCTACGCAACGGGGTAAGACCGATAGAGGAAAAAACTGAACCTATACCCCATTATCATATCAAACAAGAAAAAACAAAAACGTAGGAGGGATTATATAAAGTTAAAGGCTCGGTGTGAGGGAGGAACTCGGAGGTTCAAGGGAGGGACCGTGCTACCATCCTCTGGGGGAAGAACGCCATCCAAGCCGAACCCGATCCGGGGGCTCTAACTGCAAAACGGGGTTTAAAAAAAAAGAAAAAGCTCCAACGTACTGATGCGTCTTTGCCGTCAAAAGGTCACGTTGGCGGAGGTAAAGAAGGGGGGTGGGGTCAGAAGCCAATACTTAACCCGAGAAGAGCCGGTCAGCGAACTTCGGGATAGACTGTCCTTTCCATGTCAGGGTAGAACGAAAACGACCTAAAGAGGGGGGGGGGGACGCACCCCGAAATTCTCAGCAAAAAAGGAATGTCACGGTGTGCCGCGGATGCTGGAAGAAAAAGAAAAAATCGTTGCTTTGTGGGAGAATTGTAAGCCACAAAAGGAAAGGGTGCACCCTCGGCGAGTGACAGTCAAGAGGGCCCTGAACCGCGTTTAGGTGGGAAAAAGGGGGAGGACCTTCAAAGGGTGCAAAACCCCAGTACCGAGTTGTCAAAACAAAAAGGAGAGGCGAGGGAAACTAAAACGGGCCAAGAAAGGGGCGACGGATTTCGCCGACCGTCGGGGATTGGGGTGACCGTCCTCCACAACTATCAGAGAAGGAGGGTGGCCAAGCAGGGAGAGGACTCTGCAAAAAAAGATAAAGGAGGACAAACCTCTGAAGGGGGAAGGACGAAGACCCCCTAGAGAGGGCCGCAAAACGCGGGTAATAAGAGAAAAATGGACCAAAACATGCAGGGGAAAAAAGAGGAAGCTCCAAACGTGGGGGAAACATGTCGCATAAGAAACTGGGTGGGTTTGTCAACCCAATGGTGTCTGGATGGAGGGAGAAAAACGGGACTCTTTAACAAAGTGGGGGGTGTTGGATTGGTTTCCCCAAATGCAGGGGGCCCAAAAAGGGGTCGGTCAAACGAAAGTCTAGAGGTCCTGAGCCGGGCAGACGGGGTTACGCTTCACACTTGTTGGGGGGTTTGTCCATGGTATGGGACCACAGCGACATGAGGGTGAGGGAAGGTCCCGCGGTCATTAAAGCCTAACCCATCCGACGTAGCTTGCTGGGGTGGAAGGGTGGTAAAGAAAACGCCACGGAAAACCGGGGAAAAAGGCCCACGTATCTGTACTCGCATCGGGGCTAGAGACAACAAGACCAAGGGAAACTTCTGATTAGAACTCGGGGGAGAAAAAAAATAAGCTGACACTGACCTAAAGATCCCAGGAGGACGTGGGGGGAAGAAAGGGTAACACTAAACGGATTGTCAGGTCCTTCTGATAACGAGAAGAGTAGTACTACTAAAAAAAAAAGGAAAGGGGCGGCCCAAAAAGTGATCACGGTCCTGGTCACTACTGAAATCACTTAGAGTTGGCCTTCCCTGCACCCCAAGAGGAAGGATTCGCCGCCATCAATACAGAGTCAGGGCATTACCCAGGAACACGCACAGGGAAAGAGAAAAAACCCTCATTCCACCAGAAAAGCTCGGTCTAAAGAAAAAGGAAAAGACCATAGGGAAAGATCCAAAGGAGTCACGGGCAACGTCTGTCTTGCCGGGGTAGAGGGCTAAAGGGGGTCAAAGAAGGAAAAAAAGCGGTGGGTGGGGGGGAGAGGAAGGACGCAGAAAAGTGGATTGGACCGTTGGGGGGGGAACTGTTGAAAAAGTGAGTCACCAAAAACTTGAAAATAAACCGGTGGAGGTAAGAACGGGTAGAAACTGCTCCCAGAGAAAGAGAGTGTGGGGTTCAGAAGAGCGCTCAATACAAAACCAGTAGGGCAAACTAGAAAAAAATCGGGAAAACGGGAATCAAAATTGTTGTGCGGGGGATAAAGCGGGGCGGTGGTTTGATCTAATATGGGGGGAAAGACATTGGTAGCGAAGAATACTGAGAAATAATCGAGAAAACATTGAACCTTGAGCAACTAGTATGGGGCAAGACGAAATCGACAAGATGGGGGGGCACAGCCAGCGTGTGTGTTCGGGGATCAAGCTCATGTGGGGTGAGGGGGTCGTATCCTTGGGGGAAGGTGACAAAAACGTGTGACGTAAAGACGCCAAGAAGTCGAGACTTCAATCACATCCGGACGATCCAGGCAAACTTGGTCGCGCAACCAATAAACAGGAAAAAAAAAAAGGAACAAAAGGGCACCGCTTGACCTAGGGGGGGAGAAAGGGGAAACAGGGCTTGGTGGGGAAGAAAACTCGTAGACCCAAAAACAAGAAAAGGAACCATACCACAAACTCAAAATGGGCAACTTGATTTCGAGTGAGGAAAAAGGAGAACTCTGTCAGACAGGCAACGAGGAATCCGTCTCAGGGGAGAAAACTTCACAGCTAGGTCTGGGAATCCTAAGGCTGGGGGAAGGGGATTAATACGAGCGGGTCGGCGGGGAACTGGGTAGAATAGGAATAGGGAAGTTGTCGAAAAGCTCCAAATGGAACCAAAAGAAGGAACAAACTTCAAGGGGGAGTTCACTGGGTACCTGTCAAGAAAAAGGAGGCGAGTTGGGAGGGGGGAAGCATTTGAAAAAAGAAAGTGCAAAACGCGCACAGGGGTAAGGTACAAAGAAAAACAACGGAGCCCAGTCAATTAGGAAAAGGTGCGGTCGTTTTCTGGGGGCGGGGAGGCCGGTGGGGGAACAAAAGATGAGAAAGAGGTAACGCATAGGGGATGAGGGGACCGGAAGCCGGGTAGGGAGACGCATGCAGAATCGGTCAGAGAAGAAGTCTGCTCCTGCGTAGAAAAAATTCTGGGGGGGAAGGAAGGAATCTAGGGTATCAAACACAAAAAAGGAGGAGGGAAAAAAAAGTATGTAAGAATGAAGTTACAGACCAGAGGAGGAAAGAGGCAAAACGCGAGGCCTTCAGGGAAAAGGTCGGCAAGCAGAACTGACCGGACTCAAAGATAATGTAAATATACGCATAGTTCGTTACACCCAAAGAAAACGAAAAGAAAAAACCTAAAATACGAAAACGTATAAGGGGTCAAATGGTGGGAAGGCACCAGTAAAATCAACGTAAAACTTTGAGACCGGTAAAGAGGAAGAATAAATGGAATTGAAGACGAGGACAGTGTAATCGGTTTGGAAAAAGAAAAAAAAAAAAAAAAAATAGGAACGACATAGTAACCTCTTTTCTCTTACGCCAAAAAAGCGCCCGCCTACCACCCTGAGAAAATTGGGGAAATTGGTTCATAAAAGGGCTAAACAAAGGCGTCACAGGATGGGGGAAAAAGGCCCAGGCAAGAGCGACTTGGCCGAAGGGGGTCTGGGAGGGAGAGGGGTTCAGCAGACCGCGAAAACAAGGAAAACGTAGAAGAAGAATTGCCAGTGTGTATCGAAGCAGGGCAATGCGACCAGCTCAACATGGGTAACTGAAAAAGGGCGACGAAGGGGAAAGTGCTTGGACGCGACATGAGTTGCTGATCGGCGAGGAAAAAGTCAAGGGGCACGTCGGCGTAGGGACCTGATTCCACCGAGAAGCCGCCCAAAGAAAGGACATCAAGGATCGGGGGGGGGGAAAAATACGCAACCGCTGCCGGGCCGGGGGAAGAAGGCGGTCGATAAAGGTGGATTTTGAAATGTTCCCAGAAGGTGAACGGAGAAATTTAGAGACCAGCACGGGTCGGTACGCCCTTTCGTGCTTACAACACAAAGCGTAAAAAAGGAATCCAATGTGCTGAAAAAACAAAACCGCTCCCCAGGCCCGGAGCCACTGACCGATGGGGGGTCAGAACAAGAAGGACCTAAGTCGGCGGGCGGCACGAGGGGGGATTGGGAAGACAAAAAAGCGATTGTCGAAGGGAGAAAAGTCCACACATCCCGGCCACAAGAATGGTGGTAAAAAAAACCCCGGGGAGGCAACCTCACAGAAAAGGACAAAAGGGCGGCGGCAACCTAACCCGACCCCGTCGTGTGACGTTGAGGAGAAAAAGGAGACCGAAAAAAAACTAAAGAACAAGGGAGAAGGGGACTAAGGTAGGAGAAGAAAAATGTAGACCGCAACCAGGGGGGTGCGCGAATTGACGACCTCAACGCCCAAAAAAACAATTTTTTGACGGGGGCGGAATGGTGCCGAAAGGGGGAGGGAGGGCAGAGGCCAGGGCAAAGAATCCTCAGAGCATGTACTCTTCCAGGGACGGTGATCCGATCACTAACGGTGGAGAACGAGCGACCGAAAAAACGAAATCTGGGCACGCTCGGTAAAAAGACCGGGACCAGAGGTGGGGTGAAAGAAGTGCAAGGAAAGGGACGTACAATCGTGGGAAAGGTGCAAGGAGAGGATAAAGGCGCTTCAAAAGAACAATGGGGAAGGCTTTCAAGGGGAGCAGGGAGGAAGGGGAAGACGACGGGAGGGGAGGTCACAACAATACGTGGGAACACATTTCCTATTTGAGGAACGCTCAGGAAAGGGAAAAAACAGGTAAAAAACCCTAAGAACTCGCGCGGTTCGAAATACGCCGTCGAATCGAAGCCTAAAGGTATATGTGGGGAAAAGGGCCCAGGGCCAAAATAAAAAAAAAGCAAACACTTTTCGGAAGAGACCAAAGGTCTGGGGGAAAGGAGACGCTAGACTGCTCCCATGGGGGTACAAAATTCATTTGCCCTAAAACCAAAACGTGGAGGAAACAGGAAGAAGCCCGGTCCTCCTCCTAAAGAAAAAGGCGGGAAAGCCCAACCCTGGGGTGGTGGGGGCCCCACAAAAGGGGAGGATCACGGAAAAAAAAAAAAAGGTTTGGGTTCGAGAAGGAAAGTCACGGGAAAGGGGACCATGGCGTCTTGGGGACGAGGGAACCCAGCCTCTGGCTGGGGCTGAGGTAGGGGACCGGAGTGAAATGGCTGGGATGTGTGAGGGGGCCGAAAATGTCCCCTAGTTCTCAAGACTGGAAGTAAAAATTTAGAAGGGGAAGTCCAATTCTCGATCGCCACCCAAAAATTGGGTCGAAAGATCCACAACCGTAGGGGAAACCGAATAAACCGGAAATAACCTGAAGGAAGCTAAACGGAGAAGAAAGAGTTTTCGGGCAAAAAGCTGGGAAGAACTCATAGGACAGGACGGCGTACACTCTTTCGACAAAAAGAGAAATTACGCTCTCAAAAGAGCCAGGGGGAAAAACGTGAAGGACTTGCTAAGACTCTCCAAAGGGGACTACCCCCGAGCAAGAACCAACGAAAACGTCAAAGAAAGGAAACGGTCAGTTTCGGGGGGGAAACTCACGAAAAACTCCGGCTACAGAGGACTGCTAAAAATCGCCTTCAAAAAAAAGGGGCAAAAAACCCCAACCACACCGAAAAAAAACGGCAGGAAGGGGAAAAAGAAAGACGTGGAAAGGCCGCTGCAACCTTTTGCGAAGAGGAGGACCGTCTAATAGACTTCTCGAGAGACACCGGGCTAGGCCCGCCCGCCACCAGGGGGTGGCAGCCCCCCAAAACGGAGAGGAGGGGAAAAAAGCCAAAGCCGAAGCAAGGACCCATCTAAGAAGAACAACAACAAAGTTTAGTACATAGTCTTATGGCAGTGGAGTATTGCCGTCTGCATAAGGGACTTGCCCCAGTTCTTAGGGGCGCCGGACGTCTACGACGCAACGCGGGAATAGAAGGCCTCGTCCAGGCCCCCGAAACGGTTGTGCCGCTCCGCGAGGTCTGTCTTTAGGGGGGGGGAAGGGGGAGGGGTGCCGATGGTAAGGGGGTGTAGGGGACAGCCTGGAGGTGAACGCCCCCCATCACCATGAGGGAAACAGCAAGTAAACGTGAGGGACGGCGTTTGACACCTGTTGAAAAAACGGGCCGTTGCGGGGAGCAGCTACCACTCCTCAGGTGAAAACAAACGGGGTGGCCGCAATGGCCTGGGCTTACAACGGAAAATGGGGTCAGGGTGGTTCAGCGGTCACTCGGGGGTAAAAAGAGGTGCGAAAAAAAATGGGGGTAGGGAAAAATTCACGACCGCAAGGAGGTGCAAAGGCAAGAAAAAAAAAAAAACTATACGCCCCGGTTCCAGGGGTCTGAAGTGACGAAAGAAGTGGGGGTGCCCAAAAGTGGGGAACGGTAGGGATCGGAGAAAGGGGAAGGCTCTAACGCTCACATGGCGAGGGAAACATCAGGAAAAGTCTAGGTCCGTTTGAACCACCCGAGGACTGGCTGTCGTCCATAAGGAGGTAAACGTCGAACGGAGGGAGGGGAAAACGCACAGTCCAAAAGGTCCAAATCGGGAATTTTGACAGAACAGAGTCCAGTCGGGCCAAAAGGGGAGAGCCGGTCAAACAATGGGAACCGTCAACGGAGGCAAGAGGGAGGCAACGGGGGTGTCAAAGGCTCAAAAAAAAACGTTGGGGGGGGGTTAGCCCCATGGGGACAGTGAAAGGGAAACATTCAAGAGGAAGGAAAAAACTCGTCAGGAAGGGGCATGATCAACCGTTGGAAGGGGGTTAAATGCCGGGGCCCAAAAATGGGCGGTCGTCGGCTAGATGATGGCCGAAGCTTGAGGGGACCTTAAGTGAAACGAAAAGGGTTTGGGTCGATGTTTTTATCCGGGAAAAACCCTCAGAAAAGGAGGCAGCGTGGAGAGGTTGCGTCCGTGATAAACCACGAAAAAAAAGGGACGTGTACCGGTCCTCCAGGCAGCCGATAAGAGGGGGGAAAAATCATGGAACAAACGGTCTTTGGTGTCCGGGGCTGAGGAGAAATCGGTCAAAATGCAGGAAAGCGCATTCATTATCGCGCAGTACGAAAAAAAAAGAAACGCGAAATAAAGTAGCCCAAGGGGGAGAACGCCCAGACGTTCAGAGAGAGAAAAAAGGAGGAAACGGAGGTGAAAAAAAACACGAATCGCAATTCTGTCTAGAAGGTGCGAATCACTGCGCCACGACCGGTGAAATCATCTAAAGAAGGTCGGGGCGAAAAAAAAACTACCCGTCCCCTCCAGGGGGGGCGTTTGAGACCGGGCACCAACAACTCGGGGGAGAAAACGACGCTTAGCATAAAAAAAACACAAAAGACACAGCGTGAGGTCAGTGAACCAAATAACCTAGCGACACCCCCACCACCCGGGCGAGCAAGGAATGCTCCAGGACCTCCAAGGCCGCAGGCCACGTCAATCAGGTGGGGAAATCGGTGTGGGGAAAGCGCCTTGGTGCTAGAGGGGAAGAAAAGAAGAAACAGGGAAGGTCGGGGGGAGGGGGGGCCGGGAGTTGGAAGGACTCGCAGGGGGCGAGTGTGGAACGGGGGGAGGTTTAACCACTACGGATCAAAAGTTTTATACAAGGGAGGGAGAGTAAGGGAAAAAAAGGTTAACCTTCACCGACACACCCGATGTTTGGAAAAAACAAACGGGCTCGAACGCCCGGGCCGCGGGAAAGGGGGGGAAAAAGGCTGGACTACCCGGCACGTGGGGGGGGGGAAGCATGTCCCGGGGGAGCGTTGTTTTTGGCACGGGGGACCTAAAAATGGTGGGTCTCGAATCTTGTTGGTGAAGCACTGTAGGCGAAAAGGGGGAAAGGGAAAAAGTGTGAGAGGCACACAGGTGCTGTGAAGCACCGTAGAGGGGCCGCCGATCCGATAGCAGGGAGAAAGTATTCCGGGGAATCGGGCCAGACTTGTGACTGGCGAAAAGTCCCACTTTTAGTTCCTGTTCCTTAGGAGACGTGGGAAAATAAAGGGTGACTCTGTAATACTGGAAGACTCTCACCGACGGGGGAGAAAAGGGAAAAAAAGAAGATCACTGGAATCGCAGGTCATTTTCTACGCCCCTCCGCAGATCTTCAGAAAATCCCAGGGGGGGGTTAAGCCGCACTTTATTTGGGAAGGGGGGAAAGGGTCAAAAAAGCGCTTTTGGGGGGAGTGTGCCCCTTCGCTTGTACAGAAAAGGCATCGGAATCGAAAGGAGGGGTCTGCTTTGAGTCGAGAGAAAAAAGGCAACCCGCTCAACCATTGCGCAGAACCTCGGCCTCGGCCCAACTGCGGAGGGAATACCGTTGTCCAGCAGGCAAATTCAAAAAAATCGGCGTATGGGATCGGTAACATCACTAGCGGTGGAGAAGAGGAGGGAATCTGCGATACTTAGAGGGCGGCGATTACCCTAAGCATTCCCAACCTGAGGGAGCTGGGACACGTCCCTCAATAAAAAACGCCAAGTACTGACATGTACGAGTCGAATCGCCGTGAAATGTTAGTCCTGAGGGGGAGACTCACAAAATTGAGCCTCTAGCAGTGTCGGAAAGTTGTTACAGGGGGGGGGCATTTCAAAAAAAAAGGGGGGGTGAAAACGCAAAGGAGGCTATATGGTAACCAGGAGTATGGGGTGGGACCGGAGCCGGGGGAGGACTCCCCAAAAAATCAGCGGGGAAAGATCCTAGGGGGGACTCCTGTAGACGGGAGAAGACTTATCCAAATGGGACTAACCACAACAACGGGGGGAAGGGGAGGAAAAAAAAAAAAGAGTAGATAACGTGTGCTCAGCCGTCTATCCACGCCGTCGAGAGCCGCGCAAAGCAGGAAAGGGGGATTAACGGGCAAAACACCCTTCAGCGAAGGGGAGGACATATCATACAGGCATTACCCGTCCAAAAAAAAAACCCCAGAAGTAACGCACGGCAGAGGGGGAAGGGTCGGGAGGGAGGGGGGGTATAGAAAGGGGGGAAAAAATACACTCCATGGACTACGTTCGCCGTTTAGGATAAGAATCTCAACGGAAAGACTTATGACGCTGGAGGGCTCAGAAGTTGGACGAAGTATAATCGGGAAAAAAATAAAAAAAAGGCCCAATATCAACCCCCAGGCCAGTTCGAAACTAAGGTCAAGAAAATCCGAAAAAGGAGCACGTGATGTTTAATCCGTCCTAGCGGGAGAAAAAGAAAAAATGCAAGGAAAGATGAAGGGGATCACAGAAGGGGAGCAAAAAAAAAAGGGGGGGGGGAAGGTTCAAATGAAAAAAAGGCAGGGTATACATGGAACCTACCCAGAGAAAAAAAAATAATGCATTCCATTAAAAAAAAGTGGGGGTCAAGCTAAGACTGCAAAGAGAGGTGGATGGGAAAAGAGAACAAATGGGAAAAAAGTCAAACCTTTGGGAAAAGTGGAAATGGAAAGGGAGATGAACTCACCCGGAAGGAAAAAGGTAATAGCTAGGACGTCCTTGTTGCGAAGTCAAAGGAGGAGGAACTCATGCAAATAAGTTACCTTACACGCAGACAACGTCAATCTCCGTTTAGGGAAAAAAAGGAAAAACCCATAATGCCGAAGGAAGGCCAGACAACAAGAGGGAGGAAGCGAAGGAGGCCCTCAGGGAAATGGGTAGAGACGTGGTGGGTGGGGCGAGAAATTACAGTTCTCCATCTGCGGGAAGTCCAGTGCAGGCAAAAGAAAGACTTAACACGCTCAGCGCGAAAAGCAAAAAGAAAACAGGGCCGAGGCCACTTCCCAAAAAACTCCTGAAACAAAAAGTCAAATACGGCGGATAGTCGGAAGGGGAGCGGTAAAAAAAAAAAAGCTTTAGGAAAGAGCCAGGGGGCCAAAGGGGAAAAATAAAAGGTGAGTCAAGGAGTTCAAAAAGAAAAACGACCGGCGCCCGGTGTTCGGCGGCAAAAAGAAGACCCCGACCGACCCAAAGAATGTGTGGAGAAAACATTCTCTACCACGCGCCAAAAAAAGGAAACTAATCGAGGCGGAGAAGGGGGACGGACGACGCCCGGGTGGGGACGCCAACACGAGGGGGGGGGTGGGGGGGGGAAGAAAAATGCAAGATTTTACGTGGGGAGGAATGGGAAAGAGTCAGACCCGGAGGCGTCAGAAGAAACATCACTATCGGCGGAAAAAAGGGAAGGCAGAGGGAAATCGATACTGCTAAAGGTTTTGCCTCCGCTAGGAACAAGAAGAAAGGAAAAGTATCTGCTATCAGTGGGAAAGCAAAAAAAACAGGGTAATAGTTTTGTGTGAGAGGGGGGGACAGGGGCCGGCCTCCTTAGGTCCAGGGGGGCGCGGAAAAAGAAGAAAGCCGTGCGGTCATTGACTGCTGGGGGGGACACGCTGGGGAGGCCGCCGCTACAAAGAAAAAGGTCAAAACAGGCCATAAGGTGACAGTTTCCTCAGGAGTGTAGCGTCTCTGGAAGGGACCAACGTCCAGAGGGGAGGGATACGCCTGGGAGACTCCGGCCCAAACGAGCTCAATAAATGGGGCCAACCGGCAGGCCCCCAGGACCACAAAAGGGTTCGGGCGACTCACAACAAGTCAAAAGAAACTTAGGGAACACAAAAACGATATAAACTATAAAGAGCAACGGAAACGCCCGGTTGGGGAACCCCAGGAAGGGGAAAAAATAAAACCCCAACTGGTTCACGGGAAAAAAAGTATCCGGGTGGCCGCATATTCCTCAAGAAAGTCAAACAACCCCCAGGGGGTAACACCAAAGAAGGGGAGGTAGGTGGCACCTGAATCTAGACACTCATGGCTAGTTTAATGGGGGGGGACCCATGGGAGGGGTGCATTGACATGTGGGAAACCTAGGCGAGGGTGTTTCTTACCCTGCAAAAAGGGGAAGTGCTGGTACAGAGGGGGGCAGGAGGCCATCAGAAAGGAACCTCCAGATGAGAGAGGTTGAGAAAAAGGAGGAAAACGGTCGAGGCAACTTCCTCAAATGCTGCCCGTAAAAGAACAATAAGAGGGACGAATCAGACCCTGAAGTACGTGGGGCAGGAAAGAGGAAAAAACTCCCGACGTGGCGCCATGGAGGGGAGGGCACGAAACACGAGACCGGCATAACAATTCATACACTAATTAAAAAAGAAGCGCAACAAGACATCTAGTCAGAAAAAAACCAAAAAGAAAAAGTGAAGTACGGGGAAAAGCCCGAGCCAGGCGGTCACGAGCCCAGAAAACAACGCGGGAAGAGAAAGCAGGGCCCAACCCCGGAAAGGAAAGGTCCGGGAAAAAGACAGTAAACGCCGGGGATGGGGCTAGGCGCAATAGGGTACCCGGGGGGTCAAAAAAGGGGGTTCACCTAAAAGAACAGGCCCCCGGCGTGCATTTAACCTACTGACGGGAGAGACTAAAAGTTGGCATGAGAAACCGAGGAAGGACTTCGCAAGCACGCCGTCCCGTCCTAAAGGGTTCCGCCCATAACGAACACATGCCTATAGCGAAAGCCAAACCCCAGACTAAATGGAAGAAAAGCAGAATCAAAAAAACACAAAACCAAAATAAAATAGTGAAAGGAGGAAAATATAGATAGGGATTCTCGGGGGGAAGAGTTGCGGAAGAGAGCATCTGGGGAGAAAACAGGGGGGGGAGGGTCGGCTCCGTCCTCGGCGCGCGCCAAAGCTTGAACTATCCTGCTTTCAAGAAAAAAAAAAAATCAAAAAGTTGCCACGGACTCCAACTGGCATGAGGGGACGGAAAGGGGTCCCAAGCGGCCTAAAAAGAAAGAACTTCTTGAAAATAAAGCCTTGGAGTTCCTACTAAAAAAAGAACACAGCCAATAAAATGACTCAGAAAGTGGCCAGGGAGGCCGGCAAACCTGGTACTTCGGCTAAAAAAACTAAGAGTGTCTTTTGAAAAAACGCAAAAAAGGGGGAGGGGGAGTAAAACCACTCGAATACTTAAAAGGTGGTGGCGATGGGATTGGAAAATAGTGGCCTTGGGGGGGACGTAGCCAGGGGTTTAACCTCCCCGGGCCAGGGTGCCTCCGAGTACCCCTTCACCAGAAGGAGACGGACTTGAGGGTCCCAAATTGACAGGCAAAAACTTCAGACACTTAAAAAAAAAAAAAATCCAAGACGTGATAAACTACGACACACACTAAGATCTCATTGGCGAAAGGGAGAGTCTAAAACACGTCGAAAGGGGGGGGGAACTTCCAATCGGGGGGCATGAACTAAATAACTCAGTTGGGGCCCCCCCCAATCATTAACATCAAAAGGCACGATACGGACCTCGGTTAACCCGGCCGATTGGGGGTTGGCAACAGAATTCAAGGACGAAAAAACAGGGAACTTCAGGGAGCCAGAGAGAGCACACTGTGGAACGTTTGAAAAAAAAAAAAAAAGAAAAAAACTGTTGGGGGTACACCCCAAAATGGGTCTGGCAAGCAGTCAGGGGGAGGACAGCCGCAGGGGGGAAGGAGAAACTAAAAACGGTTGGGTCCCAGGAAGTGCAACCACATGGCTGATCAGAGAGGAGGAGAGGGGATTAAGTAGAAGGAAAACATATGGGGGGGGGGGGGGGGTTGGGTTCCAATTAAAACTTGGAGAAAACACAAATCTCCCAAAGAGCGATACGGGTTTCTCTGGAAAAAGATTCTACCACCCACGGAGGACTTTCGTGTGACGGGGGTCCCACCGATATGGGATCGAGCCCAAAAATCCTGGGGAACTAAAGTAAACGGGGGACTCCAGGGAAAGAAGAAAGGCGAAGTACTCTCTCCCATCATTACAGTAAAAAACGCAGGGAAAGTCCATGAATCAGGAAAAAAAAGAGTAATCTCCCTATAATGACAACGAACAAGACGGTAGACCTCGGGAAGATAAAACGAAAAGGCAAAGGGTCTTGAGTAACCCGAAATAGTGCAAAGAAGATCTTCCTAGGGCGTGAAAGAAAAAAAAAAGAACTGACAACCGGGGAAGGGATTCAGGCAAAGTTTTAGAATGCCGAAGCAATCTCAAGTGAGAGATCCATCGGGGGAATGACCTCAAAAATCGCGACGGCTGACATTGGGAAAAAAAATCCCAAACTCCAACCTTGTTGGGTGCGGAAACAAAAAGACAGATCAGAAAAAACAAAGGCGCCGGGGGCCTAATCCAAAAAGAAAGCGGGAGGAAACCTCGTAAGGGCCACGTCCTTCAAACCCTTGTTTGCGCAGTGGGGTAGAAGTCTCCGGGGGGCCTCTAAAGAAACAAAAAAGGGGAGGGGGGGTCTACTTTCCAAACCGCAGTGAAGACGAGAAATTTTGCGGGTTGGTAAAAGAATAGGAAGTCACAAGTGATTTGGACCACAAGGTTGGTTTCACGCAAGAAATGATAACACTACGACGAAGGGCTTTTGTTCTCAAGCGCGCGCCACGAAATTGAAACCTTATGCAATGCGGAGGAAAAAGTCACTGGGTGAGAGACCCGGGGGAAAAAAGACGGTCAAAAGATAGGTTACGGTGTGAAAAGGGGAAAAAAAAGGGGGGAACAATGGAAGTAATGCCGAGAAACATTGGAGTTCAAAACACACGTGCCAGTTGAAAAGCCAAGAGGGGGGACATCACAAGAAGAACGGAAAGAAAATTTAGCCAGGCCCTCGGCAGACGGGGCATTCGATCAATAGAAAATGTGGTTTTGTTGCAGAATGAGTCGCCTTGGCAAGGATCCCTCGGCTAAGGTAAAAAAAAGGTGGGTGAATAAAGAAACTTGAAAGGAAATCAGTACCTCGGGAAGACGAAAAAATCGGGAAAACTGATAAAATTCCGGGGGGGAAGGAAAACTAGGAAAAAATACCCAATCCTCGGGAAATCCATCGCCCAGGTTGTAGCGACGGAAGACAATGTGTATAGGGTCACCATAAAGGGGAACGGGTGTTGTTGCCGGATGGGGAAAAGGTCTGTACCAAGACATCGCGAGGGGGGGGGGACATAGTCTGAAAATTCGAGGAGGGAGCTTAGGCAGAAAAACAATCTTCAGCCAGCAAAAACTGATAAAAAAAAAAAGGAAATCTGAAAGTAACAGGAGAAATGCCAAGCATCGCTAGAAAGGGGAGACAAAAGAAAGAACCGGAGGAGGGGGGGACAACGGTCCTGGTGTGGAACCTGAGAAGCAACAGGGGAAATGGCGGCTTCAGATCTCCGCAGTCCACCCTGAAACCAAAAAAAAAAAAGGGGGCAGGGGAAATAAGAAAGAACGCAAAAAAGTCTTCATTAAATGGAAAGGCTTGAAGGAAATTCCGCGGAGGGAGGGGTAAGTGATCTGAAAAAAAAGCCGCGAAAATCGCGGCAGGGCACGTTGTGGGGACGGGTTTCGGGGGCAGGCAAGGGTTGGTGCAAAAAAAAGCAGAACTAGAATGTCCCAAACTGAAATCGAATGATGGTTGACAAAAAAAGAAAACGGTCGCAAAGAGACCGAAAAAATCGAATGACAGAGGCCTGGCAAAAAAGTCGGAGAGAAAGAACA
>Ga0179593_1740866_pt1 | contig 21681 bp, 27 predicted proteins | sample CZODoug2_1_08_16_FD_185931 | JGI IMG/M metagenome (GOLD analysis project Ga0179593, IMG submission 185931) | Vadose zone soil fungal communities from Angelo Coast Range Reserve, California, USA - CZODoug2_1_08_16fungal (PacBio error correction) | ecosystem: Environmental > Terrestrial > Soil >...
TCCTTCAAAGAAGAGAGTGTCGCAAGCGGCACTTAGGGTCAAAAGAACGGCGAGAATTCCCCAAGAGAAAAGAAAAATCCTGTTCCGCCGCAAAGACACCATGAATGCCCTTTCCGTGAAGAAAGAAACGGAAGTGGGAGGATAAAGAAAGGCCGAACCGGCACAGGGAATGCGCCTTTCTGGGCAAAAATGGAACAGAGATCATTCTCGATTGTGGGGAAAGAAGGGAGAGGGGGGGATTTGACAGGGAGGGGGAAAGAGAGGCTCGGTTTTCCGCGTGGAAGGAAGGGAGCGGACTATTATTATCAGATGTGAACCGCTGCCGGGGTGAGAGTGATCAAGTAAGGAGCGGGGAGGAACGGCTCCGGCCCGGGGTGAAGGACCAACGATTGCACATGACACGTGGACGACATAAGGCAAAAGAAAGTACTCCGAGAGGGAGGAGGAAAAAGAAGTCCTTTCGTTCAGGCCTGAGACGCGAATGTGAAGCGGCCTGTCTAACTGTTTCACTTCGCTGAACTGGAAGGGTAGAGTCGATGAACAGCAAAAAAGCCGGGGAACGAAAGTGAAATCGGAGGAGCCGAAGTAAAGAAAGGGAAAAAGGGACAACTTCACATTCATGTCTTTTTCAAAACCGGATACATCACCGCGGGGAAAAAGAAGGGCGCGTCTCTTCGACTAGAAAAAAAAAATTGGTCAGCAAGTCCGAGAAAAGAGCCACCCAATTGCTGGACTGTAAGAAGAAAGAATCCTCCGGCGGGGCACGGAAAGGGCGCCGATTATCCTGGAAGGAGAAAAAAAAAGAAGGGTCAATCTCTCAAGGTGTGTTTGCGTGTTTACTTTTTCAGAAAAAAAAAGAAAGGGGGGGGGGGGTCCTAATGGGATTTTTCTACTAGAAGAAAGAAGGAGAGGAAGGACTCCTCCATGCATTCCCCTTGCCAGGGTACCCTTCTAATGTGCCCTTAGGGGGGGAAGGAACGGTGTTGAGATGAAAAGGAAACCCGCCCATTAATCCGGGAGAAAGGATCCTTCAATCCACTATAAAACCCCTCGAGCCCAGGCTGAGAGAAGAAAGGGTAGAACGTCTCGAAAGGGAGGGGGGGGAAGACCAAGGGGTTCAGAAGGAAAAGAAAGGTTTCTGCGCTTGTTCACGGAAGGGAATCCCCACCCAGCAAAAAAAGAGATAAAAGGGGCAGTCAGGACCAGAAAAAAAACGCGAAACCGTCCATTTCACGAAAGCAAGACTGAAAAAAAGAGTCCCACTTCACTCCAGCAGAGGAGGGACCTCTCTGACTGCCCGACGCTTGTTTCGGAGGGGGTAAGAAAGGGGAATGCGCAATTTTAGAGGCCGAGCGAAAAAAAAGTTGAAAAAACCCCGCATCGCGGGATCCGAAGGGAAAGGGGGAAGACAGATTGAAGAAGAGAAAGACCTGCCCCCAAGAAGAACTGCTTTCTGCCCCTCGATCCAAAAAAAGCATTCCATGACCAGGGAAGAAAGGGAGCCCACCTCCTTGGCAGATGAGGGAAACCCTCTCAAAGGCGCATTCTCCACAATATGAAATAAGGAGGGAAGAAAGCGGAAAACCAAAAAACGATATAGCAAAAAGCATTTTCGCCGCGAGGGGAAGGGAAAGACGGCGTGCCATCCAATCCATAAAAGGGAGCAATCCCTCTTTTTGACGGGGAAGAAAGAGGAAAGAACCTCTACAAGGAGAAAAAAAAAGAATAAACGCGTTCAAGCGGGGGGGGGGGGAAGAAAAAAATGCGACTCCGCAGCTAAAAGAAATACTAAAGCTGAGCCGTCTGAACAAACAAAGGGGGAAGGGAGTCCTGTCCCGGTTTTGGGGGAAAAAGGGGGTATAGCTTACAATCCTCCAAAGAGAAAGCCTCAACCGAAAAGGAGGGCGGTCATGAATCCTGAGGGAAACATCGTTGTATGGCCCCAAGAGGAAGCGGCCATTGACGCTCGATCGAAACTTGAGGGAGAAAAGGAAGGACGTTCTGTGAGAAAAAGCGCCCGGGGGAGGAGGGGAGGCAGCCTCACCAATCTGCCAATTCATCTTCACTCAACTGAGCAAGGGAAAAAGGGAGCCACCCAACAAGGAGGGAACAACGTTGTATTTCCCTCATAAAGTCTGTCCTCCTCAGGGAGAGGGATAAAATAGAAAGAAGAGTGAAAGTCATTTTTCTAGAAAGGATCACCGCTGCGATACGAAAAGGGGGCAGGTCAACCTTCACTTCTGAAAAGGTCCCGCCCCCCAAAAGAAAATAACCCTGCAAAAGAAAGAAATCCACTCTTCCCCAAATGTGGAGAAGCACCACGTTCTTTAACAAGAGGGGGGGGAAGATGATCGAGAAGGGGAGGAAGGAGAAAACGAACCTATCCTGCGGGAAAAGAGGGGGGAAGGGGAAATCTCTCGGGCGAAGAAAAAAAAATGTTCCCTCAAAGGCTCGAAGAAGGGGGAAAGTATGAGCGGGGAAAGGACCTTTTGGGGAAGAGACCCACCCTTAGTGAGAAAGGAAGAACACATTTTGGGTTACAAGCGAGGATGTCGGGGCGAAGACTTTTAAAAAACTTTACTCTTTTTGCAAGCTGGAAAAAGCGGAACAAGAAGAGCGATTTCATGTCTGTACAATGAGGGGAGAGAGTGTGAGGGGAAGGGTGAGTGGGGTGGACGTGTTAAAAGGAAGGGGCTCTAACGCATTGGGATCACCAAGGCGACTTGGGCACAAAAGGGGGAAAAAGATTTTCCTGTGCTTGAAGAATCGCCTTCCTTAAAGTCGAGGCAAAAGAAGATTTCCTCCCACAGCGTGTACTTGAAAAATGAAAAGGGGGAAAATTTGGTGGCTATAGGGACGTAACACACCCTTTCACAACACATTTCACAAGGAGGGGGAAAGAGGAAAAGTCATAACAACTGGGGGGTGGAGAGAGGGGACATCCAGCTCCCATCTAAGAGGAGGAAGAAAGGGACGGGGTTTCCCCCATATAAAATCCAAGAAGGAAGGAAGGGCCATTTCCTACAACCCGTTTTTCTAGGCTTTCCCGGGGGGGGCAGGTCTTTTTTCCTCAAGAAAGGGGAAAGGGGACAATTTAAGCCTGCATCCTCTTTCCGTCGCAAGAAAGCTATCAGAATCTGGTTTCTACAGGGGGGAGGGGAGAGAATGAACGGAAGACTTATATGCCTCGGGGAAAAGGAAAAGTGTCGATTCGAGGAAAGGTAGAAACGTCCACCATTAGGAGGAATAGGCAATCTTTCCCGCCGCAGAGCTAAAGAGAAGTGTCTGGAAGGGGGACCTGCCAAATCCAGGGAGGAAAGGGATGGGACTCATTTGACGGGGACGAATTGAATAATCTATTTTCCGAACCGATCCGTAGGTGGGGGGAAAGAGCTCATCGCTCAAAGGAAAGAGAGGACCGTCTTTCTTTTTTCCGTAAAGGGGAAAATTTGTCTATCTATTGGTTCCGGAAAGGGGACGTTTCGACGAAAAGGGGGACACGGCTCAAGGGGAAGAGGAGGCCTTGTCATCTCTCTAAAGGGGAAAGGATTAAAATATATATATCAAAAGAAATCTGCTCAGGAGTAGTGCCAAGGAGGGGTCCCCGACCCCTCCAGGGGGGGAACCTCTATCTCCTAGTTCCATGGAGAAGAAAGTCTATGAGTAATGGCGCGCTTCCAAAACGAAGGAAGGGGGTCTTCCACATAGATAGGAGACGTCTTCCACAACCGAGAAAAGGAAAAGGAGGGATTTATGAGATAATGGACCGTCTAAAAGAGGGGGGAAATGAGCCACGAACTGCCTTCGGGGAGAAGAAGTTCCTCCATTGGTTGAGGTTGTAGGGGAAGATCGCAATTTAAGGGTGAGCCTCATACCGGGAAGAAATCAACCCTAAGAGGGGGAAAAAGGGAGCCGTGGGGTATAGTGTATGCGGATTATGCCTCTTAGTCATGGTGTGAAGGAGGTAGTGCTAATGGGCGAACAGAAATTCGAACAAAAGAAACAAACGAACGGAGAAAGAGAAGAAAGCGAGAAGGAGGAAGAAAAGAAAAACCGGGAAAAGAGTAGAGAAAGGGAGAAGAAGAGCATAAGGTGAAGTTATATTCAGGAGTTCGGCGCGAAGCAACTGGAGGGGTTGTGTGAGGTTAAGAAAAAGGGGGGGACGAAAAGAGGGGGTAGAAGAGAAGGAAGGCATGGTGAGGGAAAGTCATGGGGGGGGGAGTCTTCTTTCATTTGTTCAATTAAAAGAGAGGGCGGGGGCAGGTTTTCTCGAGGTATCAAGGAAACAAAACAAGTTCTTAAAGATCGAAACACGGGGAAAAGGATGGAAAACGTGGCCAGGAGGGGGGGAAGAAGGGGTTCTATGGTGGGGAGGGTAGTCATCTCTAGTATCTGGGGGGAGAGCACCACAGTTTGAGGGGGATCTGGGGGAACGCCGCCATTCTCCTGGAGGGGGGGAAAAGGAAAAGGGGTGTGTTTCGCCCTTGAAGGGGGGGACAAAAGCGAAAAGGGGACATACACTCGGAAGGAGGAGCGACCAATTGGAAAGGACAAATCGATTTCATTACAGAGTCATGAAGGAAAGAGGGCTTAAAAATCCTGGGGAACAAGGCAGCCTTTGTGGACCTGGAAGGGAAAGGAGGTCCAATACTCTAAAGGGGAAAAGGGATTCCCATCCTTTAGACAAGAACCAGGGGGGGGGAAAAAAAATCACCACAGCGAGAAAAACAGTAAAAGTTTAGGGAAAAAAGGGGGAGAAAGTGGAATGGTCTCCCAAATGGAGAGCGAATCCCTCAGAAGTGTGTCTGACTTACCGAAAAAGTAAAGGAAAAAAAAGAAGACGTTCCAAAGGGCATTTAGAGAAGAAAAGATGAAGGGGGAGGAGGAACCATTAGGGCTCCAGTCGCTGACTTAATTCCCCTCTTGAGCTGAAGAGGGGGGGGGGGAGCGCGCCTTCTGACCGTAACAAAGTGCTTATTACCCAGAAAACGAGCACATGGGGGGGAGGGGATGGTTAGGTTTCAGAGGGGGGGAGAATTTGAACGAAAGAAGTGAAGGGGAAGGGGTTGAAGGCTACACGAGGAGAGCACTCTGGAGAAAAAATTGCCAGGACCTAGAGAAAAAACTTGCGATAGGCAAGAGGGAAAACAGAAAGAAGTCGGGAAAAGAAAGTTAAAGCGTGGGAAGGAATGCGTCTTTCCTTGGAACAGGGGCCGCTTGTTCTGCGGGGACTTCGGACTACAACACGGCGTAGGGAGGAGTTGTCAAGTGTTGGCAAGGGGAAGTTCGCGATCTTACGTTCGGGAAAAAGGGGGAAAGAAAAAAAGATTTTTGCGCAGGGATGAAAAGCTTTCCAGATTTGGCGGGGGGAGGAAAAGGGAGGAAAGAATAGGCCGATCGTGCCGTAATAAACGACAAACACACGGTCCAGTCTGCACCTGTCCCAGGTGGTGAGAAGGATAGGGGAGGGTTGCGGAGTCGCAGGAAAATTCGAGGGGGAGGATAGAAACCCCAGCTTGAAGAGAGCGTGAGAGTTTCTTTTTGCTAGAAATGAAAAGGACAAAGCGGGATTTATCAGAAGAGGGCGTTGAATGGGATTCACGAAGGGGGGAAAAGAGAGAAGTCGCGGCCGAAAAGAGGGGGGGGAAATATTTCTTTTTTGGGTGGGAGAGTGGAGGGGGGGGGGTCTTCTCAGAAGGGGGGGGCCTGGGCAATCAGGGGCCCGGGGGGGGGGGGGGGGAAATATCCTCTGCCCCAGGAGGATGCGGCGTTTCCCTGTAGGCAAGGGCTGGCAAACAGACTTCTCCTTTATCAAGGGGGGGCTTCAGTATTTTTGCAGTAGAGAGAAAGGGCTCGGCACCCCAAAACTGGGAGGGGAGCGGGGACGCGCTCTGAGGGTGTTACATTGACGGATCCAAGGACGGGGCTAATGGAAAGTTGAGCAAAAAGGGAAAAGGTCTGAGTCCATGACGTTAAGGAGGGGGGTTCCGTGTTACTATTGAGGAGAGAGTGGTGCGGTTTCGTAGGAGGGGTTTCTGGAGCGGCGTTGGCTCTGTGTCTGCAAAGGAGGGGGGGATGAGCATTCAGGGGAGAAGAAGTGATGGGTGGAGCTCGAAACTCTAAAAACGTTTGGTGAAGGAAAAGGGGGGGGGGGGGGGACGTTGTTCCCAAATACTGAAAAGTCGACCTGATGAGGAAAAAAAGGATCGATTTGTGTGTCTCTCGGGGGGAGTGCGACAAGTTTTTTTTTGGGGGGGAAAGAAGGGGGGAAAAATCTCACCGGGGGTGCCGGCCGGAGGAAAGCTTAAAAATGGGAAAAAGAGGGAAGGTCCTAAATTGTGCCATGTTCCTTAAGGAAAGAGAGGCCTCGGTTGCTAGAAAAAGTTAAAATTATGGCCCCAAGGGGGGGGACCCTCAAATTCAAACGCGAAGGGAGAAAAAGAGGGACATCTTTATGGGGGGCGATGATATCATTCCAAGGGGGGAAAGAGAATCTTTCTACGGGGGGAGGAGGGGGGGTAGACTATCTAATGATTGCAGGGGAAAGAATTTAGGCACTTCACTGGGGAATCCCTAGTGGTCAGAGGGAGGAAGGAAAAAAGAGAGAGAGTCTTCACGCGTAAGAAAAAAAGAACGAGGTTTCCCACAGGGAGTTGTCCCATGGGAGAAAAGGGTCTTGTTTCCGAGGGGGGGATTTCACTTGGGTGAGGCTTTCCTGCCCAGAAGGAAGTGCCACCACGGCAAAAGTAATTCGCGGGAGGGGGAGAGGAGTTACTTTTTCCAGCGGTTCCGGCGTCAACCCTGGATCCGGAGACTTAGCGAGGGGAAGGGAGGGGACAAAGGCAAAGGAAAAATTCCCTTTTGGAGAGAAGGAAGGACCTTTACTATCCCTAAGTAAAAAAGAAGAAAAACGTCCACCTCCAACCTGTGGAAGCAGACAGGACCCTAAAGGAGGAAAAAAAGTAGAGTTCCAGCTACTACTCGAAAAGAGGGGAACACCTTATCAGATGAGGACTGGGAGGGTTCGGACATTTGAAAAAGGGAGAAAATAAGCGGCGCGTTCCCCCGGCTCAAAAGGAAGGGGGGGGGAATAGGGATATTAAGGGTTGGAGGGGAAAAAAGATACTTTTGGAGCGCGGGAAGGAAAGTGGAGTTGAATTTTACACTCTAATAGGAGCAGGGGAGAGAGAGACAGGGAGGTTATTGGGTTTGGTGAATGAATAGAAACAACAACGTATGAGTAAGAAAAAAAAACCCCCTAACCATAAGAAAGGAAAGAGGAAAGCTCATCTTAGGGGGAGGAAAAACACTCTCTGTCTTAAGACCGAAGACTCACAAACTTCCTCGGGTGAAGTTCAATCAAAAAAGACCCATTCACAAAACCTTGCATGCAAGGGGGGGAGAGGGGGAACGCGGGAAGGGGGGGAGCTGATCCCTTGAAAAAGGAAGCCACATGCCGCAAGAAATCCGTTTGAGCAGGAGATTCCTCGTCGATGGACACCGAAAGAAAAAATTCTCCGGGGTCCGGTGCGGCGCAGGGGGAGGCGCTGACAGATGCCCCTAAAGGGTTCCGGAGTTGACTTAAGAAGAAAGACTAAATGGGTACGGGATTTGAAAAAAGCTGCCGGGAGGGGGGTACGCTTCCGCGGCCAGGGGATCAAAAGATGTTTCTCCGCTTTACGGACCGGCCCGGGTTGCCTCTGCCAGGGGGGGATGAAAATGCTTGTAAGATGACGAAAGAAAAAGTTCACGAGGGACGTGTTTCCCTCCAGGAAGTCTCGTCCGAGGGGAAAGCAAGGGCTTTCAACACTGAAGCAAGGGGAATCTCTAATCGCAGGGAAAAAAGAAAAAGTGGTGGGAAAAAAAATGGACGCGAAGAGAAAGCGCGTGTCGGGGCAGGCGAATAAAAGGAAAAACAAGGGGCGCGGAGAGGGAAAAACTCTGCCACCTGGTCATGCGGGAGCGCAATCAAGAGGGGGAAGTCTTTCGATGTATAAAAACCGAACCGAAAGGACGGACGCACAGGGAGGGAATCTTCAAAAAGTTTCTAAGCGCACGCAACTCTGGTTTTGGGGGGGGAGCGTCACCCCGTGAAAAAGTTTTTCAGGGGGCTTGGGAGACAACAAAAGCGGCCGCTAAGGAAAGAAAGCCGGGACCCCTGGTAAAAAAGGTGACGCCTTTCCCATCTTCCATTGGAAGGGGCGGGCTGAAGTTGGTCCTGATTCTTAAAAGATGAACCCCACAGCTAAAAGAGAAATCCTTACAAAGAAAAGATAGAAACACCCGACAGGACGAGCTTGGGTCATGTAGCAAAGCAAGGGAAAGGATCTAAAGTTGTGGAAAGGAGAGGTATAGTCACTGAGGAAATCAAAGGGAGGGTCTCGCTTCCGTCAGGGAACAGCAAGGGGGATATCACGGGGGAAAGGAAAGCAAAAGGAGCATTCAAAAGGAGAGTCCCCTTGCTAAACGTCAAGTGAAAAACCAAAAAGAGGCTCCATCGTCCAAAAGAAAAGCATCCTTAACGGGAAGTACCGCCTTTTTTAAGAAAAGGGGAAAAGAATTTGATATGCGAGGGGGAGAGGGCAATGGGAAAAAAAAAAGGGAACGCGCGTCCGCCGCGCCAAAAAAAAAAGGAAAGTTGCTCTACACATGTGTGAAGAGGGAAAAAAAGGAAGGAATCTCGCTTTAGGGGGGGGGGACCGACTATAAAGGGAAGGAGTGGTCTGTCATTCCAGGGAGAAAACTCAGAATCACACAAGCAAGGGAAATAGTATAAAAGGAAAAAGGCTCATAGGGGGAAAAGAAAGGATGGGGAAGAAGCCTCGCCCGAAAAAAAGGGAAAAAAAAAAAAACCGACATATAGAAAAAAAGGGGAAGGACCGTTCCTCGGCGTGCGCCAGAAAAAAAAAAAAGACATCGAGAGAGCCATCAAGAGGGGAAGAGGAATCTCCGCATTGGGCGTCAATCTACCGAGTGATAACACCAAAGGTTCAAGCTTTTGTGAAGCCGCATCATCAATGTGAAAACTTGCGAAGGAAACTCCGAACGAATAGTAGCAAGCTGAAAGAAAAAAAAAGGAAAAAACCTGTCCCGGGGGGGGGAAATAAATTTCCAGTTGTATACGCATCACAGGGGAATACATCCTCAACCGCAAAAATAAAGGGGGAGGAAGGAAGCCCTTCCAAAAATCGGTGATGGCCAAAAACGACGCCGGAGATCATGAAAGAAGTAAAAACTCGAAAACGCGGGACAGACCAAGGACTCGGGGATGGAGGAAAAAAAAACGCCTCCCTCTGTAAGGGGACAGCTCATCCAATTTGATCAAGGGAAATCCGATGAAGATGCAAAAACTCCTTTCAGGACCATTTGTAGGCCCCCTTCCTAAGGAAGATCTTGCCGGGACAGAAAAGGGCTCCACCTCCAGCAAAGAAGGGCACTTCAATTTTTGGGGAAAGGACACGCGGCTATACTCATACAATAGTTGTAGACGGAAAGGTCAGAAGTCTAATGTATAAGGGGAGAAGTCTTCCCCCTCCCCCTAAACTAAAAAAAAAAAAAATAACAACTGAAATACTTCCAAGGGTGGGAAGCACCAATTTCGGGGGGGGGGCACATAGTGTTAAAGGGGAAGAAAAAAGAAAGCGCTATTTTTAGGAACTCTCCCTGCCTGTGGACGCGGAAAAAAGAAAAATGGAGCCCCTCAAATGGTGAAAGGAATTTAGAAGTCTTAGGGAGGGAGGAAAAAGGGGGGGGAGGTGGGGAAGTGACCGGGTAGAAAGGAAAAACCTCCTGATGATTTCGAAGGGGGGAAAGACGAAAATTTTGGGAGACAGGAAAAAGCGTACTTATGGCGGGGGAACTACATTTACGGAAAAGAGGGGGTGTTCTCTTTTGAAACTCCGGGAAAAATCAAGTAAATCACGAGAGGGTCGGTGTCAATTATGGTAATGAGGAGGAGGGATAAGGGGGGCGTTAAACTTTCCACCAAGGCGACTGAAAAAAAAAACAACCAGGATTTTTACTCCAGAGGTGGAGGATGAAAAGTTACCTCCTTCCTTAAATCGGGGGGATGAACAATTGTTTCTCTCCCAGTGAGGAAAGGGATTCTCTTGTGAAAAGGGGGGTTTGTGTGGGGGAGAGGGGTTGTAGTCATCTTAACAAAAACAATGAGGAACGGGGAACCTCCATTCGGGGGAGGGAAGGGATGTCAATATACCAAAGAAAAGAGAAGGCAAGATGCTTCCATCCCAAAAGAGATGCCTACACTATTTCTTGGTTTCAAGAAGAATAAGGTGCCATCCTGACAACCCGGGGGCAGGTAAGAAGAGGGGGGTTCTTCTGTGCAAAAAAAAAAATGAAGGTGATTACCCGAAAATTCAGCGCACTAGAGTAATGGCCGGAAAGAGGGGGGGAAGCAAGGCCGAATGGAGGTTGAAATCAATCAAATAGGGGAAAAAAAAAAAAGGAGAGGAAAAAAAAAAAGGAAAAAGAAAAAAAAAAAGGAAAAAAAAGAACGAGAGCAAGAAACAGGACCTTTTCGCTTAAAGGCTGACAGACCACGGCCACCAAGGGGGAGGGAGGTTGCGGCGCCTCGGGGAAAAAAAGGAGGTGGAGCACGCCAGGAGGGAATGTCTGCGCAAAGGGCACGCCGTTAATGCAGGATGAAAAAAGGGGCGGGGTGCAACGAGAAAAAAGGAGGAGAAGAACGCCACGGGCGTCTGCCATCATCATGCGCCGGGCGTCGTTCAACGGGGAAAGTTGCCATTTTCGAGAGGTCCCAGGAGGGTCACTAAAATTGAAGAGGAAGACGATATGGAGGGGGGGGTAGCGTTCATCTCGCTAAGGGGGTTATGAAAAGATACTGACACTACAAAAAAAGGGCTCTCTTCCGCAAAAGGGTCGTTCCCCCGAAAACGCCGAGGGTGCGGCCGCAGCAAAAGTGTCAACATACGTCTAAGGAAGAAGGGAAAGGGAGCTCTGAGTGGGAGCGATACAAACTCCGGAAGTGGGACGGGTCCCACAAGACATCTCCAGTCGTAACAAAAGGGAAGGAAGGCACTCACTGGATTCTGGAAAAATGGAACTTCGAAATCAGGCCGGCGAGACACGAACTGCCCTTCTGGAGAGGAGGGAAAGAGAGACATTGGTGCCTTTTTATTATCAAGGAAAAGGGGGGATCGCCTCAGACCGAAGGCTACAGATACCTCTATATTCGGAGGAAGAAAAGGAAGCACCAATTCTTAGTTTGAGAACGGAAGCTTTTCCTGTGGATAAAACAAGAGAAGACACCCATTCTAAAGAATCGAAGGGGGAAGGGATTTCACACTTTCAGTCTGGGGAGGGGACTATGGTGGGCACACCGAACATGGAAGAGGGATGGAATCATCGCTATCACAGGACGGGGGGAAAGGAAAAGTGATACTGGCGGGTCCAGTGTGGGAAAAAGGGGGGGGTTCCGCTGGAAAAAACACAGAAGGTGTCAAATCTCATCTGGGGAGAACAAATTAGAAGGGAGTTCTGCACACAACACGATGGGAGGGGGGGAGGGAATTAGGGCATTAAGAAATCTGTCGTAAAAAAAAACGCCGTGGTGGTCACGGGTTTCCACGGGAAAACTTACCGGCCAAATAGACACAGAAGGGCTACAGACCGGAAAGAGATGGTAAGCCCGAGCAACAGAAAAAAAAAAGGGACGACAACGAGTAAAAGTTTCGTGAAGAAAGGGGGGAAGGGGGGGTTCTCCCAAGGGGGGGGGGGAAAGGACTTCGAAGAAAAAGGGGGCGGAAGACACGAACAAGGTCCTTCAAATAAAAAGGGAAGGGAGAGAGACTTCTAGGATTTCGTGAGGAAGGGGAGAAAGGCGGTCTTCTCAGCGGGGGGGCCTTATTCACCGCGTCACAGAGGGAAGGGGGGATCTTTAATTAAAATAGGGCTCGCAAAGAAAAAAGGCGCGATGTTCAAAAGGGGCTTAGAAAACACGGACACATTTTGGTGCATGGGGGAGGGGTGTCATTGGTTATAAATGAAAGAGGAAAAATTCTAAGTCAGAGAAAGGGGGGAAGGGCTACCCTAGGGGTATCGCGCGTTAGAAAAAAAAAGGGGGCGACGGGTTTCGCCACCAAAATCTGAGCGAAGAAAAAGCCTTCATGAAGAGGGAACTACAACTGCCGAAAAGAGGGGGGGGGGTGTAGATTCAGGAGAGAGAGATGCCATGGAAGTGAGGAGGGGAGGTCTCCAATCGCTAAAAGTTCGCTTGGGGGAAGAAAGAAAGAAAGTTTGGCATCAGGGGGGGGGGGAAATTTTCTCTATAGCTGTGTCGTTCTCGGTGGGGCGAGTTTTCTCGAATGGGTCCAAGAAAATTGGTCCCCAGATTTTCTTTGGTCATCGGGAAGAGGAAGTTACCACTGGATGAGGCGGGCACCACCCCTGCCCAGGACGGCAAGGGGGGAAGGGTGCTTCAGCTTCTAAGGGGAGATATTTATATTAAACGTTGCCGGAAAAACAAGGGAAGGAGGAAAACCCTTTTAACGCGTGTTTTAAAGGGAGAGGGTCTTTTGTCGAAAAACACGCCAATCGGTAAGCCCCGTATAAACCAGAGGGAGGGGCGTTACGTTGACACACAAAAACACAACCCCGAAAGGGATTTTCTTCACGCGGAAAAAATGCTTTCTGTGGCTATGGGCGTTTTGGGAGGAGAGGGGACCATCATTTTGCGATGCGAAGGGAACGGAAGGGGAAGCGGTAGTAAGAAGAGGAAAGGAGGGGAGAAAGAGGAGATGGAATGGCCGCCTCAGATAAGGGGGAGATCGCGGGCTCCGAGTCAGTGGGGGAGGAGAGGAAAAGCGTTCTAGCAAAAAACTTGGGGGGGGTCGTCTCGGATGAAAGAGGAGGAGGAGGGGTTTCCATTGACGATCCAATCGGGAAGGAAGGGAGTTCTTCGAACATCCGTGAGGGAAATTTTAGTTCCGTGGGGGGAAAGAAAAGGAGGAAGCTTGTGGGAGGGGGGGGGTATTCTAGGCGGGGAGGGGCAGAAGTGGCGGCTGGAGCCGGGTTAAACAAAGGGTAAAAAAAGGGGGTCATTCTTGGAAGGGAGTGTGGGGACTACTTAATCGAGAAAACGAGAAAAGTAATTTTCTCCTTTACTAGGGGGGAGAGGAAAAACTTTATAGACTTCTAACTGATTGATCATGAAAATAGAGAAGAGAGGTCTTTGAATGAAGAAAAAAGGTTGGGCTTCTTCTTCATGAGGGTCTAAGGAACACCGTTCCGTCCAAAAAGAAGGGTAATTCGAAATTTGTAAGATTTGGAAAAACAAAAAAAGTTGCTCTCACAAATGAAAGAAACCCCGGTTTTTGCGCATAAAAAGGAACACCACAAAACCAAGAAAGGTTGCGGCGCTGAAAAAGGAAGAGTCTCTCAGGAGGAAGGTCGGAGAAGGACGTCTTCGAAGGGGATACATCTGCCGAAAAAAGAAAGGTGGGAGAAAGGAAGGGAACTTTCTTCCCAGGTTGAAAAAAAGAAAGCGCCCGTCTTCCAGGAAAGGATGGGGACAGGCAACGAGGGCGAAAAAAAGGTCGATTCCTGGGTGGGGGGGTAAAAAGGGGGGACAAATTTTTTCCGGTTTCCTTCTTCGAGGAAGTTCACGGGGAAAGGCATTGCTTTCCCGAACGAAGGGGATTCCTTGCCACCAAGGAAAAAAAAAGGAGAGGTATGGGAAGAGGAAAGGGGTTTCCTCCCCTAGAGGGAAGGGCAAAACCGGGCCGAGTCCCACAAAACCACAAAAAAACCCCCACTGGGGCCAAAGAAAAAAGTGGGGCGGGGGGTTGGTAGAGAGTGAAGGGAGGGAATAAGGGCGGCGGATGTAGACAGTGAGGTTAGGAAAAAGGGGGTGTGGTGAGGGATTGGAGGAGAGGAAGGCAAATGGGGTGCGGGGAGAAAAAAGAGGGAATGAGAAGATGAGGCATGTAAAAGGGTACTTGAGAAACAGGGTACGAAATGGTTCGAAGTCGAATAGGCAGAACACGTAAACAGGGAAAGGGAACGGAAGTGAAGTAGACTAGACAGAGTCAGGGTCTGGAGTCGCTTGGTGGGACTAGGATTGGTGTGGGGGAAAGGAACGTAAATGAGGTTATAACGGTGGGTGTGGATGGAGTCAAAAGAAAAAAGTGCCCCCTTAAGATTATCAAAGAGTAGCCCTGAGCGTCTTAGAGGGAGAGACCTTTCATCTTCCCAAGAGGAAACCGGGGAAGCGCTCCTTCCCTTTAATAGCCGAAAAGAAGATTGCATTCGCCTCACCTCAACGATCAGACCTTCAATACCGGGAAAGGAGGCGGTTCCCTACTATAATCCTGGAAGGGGAAGAAGAAGGGGTGCCTTTCTTCATGGACCCGGGCTAGAGGGAGGGAGGAGGGAGGGCCACTTCCCGACGGGGTAGAAAGGAAAAGGAGGGGGGATAGGTAATGGTTGTGAGGGAAAAAAACAAGGCGACATAGAGGACTTGGGGAGGCGGGGGGGGCATAAAGGGGGGGGGAACCTCATCTCTCTTGCGTCATCTCTCTTCTGGAAGGGTGGTGGTAAGTAATCGATAGAAAAAAAAAAGGAGGGGGGGAAAAGAGAGATATTTCCTCAGAAAAAAGAATCAATAAGAGATATTGCCAATACGCACTGGAAAAAAAGGAAAATCCCTCGTCTGGAAAAAGGCCAGCCTCTCCAAACGTCCCTCCTGTTCCGGAGAAAACCTCACCCAAGAAGAACAGACGGTTTGCTATAACCGTCGAGAAGAGAAGGAGATTTGGAGCTGAAGAAACAATGCCTAACCCGTCACATGAAGAAAGGGAAGTTGCCTCCTTTAAACGGTCATGGGAGGGAACTAAAAAAGGGGGAAAGCTCATGGGGATGTCCGGTCTGAGCGCAGGGTGAGGCGCAGGAGGGTTCCTCGGGGGTTGAAGAAAATTACTATTATATAAACTTTGAGTTGAAACCGCGAGGGTGTCGATTAAGAAGAATCATGGGTTCCTCGTTCTAAAGGGAGGGAAAAAAACTGTTTTCCGCCGGAACCGGAAGGGAGAGGCCCATAACGGGCTGGGGGGAAAAAGGGAAACGCTACGTTAACGGGTGGGAACGAGTCCTTAAAGGGCTCGTCGCGGAAAAAAAAAGAAACAGCACGCGAACCATTTCCCTGCTAACGCAAGAAAAAAGGGGAAAGGACCTTCCCATTTCATGAAAGCGCGTTCTGGCACCAGGTGGCCGCTCATTAAGCGGGGAGCAGAGGCTCGAGCCTCGGAAACAGGAAGACAAGTTCCAGGAAGTGCGAGAAAGGGGATGACCGTCCATCGTGAGGAAGAGCCTTCGCCATCTGGGAAAGGGGAAAGGATTATAAGCGTAAATATGGCAAGCGCCGCCGAGAAGGGGGGGGGGGGGGGGTGCTTTTTATCTTTGAGAAAAAAAAAGGGTTCCCTCCGGTTCATTTAACCGAAGCGGGAAGAAATGCTCCGCCAGGAGGACAAGGGAAGAAGTGGAATTCATCTGGTCCATTGAAAAAAGTGGGGCCGGCACGGGTTTGGAACAAAAAAAAGGTCGCAAGTCCTTAAAGCCACTCTTCAACACCCCGATACTCGAGGGGGCAGACGGAAGCCCGTTCGACGGGCCCCGCGCCAAGTTCCGATGTCGTCAATTGGAAAAAATTCCCCACCATCAAGGGCTATGCATGCATCAGAAAAAGGAAGAAGACCGGAGCCACGCCTCAAGAGAAAAAAGGGGGTTAACTCCTTCTTCCAACGAAAGGAGAGAAAAATCTTCCCCACGTTAACAAAAAAGCATCCTTAACGAAGCCTCTTCGAAAGGAAGAAAGGAACTTGGAAAGGCTCAATTGGAAAAAGGGGGATAGGGCAAAGGGTACAAAAACAGGAGGCATAGGGAAAAAAAAAAAAAATACTCCCGCAATAAAATAGAAAAGAGGGCCTCTCGAAAATATGGAGAAGAAGAGGGAGCATTCCCCCCAAGGATAGCAAGGATTGGACGAGAAAGAACTATCTTTGCTTGCAGGAAGACCCCTGTGCAGAGCGGCCAAAAGACTGGGCCAAATCTTAACACTAAAAAGGATCCCAACGTGGAAAAGGGGGCTCCTCTCAAAAATGATGGGGAAAAGCCCTCGCAAAGAAAAAAAACCGCAAAAAAAAAAGAATTGGAATCTCTTCGTTACGCTGCAGACGGAGGCAATCACAAGCCCGTAACGGGAGAGGGCTCTCTCCACTCAAGTCTGGTGGGGGGGGAGACTATTTCGCGTCCTAAAAACTACGAGAAAATGAAAGAAAAACGAAAGGAAGAAGAAGATGGGGGTTATCAGCCGGGGAGGCAGGGAATGAGGGAGGGAAAAACCTCAATCACCTAAGAGAAGGAAGGAAAAACCTCGTAGACAAAAAACTTAAGCACCCCTGTGCCCCGGAAGAGGGTTGGTGCCGAAATGTCCAGGGGAGGCACGAAGGGAAGGGAAAATTACTTAATGTAATGGAAAAGAAGGAAAATCAAATATGGTAAGCGGAACTGCGCACCCCACACGAAAATAAAAATCTCCAGCAAGTCTCGAATGTGAGAAACAACCTTCAAACGGGAAAACACTTAAGGAAGGAACCACCAAGGAAGAAAGGGTATCGCTTGGGCGAAGGCCAGCCAAGCTAGAAGAGAAATTCATGCGTTGATCAGTCTCCTTAAGCCGCAGGATAAAAACACCCAACAAAGGGGGGAAAGACCCCCTTCCTGCAGCTCTTTCATCGCAGTGGCCGAAGGAAAAGAAAATCTCCATCTTGCCGGCAAGGAAGTTGGGAAAAGCTATACTACGTGAAAGGGGCCTTCAATGATGATTTCTCGGAAGTGATTCTCGTTTCTACTGAAGGCATTCCACCGAAAAGACCCACTCAATGGAAAACGAAAAAAGAAGAGAGAAACCGGGAGATGAAACACTTCCGAAAGTGTGTCGTGATTGGTAATATCACAACGTTAGTGGGAACTTGTTCCGGTAAGGGGGCGCGCTCCTTGGTTGCCTTAAGAGAAACGAAGGGGAAGTGACTCCATAAATCTCCAGGAAAGGGGAAAACTTTTCCTCGAAATCCGAGGGAAGGAGGGAGAAATGCCCTTTGGAAAAGGAGGGAAGGGGGGAAATGACCTTCGAGGAAACAAGGGGGGGAAAAGTCATCATCGACAAATTTGGAAGGCACAGTGAAAGTATGTCGTTTGGCAACGAGACTGTTACGAAAGGGGAAGGCAATGGGGTGCGTTTTGAAAAAAAGCATCGATTGAAGGTCTTTAAAACAAAGATGGGGGAAAAGGGAAAAAAGGAGTATTGTGCCGACCCTACAGGAAAAAGGGTCCCCCCAATGCAGACGGGAAAAAAAGGATTTTTAACTACAGAGGGAAAAAATTTCAGAATGACCCATCCTGCAATGCTGTAACAAATTGTTGGGAAAATGGGGACCCGCGTTGTGAGGGAGGCCGCTTGGAAAATGGGGGGGAGGGGGAAAAGCTTGGAAACACAAAAGAAAGAAAGTAAAACTCCATGAGGGGAGGGAGGGCTCCCTACTTCCCCGCAGAAAAAAAAAGGGGGGGGAGCTATGCTTCCAGAAACAATGACCTACCCTTATTTTCGGGGCAAAAGAAAACCATCCTTCCGCGTGTGCCATCCTGAAGGGTTCGGATTCTTTCAGAAAGTTGGGGAAGTATTTGCTCCAAACAAGGAGAGGGGGGCGAAAGACACCGCTTCCGCCACCGGGAAAGAAGAATAGTGGGGGGGGAAGGGATGTTCACCGCTAGGGGGACGGGGGGGATCTTATAACGAAAAAAAGGTCATTCCATTGTCGATTCTGAAAAAAAGGAAGGGGGCTCCATACCACTCCACCATGGAGGCGGCGAATCGCAAGAAAAGAATGACACGCCTTCAGAGATTGGAAAAAAGGGAGGAAAATCCAGTGCTTGCAGGGAGGAGGAGGGGACGCAGTTGCGACCGAATGAATAAGAAAGGGAAGGGGAACGCCACTCCGGGAAAAGGGTAAGAGCGCCTGCCGGCGTCCGGGGGGGAGAACATGTTTCATGGCGAATAAAAGGGAAGGGGCGGCCGAAAGGGGGATGTTCGTGGCACGACGGGGGGGAAGCGACGCGAAAAGAAATGTTTGCTCTTTGCATGAAAGAGGGGAAAATATATAGAAATAATAAAAGTCCCTCAAGACTGAGAGAGGCTGCTCAATTGGAGGAATACCACTCCATAGGAATGGGAGAAAGCCACTTTCAACATTCCGGAAAGGAAGAACTCCAGCCAGGAGAGATGATTATGGAGAAAAGAGAAGTATTGGCGTTTCGTCGTGAAAGAAAAGGAGTCCTTTTCCACCAAGATAAGGGGAGGGTCCCCATACGAAAGTCAAAGAGGAAGTGGTTCTTCTGCAGAAAAGGAAGGACTGTACCGGCGTTCTCTCCTCCTATTCGGGGGAGAGGAAAAAAAAAAGGGAAAGGGTAATGTATCCATATTGACTAGAATCGACAAAATAGAAGAAGAAGACTATCATACTAAGAGCAAGCTCGATGGAAGGGCACGAACCAGCTAAGCACAAGAGAGGAAGGGGCGCGGAGCTTGCATTGGGAGAGAATTGAAAGGAGTGGGAGAAAACCAAAGTTCAGGAAAGAAGAAAAACAAGGGGTGTCAGGATGGGAAAAAAAAGGACTGGTTAGGTATTGCGAAAGGGGGGAAAAAAATAAGTGTTAGGCTCCTCTGAGATGAGGGGAAGAAAGGATGAAAAACACAATTTTTCGCGTGGTGGGGAAAGAAGAAAAGTGAGCCTTGCGTGTGGGAAAGGGGGCAGTGGAAAGGGGTGTTCAGAGGGGAAATCACCAATTTTCAAAAAAGAGCATCAGGGGAAATAAAACCACTTTTTCAGCCTGGGAAGAGGGAGGAGAAAGGAGAGGTCATGCTGAGGGGTAAGCCGAAACTAACAAATCACTGGGTTGGGGGGGAAGGAGGGAAAAAAAACACTTCTTGTTCGTCCCAAACCGTCCACCGAAAGAGTCCCAGTACAGACCTTCAATCGAAGAAAAGGGGGAGGAAAGGAGAAAAAGCACCCAAGCGCCCTCAACGAGAGGAGGATTAAAAGGAGGTACTTTTTTCCCCAGAAAGGGATGAAGGATAATCCATCAGAAGGGGGGAGAGACAAGGGAGTTCCCAGCTCAGAGGGAAGGGAGGAGAGAACTTCTATGGGGATTGCTCGGAAGGGAGAAGGTTTCTCTGCTCGCGGAAAAAAGTTAATTCACGCGTCAAACAGGGGAGAAGTGAGGATCGGGAAGGAAAATATCGAGAAGGAAAAAAAAAGCGCCAGATGTTGCCACAAGTGGGGGTTACAAAAAGGGGGCACAGTGCTCATTTGTTAGGTGGGCAGGGGGGGAAGAGGGGGATTTTGACGGAAGGATAAAAAAGGGAGAGGCAAAAGCAGAAGGGGGAGAAAATGTTTTACGTATCAGCGAAATTGGAAGGGGCGATTTTTATGGGCAGATCGGCCAAAAGGGAAAGAGCGGACCGCCAGGAGGGGGGGGCGGCCCTACAACGGAAAAGGGGGGGGGGGGTAGCTTCGAGTCAGGAAGGAAGAGCTTGAGGCCGCGAGGGGGAAGAGGCTCCAAGCGCTAAACACGGAGGGGTGAGCCATAACGAGGAAGAAGGGGGTCGCGTTGAACGGTTAACGATGAGTCAGAAAAACGGAGGAAAATCCCCCCCCCCCCCCACCCCCCACCAAAAAAAAAAAAAAAAAAAACCCCCCCCCACCCCCAACAACAAAGAATAAAACCACCCCCCCCCCCAAAAAAAACGTGAAAAAAAAAAAAGAGCAGGAGAGCCACCCCAGATTTCGTTTGCCGGAGGCAGGAAGGTCTAGCTTGCCGTAGACCCTTGACAAAAAACACGGGCAGGCCGGCAACGGAAAAAAAGGGGAAAGGGGGGAAAGGGAAGTTGGAGTTTCTTATAGTATAGAAAAAAGGAAAGAATGCTTCCTGCTATCAACACCAGGGGGAAGAGGAAAATAGGTTCTGGTGGGAGGAGAGGAAAAAGAGGGATTCATCACCCAGGGGAAAAAAAAGCAAGATGGCTTTCTTTTAGGAGTTTGGGGGAACGCAAAGAAGCGAAAATTCTTTCTGTGGCTAAAGAGTGGGGGTTTGTCGGTCGGGGGGGAGAGGGCTTCTTAAGAAGGGGGGGCGATGCGCCTTACTGAAGAGAGAAATCATGCCCCGGGGGCATGCGGAGGGGGATTCATGTACGGGGAAAAGAGCGGGTATCTCTGGCGCAAAATGATCGGGGGGGGGAAAAAAAATCTTTTATATCAACTTTTCAGGGGGTGATCGACGCAAAAATGCGGGGTTTTGAAATTGAAAAGGGAAAGGGTCCACTTGCTCATTGAAGTGGGGGTTGGAAAAGCTTCTTAAGATCGTCTTAAGGGAGAAGGACACTTAGGGGGACCCGATGGCGACTCTTTGGGGGAAAGGAGAACGAGGCGGAAATTGACGGAAGGGGAAAGAAAGGTCTTCATGCTCCTTTTGGAAGAGAAGCGTGATAGCCACGGAGGGGAAGACGGAAGCTCCTAAAAAGAGAATTTCGCCTTTGGGGGGGGGAAGGTTACCGGAAAAACAGACTTTAGAGACGGGAAGGGGGAGGGAATTGACCCACACGAGTAAGGGGGGTGAGAGCGAGATTGACGGGGGGAAGGAACTTGTGCATCAGTCGCGGGGAGGGTGCACGCTGGGAAGGAAAAGAGGGGCCGCCAAAATTGAGAAGCTGAATGGGAAGAGAAAAAAATGAGGGAGGCCTTTTGCGGACCTAAAGAAAAGGCCTAGTGGAGAAGGAAAAAAAAGGACAAGAAGAAGTTTGGTTCGGACCTCAAGAAAAAAAAAACCTCTTTTTACATTGCCATTGAGGGGACTTGATTAAAAAGAAGGGGAAGGCTTGCTCTGCAACTTCCGGTGGGGGACAGAGAAAAAAGAGTTTGTGAAGAAACGTACGGGAAAGGACAGGGGCCCATTGTGGGGGCAAAGAGCGGGAGCGCCCTGCTTCTTCAGGAGAAGAAAGGGAGGGTGCCCAAAGGGATAGGGGGACCTGTTTATGACAATTTGGGGGTGTCCGCATAAGATTAGCGCTTTCAATGGGGGGGGAATTCCCAGGTGGGGAGTTGGGGGGGGGAGAGAGACCTCTTCTTAAGAAAGGGGGACACCACGGACACGACAATTCACGGGGTAATATTCAAGAAAAGGGTGGGGAACTCATCTTAAATCAACGGTACCTGGAAAGGGGAGACGTCCCAGCTTCTCAATAGTAAAAAAAAGAACGGCATCTGTCAATAAACCGAGAAAGGAGAGGCCCTCGCATGACATTTAATGACACACGCTTAACGAGAGGAGAGCCGTCAACTCCAATATAAGCAAAAAAATGATCTTCGGAAGAAAACGAGGAAAATCCTCACTGCCAAAAGAGAAAGATAAGCTTCGGCAGGGGTGGAACCAGAGGGGGAACCGGTCTAGCTCCCAGAAAAGGGAGGAAATATATTCACATTTCAATGGAAAGGGGGGGGGGGGGGAGGCTTTCTTCACACCGGGAGGACAAGTTGGAGATCTGGAAATGAGAGAGAAGGGAAACCTTACAGACTCCGGGGGGGGGGGGAATTA
>Ga0179593_1328701_pt1 | contig 21680 bp, 26 predicted proteins | sample CZODoug2_1_08_16_FD_185931 | JGI IMG/M metagenome (GOLD analysis project Ga0179593, IMG submission 185931) | Vadose zone soil fungal communities from Angelo Coast Range Reserve, California, USA - CZODoug2_1_08_16fungal (PacBio error correction) | ecosystem: Environmental > Terrestrial > Soil >...
GCGGATTTGGGTAAAAACAAAAAAAAGGACGCGCAAAAAGATTGTGGACAATCGACCGAAGGGTAGAAAAAGACGGAGAGGAAATGAAATTTGAGGAAAAAAAGAGCAGAAAACCAAGTGGGGCAGGCAAAAAAAGAAGGGGAGAGAGGTTCCAATCGGAGGATGGGGGGAGAAAAAAAACGAATGGATCAAAAGAAAGGACTTCAAGAAGGAAAAAACACACGCAGAGGGTCACGGGAGGAACGTTCGAGCGCCGAAGATCGACAATCTCTGGTTTAAGGGAACAAACCAGCCTGCAGCCCATCACGGATGAGAAAAGGCAACATACCAGAACAGGGCAAAAAAAAAGGAGGGAAGTACTTCACGGAGGAGCGCATCAACAATACGTGGGCACTTGGGACACACTGGACCGAGGGAGGGGGTGGAAAAAAGTGGGGGGATACACAAGAGTGGGACAGTGGCAGAAAGTAACCCCATAGGGGAACTAAGGGCTTTACTTCACCAATCAAGACAAGGTGGGAAGAAATCCGTAAAGCGTCTCTGGACTGTAAAAGGGGTGAAAGGGGGACCTCAACAAGAAGTGGGAGCCGTGGGGTTGGGGGCCAAAGGGTCGGGGGGGGAAGTTCCCAGGTGAAAGGGACGACTGGACAGGTGCGTCCAGCAAGGAAAGAGTAACATCAGGGGGCAAAAGGGTCTATCGCACACGACAGAAGGAGAAAAAAAAGGCCGAGGAAGCAAATCTGGGGAAACAAATGGGGGTTCAAATATTTCACAATACAAAGGCAGGGGCGACGGGGACCTGGATAAGCAAAGGGGGAAGTACGGTATAAACAAAGATGAAAAACAGAATGACATGAAAGAAAAGTTTCTGGGGGAGGGAACGGTGCGACGTGTATGAAAAGGACCATCACGCTAAGACCCGAAGAACAAAAACTTTTACGGGCAATGACCCTGTAAAAACCATCCAAGAAAACAGAGTATGGCGGTCAACGTCTCAAAATACAACGGGAAAATCTCGAAAGTAATGCGCGGGGGGGGAAGAGAGAGGGTCAGTTTTTGGGTACTAAAAAGAACCAACCAAAGTGCTGTGACCCAACAAAAATTGGTGAATAAAACAAAGCGCCACAAAGTATCTAAGGGCGGACCTAGAACAAAAAAATAAACTGGGAAACACGACAAGGGAGGTGGACATAGTAACACGATATTTGTGAACGGGAATTTCGCCTGTCCGATTCGGACTTTGGGACAGGGGGGGACTGGGGGGGGGGGAAACGGGAGAAATTGCAATGCGGTTCATGAACAAAAAGCCACAACGACTCTACCAGGAAAAGATCTAGGAAAACATTCCGGAGTGGGTTTGGAAACTGAGGGCGGGAAAGTTTCGGCACCACAAAGGGAACAGATTGGCCCTGGCAGAATAACCCGCGGGTCGGGTGAATGAATAACAGGGCAAACCAACTTTTGGGGAGTGGGAAAGGGTGTGAGAAGTGGGGTGCAGAAGAAAGTTTAAGCTAAAAACGAACAGGGTACAGTGCAGGGGGGAGTAAAACCTCTATAAATAAGGGGCACGCCGAGTGACTGGGGCAGAAAACACAATGTCAAAGTAAGAACCCTGCAAGTAAGGTGGGGGTCGTATGGGGGAGGCGGGGCCAAAGGAGGGGCATACACCAAAGAAAAAAAAGGCAACCCCTTACGAACAAGCGAAAATTGGATCCCAAGAGCCGTGGTACCCGATAAAGTACTTTTGACAGTTGGTGCCTGAAAGGTGACAGGGAGTAAAAGCAGGGCAGTAGCAGGGAAAGTGGCCAAAGGACACAGAAATTCCCGAGGTGGGTTGGTGAATGGAAATAAAGGGCCTGAAAAAAGAGAAAAAGACGTGACGTCCCCAGAGGTATAAAAACGGTGACTGAGGATTTTCAAGCCCAAAGAGCAACGAGGCTTTAAAAGTGACAGACACTTGGGCAGGCGGAAGCCAAAGGGGGATTGGATACCTTCTTTGGCAAATATAATTGAGGGGAAAACCCCGGGGGGCATTGCGGGAACGGGGGTATACCCGGGGGAAGGCGTGCGACCACGCCAATAACGTTTATGGTAAGAAAAAAAAAAAGTCGGATAACGCGAGACCAAAAAAAGCACTGGAAACATCCTTTGGTTCCGGCAGGGTGCTCTGGGAGACATGGATGGGTACGCAAGCGGAACACAAAGGAGGAAGTAAAATGAAATAACCGGAAACCGGAAAAAATAAGGACAAAAAAAACTTATTATGCCCAAAAGGGGGGGAATGAGGATGCGGGGGGAGTGGGCCCCAATTGCCAAGGGAGAACAGGACACCGGAGAGGGGGTTGGAATAAAAAGAAGACAATCGTGAAAAATGGCGCTGGGAGTTGGACACGATGGTCTTGATGCCATGGCGGAAGAGCAACATCAAAGGTTGGGGGGGCAAGAACCGGGAAATGACGCAGGAACAAAAGGGGAAAAAAAGGGCAAAGTCCTGACAGCGGGAAGCAAAAGGGCTTAGTGATGCATGGTCGTTGGAAAAATATACCTGAATGGTGCAAGGAGGAGGTGAACAGGAGGTTTACTGAAAGGCAACAGGAGAAAGAGGGAAAAAAGAGGAACAACAAAAGGGGGGCTGGAGTAAGGGATAAAGGGGGCTATCAGCAAATAAAGTGGGGAACGGGGAAACCAGAGCTTGTAGAAGGAAGGGCAAAACAAATAGCGGTGGCATGGCCGTCGGGACTGACGAGATGAAAAGAGGGGGCGGGGCGGGTTGCAAGAGGACTCGGGTGGAAAAGTACTAAAGTGACGCCCCGAATTCGGGACGAACGCAGGGGGAGGTAACTCCCACAGGAAAGTGTTGACAAATGGGTCCTCACGTCCAGGAAAATTGGGGGGTTCGGGGAGTTGGGGTCTCCGTATGGGTGTGCCGGGAAAAAAAAAGGGGGGGGCAAAAGAAGGAGAAGGAAGGCCGAAGCAAAAAAAAAAAACAATCAAAAAAGAAAGAAGGGTTAATGGTGGCGCAAGCTTCTGGGAAGAGTGGAAGGTGCTGGGAATCCGTAGGAGGGGAACTCTGGCGGAAAAGCGGGAAAAGACAAGGAATTATGCAAAAGGGAGAAAACTGTGCGTGAAAAAAAAGAAGCAAACCGACAAAAAATGGTGTGAGGGGTGTCACAATAACGAAAAAGGGGCGGCGAGGGTGAAGAATACCGAAACATGTAATGATATGAAAGGAGACCTCGAAAATGAAATCGCAATAAACACTTTGACAAAAAAAAACGGTTTGAAAGGGGAAAGGGAACCGTGCGGGCTGAAGTCCTAACGACCGCTCAAAGTACGGGGGTAGGCCGGTAAATCGGGGGTAAAATAAAAAAAAAAGATAGCCCAAGGTGCAAGGGGGACCAGGGGGAAAGCCTATTTTTTCAAAACACGGAGCGACCCTGAAAAAAAAAAGGGAGGGACAGTCATACGAAAAAACAATGAGAACTAGGTAAAACTGGACTAGTTCACTGGGGTGCCCATCGGGGGGGGGTGCGTCTGGGTGAAAGAGGAACAAAACGAATCAGCTAGTAGAAAATGGGAGACTATTCACCCTGGCTGTCGAAGTAAACTTACGTCGAAGCACCTCCGGAAAAGAAAAAAAAAGGCAAAAAGAGGACGAAGTGCCAGTCCAAAACAAGGGACAAAAAATGTAGGAAAAAAAAAAGCGGGGGGATCTCACAGTAAACAGAAAAGAAAAGGGGGGACTGGTGGAGGACCATGTGGGGAAACCACCCCAGGAAAGCGATAATCACATCAAATGACCAAGGGGGGGGGGGGATGAAAAATAGAATTTCACCTTTAGGGGGGGTTGGGGGAACTATTAATAGGGGGGGGATGTACGGTCGAAAAAATAAACAGCGATCAAGCAAAAAGAGGGCCATTCGTCAGAAATTTGCGTGGGGGGGGATGGTGGACTCAGGCGACAAAAAAAAATGCCATGTGGAGTACAAAGGGGGGGGAAGCGGAGGGTGGGGAAAGGCACGCCGGCGGGTGACGAATCGTAGACAAATGGCCGTACGAGGGCAAAAACGTGGCCCAATGAAAAGACAGGGCGAAACGGGCTCGCACGGAGCTGGGGGAGAGGGGAGGGGGGCACAGGCCCCGTATCATTGGGGAGAGTTTGCTAAAAAAAGGAAATGTGGTTTTCCTAATCAAAAGAGGGGGAAAGGGGGGAAATACGGCGGAAATCCCGGTCAACCAGATTAGAAAAACCTCTGGGTGGGGGGTTTCAAAAAAGGCAGAAAGTCGAAGCGGGGGAAAAAAACGCCCATTTGCCAGCGTCACGAAAAAAGGGCCTAATAAAAAAACAATATACTACCCAACAAGGCTCAGGAAAAGGAATCGGTAAAACGAAGGAATCCACTATAACAAAACAAAAGTGTCCCCGGAAGACACATGTGGTGGCTGGGCAAAGGGTGGGGGGGGGCACGAAAAAAAATCCTTAAAGAGGGGGATGGTCAGGTACCCGCAAGGGGGGTAATTCCGAAAAAGACAACACCTGCGCATACTTACATGTATAGATGGCAAAATGGGGGGGACCCAACTAGATAGTACAGTCCCAGGGAGGAAAGGAAAGACACGATGGACGGATCTGCTGGGGGGCTTATGGGCACACGAGGGCGGGGGGAAAGGGAGTATACAGAAGCGAAAGGGGGGGCAACCAACACACAAAAAAACAGACAAAAATAGCAAGAAGGAGACTCATTGAAAAAAGGAGGGGGAGGAAAAAGGCCAACCGGAGGGGGGAAGCCCGAACAACAAATAAACCGGGGCCCGACTGAGTAAAGGAAGGACGGACCAAAAAATCTGTAAAAAAAGGGGACAACAAATCCCCGCGGGGGGGTTGGTTGAATCTGAAAAAACTTCTGCGCCGGTAATTGTCATTCGCAAAAACTGTAAGGGACCTTATGGAAGGAACTGTCTGGTGGAATCTACACCAAAAAAGGGAACAGGGAAAAAAGGACATGAAGGTCAGGAAGGCTAACAGAGGGGAAAGGGGCATCAGAAGTGACTACGCAAAAGGTCCTAGTGTGTTCAGGTGAACAAAAAAAAAATGAAAAGCTCAGAAAGAAGAGGGGGGTGATGGGCGAAATAAAATTGTGAATATGCACACCGGGGGGGGCCAACAAGAATCGCCTGGAAAAAAAAACCGCATTAAAGTTGTCCAACGGGGAAATCCTGACACTCAAAATGCGCCGCGGGGGGAAGCTGGGTGCCAAATCGGCAGGTCCAAACACACCAACGAAAGGGGAGGAGCCTTCCAACCAGGAAAGAAGGGGTGTGGAGGGTTTTTCCTACAAACCAACAAAAAAGGAATTAGAGGGGAGAAATCCAGATTAAAGGTGTGAGGCAAAGGGGAAAACCCCCAGGTAAGTCGAAAAAACCGAAAAAGAAGGAAAAAACTCACATGGTTTGCCGAAAGAATATGGACAAAAAGATCGTACAACGAGAAGTGAAGACAAACGGCAAAAGAAACCCAGGGAACGGGCCCGTGAAAAAAAGTGATCGGAAAAAAAATCTGCACCAAAAAAGGGCCCAAGGCCGTGCCAGGGTGAATCAACAGTTCTGGCCGTAAACAATAAAGGACGGAGGGGGACTCCGCTGGGAGGGGAACCACTGTGGGTAAAATGGATGATCCCATAAAAGCGAAAGTAAACCAAGTGAGGGGTTGTACGCGATGTGCAAGCGGGTGTGTCGGCCTTTCAGGGGGAAACGAAACAGGAATACGACCACAAAGGAGAGACCAGGGGGGTCCGGACATTTACGCAGACAAAGCAGCACGTGGAAAGAAGGTAAGCAGACAAAAAAAGTGTGTCGTCCCGTTAGAACGCCATTCCGAGTAGACAAGTCCACAGGAAAACGCATATACCCATACCTCTTGAGAAAAAAATCTACACAACAACCGATCGGGGAAAAGTAAAAAAATAACAGCGAAGTAGGGACGGAGGGCACAAAAGTGGCTGCTTACTGGGGGGGGACGGACAACAAGGAGGGAAAAGGGGTCGGGGGCCAAAAGAAAATGGGGAAACAGTGAGAAAATCGCGGCAAACGAGAAGGAAAAGGGGAACATGTTGTGGCTGGGATGAAAACCTGGTGGGTGGGGGGTAGAACGCCGGATACGCCAGAAAAAGTGAAAGCTGGCGAAAGGGTGGGGGAACATAAAAAAAAACTCGGTGCCGGGAAAAAGCAAATTTCGTTGTGGGGAAGAGTTTTGGGGGTTGACGTCGGGGCGTATGAAGCGGACGGGGGTGGTGGGCCCGTGTTGTCTTGCATATGGAACTCCAAGGTGGGGGCACACCAAGGGGTAAAAACTCTACTATAATGTGAAACTCACAAGAAGAGATCGTAGGGTAGTCCACAACAGGGGGTCAGTATACGCCCTGCAAAAAAATAAAAGTAATTTGGGGGGAACTAAGGAGATTCAGAAGAATTGCAATGAGAAGCTTTGTGGTGGTCTAAATGTGCAGGGGGGAAATATGCCAATCATGGTTCCTTGTCAGAGGCGGGGAAGCGAGTCGCATTGAAATCAGTAAGCCAGCATATCCCAAGAAAAGGTCGTGTTTTTTGAAAAAAATTTTGCGGGTGTAACAACAAAACGAGAGGGGGGGCAGAATGCGGATATGCCACCGGTCTGCGAATTGAGGCAAGGGGGTAAAAAAAGTTGATGAAAGGGACCAAAACAAAAGGGCCATCGCGTTACACCGTACATCAGAAAAGAGAACAAAACCTTTCAAGACAGGGAGTCTGGGACCCGGGGGGCGGCCGCTTCAGGACGGATCAGAAAAAAAGGCTGGGAAAGAGACGCAAAGGAACCGGACACACTGGATACGGTAGGCAACAGCAAAGGGAAAATGGGGAAAAGTCACACCAGCGCCAGGGCTCCCCAGGAAAGAAAGGTGATTTGCAAAAAGGTGCTTTACCCAGCACAAAAATTCCAAAAGGGACGCGCAAATGCGGACAGGTCTCCCGACAGCTGCATGCCAAGGCAGGGAGGAGGAAGGTGAAACTCAAAAACAAGCTGTTGGCCGAGGAAAGAAAAAGGGACGGAGTGCCCCCACCCAAACTAAAAGGCCTAAACAACACATCATGGACTGAACAGGGGGGGGTGACCAATGTTGTCAACAATCAGGGATTTCAGGGCTTGCAGAGGTCAATAGATCGGTAAAAACGGTGAAGCCGCTGGGAATCTGAGAGCACCAGGTTTCAAAACAAGGAACAAAAAAAGGGGGTACACAGTCGGGGTGGACGGTTTATGGTGCCAAGGGGGAAAATCGGGGGAGGGGGGGGCCTTTGGCCTGGAGGGGTGGCAAATACAAGTCGAACATTTACAGGGCCAAGGTTCGAAATTCGGCAGATACGGCTGTAGAACCTGGGGCGCTTGAACCTCAGGGGGAGGTACAGGCGTGCGCAGAAGGGGAAGAGAGAGAGCACGGAACCATTAAAGAGCGAGAAGGGATTGTGAAAGGAGGCCAAACAAGAAAAAGGAAAGACGGAACACACAGGCTGCAGCTGAAGCACTTTAAAAAAAAGCGTAACAACGTCAAAAGGCACGGAAATATCCTCCAGGCAAAAAAACAAAAGAAAGGGGATGATTTCGGGGAGAAAGCGTGGGAGGGAAATCCGCCGGGTAAACGCAGGAGGGGGAATCCGGGAGAAAAAGGTCGGGGCACGTCGAATAAATAGGAATCCTTAGATTACAAAGGGGAGAAAAACTGCCGGCCAATCCTGAGGCGCCACCGTAGTTAACACAAAGAAGGAACACATAGACTGTAAATTCGCTCGAGTGATGAAATCGAAGCGCAACCTCGAAAAAAGGACAGCAAAGGTGAAGGAACCAGTAGATGAAAACAGCAGCCAAGAACCAGGGCGGAACGGGAGAGAAGAGTGTCCAGCCGGTGCTATCGAAGCCGGGGGTTACAATGAAGATACGAACGGGGGAAGTGTGGAAAAAAAAAACGTGACACGGCAATGGGGAGCACAGGGGGTGACGGGATTGAAGACGATGTGCCAGATCCCACAAAAGGGGGCCGGCAAGAGTAAACTACATCCCCGAGAAAGGTTTGAAGGCTCACACAGGGGCGCACACAAAATAAATTGCGCCGGATTAAAGATGCGCGCTCTGAGAGGGCGAGCAAACTAATACAAAGGGGCAATAAGGGGGGGGGGCAAAGGGGAAAAGAAGGGGACGTCCGGAGTGTAAAAAGACTGGGTGACAAATCTAAGAAGTGGAGCAAAGGAACGCGGGGGGACAATGACTTGTTGCAAAGGGAACGAAAGCAAGTGGTGGAAGAGCAAGCAAAAAGCGGGACCGAGGGGTTGGAAAGTCCTAAAGGGGTGTAGAAAGCCGGGTACGGGCGCGGGCGTTAAGAGACAAAACAAAAGAAAGAAGGGGTGTGTTGGGCCGCTGCGCTTCAAGATACATACAACTGGTGTGGGTCCATCATCAGCGGGGAAATCATTGTCGGGGCAGAGAGTACATAGTAAATGGCCTGAACAATCCGCAAAGGAGCGGGAGCCGACGGGAGGCAATTTTGGGAAAAAACACAGGTGAGGGAACTGTACATGCGAGGAGACTTAGGAGGGAGGGGAAAAAAAACCTCGTGCAGAATGGAAAAGGGGGCGTCGGGGGAAGATTTAAAAGGCTGAAAATAAAATCGAACAGGGGGGAAAAATAAGTAAAGCGTACAACTGAATAAGAGAGTCGGGAACCGGCGTAATCGGAAAACGAAACTGTGCCGGCGGGGGGAGAGCGCATCTCATTACCAGGTTGGGGATACAATCTAACCCCAGGATAATAACCGAGGGGAAGGCAAGCATGACCAATGAAGTTGCTCTTGCAAAAAACCGGGAGTATCGCTAGAAAAAAAAAATTAGTCTGGTGTAAGTCGGTAGTCTGAAAGAAATCGGGTGCAATGTCGCCATGGTGGAAAGCCGGAGCACATCTTAACCTCCTGACTGCACTGAACGGGAAAATGAGTCAAAAAAAAAATCAAGGGGCCAAAGCAAACATCAGCTTGTACAACCGCGCTGGGAATAAAGGAGCAAGTACTGTGGTGGTGATCGACCTATATTCGACCAGGAACACCTACAGGGCACATCAAAAAGTATAGGAGGTGACACGGGACGCACGGTTAACTGTTGGACACATCACGTCAGGACAGAACAAACAAGGGGGGTAGGTTGACGTGCAAAGGAGGGTATCTTTTGGGGGGGGCCATACTAGATAAGGAAATTAGCTGAACTACGCAAGGTAGAGTTAACGGAAAAGATAAAGATAACCTGGTGGGGTGGCAGGGAAGGTGAGAGGTGGATCTCTAACAAAGGACAAAATAAACGTCGCTTTAATAGTAAGGGAACCTAGAGGAAAAGGGGGACGTTTGTGGAGACCCAGGGGGCCCGTCGGTGCAGAAATGAAAGGAAAAGAATGGGGGACCCGGGAGGTCAACGATTTACGAATCAAAATTAAGTGGAGAAAAGCTGGTGGGGACGCGGGATGGGGTATGTACATCTTCTAGGGCAAGTCAAAAGCTTCACACAAATTAGTTGTGTACGTGCTGACATGCGTTCGGTCTATTCAAGCCAAGGCGCCTCCGTCTGGGACAGATGAACGTGGGATGAAAATAGGGGGTCCAGTAATAAAGGAAGAGGCGGGTATCTTTGCAATGGCCACGGGTGAGAAAGGTGGAGGGGGGGAACGGGAAAAGTTAGGGGGGAAGGGGAAAAACTTCCACGGTACATTTTGCGAAAGCGGACACGAGCGGGCCACAACGGGGGGCTGCACTTCGGGGGGGAAAACGGTATGGTAAAAAGAAAATAAATCTTCGCCATGGGGAAAGGACTACATTGATCATGATGTGATGAAAAAACGGGCAAAGAGGGTCGGGCAAAAAGCGGGTGAAGAATAGAGCCCAGCCAAAAAAAAGGGGTGAAGACAAAAAAAACACTAGCCGAAAGACAACAGGCCCCGGCATGTGGTGTCAGAACGGAGAGGGTGATATCCTAGGGGAAGGAAAGGGCGAAAGGGACATCTGAGGACGCCGATTTCGGCGTGCCAGTAAGAATGAAAATTTTAAAGTGGCAATAAAAGATAGGGGGCTGTAACAAAATGGGCACGTAAACAAGGGACAGTGCCAAAAAGCTAGAGGGGGGACGTGAAAGAAAGCATTGTGATTAAAAACGGAAGGTGCCAGTAGAAGTTTAGGGCATCAGGTAAAAAAAAGCCCGCGAAAGGGGGTACAGCATACGGACCTAAAAAAGTAAAGACATTAAGAAAGGGGAAAAAAAAAATCGCAAAAAAGGGAAATGGTCTCGTCTCAGCCTAAGGGGGGGGGGTAGCGGTGTCCAAAAAGCCCACAGCAAGGAAACGGAGAAAAAGGACAGCAGGTGGTGAATGAGAAAAACCCATGAACATAGGAGTCTCCAGGGTGAAATTTGCTATGTTTTCTGGGTCCCCCAGTGAGGAGGGGGAAGAGAGGCTCCACGTCGCAACCAAACAAAGAGACATGCCAACCTGGAGTGGAAATTCAGGGTAAAAAGACAAAGGCATGCCCTGGGTGGGGGGGAACCACAGACGATCCGGGTACAATGTGGAAGGTGGGGAGGGGGAGGGGGACCGAAGAACGGGAATAGGGGACAGGGAATGGGTATGCTGCGGTGCGAGGGGGCCTCAAAAAGACACACAACCAACAAGTTGGGAAAAAAAAAAACGGGCACTGAGTGAAAGGTACGCCGCAGGCCCAAGAGGGGGGCGGAAAAAATACGGAACGACGGGGGGAGCTGGGTCCGTGGGAGAAGGGCATGACAGAAAAAACAAAAATTAAGGAAAAAAATATACAAAGGAGCAAACAGGTTTGCAAGGGGTCAGGGTCACCTACGGGAGGGGGAAGGACAACGGCCCCCAATATCAAAACAATGTGGGGAAAAACCTGGGAAAAAAATGCCTACCGATACCATCTTCACAATCACGTCGCTGGGGAAAGCAACAATACGCACCAACGAGGGGACATAGGTAAAAAGGTCGAAATGGAGTCTTTCAAACTATCTGACCAATAACAAGGGCCGAACGATCTCTCGCCCCCTTTGAATTATGACCTCCGAATCCCGTATGAACTGGGGATGTATATTTTCCGTCTGCGAGGATTGCTTCGGACCGGGTGGTGCTAAATCGGGAAAAAAGTTGATGAACTTCATTCCTCTTTTCAATTCTTGTTATCAGGGGGGTGCAATGCCCGTTATGGACACAAAGAACCTAAAATGTAAGCGTCGGATTAAGATTATAGCCTAAAATCCTTGAGTCTAAATGGGTTGGGGGGGGGAAGATTAACATAATACAGTTTTTCTTAGACCAAGTGTACGTGCCTCACATAAGAGCATAAAAATCTTCCCGATGTCAAAACCAATTGGAAGAAAATCAGGGAAAAAAAAGGGAATAGGCGTCCAAGAAAAAACCAGGAAAGTCATCTCACAAAACAACGAGGAAAAAGGAAGGACATATTAAAACTGGGGGTTCTTGGAGCTAACGGCGGGAAAGCGGAGCATGAAAGGTGGATCAGGGACAGCTGAGGGGGGAAAAGGCGAAAGGCAACAGGAAATTGGGAGGTACGTGCGATCAGGGGGGGGCAGTCCCCGGATTCAGCGCACAACAGAGACCAAAAAACGTGGACGTTATAGGATTCGGGCACCGTGGAGTGAAGGCAAAAGAGGTTGCGGGGGGGACATCACCTTTGTTATTGGTCTCGTGGTGAGTCCAGACCCGGGTTACAATCACGACCGAACTCTGGAGGAGGCGAGAGAGAAACCAGCAGATAAAATAACAATGTTCTTTTGTGTTGGATAATAGTGTTCGGGACGGGCCCGCAGGGGTACGTTCGGGAAAGGTTGGCATTTAAAAATCCAAACGAACACGCGGCCGTACGAGGTAAAGGGACAAATTGTAGGTTTGGAGTCCTGTGTCAGACATCCAAGCAAAGGGGGGAGGCCGTTACTTCGCCAGGGAACCGAAACGCCGAAGCAGGACATGCGGCCAAGAAAAGCGGGGACCACAGCACGACCTTGGTGTGGGGGAGGGCCGTCTGAGAGAACAGTGTGTACACGATGTTAGAGGTATAAAAAGGGGGAAAAAGAGGGGAGGGGCTTCGTGGGCTTAAGCCGCAGGGGGCGGGAAGCAATCGCAACCAAAGAGTACAAAAAAAGGAAATTCATTAGGTGGACGGAGAACTCAGGAAAAAAGGGGGGGGATTATAAGCAAAATAGCTCCGAGCACAGGGGGGCCAGAGAATAAGAAAGGACGGACCAGAAAGCAGTGGAAGAGATACAGCCCCTTTGGAGTCGTTGGGGTGTACTCAGAAACGCGCCCTGAGCACGTTTCATCAACCACTAAACAAAAGGGGGAATCACAGGCGTTCTCACTTGAATGACAAGAACATCAACCTCCACCACAGGATAAAAGGGGAAGGAAACAAACGTGGAGTCTACCGCACAAAGAGAGATCGGGGTTGGGGGAGCGCCCTCAGGGGGAATTACAAGGAGGGTTCGGGATGGCAAAAAAAAAAGGGAAAGGAGATAAAACAGCCCAGAATGCGCGAAAAAAGCCAGCAGACTTTTTTTTAAGCCTGAAGGTGCCGACAAGATCTCGCCACCGTCAGGGCAGCGACAAGCGAAAAAACTCGCTGCCAAAACAGGAGGGGGGGGGATGGCCCTTGACAAAAAAGGGGGGTCCTTGGGAGGATAGAAAACTTACACGAGCGTGGACAAGGGACACCGATACAATGCCCGGAACAAGCCAAGGCGAAAGAGGTCTCTGAAGAACGATAAAACTCTTAGGTGACTGCAAACGGACGCTCCCGGAGCCAAAAGCCCGACACGTCCAAAAAAAGTACTCTGATCAAAGGTCCTTGACCAGGCAAAACGACATGGCCGGAAGGAAAAGAACCCTGGCCTGTGCCCACGATGCGGAGCTCTCAAAAATTCCGGGCGGGGTGCTGCAATGATTTGGGAGGAGGGGGCAAATAAATCAAAATACCCCAAAAGTAAACCCCTGTTTCGTAGGGGAATGGAGGTCCGCAAGGAAGGGTCACTGCCGCCCGACCAGGAAAACAAACCACAAAAAAACCAGGGGGTCCTACCTTTCAAACCGGCCGCAACACAAAAAAAAGGGGGCGACAGTCCACGGCCTGGGCATCAGTTGGTCAAATATTCATGCAGGAAGGGGGCATGGGGAAAGAACCGCGCCCAAATGAAAAAGGAGGGGGGTGAAATCGCGCGTACAACGCAGCCGAGGGAATAAACTTGGACCCATTCGGGTGGGACCGGGGGCGTGAAGGGCCTGGCCCAGAAAACAAAGGGACAATCGCCGAAAAGGAGGCACCAAGATAAAACGGTCTTCGGAACAGCTATTGTTGAAAGGGAGGTGAACTGAGGTAAAAATGGAGATGTTGGAAGCTCTTGAACACAAGAACTGCGTCATGAACAGGGGGGGGTCTTGGCAATCCTGGGAGAAACATCAAAAAAAACCCGTTTGTCAAAAAGGGAACTAAGGAGGTGGCGCCTAACGAGACCTGAGTGATGACCGGGGCCGCACAGCCAGGGGGACGCGAAAAAAAAAAATTTGCTTCTGAACAAAACGAAGCCACAGTAAAAGAAAAATCTCGTGAAGGGGGGGGATCCAATACGACGAGAACCAGTCGCCCATAAAGAAAAGTTCCTCCACTCTGAGCTGCAGCAAACGCGGAATTTGTTCGCACAGGGCCGGGGGGAGGGAAAAAAGGTGGGTTCAGGAAAAAATTTCCTGCTAAAGGAGCCAACCATAGGAAGGGAGACGATTGCAAGAGGAAAAACAGCATGCGGACGAGTCAAACAACCCAGCACCTTTGCTCGGCGGCTTTGTGCGAAAAAAGCAAACTTACAGAGGCAATGAAGGAAAAAAATGGTTTGACCGTTGCGCCGCAGAAGCCCAGACTTGAGGAGTTTTCTAGTGCGGTCCAGATGAGTGCAAGTAAAAAGCCGACAACAAGCATATGTATCGCGGTCGAAGAACAACAAAAAAACACTTTGCGACCGCCATTCGGAAGGGGGGGAAACAAGAAAAAAGCATCTTGGGGAAAAGGCCGGAGGATGGGGATCTACCAATCCGGGGAGGGACTGCGCAGCTGTGACTGGGGGCGAACTAGGCGTGGGGGGGAAACAGCAACCCTAAATAACGCAAAACACGAAGGGTTTTTGAAAACCGGGGCAAAACACGAGTTGCGGGGGAGGGGGGGAATATGCCGAGCGCAGCACGAAAAAATAAAGGGAAAAAAAAAAGATGTTCCGAATCATCGGGTGGGGAACAGGGCAAGGGGCGCGTGGTTTTGGAGGAAATAGTCGTAATATAAGGAGGGAAAACGCCAGGGAGGCATCACATTCCAGGAAAAGGTTAAAAAAGGTCGGAAAAAAAATATGCGGTGGTAATTCCGGAGGATATGGGTTTGAGGCACTCCCACAAGGCGGGGGGGGGGCACCTGAATAGATTGCGGGGAAATCGAGATCTTTTGCACAGCATACTCGGAAACAAAATTCTCCGGGGAAAAGAAAAAAAACAAGCAGAGGGGGCAAAAACCGCGAAAAGAAAACGTCCTAGGAATTGGCGCCTCAGCAAAAACAAAAAAAAAGAGGCAGGAGGCACAATAGAGTAGGAGAATAGGGGGGGGGGCCGGGCTGGGGGGGGGATGTCTGGTGTGTGGTGTCGTGGGGCGGGAAAAATTGACTCCGCGGAACGTCGCAAAAAAAACTGTTACGCAGTGAGGTTGTAAAAAGACGAGGGCCCGTTATACATAGGGGGAGGATCCCCGCAGCACAAAAGGTGGGAAAAGATAAGTCGCAAATCAAATCAAAGCACCGGAATTGGGAAAATACGGCCGATTAGGGTAAAAACAGAGCGAAAGAAAAGCTCTGAACGAGATGAAAAAAAGGCGCAGGAAATTAATAATGGAGAAGGGAAAAAACCATCGACGCCCCCATTTCAGGGGAGGATGAAGATTTCCAAAGTCAGAAGGAAGGAAAGCCCTGGATCAAAAAAAGACCCACTGGCGGGGACAAAGAAAAAAACACAGGATGGGGTGCGGGATCTGTCGAGAGATCGCGACCCCGACGAAAAGAAACCCAATCCCGCTTCAAACGCGGGGGTGAAAACCAGGAAACAATCTGAACGGAGATGGAAAAAAAAAACAATCTAAAACGCGTAAGGGGTAAGGAAAAGGAAAAAGAAGTGCAGGGCCCTGAGCGCGGGGGAGGGACGGTTCAGCGGAGAAGTGGGAAGAAAAAGACAAACCGGCCAAGAGTTGGACCTTGGCAAGTGGAAGGGTGCTCCAAAATAAAATCCATGGAGTGAGAAGCAGGAGTGAAGGTCGGGGGAGGGACTCCAAGGGCCCAGAAAATGTGTCGGGTGAAAGGTTGTGGGGGGCTGCTGGCCTTTGAACAATCACCATCATGGAAGAAGTTAAAAATTAGAGACTGCATAGCAGGAAAAGGACAACCATCGTCGTCCAAAGGGAACAAGTCGGGTTTCGAACAAGCCGAAGGGGCAGTGATAAGGTCAGGTTGGGGTTTGTAAACCGGGATGAACTGGCAGACGGTAAGCGTGAAAGCTGGATCCGTAGACATGATTGAATGGGGGCTTTATGGAAGTGCAAACCTGTTACACGTCGAAGACTGATAAAAAAAAGTGGTAGCTAGAAGATGCGCCCAAATCAAACCAACGTAGGGGAAAGCCCGAATGACTCAGGCATGCGGAGAGGGGGATACAGTTGGTGACGGAAAGGGCCCGTGCAAGGGGGGGGGGGACCCCAAATCATCGTCGGGCAATGTGTACAATGTGCCGCGCAACACCAAACGGGTGCTAAGAACATCACGTAGGGCAAAAAAACAGAGGAAGCTATAGAAGGAAAACAACATAAGGGTGGTACAACGACAACTCAGGAAGGTGCAGTAAACCAAAAGCAAAACACGAGGGGCCAAGCTGTCCGAAGGGGCCCCGAAAAGACACGTGAGGTTGGGGAAATGCCCGGCCACACAAAAAAAAACAAAAGGTGGCAAAATGTGGACGGGGAAAAAAAAGGATTGCACCGTCCGGCGAGGGGAGCGAAAAAATTTTGGGTCAACAATGTTTCTCACAAGGACAAACCAGGGGGAGGGCAGCCGAATTGGGGAACTAATTCCTGGAGCAAAAGTCACAAACGCACCAGGCAAATCCCTTTCGACTAATATTGGAGACTTGGGACTCGAAGGGTCCGTGGGGACGAGAACAGGTCGCAAAAAGGGGGGGGGGTGGGATTTTTGCGAAACACCGTCCGAAGGGGTGTACAGCGACTGTGACGTCTGAGGGGGACAAAAGGGGGGGGGGGGGCAGCACCGAGAAAGCGCCGTTTACACGGGAGCAATGAGCAAGGGGGGATCCGTGGGGGGAGGGAAGGGGGGTTCAAACTATAATCTAGGGCAGGCATGACATTCAAAAAGGGGGCCCTGGGTTAAAAAGGGACGTGTCACAGGGCACGGCATTGAAGATGGACTTCCAGCAACCGGGGTCGGGAAACGCATGCGGGGGGTACAATCGGTGGTTATCGTGGGGGGGGCAGGACGGGGGAGGACGAGCAAACCTGGCTGGGGCACACACCGGTCAAAAAACAAGGGAGGGGCGGCAAAGGGGGGGGGGTGCGGAGGCTCAAGACATACAGTTCGGGGGAGAAATGTAAAGATAAAAAAATAAAAAATAAAAAAAGTTAGAAAAAAAGCATTCCGTCGGTCAAACCCGGCAATGTAAAAAGAAAAAAAATTTCTAACAAGGATGGGGAAATGTTCGCACTAACAGACACAGCTATAACAGGAAGAATAAAAAAACGAAACACCCGGCAAAATAAACAATTATTAAAAAACAAGGGGTAATCGGATCATAGAGGACCAACCTGGGGACCGGCGTTTAAAGCAGACGAGCAAAGGTGGGGGGGGACGGAAGTGAGAGGGTGATGGGGGGAAGCTTGCGAGGCCAGGCTCTAATTTGAGGGGGTTCCAAGGATTCTGGGCTCCAATTAGAGAATTAAACAGGTGGGGGGGGGGTCTGGGTGGGAAAAGAAATTTGTGTAAAATTTCAAAGTAGCAGCTGGGATAAATGGTAGCTGGCACACAAGAACCAACAAGTGTCTTTGAAAAAGTGTTGGGATTTAGAAGGAAAGGAGGGACATTATTAAAAATAGGTTGTCAACTTCCTTAACATCAGGAAAAAGAAACGAAAGAGGGCTCACCAACTGGGGGGGGACGTTTGAGGGGGAATAAAGTGTTTTCCACCTTGGAGCAATGTCGACGGACATCCGCATGCAAACTATGTTGCTTCAGTAAAAAAAAAAACGACAAAGGCATTAAAGCGTGGGTCGTGATGTCTGCTAACGAGGGGGAAGACGTCTCCAACTTTCAAGAAGGGACGTGTCGCAAAACGGGGGGGAAAGCGAAAAAGGGGACGGGACAAAAAAAAGCTCGGGGGAAGGGGACAAGAATAACCAAAATGGGTGGAGTCGCTACAGGTCCCTGGGAAAAGGGTGGACGGGGGGAGGGTGCGTAAAACCAGTGTACCAAAAAAGCCCCACCAAGGGAACAAACAATGATGCACTGGTAGGAAGGTCCCACGGAAAACAGAGAACAGGGGTGGCGAACATAGAGGCCTTGATGGGAGAGCGAGTAGGGGGCTGGCTGGTCGACAGGAGGAGAAAAGGAAGCAGTGATTGATTCCCTCGGAATGGATTCCGGTGGGGGAAAAAATAAAAAACCCACGCCCATCAAAAAATGGTGCGAACAAACAACAAGAGGGGGTCCGGCACTAAGTGGCGCGAGGTTTCGTGGCGGAAAATTACCGTAAGGGGTTCAAGTGGGGGGAGAAGATGCATATTGAGAAAACACTGTAAAAAAAAAAACCAAGGGGGTGGGTCCTAAGGTGTTGACTCACTTCCTTGTGCCGGGTAAAAGGGAGGGAGGCTAAAAAGCTATAAAAAAAAAAAAAAGGCACGCAAAAAAACTCTTCTTTCAAACAAAACGCGGAAAAATCGGACAGAAATACGCAATGTTGCCGGGGAAAAATCGTTGGCTGAATCCGTCCGCGCGAAAATAAAAAATTATCGCACTACGAAAAAAAAAAAGGGGAATGGCTCGGAGTCAAAGACGATAGGGCGAGGTGGCCACCCTTGACGATAAAGGGTCGACGTGACAACGCGGTCTTTGCACAAGTGTAAACTCACCAAAAAAAAAAGATCATCCCTTGCGACAAGCTACCAAACACATCAAACGTGGAAGAAAGAGAGAGGAGGTGGGACGCCCGGAAAGACTTGGACGAACCTGCATCAGCACGATCACATCTTTGAGAAGCAGGGGAAAAGGAAAGCAGGAAAGGTTAGGAGAGTAACAGGGGAGAAAGTCGGTCGTGGGACCGCAAAGCAAGCGTCAAAAAACTAAGTGGCCAGAAAGGGTATCATAAAAAGTGAAAAAATAAACGGCAGGAAATAGAGGGGGGGGTAGCCTTGGGAATGGCTGGTTTGGTCAGAGGGGTTAACGCCCAGACAAGGGGAAAAGGCAAAAGCCAGCTGCCGGGTAAAAAAACATAAAGAAACCATTCAAAAAATCAAGGATAGGGGGGGGGGGGGGGGGGTGCTCAAAAGTGGGGGGTAGATCGAACACAATTCCGCCCATTCCGGGGGTGTATTTCCAAAAAAAATAACTAAGCCTCTCTCAGAGTGCCGGCAAAGGGGGGCGTCTTGTGGGAACGGAAAATAATAAAGCGAGTTACCTGCCAGGGGGAGTTAGACTACCGCAGCAAAAATTGAAGGACTACGGAAAAAAAGAAACGACTTGAAAAAGAAATATAACGGTACGGAGGCGAACTGGGCTTCGGCAAAAAAGAGCAGTTGAAGCAATACGAAACCAGGCAGCCAAAGAAAAAAAAAAAGCCAGGTGACGACTTGAAAAAGAAAACATTGTATTCTAACCCAACAAGTGCCGGGCGAACCGAGGAACGGTGTGGGCCTCGAGTAAGACGGAAACCGTCCTACAAAGGAGTAGACATAACAGACGAAATAGGGGGGGACGTGTGGTTGGTGTCCCCAAGAACATGTGCGTCACAAGGTTGAGGGGTGAAAAAAGACAACCAACCTAAAAAAGGGGCATGCGCAGGGGAAAAAAAAAAAAATCAGACCAAACGGGGGAAAAATAGTTATATGGCCGGAATCACTTCCCATACGAAGGCTACTGGTGTCTGCAACATACCCCGTTGGGGAAAAAGCCAAGAAATGGTCGACCAGTTGAGGGGAAAAAAAAATAAAGGATCAGCTGGCACAGCAAGACACCATGTGGGCAGAGAAGGCAGAGGTTCTGGGTTTCCGACTCCCACAGCAAACACGGATCACTTAGCGGGATCAACCGGCGCGCAGGAAGGGACCACGTTCGCGTGGCCAAAACCGAAATAATGGTGGGGGGTGTTCTGCCAGTGTGTCCGGGGGCGTCGGTCGAAAAGACGTTCACAGTGACGTGTCACCGAGGAAAGTGGAAAAAGTAAAGGACACCATGAGGTGGGAACACATCAACGGAGAAAAGACAGGGAGGTGGGAAGATAGCCGGCGAAGGCATGCGAAACGTCTCCCCGTAAACCCAAAGATAGATAAAAGCCATAAACAGACAGCAAAAGTCTTAAAAAAAGGGGGGCACCCGACTAGGGACGGAAAAATGCAGTTGGCGTTCATAACCTCACGGCCGGTACAACTTCAGGCAGAGCGGCAAAAGGGGGGGGAAACCTGCCAGGCAATTAGGGAGTCTAAAAACCCATCCAACAGTTTTTGGTGCAGGGACGAAGGTAATGCCGGGAACAGCCGCAGGGTCGGGGGCCGCCTCATGGAAAACACTCCAATGCGGACCCGATAAGGGCAGAGGGAGAAAATAAAAAACTTTCCTGCGAGGATCTCGTGGGGACAGAATGGCCACTAAGTCAGGGGGACAGTCTCAAACGAAAGAGAATTTTTAAGAAAAAAAAGTGTAAATGACCCACAGGGGGAGGAGGGGGGGGGTGGGGGAGAAAAAAAGGGGGGGAGGGGAATTCCCAGGATGGTTGTCCAGGAGCGCGCGTCCAACCCACGATAAGGGATGGGCACCACAAAAGTTTTGCGGGGGGAACGTTGTGAGGAAACTCGGGACCAGCGGCAAGTAACAAAAAGGACAGGCATAAGACATCAGGGAAAGGGGTGCGGCAAAGGAAAAATTGTGGCGGCAGAAACCAGCTATGGGGTGGGTGCTGGTATTGAAGAAATCTGTTGGGGGGCTTTGGGTGAAAAAAAAAACTGCCCAAAAGGGCTGCCAGGGGGCGTTAAAAACGAAGGCCAGCCAAAACACGCAGCAAAACCGGGAATTCAAACGAAACGGATGCAGGAAAATGTGGAATCAAGGAAAAAATAAAGAGGGTTTTGTGAGAGGGTCTGCAACCCGGGCAAGGGGACAGATCACATGTGCATTCAGGGACAGGGGGGAACCGCGACTTACCGGTCAAGCCCAGCCTCCAAGGTGGTAATCTTAGTTCCTGAAGAAGGCTCTTAGCAAAAGTCGAAGGAAAAACGGCGGGGGTTCGCCAGGGAGTACAACGGTAGGCAAGTAAGTGGTTAAATTGCAGGTCGCTGAGGAGCCAGAGGACCAATGGTTCCCCCGGGGGGGGGGGAAAAAGCCGGCCCCACCAGAAACAAATAAAAGTTCACTGCGGTGGAAGAAAAACGGCAACAAGAGCGCCTTTCGGAAACGCGTCGAGAACCGGGGGAAGTGAGGGGTCGGAGAGCGCCGCAGGGGGGGGGAAAACCCAGTTGTTTGCCAGGGGTCGGTGGTATCCTTTCAGAAACAACCGGCGCCCACAAAAAGTACTGGGGGCCCGAAACAGCACCAAGGAAGGGGGGGGGAGGGAGGACCTCAGAGGACGTTTACTAAAAGGGCATTCTTGGTCCAGGGAATCTATACAGCCGTGAATGCTGCAAAGGAGGGTCAGGCTGGATGAAAAAGGAAAAGGACGCGGAAAGGGCGCGACGATCACCGCCCAATCGCGGGATGCGGTGTTTGGGCCCGGGGGACCCACTAATGTTGAAGGGACGTTGTCTTAGGAAAAAGGAAGCGAAGCCAGAGTGGCGAAAAGGTGCTCTTAAAATGAGCCCTTTGGGTCAAACCAACAAAAAAAACACACAACTCCCAAGATTGGGGACGGTGGGACCGAATGGGGGAGGGTCGGAGTTAGTTGAATGTTCAAATTAAAAAAAAAAGGGGAAAAGCTGCGTACACGGAGCCTTCTTTCACAGGAAAAAGGAAAGGTTATTCTTTTCACGTAAAAGATTTCAAGTTTCCTGAAAAAAGTCCAATCTTGTGTTGGACAAATCGCGCGGCCTATATTTTGGAAAAAAAAAAAGGGGGAAGGTCAGGTTCAGATAAAGTGATAGATGTGTAGCGCAAAGGCCTAGGTTGCCGACGAAGGGAACCGGGGAGGCTCGAGGGTGTTGGTTGTAGGGATGTCGAATTACGGCGACAAGTTGCAACCTGAGCGGAACAACAAAGGTAAAAACCGAAAGTCTTCGGAAAAATAAAAGGGAACACACAAAAAAAAAAAT
>Ga0179593_1277379_pt1 | contig 21679 bp, 10 predicted proteins | sample CZODoug2_1_08_16_FD_185931 | JGI IMG/M metagenome (GOLD analysis project Ga0179593, IMG submission 185931) | Vadose zone soil fungal communities from Angelo Coast Range Reserve, California, USA - CZODoug2_1_08_16fungal (PacBio error correction) | ecosystem: Environmental > Terrestrial > Soil >...
AGCTTTTTGTCGAGGCATGGGAAGGAGGCACAGGCTGCCTGTTAAATTCCTCGAAAGGGTGGGTGGGGTAAAAAGGGACCAAAAAAGAAAGCTCTCGGTAGAGATTATGAGAAGAAGCGTCCGCAGGTCCGGCCGAGCGGCCGTAGTTGGGGGGGGGGACGGATGTACTGAAGGAATCTCTCCTTTTTAAGAGGGGGAAGGGATAGGCACTAACAGTCTAGGGCACTTCGAGGGGTACAAAAATATGTTCGGGAATTTCCATGAGAGAACCGTGAAGAGCCGTCTTTCGCACCGGTCAAGGGTCGAAAGAAAGGAATCAGGAAAATGTTGTGGGGGGTAATCTATCCGGGAAGGACAAACACTTCTTCTAAGACCAAATAAAATGCTTTTTGGCTGAAAGGGAAACACGCATGATTCAATAAAGAGGGTCCGGAGGAGGCGTGCTAAAGGGGGGGAAAGCCAGGCGGGGTGGAGCGCGAAGGTGCGTAATACCTTCCGACCGGTTTTGAGAAAGTATGGGTGAGAAATGGAACTCTGTCTGGGCTGCTTGGTTCCGAAAGGAGGAAGCCTTTTCAGCGGGGCTAGACTGGCCTGCTCTAAGATTTCGAGGCCTGAAAGGGAACAATAAGGGGACGGGCCCGCTAACGTTGTGGGGAAAAGGGAGTCCGGATTATACACCCGGGGGTTTCGATTAGAGGAGGGGGGGTACTTTCATGCGGCTCACAGGTTGAAGGGGGAGAGGTCGACCTGTTGGGGGTGGGAGATTGCAAACCCGGTGTGGTGCCAGCTCTTTGGTGTTCTTCTTTGGTCAGGCCTACAGTTGTTGTTCAGAAAGAGCAGGTACCACCTCGCGGAAGGAAGGGTGGAAAACAGGTAACAGATTTAAACTAAACCGCGGCGTAGTTTCTCGACTTACTTTAGAGGGAATTTCCCTGCCAAAACGAGTAAAGGCGATAAAGAGTTATTCTGATGGCCGGCGACGAGAGAGGGATTAAAAAATGGGAGGTAGGTCTGGACGCGCGACCCGTGGCAAAGTTACGGGAGGACCAGGGGAGCTGAAAGCTGCAGAAACTAATGGGGGAAGGAAAGCATGAGCGCGAAAGGTTTGAGCGTGCTGGGCTGACGGCAGGGAGAGGAAAACAGAGATGAGGTTTAAAAGAACGCTGTTCGAGGGAGAGGGGAAGCGAGATTAAAACTGCCGAAATGGGGCTGAGGTTCGTCATCTCGGACCCCAAAAAGGAAAAGCGCGAGTGGTGATGAAAGGGGAAAGCGTCAAACTGACCTCTTGGGGAGGGATAAAAAAGGAGTAACACAGCTTCGGGTGGACTCTCGGCGGACAACTGCGGGGGGGGGAGGGGTGATTTCTGACCTGAAAAAATGTCCCTTCTATCAAGGTAGGGGGAGAAAACAGTGGCTCGGATCATGTAGTGAATCCGATGACAATTATTCGGGGAAGGGGACGTGACGAGTACTCTAGAATAAAGCAAGGGGACACATCCGACCACCCTTGCGAAGAATACCCGGCTGGTTAGTCGAAACTGCCCCGACCAACTTTGTGGGGGGGAAACTAACCAGGTGTACTTGGGAAGGGCGGGCCAAGCGTAGGACGTGTGGAAGACGGGCTGTACGATATAAGACCCGGTGTAGCTGGAGTGTGAAAAGAACCTGCCATCACCGAGCCAGAAAAGGGATCAAGGGAAAACAATCCTGCTTCGGGGAAAACGGCAAAAGCAAAATCACACGACGAAAGAAAACAAAGCGACCTGGGAAAAAAATCTAAGCTGAAAGTCTGGGGACAACTCGCCCGTCTAATAGGGGGGACGCTGGGAAAGTTCGAAAGGACGTCGCCGATTCGAGCTGGATAAATGCGTGGACATCGAAATGGCGGTGGGGTCAGGGGCGCTATTCGACTGGAGTGTAGGGAATTTACGGAGGGTTGCAGACCTGGAAAAACTGACCCAACAGGGTGGGTGTTAGATGGCCGGCTAGGTCACACTCCTTATCGTTAAAAAGAAGAATAGGGGGGCAAAAGAAAAGCGTATGAGGAACTCGATTCGAAGACGAAGAGGTGTCACGTCTTGATGTGGGGTGTCACCTCTTCTTCCCAGAAGTCCGAGCGGGTAACAAGCCAGACTGGAAGCTCCGCTTAAAAAAGAAGCAGGTGCATGCCAAAACCGGAAACGAATTGTACCTCTAAGGAGGATTATAAGAATTCCCGAACGACGACCGTCCTGAGAAGACGAGCGGAATAAGAGACCAGACTGCCCCTTTCGCGGTCCGAACGCAGGTCTACATAGGGAGTGAGGGGGGGGAACTCCGACGCTTACCCTACTAAACTCGCCAGCTCGGGTCTCGGAAAGGAAACATAAAAAAACACGGAAGTCTTCAGTGTTTAGCACTAAACTTCCTAAAACTTCGATCGTCTAAAAAACAATTACAGGAGGGAGTAAAAAGGAAACCTACGTTTGAGAAGACGCGCATCCTCACCGGACGAGGAAGTTAAAAGGAATTCTACCTAACTTCTTCATGTTAAGGACGTATCAGGGTCCCTAAGGGGGAGCATGGGGGGGATCCATCACAAAAACGGTTGATTTAAGAGGAAAGGGAGAAAACCCTCTTGGAGAAACAGAACGAAAAGATACCGTACGACTGTGGTGGCTCTGAAAACGTGTGAAAGAAGGGGGTGACTGGAGACCGGGGCAGCTACCTGACTTCATTTTGGAACACTTAAGTAAGAAAGGAGGCAGGGGCACCTGGTCAGGCGAAAAAAGGAATGAAGGGCAATCAGAAGGTCGGCTGAATCTCATCGGTAAACAGGCGACCTCTAGGGCTCGGACAGTCGTTGATCCCAAGCTACTATTGACAGAAGAAAGTACCTCTCAGGGGCCCAGTCTTCGTAGGAGGGGCAATGCTCTCTAGGGAGGTCTTTCTTGGGTCGATGGGGGAAGGGTCGATCCGAAAGCTTAGGGCAGTAAAAAGGGGTTAGGTCATTCCCTTCATCAAGGGGAAAAAGATTAAACCATTCGGTCTGTCCCCTGGCTGGCGGAGAGCGCCGGATGGAGCTACAGGGGCCCTGGGAGACCAACGGAAAAAACGAAGTGTGTTAAAAAGAAGAGTTAATCGCATCAAGAACCTTCGATCCTGGTGATCTTTAGGTGTGCGTGCAACGGCCGGCAAGCCGCGCATGCCGATAAACAAACATGCCTGGAAAAACCGGGGGGAATGTCAAGACTTCCCGAAAGACGAAACTAAATGGTGACTGATGAGGAATGACAAGGAACCAACTTGAGATTAAAAAGGCTGGACGAGGGGTAAAAAAAAGAGAAAGGGGAGAAGGGAAAGTCGGAAACAATCCCCCGACTAGGTCCGTTGGGGCCGCCCCGACGACAGAAGGAGAGTGCTCTCTCTCAACTCAGGTCCGTTCACTAGGGGAGCCTGGGGTGAGTCATGGTAAGCGGCTTCGGCCAGAGAATAAGGAGGGGGAGAAAATTGCTCCTTCAGAGCCGAATCCGGGATAGGAGTCAGAGGCAGGGGGGAACAAAAGAAGCACCGCGAGAGACAGAAAGGGATGAAAAAGACACTAATATTCGGCTGAAGAGCGACACTTAAATGGCGAAGGAATAGGCCCAAATGCGTCGTGCATCGGCCATCGAAACAAGCCTGTGAGGAGGGAGAAAAGTTTCCGTTCTCGGGGCACTACTATTGAGAGGGAGGAAAGGAAGAACCATCGAACGAAGTGGTAAATCGGCTACGTTCCAAGCGAAAAACTCAGTCACTTGCACTTAAAGCAAAGGGATCCCGGGTAATCATTTAACGAAAAAAGCACTCCCCCCCGGAAGCCACACCGCTCATTTCCATAGGCGTTTCAAGGAGCACGGAATACCGAGAGGGACAAGCCCACCTCCTTTTCAGGGGGCATCTTGGAACTACAAATCGTCAAATTACAAGTCGGGGGTGCTGCCTGTGTTCTAAGAAAGATCGCCGAAGAACGAATGCCCGGGGGACGCCAAATCTTCTAGGGACTGGGAAACCAACTTCGAAACCGGCGCTTACAAGGCCATCGGTCGGCGGACCTAGCCCGGACGCCGGAAAGAAGGGCAACCAGGCCACGATCCGAAAGAATACTCAAATGACCAGAGAAGGACCTGCCTTTAACCGCAATCCACAATCCTCAATCTGTCAAACCGCGGTCAGGACTCTTGACGAAGAAATGGTCTCTATTCTCACAAAACAGCCGCTCGAGATCAAATGACATTCAAAGCATCACCTCGGTCTCTTGGACAAGTACAGCGAAACAGCGGCCTCTCCTACACGAAAGAAGGCCCCATCGTAACTCCGGGAAAGCTGAACGGACCTTGAAATCAGAGAGGACCGCGAGGTTTAAAAAAAGGAAAGACCAACACCTACGGCGGCAAAGTCAAAGGGGGGGTCCCTCAACAACACATCGCGCCGGGGGCACCACGTCCAGCACAAAACCATGGAGGAACAAAGGACCTCTGCCCAGGCAACTAGTTCGCACGAACGAAACCGGTCTGCAGAGAGATCACAAGGTGTCCTCAGTCGCCAAAATGTTAAAAAACTGAAGGGGAAACTTCGACCACAGGAAAAAAAGAATGCCATTCCGCAGCAAGACGATGAGCCCGTAATCACCATCTTCACAAAAGGGGGGTCAAAGATAGAGCAGGCCACTCAACACAGGAATCGGGAGGTCAACAAAAAGTAATCCCTCCACTCGGACTCCCACCAAAGAGGTCTAAAAGCGGGATCGCTCGTCACCAACAGGAGCTCCCCAAAATCCGCTATCAGCCGCCGGATCGGAAGAGGGAGTGCAGGAAAGGCACCAACACGCGATATTAGGCACCCAATAGGAGGTCACTGGTGGGGAAGAACTTCAAACGACAAAGGCAACCGGTGGAAAAAAAGGATTCGTGTCTGGGAAGACCCTTGAACGGTTACGGGCTGGAAGGGAAACATGAATCGGGGAAAGGGCAAATGCTCAAAAGCGGCGGTCTACCTCAGCTCAGGCTCATGTCGACAGCCTGCTGCAACACCGGCGAGCAATGAAGGATGATAATGGGGGTGTTCAAAATAAGGACACCGAGTCGGGGGGACAAAAGAGCAGGGTCGATCTCCAAAACGGGTCTCATCCCGGCGGAAAGAGGAGTCTAGAGGCGGAAGGAAGCCCCACAAAAATTGCAGCGTAAATACACAGTAGGAGACTGAGTGAAGCAAGTCACAGCCCTAAAACCAGGATCAGGGAGAATGGAATCGAGAAAACAAAAACAACAACGGATGGAGGGACTAGCTGAGGGGGGGGTGGGGCGGATTGATGAAGGGAAGGAGAAGGGGTCGCAAAACCGGTGATGGAAGCGCCCGTGGGTGGCCTTCGGAAAAATCTCTCCTAAGGTGAAACGAGGAAGTCCGACCTTTGCGGAAAGGGACTGGAAGGCCATGCCGAGAAGGGGGTTTAAAAGGATATGGAAAAGACAGGTTATAGGTACTTAGGAGCCGGGGGGCAAACAAAAAAAGGAGGCTTAAGAGAAACGACCTTGATCCTTCCTGGGAAGGGAGAAAAGGGAAGGGAGGGGGTCTCTGGAGTCGGCTGAACAGGGCGGCGGGCAAACTGCGGGTCCAAGGGGGCGGCACGAAGGAAAAGCAATGTGTTTCGGGGGACCTAGGAATTTGACAAAAACCAGGGCATCGGTAGACCGAAGACGAGCGCGTGCTTGGGGGTATGACAGTTCGAAGGCAAAAGAGGACGAGAGGGGAAGGTCAGGCTGGACGGTTTGAAAGGCGTGTTTTGCTCTAAAGCTTGCGTAGAAGGCATGCCGTGGGGGTGGAAACCAGGGGATGTCTTATCCTGGTGGGCAAAAGCTGTCGGTTCTGGTGGTTGTTCGGCCGCCCATGCGGCGCCGTCCCGGCTGGAAAGACGTTAGTCGCTCCTGAGGGGTCTTCTTTGCGAAGGCAAGCCGTGGAATTCCCTTCCTTTGTGAAAGTGCCTGCCGGACAATGGGGGGCGATGGTCTCTTCGAAAAAAACTGGGTCAGGGGAGGGGGGGGAAAAGAGACCGTTTGAAGTGGGTTAGGAGGGGTAAGAACGTCCGGGTTTTGAGATGGGTCCCGTGGGGGGAAAAATACTGCGGGGGGGCGTGTTGTGTCTGAGGGTGAAAATCCGAGTGGGGGTAGATACTGAGGGGGGGAACCTCGCGGGGAGCACGTACAAAAGAACTTTCATACGTTCTTGTACGATTTGATGGAAGCCGTCCCTTCCGGGAGGGGGAAGGCTAAAAATGCTGATTTACCGGAAGGCGAGGAAAGGGGGGTCTGTATTGAATGTAAGAAAAAAAAAGACTAGAGATGTCCGAGACTTAGCGGGAGCGAGGAGACATGTTTCATTTGGAAGGGGTCAGTGCCTGGGAGGTGAACCATTCTTTGGTTAGCACATCCGGTCACTGGGATAGTCAAGGAGTCGGTAGCAAAGGGGTTGCGAGTATCTGAATGCGTCGTCTCGTGGAACAGGGGGCGTTTAAGAGAGAGTTAGAGGGACAGGGGGAAGTCGATATGCTTTGCGAACTCTTTAGCAGGAAGGCTACCTGTGGCGGAGGAAACAAGCAAAGGACGGAGGTCATTACGACGTACCCTCTTCACCACCGTACAAGATCATTTGGGGGAGTGTTCGCTCGCAGAAGAGTTCTGGATCGGGACTTATGCGGCCGCGGTGGCGGGGAGGTGCGGTGAAAAACCTTCTTACAAGGCAGATACTGCTGACTCTAAGTGAGGGAAGGAGGAGAAAAGGGCGGTAAGGGGGGATATAGGAAGGTCAAGCAGTTCGTCGATGACCAGTAACTCTGTCCAGAAATCAAAAAGAAAGGGGTAACTATTCGTGCCGCATCCAAGATTGGATCTAGACGCTCCCCGAGAACAGGGGACTAGTCATATTACATTACGGGTCTGGAGAAGAGGGAACGCTGGGGACCGTCGTATTTTACTTCAAGGGGGGGGGGATTTCGATCTACGATGGGGCAGGGCGTAAAAAAAGAGTAAGAGACAGTCGAACCGGAGCAAAAGTAAAGGCTACTATCCTTCTGGAGGAAACTGCCGGGGGCGAAGGCCGAGCCCAGCTACTAGACAAGAGAAACTTGGTTCGCTTCGCACGAGGCTGACCGTGCGGTATCTTCCAATCCATCGGAGGATGGGTTGAAGCGTAAAAAGGCAGGTAAAGGTCCAGTAAGCAGAGTGGCGTGAGTGAAACTGAGTCCAGCAGTGCTGAAGAAAACATGGGCATGGTGGGTTAAGTGTTCAGTCGAAGTCCAGCGTTAGAATCGGGAGTCAGGTTCCGAAAAAACACCAGCAGGTTGTTAGCTGTACCATGGAGGACCAGGAGAAGGCTATGGGGAACGCCACAAAATAGGGGGGGGCCACCAAAGGATCGGTGAAATGAAAGTAAAAAAAAGACAGTAGGTTTGACACATTCGGAAAAGGGTGCTTTCCCCGCGGAGAGGGCGCATCAAGAGAGAGCGCCATCCCGCGGACGACGAGATAGATAGCACGATGCATTCAACGGGAAACAATATTGGAAAAAAAGCCTATGCGGTCAGAGAAAAAAAGACTAACGCACAAAAAACATTAATCCTGATACGGCATACCAGCGAAGAAATGCCCTGTGCTCGGGTGAATAGTCACTAAAAAATCTGCGGGGCTCCGACAGACCCTCAAGATAACCTCCAAAGTCTGTTCGGGGAACGGTGAGAAACTCATTGACCGAGAACCCGCTGCGGCTTGTCTCCTAAGAGGAGCCGGCCCCCGCCGCCGCATAACTTCAGGCACCCTTCCCCACACGGGAGACGCAAGAGTCTAATCTCAAACTTGAGTTCAATACATGCCGTTTCCGAAAAGGACGGAGTGAAGGGACGTAGTCGAACCGACTGATGTCTTCGTTAGAAGATCCACAACAACAAACTGAGGGGAAAAGAGAGATAAGAAAAACCTGGAGGTGCCCCTGCTCTACTGTAACCTCTACAACACTGACGACGGGAGGAGGGCCGGGAAGGGATTACCTCATCCGTGAGGATGCGCGCGGGCGGCAACCTCGAAGGTTTACCTAAAGAGGTGCCGCCGTAAGGCGAGGAATGACTGCGGAGGCGGGGGCAAAAGAGGCAGTCAAATCGTAGAGGGGGGGGAAAAAGGCGGGCCTCTACCTCGAGAGGTCTAAGGGAGGAGGGCAGTCTGAGCCCAGCCGTGTAGGGGTCTCAGGAAAGGAAACGTCGCCAAGAGTCGGAGTTATTCCCAGGTCCTCGCTGAAGGAAGTGACTTAAGTGGGTAGTATATGGTACGGGAAAGAGAAAAGGACCGCGTATCGGCTGAAAGGGAGGTAGTTCTGAGGCAGGGCATGAGCTCGTTCTCTTCTTCAGGGGCCCGCGCGCTATCGGAGACAGGGGGGGGGTCGCGGCGTACCGACTATTTAAAAAACACTTAGAAAAGAAGAAGACAAGACGAATGGGTTAGAAGATAAAGAACAAGAAATGAGGGATCGGAGCATCGTATTAATGGAAAGATAGAATGGTGTTGGAAATAAAACGGGAGGGGGCTTTCAAACGAGAAGAACCCGCCATGTTCCAAATAAAAACAAAGGAAAAAACTGTAAAAAAAGGACAAGCAGAAACCTTAACGTCAGGAATCGCCCAGGGACTAGGAAAGGGGGAAAAGGACACACATCCAGAAACACCACAGAAATTCGGGGGGATGGAAGAAATGCGGACGGTGGACAGCTCATCTCACTGAACGGGGAATGGTCCCGGAAGATAAGGGAAGACCACCCCTAGAAGTGGCCGGACCTACTTGCACAGAAGGAAAACTTCTCTTCAAGCTAGAGGTCTCGTCGGGGATGGTACCTGGCGGAGGAGCGGGGTCGCATCCGGATAGTCGAACAGAAAATTAATCTTGGGCTTACTGTATAAAAGAAGGAGGGTCCCTACTGCGAAAGCAAGTATAATCAGTACCAGGCAAGGATAAAACAAAAAACGGATCTGGAGTCGACCCTTGGACAAACAGGGAGGATAAACTATTTATAATCAAAAACCTTTTAGTCACGGGGCGAAGGACGCACCAACTTTTTGTGTCGTGGAAAAAGGAAAGGATATGAATTGGATTGAACGATGAACTCAGGAGAACTTCGTCCTCGCCGAAATTTTAACAGAATGCGAACTGCCGAAACTAGGAGGAAAGAAAATTGGGGCCGAGCCGCCTTGGTAAACGGAAAGAGTTACCTCTCACACTCCCCCATAACACGCCGGTCGGCGAAAGAAGAGCGCGTAAAAGGTCGGATCATTGCTAAAACGCACGCCCACAGGGGCCGCCGGGGAAAGGGGTTTCAGGAGGGTACTCAAAAACCCGCGTCATGCCAATCGCGTCCGGGGGGAACTGGTGGACGCACTCAAGCGTCATCCGGCCGCCGCCCCCTGGGGCGCCACAAGAGAGAAGAAGGTAATTCTCTACCGGGCGAATAGAAACGAGACGGAACCCGCCATAGCGGCACAGGTAAGGGAAGGTTCAGCAAAGGAGACAACACGCACGCCTCCTGAAGGTGTAATGAAACGCCTGGAGAAAAAGCCTGTTCCCCAGAGCTCCCCAAGATACCGGCCTACCAGGATGCACAACGACCAAAAACCTATTCATCACCCGTCAAACGTTCTCAGCCGAGGAGAGGGAAGGAGCGAGCGTCCATAAATTAAAACCTGAGGCAAGAGAGGGACCGGTAGTAACACGGCTCCTCAACTTCCAACAAACAGCACAGGACTGCTAACCTCGTTACAGAGCGGAGAGACGGTACAGTGTCCCGAGCTTGCAAGCGAAGAGTTGTCCCGCACTTAGAATACAAAAATGGAGGCTGTGACCTTACCAGAAGGCGTCCAAACAAGCTCGTGGTCCCACAAAAGTTAAACGAACCCACCACCGGGAAACCTCCCTCGAACCACGAAGAAAAAACGGTGCTCAACCAAAAAGGAAATCACTTAGGACGCAGCAACCACTTTTTCTCAGGCGGGCCCGCCAGGCAAATGGTGTGGGGGGGGGGTGGGTTTTGGTTTTGGGGGGGTGATCAGGTCCCGAAACCCCCAGGTCAGAAAAAAGCCGTCAATCCATCCGCCTTCGAGCAGCATACGCAAAAAAGACACGTCTCCTCGAAATTCCTTCCCACAACAACTATGCCATCGAGAGACATTCATCAAAGCCACTAGGTCCTCAAAAACTAGAAACGCTGACGGATTACTGGGGGAGAACGACTCCACAGAAGACACAAACCCGTAAGAGCAGCAGGCTCGATCGGGGGAAGAGGGAGGTCAGTCACACCCCAGAAGAGCTGCAACGTGCTCCACAGCACGCTGGAGGTCACGCTCAAGGGAGTCCCCTCTCCACCAAATTGTCACATGATAGGCGGAAGTCGCCCGGGTTTGAAAGACGGCCCGTCATTGATCTCAGGGCAATACATAAGCTCGAAAAGTGCTACGGGGGCACTCAAAGCTTGCTCAAATCAGGGGGAAACGCTGCCAAACCTTCAGATAAAGGGCCTTCATCGAACTAGTAGGAAGATCATAGACCTTCGACTACTAGAAAGGGTCCGAGAAAATACCGGATCATCAAGCGACCGAGTATAAGGATTCTTAGACAGGAACAGGAAACTCACCAAGGTCAAGGGGGAATCAAACAGAGAGCTCTATGAACGAAGCGTCCCCCTAAAAACACCGAGCGCCAAGGGCTATCTCAACAAACAAAAAGAAGGACAAGGATGAGAGGCAGGCGGGGTCTGATATTGGGAGAGGGGAAAACGAGAAAGACGGTGGAAGCGGCAATGTGGGCCTAGAGAATCTAAGCTCTCTTCTAAAAGGAGGTTAAGAGACCGTTGGAGGAAAAAAGTCCGGGGACTTAGTCCAGGTTTTCATTAGGGAAAACGGTTCATGGGGCCAGTAGGAGAGACGGGGCAGCGTATTCTCTAACGGATAAAAGATGTAGTAGAACCGTATGTTAGAGGATAGACAGGGCGATAAAGGGAGAGCCGGCTTTAACAGTCAGTTAAACTGAACTAACGAATTCAAGGTAGAGGCAGGTCCAGTTACAGAAACTGCTGTTTAGTAACCTCCCGAGAGAGGGGCTGAGGAAGGAAGGAAAAAACACTAGCTATGGCGTGATTGGGGGTGGGGGTGCGGGTGGGGGTGTGTGCGCATGGGTGTGTTTTTTTCGTGGGCGTCGTGGTGCCCGGGTGTGGGGTGTGTATGGGGGAGTGTCGGGGCTTGGGAAGTTCGTGTGAGAGGCGACTGCTAGGCGTCGGTTCGGGGCCTGGGTGGAGTTACTCACGTGCGGTGTAGGGGTCTTGACTTTTTTGGGAGCTTAAACGTGCAAGCGAAAGGCCAATGGGGAGTTAGACTGCCGTGGATGTGAAATGGGGGAGATTAACTAAAGGCTTCCATTGAGACCAAATCACTGTTGGCCAAGGACTGTGAATTGTGACGACTGCTAACCGAGTAACACTATTCTATTCTGAACTGCCGTTTTCAGGAGCGACCGGTTGGTGAAAGGCATTAAGGGGTGGCACAAAGTTGGTTGTATCCGGGTGCGTGATTGTGATTAGGTCAGGCCTACAGCAGGCTGGGGTCTATATTCTTTCCACGGGAGGACAAAAGCTGTAAACAAAGGTCACACTGAATCTTCGTCGTCGATTCATCATCAAGGAAATGTCTTTTCAGCCGAGGCGGTACCGGGGACGAGTAAGCCTTTTGTATGATTTGAAGCAGAGTCTTCTTCTGTCAGTCTTACGGTAAAGGAACGTAAGCGGGAGTAAAAGGTTGTGTAAGTTCGGGACGGCCGGGGATCTGTGGAAAGGAGGTTTCCATCCTCTCCTGTAAACGAGATCAGTGTGCTTCTCAGCGGGTGGAGATCTTAGTACGGAGAGGAAGAGGTGGAAGAAGAGGCGCTGTGTCAGAGCCGACTTGCCTCTGAAAGGTTGGGGGAGAACATTTCGTCGGTATGGAGGACTACTCTTAGGAAAAGGTAAATTAGAAAGGGGCGCGATCATGAAAGGATTAAGAAACCTAAAAGAAACCTGAGAAACGGAAAGACCTTTGGTGGTGGGGGGGCGAGTGAGGACGGCTCATACAAGTAGGGGGTGAGACGAGCTTCGGGTAAAACGCGGGGATGGCGGACCGAATGTACCCTCTCAGAGGCGACTGCAAGTGCGGTAGTCTTATCTGTAGTAGACGGAAAATGAGAGAAGGGACAGCGCCTTTCCGCGAACAGACCATAACTCACTAGCCGGGCCCTGGGTGTGTCCTCAGCCAACCGGAGGGGAGACCGAAGAAAGAATTTAAGGAGAGAGAAAGTAAAAAGATAAAAAAGAAAGACTAGAAAACGACAAAATTTGGGTTGGGCTCTCGTACGGAGAATAAAGGGGAAAGGTTTGAGGCGGCAAGAAGCTTGTCGTCGCGGGGCGGCGCCGGGAGGGAGGGAAGGAGGACTTGTGGGACGCCAGGGCGAAAAGGGAAATTACAAGACCGAAAAATAGATAAAAAGGGACAGGGGAAACTGAAAAAAAAGGATCGTCAAAGAAGAAAAGGACTCCCCGAAGGATTTCACATGAACTGGTGCGGAACACTCATCGGCTTACAGGACTTGACAGAAGTCAAGTACTAAGGAAGGTTTAATCTTGGAGAGGGCAGCCGTCCTTCTCAAGTGGTTGTAAGAGTGGAAAATGCGGGCCAAAGTGCTTACTCGAAGCGGGGGGGGTTTTCATTCGCAAGGACACGTTCGAGTCTATAACTGACGGTTGTCTGAAGGGGCCCCCAGAATAAGAGTGGGGGTGTGGCTGGCAGGAGCGGGGACGCAGGATGACGAAAAAAATAACGGGCCAAACAAAGAAGAAAGAGGAAGGTAGCTGAGAGCCGGGATCCGAGGTTTTCACAAAGAGTGACGGTGGGGAGGGCAAAACCACGCGTCGTCCTCGAACGGGCCTCGATAACCACTCACACGGAGGGCCGCCCGCGTAGATCAGCAGCAGGTTCATGAAGAACGAGGCGATCGTGGGAAGCCAGGTTCAGGAGAAAAGCTCTGCCTCTTACGAAGGAACGTAAGTAAAAAAACCGCCGAGGACGTCCACTCAATAGAAGAGGAAAAACTGGCACGGGGCACGAAGAAAGAATGGCGACATCGGAATGGGCGACGATGCCCTACACTTAGGAAGACAAGAAAATGTCGAAGGGAGAGAAAGGCCCGTAAGAGACGCGCTGTGGCGCCTACGCTAAAGGCCTTCGAGGACGCAAATGAATTCAGACTGAGAACAGGCACAACAAAGAAAAAAGAAGTCGCGCATACCTAAACGGCTGCGGCATCAGGCCCCGGACGCATGAAAAACGTAAAGGGGCAGGGGAAGAGGGTCGCAGGCCCAAAAGGTACGTCTTGATCGAGCTACGAGAGGGGAAGGAAAACTACGACCAAGAGGCAAAAAAAACCTGCTTGAAGGGCCGAGGGAAAAATTAAAGACGTGTCGGCCGGGGGAAGGGGGGGAAAGCAGGGTGAAGGTAAAGCGAGCGTAGGCCGCCCGCGGGGGAAAAAGAAGGGGCTCGGCCGAGGAAAGGGGAAAGTGCAAGGCGAACTAGGGCAGGAAAAAACCAATTAACGGAGCTTAATGGAACAAAAAAAACCGAGGGCTAGAGTGAGGGGATGTTACGGCGTATCCCAAAGCAAACTTCTATTTACATGACAAGGGGCAGAGTAAAAGATTGACGCATCGGAAGGAAGGGGGGAGGGGGAGGCCTTGAAGAACAGAAAAATCGTGATCGGAGGAATAGAGGTTAGTCGATGCATGAGGAGTCTTCTTAGGAAGTACTCTTGAATGGCGGACAAGATTGCTTTCGATCGAGGGACCGAGAGGAGGGCAACGCCGGATGGGACTCCCAAAGCACGAAGGGTGGGGAAAAACTAGGCTCGGATGACCTAGGGGACCTATCTATCTGGTTCAAATATGTGAGGGGAGGGAGAAAATCAGGTCTAAAGAGGCCAAGTGTAAGGAAACAGGCCGGAGTCCCAGCCGGAAACTGACGTACTGATATACCGCAGTGAATATGAAAGAAAAAAGAAAGGCCCCAACTAAACATTTAGATGGAAAACTGGATTTAAGGGGTCCAGGGGGCTCGACTCAGAGTCGCCCAGATAACATCCAAATCAGGACGAAGTGCCAGAAAATTTGCATAACTGAGTGAGGGGAGAGGACCCAGTTAGAGAGGACTCTCAGTATGGGTGCAGGAGTCAGTCGGGGCCCGGGTCATCCGTAGAGGCGCAGTGGAGAATAACTATGAGAGAAAATGGGCAAGGGAAGGAAGTCCTCTTGTCGAAATCAAAGAAAAAATCACTAGATCGGAAGACCAAAGTGCATTCCAACCCTGCGAAGAGGGAGGAGGGCCCCGACCATGTCACGTGTCAAGCTGGGGTAAAGAGCCCCACCGTTGCTGTGGTGAAGAAGAGGTCAAACAGCCTTTGGTTCTGTCTAAAAAGGGTAATGTGACTCTTAGGGGTATGCCTACGAATGGGAAAGCGACGCGTCGTCAGGAAAAAAGAATGTGGGGTCCTCGTCGGAAACAACTACGAAAATAGAAAAGCCCGGATCCTCACAAGTGAAGAGCCGGGGATCAGTGACCACTGCCAAGACAAGAGGAAAGACAGAGTTCCGCCAATAAGCGCAAATCAGAAGGAAGGGAGTTAAGAAGGGCTCAGGAACCGCACACCAAGCGCCGTGGTAAGCGTGGTGAAAAGGGTACTAACGACTCACTGACAAATAGATCCGGAAAGGGTTTGAGGGAGGACAAGGTTCTACAGACAGTCGCCGGAAAGTGGAGCAAGAGAAAATAATGCAACGGGGGGCGGACAATCGAACCTGATTAACGTCATCGGCGGCCAATTCCGTACCAGTACTCCGCCCTACCAAGATAGAGCCGCACCTGCAGCAGAAGGGAAGGAATTCTTCAAAGAATGAACAGCGAAAAACCTGCATAAAAACAGGAACGGTAGCCCTCTTACGAGGCTTCCTCACGACTCATAGATAGAGGAAGGCAGAAGGAACATCATCATCACCAGGAGGATAAAGCCAACTTTAAATCATCGCATCAGAAGACCGCAAAGGAGAAGAAGTTCTCACACGAGCCGGGGAGCCAGTCTAAAGGTACAGTGTCAACTAGTATCTCACCTCTAGAGGTGGGCCCCAAGAGAGCCCCCAAAATCTCGTGAGGCCGAATACACGAAGAAGGAAACACCAAAACCAAAAAAAGAGGACCTTGAACCAACAACACCGGTCCAAGCGACACCACCCAGTTCTCCAAACAGACAGAAAACTGGAAATAGTGAGCACTCGTACTCCGATAAACATGAGTCACGACGATGCATAGATAAGCAGAAACAGAAGTTACAAATCTGTTAAAACGGGGCATAACCACGCAAAAGCCTGTCCATCCAGAAGGGGCGGATCATTACACGTATACTCAGCTGGGCACCCCGTGATAAGTAAGAAGAAACGCAGCACGGACTTAAAACAAAGCAAGGATCCAAGAAAAGGTCGCAACAAGCCCACGTAAGCAGGCGGGCATCCTAGATCAATACAACACCACCGCCACCCAAACAAAGCTCTCACGAAGAAAAATCTATCTCCTAGTGAGGGAAAGGAAGCCACACACTTCGCTGCAGTTACCTCCAGAAGCAAGTCGGGAAAAAACGTGAGCAAGGCAAAAACTCATCCACAGCCTGTGCGCATGAGCTTTGAAAGGGGTTCACGAAAAATAATTTTAACGAAGTGCCGAGGGAATTCCGTGGGGAGACAATGGCAAAAAGAAAGATAGACATCGACTTCGAAGAGCAGCGACGGCCGAAAAGGAGAATACAAGCCCCTGAAGCTAGCCCAGTAAGGGAGGGAAAACTAGGAAAAGCTCCGTGTCACCATAGCCGTACTCGAAAGGGCGCCTAAAACAAGGGAAAATCAAGACTCGAGAAAAGAGAGCGGAGAACCTCCATTACACACAAAGGGAACGCTGTCATAAAAAGATAGAGAAGAACACCTAAGGAAAAAGTACCACCTACGAAAAAAACCCCTCGAGAGCAATCTACTAAATCAAAGAGGTCTGGACCAGTAGAGATAGAAAACTAGCTGTTTACTTAGTTTATGAAAACAGGTTCACTCGAAGCCCCTTGGAGGCCGCGTAACGGTGACGGCTCCTGCCTCTACTACACTAGGTCGCGTTATCTAAATTCGATTCGCCTGGAAACAGAGGAGGGACGATGGTGAAGGAGAGGGGGGCAAAGGGGAGTGAAATGAGACTCCTGTGGCAGAGTAAAAGAAAGAAGTACCTACCTGCTCATTGTGACGAAGAGACTGGGACGACTATTCCGGACATGGCGATCAAGATTGGCCGGAGTCACAGTCATGAGGCAGGAACTAAAAGGAAGACCGGTGTTGAGAGACATGGAAAAAATATCCAAGAGACGAAAACTACTTCTGAGGTTGAGAAGAAGGGGAGGGGCTTGGATGTGGGAGGAGGGAACGCAGCAGCGATCGTAGGCGGATTAAAAAAAGGTTGGGCAGAAAGTTGGGGGGAGGACGCAAGAACGTAATGAAGGAGTTTGTGGAAAGGGCTGGCGTGGATAAGGGGGGGGCAGCTGGCTGGTCAATTCTGGGGGTGTCCAGGCCGTAAAAGAGAGCGACTTTTGGACTGGAGGGGAGAGGAACGGGTACCTTCTCAAAAATATATGTCCGCCTCTTGGCCTAAAAAAACTGTGAGAATTCGCCGGCTAGGAAAATAGGCACGGATTAAAGGTTAGGGGAGGGGTCTCGTCACCGGCTGGCGGGAGGTTAAAAAAAACAGGGTGCCGGGAGATGTTCTTCGAACGGGTGGTGAAAGACTGTCAAAGTTGTGGGGGCCACTTCTGGGAGGGGGGGTGTCGGGGCTTTCAGACGCCGATTGGGGTGCGAAGAGGAAACGGAACAAAGCGGTTCTTGAGGAATCCTCTTCAACGGTCAAGTTGACACTGACGCTTCCGGAAATCAGGGCCTTGCCAGGTCTGTCCGGCTAGACTTAGTTCCGTGCGCGTCTGAACGATGGTGCTGATGGCCGTCTCGCGATGGCTTCTGAGCCGCGAGGAGGCTTGGAACAAGGGTAAGTTTCTGGGAAGGGGAGCTGTTCCAGGGAGGGGAAGGAGCGACACAAGGCGTGCTAAGGTCTTCCTCGTTGATCAGGAAAAAGCTGCTGCTTCTGGGGAAGAAGGGAGGTATTGACTCGCGGTTTCGAGGGATGACCGAGAAGCTATTGCGACCCGTTCGATAGCTAGAAAAAGAGGTGTCGGAGTCAAGAGAGGAAAGGCCAGTGGTCAGGTAAACTTTATTACCAGAGCAAACATACCAATCCTTTTGACGCTAGGAGCACTTGAGTAACCGTTCTGGAGAGGGCAACGAGAGAATGGTGTCTTTGGGCGGGAGGTCCTGCGGTAAAAGGGCTCTACAAGGGCGGATGAGGACCAGTGCTTGGGCGTAAAGGGAGTCAGCCAGAAAGGAAACAAGGTTGACGAGAAAGGCCGTAGAATATAGACCTAGAGGCACATACTACTAGAAACGGCCCCTGTTAAAACTCATCCAAGGTATGGATAGGCAGCTAAAGGACAATTGGGTATATTAAAGTTCAAGTGGAATGTTGGAAAACTGAGTACTCAGCCTAAGATCGTCTTCTTTGAAGACAAGTAATGTCGAGAACGTCTTTGCGAAGGGAAGACGGGCGGGCGGCCTCTCAACGCGAAAAGAAAATAAGGGGTCACGGCGACGATAGGATGCGACAACCTAGAAAAGGGGCATCCAAAAAAAAAAAAAGTTCTCCGAGAACCTGGGGCTCAAGAACACGGAAGGGAACCGTCTCTCTAAGGCCACGGGGAGGGACTAGTGACGGAGGGGACCGGCAATCACAAGGGTGAACGAACTGAACCTAGGTTCCAAAGGTTGAGGGGAGCAGGCTGTGGTGTAAGTGGGACATTCTCATATGCCCTGTCGTGTCGATCGGGGGAAAGAAAGGTTGGAGGAGGGAACAGCCCTTCCGCATGAATGTGGGCTAAGAAGGCGTTTAGACGGGCTATGGGGGGGGGGGGTGCACAAAAAAAAAGAAACCCAGATACGATCAAGGATCGAGGAGATAGACCGAGGTTTTAAATGAGGTAAAAAGGGGTCGTGGAAACGACCCTGCGCCCGGCGATCACGCCCAACAAGAACGGGGAGCGTGATACTTCGTCTATGATAAAGGGACAAATCGAGTTTACGCCGGGGACAGTCGGTCTAGGAGAGGGTCACAAAAACCACTCAGTAAGCCGCGCGAGCCTTCGATCCTCAGCACTACGGGGTCCAAGGAGAGGGTAGGACCTCGACCTAGACTACTACGACCTGACCAAAAACTGAACTCCTAAATCGCAGAAAATTTCGAAGGCGGCGAGGTCAAAAAAGGCTCCGACGAAAGGTAGGAGGCACAGAAGACGTCATCAGTGTATAGTCAGCCTCAGAGACCTGTAAGGAGTCACAATGCCTACAGAAAAAAGAGAAGACCATCCCATAGAGGAGGGGCTGCGTCCGCAAAGGAAGGGAGAATGAAACAGTAGGAAATAAAGTGACGAGGCAGGGGAACTACTGGGTAGTGCTTTATACGCATCAACAGCAACCAGGAGAAAATCTCTAAGATGCCCTCCTACCAAGTCGGGGCCCCTAGGACTACTTTCAAGACAAAACGCCGGTGTCGGACAAAGGCATGGAATGACGACCTGAAACGGGGGCTGAATTCTCGCGGAGCGGCCCGGAGAAGTTGTGACCTCAGGAAGAAAGGCACGGCTGTCTTCAGATCAAGGGAGAATGAGAGGGGCGACCCGCCCCGCCGTAAAATTATACGTAACCTGAAGTGGAAAAAGCCGACCGGAGCGGGAGAAAATGATGGGAAACATTAGGCAGCGTTAGGCCCGCAACTGCAAGAAGGAGGGGGGGAGAAGAGGGGGAAAACCAAGCAGGGAGGGCGGGGCAGCCTCCCATGAACTAGCTGTGACGCAAGGGGGGGCGAGACAGCCCGGGCAGTAAAGACGGAAGTAAGAGGAATTCCCTCGGAAAAGGAAAAGGGGTACGGCGTGAGTGTCGAGGAAGCGGACCAAACCATAGTGACACGAGCTTGTAGGAGGGAAGCACGCTTTGTTTGGCTGAGCTGAAAGCGGTGCGGCGCGGATTAGGATCTGGAAGGTAGGAGGCATAGCGCGGATGGGGTAAACGCCACCAAATCAAGAAGGGTTAAAAATAGGAGAGAAGAGGGATCTTAATGACCGATCGTCGTGGTAAGACTAGTGTGGTGGCGAAGCCGACAGCCGGCGACCCGAAAAAGAAAGTAAAACAGGAACGCCCAAAACATGGCTGAAGTCAAGAAGGAGGAAAGAAACGGTCATGAGGAAACAAGAGAAAAAACAAGCCCTTCGATGTCACGCACGAGAGGACGAGGGGGGTTCCATAGAGAACTCGGGGACGACGGGATGGCGCATGTCAAAAAGAGGTCCACAGCAAAAGAAGGGACTGTGTGGAAGGGAAAAGAACTGTCATCAAGGTCGAGTGCGGGGGACTCGAAAAAAGGACGAGCTCGTCGTGGGGGAAAAAAGGGGAGTCTTCTGAGGTTGGGGACAGCACCGAAGAGCTCCTTTCGTGCTAACTAGGAAAAAGGGGCCGCTTGGAGAGGCAGGAAATTATGACGAACTTAAACAGACTTATATCGACGCGAAGAAGAGTATACCGGTACTAAGATCTGGAGGGGGGCCGAACGACAAAGGTACAATTTCATAGTCGAAGCCAAGTGAAAGGGGGTTCGACGTCCTAGCACCACGGTTGCGGGGAAGAAACAGGGGGACATTTCAAAAAAAAGAGTTCACTTCAGATGTATAAGCGGACGAGATGGAACATAAGACATTGTTCAGACGTAGAAAGAAAAAGATCGCCTCCAAATAAAAAGACCTCCCAGTGATCACGACTGGGAAAAATCATGTCCGGAACCGCCCAAAAACACGCGGGCGAAACAGGAAGCGAGGAGCAAAAATCAGGTAGGAGAATGCGAAACAAGGCGAAAACGCACAAAACAGAGAGGGGAGGGGGTGGTGCATCGAAATCGCAGGATTCGGAAAGACGAGCCGTGCAAAACTGGTGCGCACAGAAAGATAAGGGGACTCCTCCCAAACCATGATCCAGGTAATAGGAGAGGCATCGACCGCCTATAACTCGAGTGAAAGACGGCCAGGACAAACCGCTCCGTGATTAAGCCGCCTGAGGAAAAACGATCTCCTATCAAGGCTAGACAGTGACCATGAGCTACGGGACAAAATTGAAAAAGCGTCCAAACGAGCCTGACTGACAACGGCGGACAAACCTTTAGGAGAATCACAGGCTCATCCTCTCAAGGGATAAAGTAACATAAGAATAACCCCTTCGCCTGACACAGTACCGAAGCGTACTCTCCGGAGACGGACCGGCCCTGTCAGTATAGAAATCTTTCCCTGACCGGACGAAAGGGCCGTGTAAAACTCGGCTCTCAAGAAGAGGTTGCGCCATAAGAGAGGTCACCCCACCTCGGCGGGCCAACCAAAGTCACAAAAAAAAGAAAAAAGAGCGACATAGTTTCCAACCCCACCGTCATCTCCATCAGCCCCCAACGTGTCAAACATCCATCCACAACCTTCAGAAAACCTTTGCGAAAACAACGACCCTCCTTTCCTGCGAACGCAAAGGTGGTACCTAGAAATTCCCCCCTTTAAACCGTTAATCGGAAATGAAAAACTCTTGCATGGACCACCAAGCAGCGCCCTCCATCAACATCAAATAGCAGTCCCGTGATCAGACAATAGCAAACCTGGGCTCCTCTTCAGGCCGGCCCACCCGCGCAAACGAAAGCTATTCCACACATCGACCGAAATATTAGGAACGCCACCAAATAAAGGGGAGGAAGGAATCCCGCTAGAGACCAAAACAGACCGAAGTCAACAAAAACATATAGACCTCCTCAAACTTCAAGAGTAGTTCCGGCCGAACCAGAACAGACCCGCTAGAAGAAACTTCCATCCTCATCCGGGGAGTAAGGCCTGCCACCTACTCAGGACACAGTGGGGATGATCGCGTTTGCGGAAAAATCTTAAACAACAGCTCCTTCATGGGCGAAAGGAAAGCGCTCGAACCAGAGGAGAACCTAAACTCCGCTCCAGAAAGAGGAACCAGAGGAACAACGCGGCGACGGTCCTGAGTCGAAAAGAGGAACATCTCATTAAAAAAAGACAAAAGACTAGGGCGATAAGCATTGCCAAGGAGAAGCAATCCTCTGAGAACCAGTGGGGAGGAGATGAATGAGGGGCAGCGCCCAAAAACCGCCGCTTCTCACCTATTATCAACGTCTGACAGAATCTTCAAGAAATCAGAAAAAAAAAAGCCAAAAAATAAGGACTCCGAGAACAGACATCGTCTGGGAATTATATAGATAAAGTGCGGCTAGCTTTTGAGGTTCTTGAAAGATGCTGAACTCTATCTATAGGGGAAAAATTAACTGTGGTTGGGAGAGAGAATAATCCTCTCTTTACGCGATTGAAGGATATACGTTGGATCTCAGGCCGAA
>Ga0179593_1378756_pt1 | contig 21679 bp, 43 predicted proteins | sample CZODoug2_1_08_16_FD_185931 | JGI IMG/M metagenome (GOLD analysis project Ga0179593, IMG submission 185931) | Vadose zone soil fungal communities from Angelo Coast Range Reserve, California, USA - CZODoug2_1_08_16fungal (PacBio error correction) | ecosystem: Environmental > Terrestrial > Soil >...
CGAATGGAAATAAGGGGGATAACCTGCAATATGACTCTGGAAGCAGAAATGGCAGAAAAACAGGAGAACACAAAAAAGTCTAAGGAGGGAACCCTTACAAATGGGGAGAGGGTAAACGAGGAACGAATCAATCGCTGACAGGGAGTAGAGGACAGGTTGTTCAAACGGGAAAAGGTGAAAAGGGAAAAAGGGGGGTGGACTCGTCGAGCCAGATAAGTCGTATGAAAGGACAAAGCTAAACTTCTGTGGAGGGGGGAGAAAAAAGGAAAGAGAATGACTCTGAAGGCCTAAAAGAGAAACACAAGAAGGGACAGGCACAATGGATGACTGAGGGGAAGAGGGCTTCTTTCAGGAGGAGAGAATCAGACAAAAATTTTGATATACAACCGAGACGGAGAAGAAGAACAAAAAGGGGGGGAGTAGTTCCGGGGAAGGAGAAAGGATTCCCAGGGGGAAAATACAGAATCTTAAACCCAAGGCACAAAAAAGGGGTCGAAGGGACACAAAAGGTAAGAATCGGGGCAAGTTTCTGGAAAAAGAAGAGCGTAAAAAGAAGAGGAGAGACCAGGTCCAAGCAAAGTATTGGAACGACAAAAGTTGGGGAAAAAAAAGATTAAGTAACAGGGTAACTGTCTCGAGAAAGGTCCAACGCGAACAAATTACACAGAAAAGGGAAGCGATAATAGGAAATAAAAAAAAGAAAGAACAAAAACGCACCGTTTTACGCAAATCGGGAAAAAGGCAGCTGTGAAGGGTACAGGCACTCTCTAGACGAAGAGTTAACGTGACTGAGCTGGGAGGGAAAGCGAGATCATATGCAAGAGAGAGTGTGGGTAAAAGAAGCAGAGGAAAGAGAAACTCCACTGCTAGTGGGTACAAGGCTTGCTCCTATGAGAAAAAAGGGGAGGAAAAGGAGGGGGAAGAGGCAGCCAAAGGAGGGGGGTGAGGACTACAAGGAGAAGAGGAAACAACCGAAAAAAAAAGAGTACAGTACCTTTAAAAGAAGTTAAGCAAAGACCGAAAAGTCGAGGAAGACTTTGACACAGTCAACAAATGCAATCGGAAGTGGAAATTAGGGGTCAAAAGGGAGGAAAGTCAGGGGGAAGAAAAAGAAAAGAAAACGAAACCTAGGCAAATTATGGTGAGGAGGAACGATGCTTGAACTACAAACGAGAAGAGTGAGGCGCAAGGGGATAACCAGGTATTTTAGGGGAGGAAGTCGCCGTGGAAGGGGAAAGAAAAAAGAGATACCGAGCAAGAAGAACTTCCCGGGGACAAAAGGGAATAAAAAAAGTAAAAGATCAGATAAAGAGAGCGTAGTGCCAGTGGGGGAATTTAGGGAGGAAAGCGACAAATACAAAGAGAGATCTAAGCGAATGTATCAAAAAGAGAAAAAGTGGGACAGAGAAAAACAGAAGAAAAGCTTACGAGGTACGATATAAGGGGATCAGGAGGACGAAGTGGCACAAGATGGGCAGTGGACTGTGAGGGGGAGTGGGAGATTACAGAAAAGGACGCTTAAGAGAAGGAGAGGAGAAACGAAGAGCAAGGACGAAGAGAAAGGAGGAACCGAGGTCACGAGAACAGAAAGAGTCTAGAAAAAATAATCGGACGGTACAAAAAGGGGAGTAATACAAGAAAGTCGAGTCTTTAAAGCGGAGGTGGGAATCATTCAAGGGCATAGAATTGATAAACAGTCATGTAGAGGACGGAGAGAAAGAGGAAAAAATACTGAAAATACAGAGAAAAGACGACGGAGGAGTTCAGACAGGGAGGGGACAGAGGAATCAAAGGAACTAGACCCAAGGGACTAATCAGATGAACTCCTAGTCACTCTTAAGCAAATGCAGTAAAAAAAGGGAAGTCAACTGAACGTAGAAAAATAAGAAGAAAAAAAAAACCAAGAAACGGTGGATAGAAGGAAAAAGGGCCAAACGGGGACACAGGGAAGGGAAGAAAAGCGGAGGGGAAAGTAAGTGATAGGGGTGTAATGTACGGAGGGGTGTAAGAAAGACAAGAGATAAAGCTTTTGGACAAAATCCTGGGTGTTTATGGCGGACCAATAGAACAGGGGAGATCCGAAAGGAAGAGGAGACAAGAAAAAAAGAGGACATCAGTCCGCAAAACAGGAAATACAGAGAGACGCAAGAAGGGGAGGAAAGAAAAGAAGGATATGCGGAGAAGGGAAGAGGAGTCTCAACAAATAAGGCTAGAGAAGAGTGGGGAAAAGTTCGGATATGCACAAACGGTATATCGAGGACGGAGTATTAATAAGAAACCTGGGATATCTTGGAGGCCACACAAGGTGAAAATAGTTCTAAACGGGGAAAAGTGGGATTCATGAGGGTGAGGCACCGGAGGGATCGCTACTGGAGCTCCGACAGAGAATTGTACAGATGTACTAGGATGCTATCGCCTAGATAGACTCCATAACGAGAATAAAATAAGGAGAAGGAAAGAAAAAGATCAAAAGAAAAAAAACACCAAGCGAAAACCACCACACACAAAAAAAAACAAAAGAATGAGGACAACACAAACACAAAAGAGCCCAGAAAACAAAAAAAAAAAGAAGAGGGAGCATTACTATAGGAGCCCCACCAGCACCGAAAACAAAAAGAGGCCAACAAGCATATCACAAAAAGACGGGCAGAAAGGAAGAGTACGTAAAAACAGGGAGAAGACCTCAGAAAAAGCAATGGGGTAGGAAATTCCATGAGGGGAATCATGAAAAAGGTAGCAATCTCTTGGGGAGATCGTTGTATCAGAAGTCCTACAACGTGGGTCTATAGGGGGGAGAGATAGTATAGGCCTGGCTTTAGTCAATTAAAAATTACGATAAGGGGCAATTCCATCTAGGGAAGAATTGGTCATTGAATAGCGCAGGAGAGACTAAAGACTCATATGTTACGCATAAGAAATCCAATAACACTAAAAGATAACTTGAGTTAGAGAAGACAGGAGGGCAAGGATCAGGGTTAAGGAAGAAACGAAAAGAGCCAACCCGAAAACAAGAAAGCAAGAAAAAACCGAGATGAAAGGAGAACAAGCTGAGGACAAGTGCTTGGGCGGTAGGAAGAGAACAACGCTGGAGGATGGAACTTAAAGGAACAAACACAGGAGAAAAACCTAAACAGCTAACAGGGAAAAAGGGAATACCTCCAGGGAGGAGAATACAAAAATACAATCAAAAAGAAGAGACTGAGGGTGGGAGAATTCACTGGCCCTGCAAAACAAGATGACTACACGTTAGGAGGTCGCAGAACCTTAAAGGAAACATTATCCAAGAGCGAGGGGATCTAACAGATACTAGCACGTTTAACTAAAACAGCGACCTCGATGGGAGGGAGGAGAGGAGGGTAAGGGTTTGCCAAAAAAAGAAGGGGAGCTGACCAAATGCGCGAAAAGGGAGGCAAAGCAAACAGCGGAGGCAGACACACGGAGGAGGGAAAGAAAGCTTGAATGGATAGACGCAATGAAGAACAGGGTGAAAGCAAAAAAGACGTATTAGGAAAAAAACCGGTGGAACTTTTGGAGGGAAGATGTTTGGAAAAATAAAAAAAAGTCAAAAAGCGGAAAAAGACTATTTCGGAGAAGCAGAGTCGGAGAAAGGCTTAAAGTCTTTGGTTATCGCCACCGCAAATGCGAAGGGGAGCCAAAGAGGAGCCGAACAAAGCGCGTGAAAGTATACCAGGCACAACAAAGTAGACATAGAGACGGGGGAAGGCGAGGGACAACTGGGAGCGTGGTCTGTTCTACAAAGAACGGGGGGAGTGCGCCATCCATGGGGAGAACTACCGAGCGTGAGGGACAGCCGTCTTTATGGAACCACAGCGTACCTAAGGATCAAAAAATAAAGTGGCAAATACAAAAAGGGAAAGCTACAGAAACGCAACATATGCGAGCAGCGATGACGGGCGATGGGGAAGCAAACGTCGATGGGTAGTAACATCCGGGAAAGACATGCGCAAGTGAAAGTGACTGTCTAGAAAAGAAGAAAGGCGCGTGAATAGCACTTTTGACAATGTTTGTGGGAAGATCAGGGAATGCGAATGAAAGGGGAGGAGGCAGAAAAGGACGATAACAATAGACGCCAAAGATAAGAATCAAGACAGTAACACAAAGGAAATCGGCGTATTACGCCGACAAAATGAGACTACTCCAAACAAAGGAAGGAGAAATATACACGGAGAGAAATACAGCGGCGGAGGAGCACCCGACTCCGGTCCGCATTTTAAGGGGAGATCTGTAGGGTGTGCTTATTGAAAGGGAGAAGTAGGGGGAAAAGCTCCAGCTAAGCGGACCTTACCAAACCTTGAACAAGGATCAACCTTCGCACGGAAAAAAGTTATGGGGGCAGTACTAAACGCTAAATAGGGGGAAGAATAAACGGAGTTTAGGGAAAAAAATCGGCAATAAATGACAGATCCGCCCGGGAGGGAAGAAAAAAGAGTCTCCGTTTTGAAAAGGAAACAAACTGCTGAAGGGGAAAGAAGAGGGAGGGTCTTCACAGAGATTAAAAGGGGAAAGGGAGGAAAGAGGACAAAGTTAAACAGAGGAAAAAGATAAGTTCGTTAGCCGTAATGGAAATCCACAAAGGAAATAAAACTCAAAATAAAGGGGGGTGACAAACACACTCTCGAAAGCTTACGGAACTTGTATTGAAGCGTCGATGATTGAGCTTGCTGAAGGCACCCTAAAGAAAAGAAAAGGGAAGGTGGAGAAAACAAAAGAAGAAGTAGAAGCAAGGAAGGAGAAGCTAAAGGAAAAAGATTCTGAGGAAGGAAAAGGTAAGAATCAAGAAAAAAAAAAATCGTTTAAGAAAAAGAAAGGGGAGAGGGGAAGCAAAAATCCCGAAAGTTGGAGGCCAACAATACTAAGAGGAAGGGAAAAAAAGAGGGGGAAGGGAAAGAAAAGGGAGGAGAAAGAAAAAGAAAAGGAAAAAGGAGGGAGGGGAGAAGGAAGGGAGAAGCTTGTATGAGTCACATGAAGTCCGGGGAAAAAATCAATACTGGGAGAAAGAAAAATCCAAGAACATGAAGGGATGCATACGGGTTTACTGATAGAGTAAAGAAGTTATAATCGCATTTTATAAATGCAAGAGGAGGAAAGAGAAAAGAGGAAGAAGGGAAAAAAGAGAAAAAGGGGAAGAGGGAAAAGAAAGGGGAAAAGAGGGGGGGAGAGAAGGATTAAGGAAGAGGGGAGGAATAGAAAGGAAAAAGGGTAGGAAGGAAAAAAGGAGGGGGAAGAAAGTGAGAGGAATGAAGGAATTTAGAGGGGGAGGAGAAAAAGCAGGTCCGGGCAGAAGGGACAGAAAGTAACGAAGAAAATAAAAGCAACGAAATGAGGCCAAGGGGGGAAAGGGGGAAGGGAGGAGAAGGAAAAAAAATCTTGATGTAAGACCCGCACCACCCCGCCTCGCGAGACTGTAACTCCCCTTTACTCAGAAAGAGAAATGCAGGGGCGGGGGGTCCTAAAAGATTGACTTTTTCCAAACTGAGACGCTCCCCAAAAAAGCATCCAGATCATGAACAACTCCTAAGAACACCACTTGCCAGTTCCAACAGCAGAAAGAAAAGGAAAAAAGGGAAGAGGAAAAAAAATCGTGGGAATGGAGGGTCCAGCATTCTGGGAGAAGGAAATAGACAAGAGGGGGGGAGGATCCTACCAAAGTTCAAATAGAAAAAAAAAAATCTACGGAAAAGGAAAAAATAAGATGTAGGCCTATATCGGGGAGAGGGTCTTCTGGATGAAAAAGAATAAAGAGAAAGTGGGGGGACAGGTTGTTACAAGGAAAACCACGAGATGCATCTTAAGGAACAGAGGAAAATACGGGATTGTTTAGGGGGTGTTGTCCAAAGGTAATGTGTTTTATATAAAAGGAAGATTTCGGAATCGTTTAGGAACACAGGTACTAAGGTTTAGAAAGCGCTAGTGTGCTTGGAAGAAAAGGAGAGAGCACATCTGGGCTAGGGAGCGTTAAAGTACCAAAGGCATAACGCGAATCAGAATGAACAAAATAGGCATAAGGCGTAACAAGCCGGGGAAGGACCAAAAAGAAAAAAAAACAGGAAATCCCCAAATAAAAAAGGCAACAAAAGAAACAGCGAAAGAAAACACAAAGAAAAACGAACGGGAGAGGACAGACGAAAGGTAAGAAAAGGAGAAGAAGGACAGTGTAAAGTGAATCTGTGACAGAGCTCTGACTGAGAAATATAAAGAAATAACACGTTAGTTGGTAGGGCGATTAGACCAGGAAACGAGGGAGCAAATCACGAGAGGAAAGAAGAAGGAGGGAATCGTCCTGTAGTGCACAAGGGAGCGAACCACCAAGAAGGAAACGACCGGCAAGGCCCCAAAGCCCAAAAAAGAAAGCGGATGGAGGACAGGAAGGTTGCGGGGGAAAGGATCAACCATAAGGGGTATGGATGAGGAAAAAGAAGAGTAAGAGAGAAGAGGAAAAGGGAGGAGAAGAGGACGAAAAAAGAAAAAAAAGGGGGGGGAAGAAAAGGAAAGGAATCCAAAGTGTCCTCAACAGGTTAATGATGAAAAGAAAGAGAGAAAGATCCTACAAAACTCCATAAAATGTTGCCCTAGAGCTACGGCCTCTCAAAAAGAGGGCGGATCGACACTATAATCGACACCCCTTTCGGGTGCGAAGACAAAAAATAGGTGAGAAGCCATAAAAGAATAACTAAGACCCCCAAGTCCAGAATTACAGCACTTCTTTGCGTGAGAACGCTTAAATCGAACAACCTTGGGGGAGGGGGTAAATAAAGAAAAAAAAAAGAAAATCCAAACATCCGAATACGGCAAAAAAGAAAAGGGAACGAAAAAAGGGAAAAAGAATCCTATGGGCCGGAAAAGGAGAAAAGAGAGCACAAAAAAGGTCAAGAAATAGTATCTGCCCTGAAGAGAAGGGGGAAAAAACGATTATTTTGGAATGCCCGCTTAGAGACATCATGCATTGGAATGGGGGGGAAAACAGCGGACTCGTCACATGGAGAAAATCCGACAAAATGCAAGAGAAATCTGTTCGCATACACCGGCGAGGACCCGACAAAGGAAAGCGTTAGAAGAAAATAAAATTCCATAATGATGTGAAAGCAAAAAGAAAATAAAAAAGACTGTACCTTCAACGGATGTCCAGAGTCGACAATGCTGTATTTAGAAGGAGTCCACGAGACACTCGAAGAAAAAATCAATAGAAGGCGAAAGGCCAGACGTGGAGACTTTCGACTGGGGGTAGGGAAAAAACGTAAGCGGAGGGAGCACTCTAGTAATAAAGGGCCAAAAAACCAACATAGAAATACTGCCCGGTAAGACGAGGGGGGGAAAAAGGAAGACTTGGCGCAGTCGAAGCGGAATGATAGAGAATAGTCGCGGCCACGAAAAAAAAAAAAAAGAAGAGAAGGAGGGGACACACAAAGATCCAAAATATTAATAGGGCCGGGGAGAAAAAAAGAGAACAACCAACTAAACTCTGGGTGGGTACTGACAAAGGGGAAGAAAAAAAAGGAGGGAGAAAAAAAAAAAAAGAAGAGGGGGGGAACCCAGACCCCCCTATGAGAAGCAGATAAGAATTGTGATAAAAAAAAAAGAAATCACAAGATGGAGAAGGGGGGGGAAATAAACTTTAGAAGGGAGGGAGGCCACAGGCGAAACGAAGGGATAATAAACGGAACGAAAAAGAAGGAAAGAGAGGCGCCACTGAGTTATAAAGAGGAAAGGATGCAAGAAGAGATCCGAATTCAAGGGACCATGGAAAGGAATACCGAAAGTTGGAATTATCCATGGAGAAAAAAGGGTGGAAACTGAAGGAGGAGAGTGGAGTACACACTCCTGAAACAACAAAATCTTGAGAACAACTCAGGGAGGAATAAAGGCCCCGAAAGTGGAGGTTAGCGGATGAGGGGACATTACCTACTGTAAAAGGGGAAGAGTTAAAAGAGGGTGAATTCCAAGGTGGGAGAAGAGAAAAAAAATAAAGAAAATCAAAACCCCAGGAAAAAAATCCAGGAGAGTTATGGCTGAAAACGATCCAAAAATCACAAAGGAGGAGACAATCGGAATAAGGAAAAAGTACAAAAGAAAGACGGGTGAGAAGAAGGGCCCAAAAGAAGAGAAGTACGGCCACACAGGAGCTGGAAAAGAAAAGAGGAGTCCAGGAACTGTTGAAACCGAGGAAGATGGAGGGGGCTGGAAAAAACGTCAAAAAAAAAGAGGAAAGGCATAAATAGGGAGAAAAAAGAAAGGAAAAAATGAAAGAACCAAGGGAATCTTGTCCATTAAAGAGGTGCAAGAGGCAGAGGACAACGTGCTAGGAAGAAAGGTCGATAACACTAGAACCGGATGAGGAGACTAATGCCGTGTCCAAGAAAATGCAAGTTTACGAAAAAGAGGAGACAGATAGGGAGTAGGACGAGAGAAAGAAACCCTAAAAAAGCGAAACATGGAAAATCTTAGGACGGTCTTCAGGGAGGAAACAGCTATCCTAATGGGATAACCAAGAAGTTTCAGAAGGAGGGGAGAGATCGCGCGACGGGGGTTTCATAAAGAGGGGGGTAGATATCCCGAAAAACCAGAGGAGAGTCACCGAGAGACAAGAATGAAAGGAAAGCCGAAACGAACCGAGCTAGCATGTTAAAGGGGGGTAAAAGGGAAAAGAGGCGGGGAGGGCATTAGAGAAAAACCGAGGGGAAAATAGGGAAAGGTAAGATCCCTTGAAAGTAGAAAAAATGAGGGGAAGGGGAATGGGATGGAAGAAGGGAAAAGGAAGGTTCTTGCAAAAAACGGAACAGAGACAACGAATTACACTTACTAAAAGACAAAGTCCATAGGTACAGAAGAAGGAGCAAACGATCAAGGGTACAACGAAAGCAGAAGATGAAAGTAATGAGGAAGATATAAGACAAAAAGTTCAAGTAAAAAAAAATGGGGGGAATAACGATGAGAAAGAAAGAGGGGAGGTAATAAAGGGGGGGAAAAGGGGGAAAATCAAAAAGACAGTGGAACGGGCAGGGGAAAAAACTGTCACTAGAGTCGTAATCCGGTGACTTATCTTGGGGGGGGGGGGGAGAGGGAAATCCAACAATTCCCGAAAGGGGAAGGAGGGGAAGAAAAGGATCCAACAACAGAAGGGAAAGTCTTGTCGAGCTTAGGACTCAACCATAGTACAAATCGTGAGTAAGGGGCCGGAGTAAAAAAAAGGGGGAAGCATACAAGGATGAAGGTATGAGGGTTGGAGGAAGGAGAAAGAAAGTACGAAGCTCACACCGAAGATCCTCAAAGGAAAAAGAAGAAAAAAAAAAAAAGGGGGAAAAAAAAACTCAAAACTAAATCCCGTCAGGATTAATAGAAGCGACACTCCACGAGTCGAGAGAAGAGAAAAAGATTGAAGAAGAGCAGGGTACTAAACTGACTTGGCTTCTAAATGTTCTCCCCAATCATAGGGGAGAAAAAAAAGTTCCCAACAGGAAGGGGAGGACCCACGGGAAGAAAAAATAAAAAGGGAGGGACAAATGGGTATCCGGGGACAAAAATAAGCGGTCTGAAAGAAACACTGAAAAAGAAAAAAAGGCAGTGGCAGCAAGAGAGGAGGATAGGGGAAACGGGGTAAGAGAATTTCAACCCGAGTTGAAGAAAGAAAAGGAAGGGAAAAAACACAAAAAGAAATAAGAAACAAAATATCAAGGGAGAAAGAAAAAATACCCAAGACAAAGAAAAAATCTTTAAAAATCATATTTTAGGAAAATTAAGAGGTATTGCAAGTGAAAAACAAAGATATTAACAGCGGAAAATGATATCAACGGGAGGGGGGACCGCGAACAATAGCAACAGCTAGAACGACGAGGGGTCGCGGGAACGGGGCGGGTTGAGCTAAAGGATTACATAAAGAGGAGTACATGTGAAAAGGCTAAGTGTTGTAGAGTAGGGAAAATGGAATGTTGACAAAGAAAAAGTCGTGTAGCAAGGTCGAAAAGAGACAAGGCGAAGCACAAAAAAAAATACAGAGTAAGGCAACAAAATAAAGAAAAAAGTAACGGAGAAATAACATGAGAGGAGAAATAGGAAATAAGAGAATAAAAGGATGGATTGATGCGGTGCGAGGAATATTAAACATAAAGGTAAAAGAAGAAATCAGAGACGGAGAAGAGAGCCTAAGGGAAGAGGAAAAAGGATCTAGAGGGAGAGACAGGGAATGAGGCTAAACAAAGCACAAACGAATGGGGGTGGGAGGGGGGAAAAAAAAAAAAAGAAAAAGAAGGAAAAAAGGGGCGAGGAGCGAAGTTGCAGGGAGCAGTCGTACAGCACAAACTAGAGAAGAGCTCTCTCAACAAAAGATATAGCGGCAACCAAGTGGCACAAGTCATAACAGCGACACGACAGGACTGCCGTAGAAAGTGGGGGATAGAGAGAGGAAAAGAACCAAGAAAAGGGGTCCTCTAGAACGAAAAAAACGCTTTTGGTGTATCGTACGCTGAAGATAATAAGGGAAGGCGACCATACATAGCGTCATTAATACGGAAGTTGATAAAACAAAGAAAGAAGAGAGAATGAAGGATGCGGTGAAAATGATCTTAATCGAGAGACAAACAGAAAAAAGAGGAGAGGAGCAAAAAGGACAGTAAAATCTGAATCTTCCCTCAACAGTTGTACTCGGGGGTGCGACGGGCGGGACGGCGGAAGGACAGGGAAGGGAGAAGGGCAGAGAAAAAGGGGAGGAGGAAGAGTAAAAAAACGACTAGCTATCAAATATGAGGACAGACAACTCAAAGGACCAGACAAGCTAAATACAAATATTCTTCTTCTGAAGACACACCCCTCAAGAAGCGAAAAAAGGTCGACAAAATAGTGATACTACAAAAAAGGGGCTGAATAGAAAAGGTCGAACGATTCCCAATCAAGTCGTTCCGTCTCGTCCCAAGCTAAGGTCAGAGAGGAGGGTTATGAATGGAACCCGGGGAAAAAAAAAAGAAGGAGGAAAAGAAAATCAACCTTAGAGAAGAAGACCTAGGAACAGAGATGGGGTGCTGCAGCTAAAGCAGGAAGGAGAACAAAAGGGTATTTGAAAAATGACAGGGGAGGAAGTACTGTTAGGGGAGGGGAAAAGGAAGATGGGGGCACGGGGTACGGGAACGGGTGGAAAAAAGGGGGGGAGAGCGGAGAGAAAAATCAGAAAAAAAAGAAACGAAGTGGTTTAGATTGCAAGAATACCTTAAGGGAAAAAGGATTTGGGAGTTGAGAACACGAAGAAACCAAAAAAACAGCAGAGACCAGAAGGTTACTGGATTGGGTGGAAAATATACAAAAGGAAAGGAGGAGAAAGCAGCGGCCGACGACAAAGATCGCAGGCTCAGCTGTGTCGATATTATGCACGAGATATGGAGGGCGAAAGGAGGGGGACACGCCTCAAGGAAAAAGAATGTAATGGGTTGTGGACGTGAAGGAGGGAGAGGAATCTAGTGGAAGGGGACACAATATATCTAGAAGGAGACATGGGCCACTTTGGAAGAGAGGAGGAAAGATCAGCAATCAAAAAAAAAGAAAAGAAATCGCACTTTGATAACCCTTGGAAAATAAAAACAACGCCTTCTGGAAAATTTATAGAAAAAAAAGACAAAAAACAAGGATACTTATTGAACAGTCGAGGCGGGTCGAAATGACTGGGACAAAGAGAAAGAGGGCACAACGGAGAGGAGGTGAATTAATCTCAAGATCGAGTAGCTACACTGAGCCGAGGAGAAGGAGACCACAGAAGTAGTTACAGTGAAAAAAAGAGGAATATAGAAGGGAGGAAATACTGCTAAAAAAAAGAAAAGGAGGAAAATCGGGAAATGGCGTAAAACTCCACGGGAAAAAAGAAAAGCGATAAATAGATCCCAAAAGTCGTAATAACGCAACAAAAATCAATGGGGGGAGAGAAAAAAAAAAAAAAAAAAGAAAAAAAAAAGGGGGGAGAAAGGACATAAGTTAACACTAGAAAGAAGGGGGAAGGGACAGAGGATGGGGGATGGGGTAAAACAAGCAAGCTTGGGAGGTCTGATAATTGAGGATACAGCTAGAAGAAAAAAAGAGGAAATGAAAGGAAAGGAAAAGAGAAGGCAGAAAGAAAAAGAAAGGAAAACCTAAAAGGGAAGAAGGAAAAAAAACTTAAAAGAAGAAGGGAGATTCCTCGGGAAGAAATCTAGGGAGTGACGAACTGGATGACATGATGATGGGATGGAGCGAATAGGGACGAATGGGCATAAAAAAGGAAAAGGAACAGGAGAGACACACTGAACCGTCAGGCCAAGGAAAAAGAATTAGAACAAGCAATCTAGGAGGAGAAGCAGGGAGACGCGAGACATTTGAAAAATGGGGCGAGGGACAGATACGAAAAAAAAAGTACTCAAGAATATGTGCACCACTTTCCCTGAAACGAACATCGCTAAAAAAAGCGTAAGAAGTATGGGCAAGGACACTACAAATAAGAAGAAAAAAAAGGAAAAAAAATCCGGGGGAGGGTGTTCCCAAGATAAAAACAAAAAAAACAAAACAAGAGGGACCAGCCAAAACCCTGCCACGACAAGAGCAATACACAATGAGCTTTAACCGTCACAGACGCGAAGGGAAAGGGCGACGGAGAGGTCAGGGGAACAATTTTCAAGGGGGAAACGACTCCAAAGGAAAGCAAAGGAAAGGCAGAGAGAAAATGAGGTACAAAAAAACAGAGAACTAGAGAAAGGAAGTACACAGAAAAAACAAGATAGGGAAAACACAACAAACGAACTGCTCCTCCGTATGGCGAACTCAAAAAAAGAAAAAAAAAAAGCGAAAACTCCCAGACAACGCAGAAAAGGAAACACGGAAGGGAGGGGGTGGGGGTAACGTGTCCCGGATAGACCAATGCGCAAGGGGACTTAGAAAAAACAAACCGTGAAGGGGGGAGGGAAATGGAGAGATAGAAAAGTGCAGAAACAGGAGGACCGGAAGGAGTAAGGGAAAAGAGTGTACAGGAAAAAGAACGAGACAGATGATAAAGAGGGAAAGAAAGGAGAAAAAACATCACAGAGAAAAGTTCCAAGACTACCGGGTATACACGGAGGACGTACCTAAACAGCCGATGAGACAAGGAAGGTTGTAAAAGTGGTTTAGGTAAGAGTATGGGAAGGGGCAAAGGGAAAAAGAAAAACAAAAGGGAGACTTAGACGACAGGCGGACACAAAAGACAAATTACAAACAATAAGGGGAGATGGCGGGATCAAAACAAACCAAAAGCCAAAAACAAACAAGACGACGGAAAAGGGTACGAAGTAAACTATATTTCGACGGAACACCTAAAAAAGGGGGAAAAAAAAAGGAGAGAAAGAATGGGCAAAAGAAGGGGAGTCAGCCACACGCAAAAACTACCAGTCATATCCACGAGTAGGGTCGGAAGGGTAGGGGGCAAGGTGAGGTCGAAAAATGGAAAGAAAAGAAAAAGGAAAACCAGCATGGGACAATAATAGGGCAAATAAAACTATGCTCTGGAGGAAATCAATAAAAGGATAAAGGGGAAAAAAAAAAGAAAGGGGGAAAGCTCAGTGTAATGGGTTAAGGGGGGGGGAGAAAAGAATCTAAAACGGAAAGAGGATCAAGAGAAGAAGAGAGGAAAAAAATCAAAACGAAAGGGATAAAGGACGGAAGTGACTGAAATGGGGTGGGGACTACAAACCTATACAACCAAAACAGAAGAGGGAGAAAAAAAAGACATAATCAAGGAACGGTCAGGGCTAAAGAGACAGGAAAAAAAGAAAAAAAAGTCGAGGAAACGGTAAAATAAGGTCTGTATCTAAAAGAGTAACGTGAAGCCAGCCTGGGCAAAGACACGAAGAGGAAATACGGGGCCACCAGAAAAAGAAACCTCCAAAACAAATGGATCCCATGCATGAGAGCAAAGATCAGTCCCCGAAAAGGAACCGAGGGGAAAAAGGGTCTCAAACCCGAAGAGGCAGAGGCAGCTAACAGGACCCCAAAAAAAAAAACGGGATAAAGAGAAAGAAAAAAATCGATGACGCTATATCGCAACCGTCACAAAAAGGGGGGGAGAGACCTCTCAGTCGTAAACCTTGCAGTTAGATTAGGAAGGGGGGGGGGGTACTAACCGAAACAGTAAATAAAGAAAAAATCCTTTAAAAGAAAATTCAAGTGTTGGTTAAGGAAGTAGGAGCCAGGGTACGGATACACTTGATGAACGCCCCAGACAAGTCCCCACGCCACCAAAACCTCAAGAAAAAATCTCTTCCCCTAAGCGACAGAAAGAAGAACAAGGAGCGGGAGCTGAGGGAGAACGGCACGAGGACGAAGTGGAGAGCAGGGGACAACAACACCCTGAGGAGATCGGAAGATAGAGAGAAAGGAAAAAAAACGGGGGGGGATCGCTTAAAAGAAAAAGAGCAGAGAAATCCGGGGGCCAACAGTGACTGAGGAAAAACGTCGGTGTCATTGGTGGGGAAAAGAGAAAGAAGGGAGGAAGGGGAGGGAAGATCCAAACGACGATTTACGGACTGAACAAACGAGGACAAAAGAGAAAAGCAGGACCACAAACCTTTCGAGGGGGCGAAAGAAACCGGAGAAAATTCCAATAAGAGAATCGAACTGCGGCGGAAAAAAGAAGACGGGGTCAGGGGACTATTTTAAAGAAAAAAGGGCGAAGCGAAAAAGAGGAAAATCGACGCTCCGCCAGGAGACCGGTATTAACAAACGAGACCAGAAGGTTAGGATGAGAAAAGAGAGGAATAAAAGAAAATAGATCGCTGTTCTCGAAGAGGAGGAGGGAATCAAGGTAAAGTGTCAAGTTAGGACAGAGGACCGAAGGGAGGTACGAGGGGAGTATGCAACCGATAGAGACAAGACAGAAGAAAAAAAGAAAAGAGTCAACCATTATGATCACAAGTTACCGGATTGAATGAATACCCCGCTGACATTAGGGAACACGCAAAGGGCGGAAGATAAGAAAGAAGGGGATCTATAGAAAAACTAGGACATTCGCATAAAACCAGAGGGAATTGTTACGGAAAATTAAGAGTGAGGGGGGCGGGGGGCTCCCAGAGAAAAAGAAGCGAAGTAAGAAAGAAGAAAAAGACGAGAAAAAATATTACTAGAGAAAAAAGGATGGAAAAAGAGGGAGAGGGGAATGGGGAGAAGGACGAAAAATAAGGGGGAAGAAGGGGGAGCAAAAGGAAAAAAAAGAGGGAGAAGTACATGGGATATTCGGGGAAAGAAGGGAAGGAAAAAGGGAAAGAAAAGGAAAGGTACAAAACGAGAAGGAAAAAGAAAAGAAAAAATAGAGGAAGGAGGGAAGTGGCAAAGAGAATCAACAACAAAGAGGGTGGAGGAGGGGGATGGCCCAATACAAAATGATGTGAAAGAATTAAGGTAGGAGGAAGGGATCACATATTTGCAATATAAGAAAGGAAGGGAAAAAGGGTGCAAGCTTGAGCGAGGTAGCCAGGAAAAATGTGGAGAGGAAGAGATTACCCAAGAGAGAGAGGAAACATCGGAGAGCACCGAATGATGCAATAGAGATTTACATCAAACTTAGGGAGGAAGGTGAGACAAGTGGGAGAAGAGATAAAAAGAAGCAGAAGAAGGTCGAGAAAGAAGAGGTAAAAGCAGGACGTGAAAAATGAAAAAAAGAAAGAAAGGGAAGGGCAAGGGAAAGAAAAAAAAAAAAGGGAAGTAAGAAAGATTAAAAAAACGCGATGGGGGACAAAAAGCGAAAAAAAAATAGGTAAGATACCAGGCGACTAAAACCACGCGACAAGTGGGAGACCCGCTCCGAAGAGGAATCTTGAAGGAAAAGGCCAGGAATTTGGAAAGGAACTCAGAAGGAGGATACTTCAAAGAGGAGATAGGAGAGAACAGAGACAAATAAAGCCACAGGGCCGCGTGACGGGTTCTGAATCTATGTCAAAACTCTGTGTACTCATATGAGAAAAGAGCTTGGGACCCGGAGGAAGAAAAAAAAGTCAAAAGACAAATTGGTCAGGAGAAGGTACAACAAATTGAGAGGAAGGATGAGGAAATATTAAGAAAGAAAAAAAAACAATAAGAATGCACAAGGAAAATGCGTAAAAAACAAGCGATCAACAAGCCGGAACAACGACTTTGTGAATAAGGAGAAGGGAAGGGAAAAAAAAGGGGGAAGGAAAGGGGGAGAGGAAAAAAAGAGATATGATCGTTAAAAAAAGGGGAAAAAAAGAAGGAAGAAAAGAATCGTAAAATAGACGCAAGGAGGGGGGAACAAAACCAGTTCGAAAAGGAAGTTTCGCAAAAAAAAGCAGAAAGAAAGGAGGTAAAAAAGAAAAAAGGAAAAAAAGGGGAGCAAGAAAAAAGGTCCTCAGACTATAAAGGAGAGAGAGGGCGGGGAGGAAAACAAACGAGCTGGCAAGGAAAAAAAAGGGGGAAGAAAAAGAGGGAAAGAAGGGAGGCACTGGTGAAAAAAAGGAACGAGGAATATGCTGAACGTAGGAAAGAGGAAATCAGTCCGAAGAAGGTTTGAAAAAAGAAAGGAGAAAGAGACCGTTCAAAAAGGGACCAAGAATATGCCCAAAAGACCGCAGTGTATAGGAGAGCTAAATTAAGTGGTCCAAAAAAAGAAAAGAAGGGAAGAACCACATACGTAAAGTGAAACGCAGGAAAAATCGGGGGGGATGCATAGGAGGAGCAAGAAGGGAAAAAATACGGAAATGAAAAATTTAAAAAATACAAGGGGGTTTGAAGAGATGATGAGAAGGAAAGTTATTTAGTTTAAGGCAAAAGAACGGCTAAAACTGTAGCTGCAAGGAAAGGAGCCAAAAAAGAAGATAAAGGATCGCTACCATAAGAGAAAATCGGTTTGACAGCCTACGAATCAACAGAAGAGAAGAACGACAGGAAAAGAAAATTAACTAGGAAAGGGACAAACAGAGATATCTAATAGAGACCTAAACGATCGAAGTCCACAGAGATGGGGAAACTAAAAATGGGACTGTGATACCAAGAGGTATGACATAAGCGTATGAAGAGTCCTAACCCCGTCCCAATGAAAAGTCCCCTAAGAAATCCCCACCACCGAAACAACGGAGTCTTTAATAATAGGAGAAGGGTAAAAAGACGAAAGAGGGGGGAAAAAACTGAAAGTAAAAGGAATAAAGCCTGATTAGCAAGTGCAGTTTAAGGTAAAAGGTACAATAGCTGATAGGGGAAAAGAAAATCTAAGGGGATAGGTAAAAAAAAAAAATCTCCGTTAATGGGGCAACTATTTTACAACCAGTGCTCTCAGAGGAAGGACAAAACAGGAAGGAAACAAAGATGAAAGACAAAAAAGAAAGAGAGGGAAAAAAAGAAAGATCTCGTGTAGTAACGAACCTCGAAGCAGAAGACAACAAAGACCGAAGAAGGGAGAGGAGGGGAAAGGCAAAGGGGTAGAGGGGGGGAGGGAAAAGTTAAGATTAGAATAGTTGGTAAAAGAAGAAATGAAAAAGAGAGAGACACCGCAAAAAAAAAGAAGAAGAGCAAGAGGGGAACAAGGAAAAATCTTAGCTAATCCCAAATCCGGCACTAAGTTTTAAGAAAAAAAAAAGGAAGGAGGAGGAGAACCATAATTTGTTTATTATAGGGAAGGGGAAAGAGGAAAGAATCCAAAAATTGGAAGGAGAGGAAAAAAAAAACCCGAAAAGAGGAAGGAAGAGGGGAAGGTCCTCCAAACAATCCCAATTGGTTGACCTCGGCAGCAGAAGGCCTAATGGCAAGGGAAAGAAGGGGGGGAGAGAAAAGGAGGAAAAAAGGGGAAGGGGGGGGGGAGAAAGGAAGAAGGAAAGGCCGAGGCGACCGCACACGTAAAAAGAAAGAGAAGGAGGAAAAGTCAAGAGAAACATCCAAAAAACGTTCGGAAGCCAGAACACGAGTTGCACAGAAAGGGAAAAAAAAAGAAAGGGGAAAAGAAATCAGCCAAACTACGATCCCGAAACTAAATTAAAACGGAGTCTAGCTTCGACGGACTTTTCGGAGAGACACAAGGGAGGGCTTAAAAAAAAAAGAGTCATATCAACGTTCAGGGGAAGATTTTTCCAAAAAAAGCAAAGAGGAAGTCCAAACAATACGAAAAAATCGAATAAAATACAACCAAAACAAGAAGGAAAAGGAGGAGAGGGGTGTAGAGGGGGAAAGAAGAGTCCTAAAAGTACCGAAAACCAACGAGACTACAATCGTCACTAACGGGAAGGATTATGAGAGGAAAAAATGCAAAGGGAGGGCGAGGCGGTAAAAAAGGAGAAAAATAGATCGAGGTTGACAAAAGAGAACTTTTCCCCCACTCTTGGGTTCCAACAAGGAAAAAAAAAGGTCAGCAGAAATGCAAATTCTCGAAAGGGGAAATCGCCCTTGGCCGAAGTAGAATCAACTAAAGAGGGATCAACGCATTGGCACGCGAATAGAGACGGTCCCAAGAAAGTCAGAAAACGAAAAGGAAGGCGATGTAGCAAAAAAAAAGGAGGGACAGAAGGTTAGGGGAAGAGGAAGACGGGTTATCAACAGCTCTACGTGGAGTAATAGTACAAAGAGAAAAAGAAAGTGGCAGTGCCGATAGATCGGAGAGCGGGCAATAGTTTACCTTCCCGTGGGCAGAGGGGGCTGAGAAAAAAGTGGGGGAGAAGGAATAAAAGGCGAAAAAAAAGAGAAAAAAAGAGGGAAATCTATGCTAAAAAGGGGCGGAGAAAGAAGAGATCAAGCAAAGGGGAAAAGGAGCTAGGGAGGGAAAAAAAAGGGAAAAAGGAGGAGGAAAGGGGAAAAAAAAAAGGGGGAATGAGTGCCGTATCGGTCAATGAAGAGAATAAGACAAATAGAAGAGAAGATAAAAATAGGGGAGGGGGATAGGAAAAAGACCGGGGCAGGGGAATTAAAAGAAAGGAGGGAAAATAAATAAAAGGTAACCCCAGAGACTAAACACACAGTTGGAAGTACTTCCAGGGGGGGGACAATTCAACCGGTCTAAGGCAAAGAAGTACGTGGGCAGACAAAAGATTAACAGAGAAGATCATAATGGTTGCGAGTCTAGAAGGAGGAAAAATATAAAAGGCATGTAACAATAACCAAAGAGGAGGAAAGAAGAGAAAGGGAGATCACTATGAAGGGTGGAAGGAATAGTCCCAAGCCATAAGGAAGAAAGGGAGAAAAGAGATAACCGAATAAAGAGGAAGGGAAGGAAAGAAAAAAACGAAAAGTAAAAGAAGAAGGATCGGTATATGAATAGCTAAAAAGAAATATTTCGAGTCATCGCACAGTTCCAAGCAGGAATTAAAATTGTGATAAATGGCACCGGGTGGAATCCGGGAAGAGTCGACCACATGAGACAACATAAGGACGGAAGGGGGATTGTAGAAAGGAAGAAAAAGAAAGGGAAATAAAGCCAGGGGTAAGAGAGTCGCACAACGGTACTTTTGGACAGAGGAAAGATGAATATCCCACACTGGTCAACAGAAAACAAAAGCTAACAGATTAAAAGGGTCCATTTCTAAGAGCCTTGGGAGGCCCAAGGGGGATAAAAACACTAAACGATAGACAAAGTCTTTCCGACTAATCAATAACAAGTCCTTGACGGGAGAAAGGAAAAAAAAGGGAAAGGGGGGGGAAGGATCGTCATCATTACGACGGTGCATGAAGTAAGATGTCTTAGATTTGTGGGGGAGAGGGGCGCATTATCAGTTCCTCACAAACCCCAATCCAAAGGCGGCGTCAAAATCCTGGGAAAGGAGAAAATAAGAGGAGAGACAAGGAAAAGAAAAAAAAAGACAGGAGGGATATAGGAGTCAATCGGTAAGAACATGAGGCCGATGGAGTGAAAGGGAGACTCGCCGGGACGAGAACCCGGAGAAAGCTTAAAGAAAACTAAAAGGGGGATCCAAAAAAAAAAGAAAATCACGGTAAACGCACACTGGAAATATGATTCGAGACGAGCAAATGGGAACCAAGGGCAATAGAGAAATCACATGAACAAGACAAACGCAGTGGAAGGAAGGTAAAAAAGTATCGTACGGGCCTTGGGGAGAAAAAAAAAGAAGGACGTGGATCTGGGGATACAGTGCGCGCGTAGCACGGGGAGAAATCGATGCAAGGAGCCCGCGAAACTACTATGCAGGATCGAAGAAAAAGAAAAAAAGGGGACAAATAGGAGGCCATAAGCCTGGAAAAGCAATAAGACTGCCCAACAGGTATTAAAGAGGGAAAGGGGAAAAAGAACAGGGCATGTCACGATTTTCACCAAGAAAAGAGATAAGTAAGAGACTCTCAATAAACAGAGAAAAGGTCTTAAGGAGAAAAGAGAGGAGAAAGGGATGAAGGGGACGACAGCGAATACATACAACAAAAACTGACAAGTTAGAAGATGGGAGTCAAAAGAATAAGGCGTCATGGGGAAACCGTCCGAAGTTTAACGGAAACGTGGGAAACACGATCTAGAACGCGACCTGAAAGTTAAGACAAGGCCAGAAGGTCCAAGACGCACAATCGTTGATACTCAAAGAATCGGTAAGAAGAGGATAGCAACGTATCTGGATAAGAAGAAGTCAAAGGTTTACACGGGTGCAAGAGGGAGTACGAAGGAAAAGACAGAGACAGGGGAATTAGATCCGATACACACGAGCGGGAAATACCAACGTCTATGGGAAAAAAAAAGGAAAGAAGACTCTTTAGCTCAAAAGAATGGGGGCAAGTCAGGAAGAGTTTTAGAAAGCCGCCTTTGAAAAAAGAGGTGGGAGACTAAGGGGAACTAATAGGGAGAGGCGACCAAAAAAAAAAAAAAAGGAAACTAATCTTACCTTTACCGGTGCAAAATACTAACCGAGGCACCCGAAAAAGAGAGAGAAGGAAGAAGGAAGAAGGAGTTAGAGAAGAAAAAGAAGGAAAAAAATCAGAAGAGTCTGAAAAAAAAAAAAGGGGAAAGAAAAAAAAAAAAGTCGTAGTTTTATCCCCATGATATGGTAAAAGTGTCAAAAAGTCCCAATAAGAAACGAACGAGATTGGGGACGGACAAAGTGACTTGGAATTGCAGAACGTCCGATGGGAGGCCTGGTATCACCGTATTAAAGGTATCTAGCCTGTGAGCGACAGAGATAACGGAGGAAGACGTACAAAGCCACAAAAAAAAGGAGATCAGTGTATTCCAGATAGGGGTATTGGCCTATAAAGAAAGATCGGCGTGTCGAGTTTAAAGAAAGTGGGGGAAAGGAACTGGGACTACACCGCTACGCTGGTCGACAAGTTGCGCGGCAGGATGCGGGGGTTGTTGGAATTAGGATTACGAATCCAGAGGCTACGCAGCACAGAACAAGGGCGAGGGGAAAAAGCTCAAAGGAGGAAGGAAAAAATCGCGGGGAGATCTAGATATGACGCTAAGCGTGGCAAAGAGAATAAGATAACAGCAAGAAAAAAGGAAGGGGGCATCAGGGCCAGCTCAAGAGGGAGGGTAAAAAGAAAGATACACGAAAAAGCTGAAGGGAAGTAAGAGGTATGTAAAAGGAGGGAAACTCCAAACGGGGGAGGGAAGGGCGGGTCGACTCGAAAGTGGTAAAGTGGGTACCAAAAAAAGAGAAAAAGAAAGAAGAAAGGAAAGAAGAGAAAAGGGAGAGAGCGGATATTCAAGAAGAACAATTAAAAATTGGTGACATAACTAGAAAATCAA
>Ga0179593_1724686_pt1 | contig 21679 bp, 17 predicted proteins | sample CZODoug2_1_08_16_FD_185931 | JGI IMG/M metagenome (GOLD analysis project Ga0179593, IMG submission 185931) | Vadose zone soil fungal communities from Angelo Coast Range Reserve, California, USA - CZODoug2_1_08_16fungal (PacBio error correction) | ecosystem: Environmental > Terrestrial > Soil >...
AAAAATCTCTAGAGTTCTCGAAATTTTTGTCGGAGTCAAACACTATCGGGACTGGCCGTCTTCAAAGATACGGGATGTCACGGAAGCCAAAGCATGAGATCTCCCCCCACGTTTCGGACGAACCTCACCTAAGGACCTTCCCCAAAGCGAATGACACAAGCAAATTCGTCCAATCTTAATAATTCTACAGGAGGAAGTTTAATCTAAGCAGCTCCCGTGCTAAGATTTGCGATCAGGGCAGTACTGTCAGATCGGGGGAATGTTACTCCTTCGCGAGGAGAAATCTGTGAAAATCCTGGGCCCTAAACGGGAAAGTCATTGACCAAAGGAGGATTTCACTGAGAACAGCATCCTAGAAGGGAATCTTCCTTCTGGACTTCTCTGCAGGTTCGGTCTCAACTAGAAATAAAAGTCATGGACCATCATTTTGAAAGAACTCTCAAACGCAGCTCTAGGAAAAGCTGGGTGCCGAATTCATTAAATGCCATTCTATGCGGGAACGACATCGAATCTGAGGACGGAGGATACACCTCCAGATTCATGGGGGCTCTAGCGGGGAGGGAAAAATCACGCCTCCTCCCTTGGAAACTCAGCTTATGCGAGCCAGCGGAGGGAGTTTCCTCTCGGCCTACGATTCGAGCGGGACGACGTCGAGGCGGAGGGGCTAGGCGACGGCTAAAAGGGTCTCAGAAAGTCCGGGGAATTTCTCTCTCGGCGAGCTGCTTCGGCAGGATAAGGTCGTCGAACCTTGAATGAAAGGCTTTACCGCTATCGGACTTTTTGATCTCGACACCGGGAAAAGAGGACTGGAAGGAAACTTAGTGTTTCTCTCGAGCCGGGGAGCTCAAGAGTAGAAGCCGGGCCGGCTGACGCGCTGCTCCTTTCGCGGGTCGCACAGAGTCTCTAGCGCAAAAAGCCCGTCGGAGGGAAAGGCGCCAGGCTTCAACGAGGACACACCTTTGAAATGTCTGGCCAGGGAAACTAGCTAAGCGGAAATATTTGGGGTGGCATCGCAGCGAGGTTACAAGCGAACGGAGCAAAAAGCCGCCCAGAACGAAGACCTAAAGAACTGAGATCAGTCTCAAGATTCAGACTAGTCCGCCGAGGGTCGAGGACGTGGGGGATGCTAAACTCGGAAGTGGCTCTAACCTATAAGGGGTGCGTCCAAGATAATTGGCAGGGAGGGGGGCATTTCCATACGACGAAATCTTCGGCCGCAGAGTCGGCCTGGTAAACCCCTCTGCTGCAGAATAAACGCCTTTGGGGGTTAGTCCAATGTACAAGGGGGTGGCCGGAATAAAGAAGAAGCGGCAGCTCTCGGTGGACACAGAGAAGGTGGAGCCAGGGAAAGCTCGTCGCAACAAATAGGCGGCAAACCGAGTTAAAGCGGCTCTTCTAAACCTGTGAGGACTGCGGGAGGGGGGGGAATCGCGGAGCGTCTTCCTTAACGGTATCCCTGCGAGAAAAGTTTCACAACCTCGAGATCAAAGAGATAGAAGAGAGGTTCCAAGGAAGATCTCACACGGCTGACGCATCAGACACTACGAGCCCAAAGCCGACATCCCGGAGAACCTTTTTAGAGAGTAATCTCTTTAGTGTATGTCCAATCTGATCCAAGGGCTACATGCGCTGAAAATGGGCAATCCAAGGAACCGTAGGTCTCTTAGCCGGGACCGCAGGAAGTCAGAGGAATCGGTCGAGGCTGGGAGGGAACTACTGAGGCGCTTGCCTGCTAATCGCATGGGAGCGAGAGCGTGAAAAGGACCCGAGAAACATCGGCCACAGAGCGGAGAAGTGTGTAGGGAAGAGGACCTGTACCGCTGCCATTGTCGAGCACATCATCTGAGTGTGGATCGCGATCCTTACTTGAAACGCTCGCTCGGCAGTGCCAAGAAAGTCGAAATTCGTGCGGGGGAGGGAGGAGGCCTCCCGGATAAGAGATTTTGTTTCGAACGAGTGTGGAAAGGGGAAGTTCGATACTGTACGGATGGGGCGCTCGAAGAAAGATATTTTCTGCGGGTAAGCGCCTATCTCAGGTAAAAGTACTCTTCGGAGTCGACAAAGGGGCGGACGAAAATAAACGCGAAAAAACTCTCTGAGGCATCTTTCCTATCTGAGGCGGTGGGGATAGCCTAGGAGAGGAGCTCTAAGGGTCTCTATCTTACAGGCTCTGGCTTCTCGAGGCTCTACATCTAGGAACAGGGGCGCGCCGGAACCGGAACCTGGAGGGCTCCGAGGGGAAGCTCGAGACGAGGACGGGGGGTTCTCGGCGGTGGGGGCTAGCTTTCCGGGGGGCCACTTAGAAGTCGCTACTCTTGCTTGGGGGGGGAAGAAGGGGGGCGCTTACCTCTGGAGGTGGGAAGCGCCACGTCCTCTTTCAATCTCCAACAAAAAAAAAGAGGAGGAGGATAGAACGGGCACTCAAAAGAGTCCACAAACGGCCCCCTGCTCACAAAAAAAAAAGAAAGACGATATCTCAGCGGAGCATTCGCAGAAGAAAAGGCACTTCCGTCAAGGGAAGGACGGCCGGAAATAGAAAGAAACGTCAGCGGGGCGAAGAGGATATTACAGTACTCACCGGGGGAGCCCTCTGGAAAACGGGATATCTTACTAGGGAAGCGCCGGGAAGCCTCAAGAAAAGGAAGTCAAGGAGAACTCCCGTAATCTACCGGAAAGATTCCGCCTCTAGGGAAAGTCCAAAGCCGAGATGCGCGCCGAGGCGTACATCAAGAGAGGACCTTAAGAGGAAATCTTCCGTAAAGAGAAAGGGATTCTCTCCTACCTAGTAGAAGCCGTCTACGATGCAGAGAAAGCCACATCAGGAAAAAAAAGTAGCTAACGAAAGTTAACTCGTCACTAAAACCCACTTGCGCCGTTAGCAGTCCTCATCGAAAGAGGGGGGGGAGAGGGTAAGCACTAATTGGGGGTCCCGGGCAACATGAACGCGAGTGAGTTTCCGGAAGAAGTACGGCAAGGAAAAACCAAAAAAAAAAAAGTCTATACTCCAGGAAAAAGAGGGACATTTCTAGATGCGACAAACAATCTACTCAGTCCTCCCGTATCGGAAAATCGTTTAGCTTTCTCGTCATCGCGACAAAGACCTCGTCAAAAGAGCGCTAGAGAAAAAGGAGTCTTGCCTCAGAGATCGTCCCTCGAGGGGACGGAGGTCATAGAAAGAGACCAGCCTTGTCATCAGAAAGGGGTAATCCTTCGACTTCTCGGAAATCCACTCATCTTAAAAGAAGGATCAGTGGTCGCCGGCAAACCTAGGCAAGGAAGGCTCTACAAGGAGGTCTCCGGGAGTGTTTAGGGTGGTACGGGGCTAGGGGGACTGTCTTTGGCGATCTAAAAATCGAGTCTACTACCACTAATCTTCGGGACGTTCCTTGGATCGAGGGGGGAGGGGTAAAAGGACTCAGCCTTTCATAACCATCCTTGGAGAAGAACTCTCGTCGGCAGGCCTACCTTGCGGGAGGTTATAAAGAAAGGAATAGCCTCTGCTAGACAGATGCCTCTTTGGTCGGGAAGAGGAAAGCGCAACGGCTAAAGCTCGGGAGCGAGCAAAAGGGCGGCAGGCGCGCAAAGTGACCGAGCAACCTGGACAAAGGGAGACGAAGGGGTTAGAAGTGAAATCATTCTCTGAGGCCCAGATCGTCGTCGGCTGCTAAGGGCCCGTGCACGCGTGAAATCCCGATAGGGCGGAAGGAGCTTCGTTAATTGGACAAAACCGGAGGGGAGAGGGCAGTCGATCTGGCGGCAATGTGCGCTCGACACTCCTTCTATCGAAAAGTTGCGGGGTCTGGGGAAGGAAAGGATCAAGTAATACAGGTCTGTGCTGGGCTTAGGAAAAAATCTCGCGGAGCTTCTAGAGTCAAGGACGGCCAGGCCGAACGGCAGGAAGTAGGGCCAAAGGGGTCTGCCTCGGCCGAATAACATTAGGCGATCGGGTAACAAGCGACGAAGACGAAGGGGTGCGCCCGCGGCAGCGAGGGACATTAAAGCCGGAACGGAGTCATACGCTGTATCGGGGACTCCGCCCTCACGAAGGGGGGGGGAGTCTACGGCCGTCTTCCCAGTCGAGTATCAACTTAACGTACCGTTCTAGGTGGAGGAGCAAAGATAAAGGGGGGAAACGCCGACTCTCTTTCCTATTAAGACATGGGACCGGCGGATGCGGAAGAGACGAACGACAAAAAAGAACCGGGGTAATCATCCTAGGGGGGAGTCACCTTCTGAAAAAAAATCAGGGGACTTCTCGATCCCAAAAGTCACTGAAAAACGAGCAGCGCGGAAAAGCTTCCAGGGGAATGAAGCTGCTTCGTTCATGGAGCCGGGAGGGAGGAGGGGGATTCGCCGAGGGCGCTCGTGGCGAGGAAGGTGGTATTTCTCGTTATTTAGAGGACACGGACGGTCCCGGGATGAAAATTCCTCTTTATCGGCCCTTGATCAAGCGATAGCAAAGGAGATGCAAAAAGCGGGGGAAGGCCTAAAACTTTGGGCTGGTCCCCCAAGGTGGGTTGCGCTAGTGGGGGACCGCACGAAAAAAACGCAACAAGCAGCCGGCGGGCTGCTGGGGGAGAATCACGCTAAGTTTATAATGCAGGGACGTTTTTAGCGGAAGGGGGAAGGCGGCACGTAAAACGCCGCGGAAAGCTCCTCGAAGGCTACTCGATCCATGCAGGGGAGAGGAAACGTTACGAGAAATCAAAACGAGGCTGTGACGGTGTTTCGAGCTGGGGGTAATTTGGGGGTAGGTATAAAGGGGCCCTTGATGCTGGGAGGGAATCGCCCGTAGAAGATGTGGCTAAAAAAATCATACCCTCTCGGGGAAAAGCAAACGAGAACCCGGAACGTGAGGTAGGAGCCGTTGGTGGGGGCGCAAAAGAGAGAAGGATGGGAGGGAGGAGGAGGGAAGAGGGAGAGCTCTCACCCACACCCAGGTATTAAAAGATTATAAAAGGACTCCAGAAGGCTTAAAAAACCTTCGGGAAGAGGGAGAGTCTTTAGGAAAAAGAATCGTCAGCATCTACTTGCAAAGGGAGGAGCTCGACCAGATGACTTAGAACTAACGAAAACTTAACAGCTCTACATCGTCACAAGCCGCGTCTGGGCCTTGCGAGCCAGTGCCGAGATACGTCATGTCGGGCGAGTCGCATTTCTAGAAGCGTTAGCGGCGGGGACGTGAAAAAAAAACGACTGGAAAAGAGAACTTCTCCCGGAGTTTCTCCACCTGAGTTGAAGGCTAGGACAAAAAAAGGCCTTAGGAGTCTTGGCTAGGTTGCGGCTGCGGGATAGCGCCACCTCAATGGGGGAAAAAGGGGCAGCTGAAGCGAGAAGGGCCGAGCTCGTCTAGATAGAATCCTAAGCAAAGCGATCATACAGTCGATCTCTAAATGCCGATAAATAGCCTCGGGGGCCACTCCGTCGAAAAGAAAACTAGCAGGGATGTCTGGAGAAACGATCCGACCGGAAGAACTCTCAGAAAGATACTATTAAATCTCGTGTCCTGACCTCGGTGTCGAACTTCAGGGAAACTCGTCTAGAAGACTATCTTGACTACGTTCTACGATACAGAGGTAAAGATGCGTAATTCTTCAATTAATAAAGTCAGGTCGGGCCCGCTCCTAGGCAGAAGAGTCGGTTAACACTAAAAAATAGGGGAGAAAAAAATCTCAAAAGGGTCCCGCGTTACTCGAAGGACTAAAGAAGGGACAAACAGGGCGAGTAGGAAAAATGAGGGCAGGGTCCCTTCTAGCACTTCGACTATCAAACACATGCGAAGCTACGTGCCGGGTGAAAAAAAAAACGTCTGCCGCTTTCGAGACGCACACAGGTGAAATGACGGCGCGCAACGCACCTGTGTTGGGGAGAGGTCGCCAGTCCACTAGGACAAGGGCTGCCTCAGGCCAGCCGAAGCTACTAGAGATTGGGTTCAGGACATCGCGTGAAGCGAACGTTTCGGGAAGACAAAAAAGGAAAACGCGACCAAGAATTGAGCTCTTCCGAAAAGATCGAGCTTGATGGAAGCGAGGGGTTTGCGCTACCAAAAAAAACTTCGCGCGTAGGACTCTCGGGCTCCAAGGACTTGAAGATCATCAGACACAATCGGCGTCAGCATAGGGGACTGTGCTCGAAATCCCGCTGCGGCGCTATACACGACACGCATGAAAAGGATCGGCAGCGCGAGGAAGCTGCAGGTGCCGAAAGGATCCGTTTGGGTCGCCAGGCGGTCGAAAATCGGAGGGGGGAAAGAGATCGAAAGCATCTCGGCCGTTCGAAATAGAACTGAGAGAGGGGGTCGGGACCGCCCCTCTTCTCATCATTGGGGACAGGGCTGGATCCCGGGAGGGGGGGCAAGTTAAGAAAAGCCTCTAGATAATCCGACTCGAGGACATATAAAAGCAATAAAAGCGATAGAGGCGCTCACTAAATCGCCCCGCCCCCTCCAACACGCCAGCGAAGCCCGGGCTTGGGGAGTAAGGGCGTATAGGGGGTTTCCCTCTCGCACATACGCAAGTCATTCGAAAATGAAAGAAAAGGAGAGGGAGATGACAGGAGCCGCCGGTAGTAAATAGGATTCGCTGGTCCTCAGGAGGCTATTGACTAGGGAGGGAACTTCAACTTTCGGGGAAGGGACTCTTGAGGTTAATATAAACGTTCGGGGGGACTGTCTTCTTATGAGACTCGTGCCCAGTACTTAACCAAGAAGGGGAAAAACCGCTAAAAACGGCCTGCAGGGGGTCGAAAAATTTACCGAGGAGTCTTCCTAAAAAAAAGCGTGGATTGGGTGAGCTCGCCTTACTGAGACGGGCACGATCTGCGGGCGGAGGGGATTCCGGAAGGTACTCCCGAGAAGAGTAGGGTTCTGATTCGGAAGGCATCGTAGCACGGAGATGTGTCCGATCTACGAGTGTGGGACCCGTTATGGTTACTAATAGGGGGGCTCGAAGGCGCTCGTCAGACTGCGAGAGAGGGATCGCTGCCTCAGGGAGGACACAAGATCTACGAAACATTCTCCATGCTAAGACTCATCCTCAAATCAGGCTCTAGAGTTCTTCAGAGTGCCGGGGGGGAAGGACACTTCTGTGACTTCCTTGTAAAAGGGGGAGAGATCTAGAGATAGGGATCTCTGAGAAGCCCGTCTCTGGAAGGGGAAACGACATCGAATAGTCCTAGGAAAACCCTGTGCAGTCAATGGCTACTCTCGTCTCGAAGATATCTTCACTCCTCGGAAGGGCTGAAGTCCTTGCTAAAAAATTTCTGACAGTGTCAAGTGAGGGGAAGGGTAGAAATGCTTCGGACGGAAAGGAATCTCGCTTCCATGCATGGAGGTTTTCCTTCGTACAGAGGGGGTTAGATAGACACTTCGTGACCTCATCGGGAAAAAAGATTAGGGAAAGATGATAGATGGGAGTTTTCGAAAAAAGGGGGGGTCCATCTGTAAGAAAAGTCCCCCCTTCTCATACAAAGCAAGAAGTCGAATCGCAGCGCGCCGGAAGTGTCCCCCTGCAAAGGAATCACCCCCGGCGCGAGCACGGAACGACTAGCGTGGGGATATCTGGGAAGGATCTCGTCTATTATCATTGGGGAGGTACCTGTTCTCTCACAAGGGGGAAGCTAGAGTTCACGGAACTTCCCTCTAAAGGGTCTTGAAGATCGAAGATCTCGTCCGTGCAACAATTTTCTCACTCCAAAGTATACCGGGGACCAAACCTACTTAGCAGTGAGCGGAGAGGAGTCTCGAAAGACTTGGAAAAAAAGGGAGCCTACTCAGAAGGGGGTCTTACTGTGCTATTCGCGAAAAAAAACAGAGCCGGGTGGAGTTCGAAAATCCTTTCGAGTATCTAACGTCCAGTGAAATCTTCTATCTGAACAGACGTGTCAGGGAGGAAGACAGACACAAGGAAAAAAAGTTCTGAAGAACAAGGGTCCTGTCCCTTCCTCAAAACGCGACTAACTTATCTTGGAGAACGAAGACTCGAGAACCAAACTAAAAACCTTTTAAGGTCAGAAGGGTGAACCTAATCTCCGAAGTGGTAGCTGGGGGGAGACGTGTACGGAAAGGTCGATGAGAAAAAGAAAGCGCCTCAGTTCTGCTCGAAACGAAACGTCTTCCAAGAACAGAGCTCAATCGACCGTAAAAGTTCAAGATAAAATAAAACGGCGGGCTCCTCGGATCCTCCGGGGTCATTGCTCCTTCTCTGCAGGCCCCGCTTAAGACCGCTCATGGAGTATTGAGCGGGAAAGATCCAAAGAAAGAACCGAGCCTACGAGAAAAATGCGGCGTCGCAGCGCTTTTTCGGGGGGGATGAACGCGGTGCGGGCGGGGGAGCGGACACTTGATCAGGGAAAGACCCCGAGAAAATTCGTCCTAGGTCGAGGATCAAAAGCTGTGAAACGTTGAAAGCTGAAGGAAGTAAGAAGGCGAGGGGACGCCGACCTGAAATGGTTTTCCGGTCGATTTGGAGAGAATAATAGCCTAGCTTCTATCGAGTCCGGTCTTTTGAAGAAGCTCAAAGGCCTGAGAAATCAACTCTGGATAGACTTCAACAACCATATAAAAAACCAAACAAAAAACTTACGATCTCTAATAGAATCGAACGCTTTATTATGGACGGGTTCTTGTAGGAGAAGCTTTATTTTAGAGAACGGAGTGCTAAAAGCCCGGGAAGCTCTTATCCAATCTTGCTACCCATATTAGGTAGAAGAATTTGCCTGGGAGTCTCGAAAAAACGGAAATCAAGAAAAAAAAAAAAAAAATCTTGGCCAAAGAATAGATTTGCTCTCTCCCAGCACTCTAGGAAACTTGGAGATGGGGGGCGGTTCCTGAAGTCTCGAGGTAGGAAGCTTTAGAAAATCGGTCTCGTAGTTATCTAGGGAGAGCGGAACCGTCCTGGTCCCGAACGACCCTCGCGCCTAAGAAGACTAACATTATTTCTTCGAGGGTGAAAGAGCACTATCGAACTGTAGCGGCAAATGAGGAAAAGGAGTTCAGCTCTTGCCAGGACTTCAACTTATTTAAAATACGCCTTGGTCACTACTTCGAAAACTGCACTAGGGGGGGCATCGATGATAAAAAGGCGCTATAACGATGTCAACACGGGTGCCTCGTGGATGTAGAAGAGGATCTTGGGGGAAAAAGAGATGGTCCGATGATCTCAGCTACCTGCGAGTAGCTCCTACGACCTCAGGATCTCTAAAGGGATTATCTACGAGGAGGAAGAAGGGGAAGTCAACGTACTGAGAGTACGCTGCCGAGTCTTCCTCCAGGAACTGCGCGTTATGGCCGGGAAATTAAGAACGCGAAGTTCTTCGGGAAGCTTTAGTGGTACTTCCTGAAGTAGGATAGGTCGCATGGGTGGGAAGCAAATGCCTCCGGGAGGAGAGAGGCCCGATTCGGACGAGATCATCTGAGCTCTTCGACGAGCTTCTCTGGCTCATGCTCTGGGCACAGCACCCCTGGAGTTGGAGGGTCAGCAAGTATCCTATCATCATCCTCCGCCGGGGGAAGCAGGGAGGGGAAATATGCTTGGTGACTCGCCTTGGGGAAAAGGGCTTCAGGAGGCAGGAGGGGGAACTTCGTGGCACCGATATGCTTCTACGACGAGAGATCCTCTAAAGAAAAGACGCTCAAGTCACGTATGATATTAAGGAAGGAGAGAGACAAAAAGTTTTGCTTGAGGGGTGAAATTTTTTCTAAGGGGGGGGAAGGAGGGGGTTTTGAGTCTTGCCCTGGGGGGTCGGGACCTTGGAAAAAGAGGGGGTTTGTCTTACGAAGCTCATCAAAACGTGCGAAAAAGAAAGCAACTGCCAGGATGCGAGGACAAAAAAGTCTCTCACAAAAGAAAAAGAAGGCTCGCTCTCGACGGCTGGCTTAGAGCCTGCCCAGTTCTTTCTCAAAAACACGAGCGGGATGAAAAAAAGGGGACCCACATCGTGACGGCTACGAGCAGCAACCACCGAGGGACCTCACGGGGAAAATCTCTACCACTCGTAAAGGCACCGGGCGTTAGACTTCCCGAGGGGAGATAGAAGAAAAATACGTCTGAAGAGTGCGAGGAAAGAACTCGTGAAAGGTATCATTGAGAGGGGGGAAAAACGTGCACCGCGAACTCTCCCGGCAGGAGCCACCTTCTCTTTGGGGCGGGGAGGAAATAAACCGCTTCCTCGGAAGAAAAAGGCTTGCGAGAGCAACTAAAAAAGGGTTGACCAAGCAAGGAGGCAGAGAACCTCTCCGCGTCGGAAAACCGAGCCTATCTCTCAGAGAGAATGGCAGACGAAGGAAGCGTCATCAACAAAAAAACCAACAAACCGCTGCGGAAAAGAGACCATCGGGAAAGAAGGCTAAGAAAGCAGTTCGGCTCGAAAGGGCGAATCACAAAGAAGGGGGGAAGGCTAATAACGCCGAAGAAAAGACGGAATCCTCTTCAGGAAGGGAGGGGGAGTAGTCGGAATAGACTCGGAGGGAAATACTTGTAGGATCTATCGTCGGAGGGTGTCTCTCCTTACTAGAAGTTCTTCATGGGATCTCGAGAAGAGAGTCTGAGGAGAGAGTTCTCAAGGGGCACCTTTAAGGGAAAATTTACCCTAGGCTGACGTGGATCCTAAAAAAGGGTACCGGGCGCACGGGGACGTTAGTATCTAGAAGATCTCCATGAAAGAAGACTCCGGGACTTCTTCACTCGGGCCCGGGGGTCCTTTTATAATGACACAGGTCGGAAGGGGGGGGAAACCCGAGAACCTAAGGGGCGTCTGCGAGGCGCAAGGCTTCCGCACTAGGACAAGCAAGGCCGAGTTCTGTCTGAGCCGGGGGGGAAGCTTCAGTACTAAGAATTCAGCGCAGGACTACTCAGGATGCGAAAAGTGAGCCGCCCTGCAAAAAAGACCCGCAGCTTACTAGATAAGGGCGGGCTAAGCAAGGTTATGTTACGCAAAGCTAAGGCGCTGACACAAAGACATTTCTCGACTAAGCTCCACGTCGCCGAGAAAGTCAAGGGCGCGTTGACTTCAAGCCCAAAGGGCCTATCCGATCAAGAAAAAATTCGTCGCTCAAAAAGACAAGCCTCCAATTCCTCAGGAAGGGCCGTCCTTCTCGCGCAAAGGGACCGGGAAAAGAGGCTAGGTGGCAACGAAATTTCTGATCACGGAAAAACTCGTTCGCCGCAAGGGCTCCTCGCCCTAGGCTCGGCTCTGTGGAAAATCGACCGAAACCAAGTCAGGACTGCGGCGAAAAAGAGTGGCAGCACCTGCAGGGGGGAAGGTTCCTGACTCGATATAAAGGGAACTCTATTACGACGAGGAGACTGGTGTCCAGTCTAAAGAGGAAAGAGGCAGAGACGAACGGCAAAGGAAGCGCCCTCAACACGCCCGGGGTATCGACTCTTAGCCTAGGGGGAGTGTATTTCCATCGCGGACGATCACATCCCATTCTGCGAAGTTACGCTGAGTGAGATTGCAAAAAACAGAAAAGAACCAGGGTAACAGAGGAAAGGCTGGAGAGAGTCTCGTGAGGGGGGATCTTCACGGTCGAGGAGATCTAGGGGAAAGAAGACTATTGAGTGGGGAATCGTCAAGGGGAGTAATGGGGTCGGGCGTGCGAGCGCTTGGGGAACACGAATGGTCCGTCAGGAGGGAGGGGAAGGTCTCTCGCGACAGTTCCAGGTCGCTGCGGAGTTTTTGAAGAGGACAGAAAAGACTACCCAGAGCGTTCGTCGAGAAAAAACGACCAAGAAAGCTCTTCTGGGCAGGGGAAGGAAAATGCTCCCGGACCGGAGATGGGCGATCTACGAGTTTGACTTGAGCGGCGGGTGGGGGGACGAGGCGCATACACTGTTAGAGAGCAAGAAGAGACTCTTCTCGGAAAATGAGGAAGCTCTTCTTCTCCATGGGAGAACATCGCACGAATATGCAGGACTCGCGTCTGGGGAAAGAAGGAACTTGAGGAGCAACTGTAGCGAGGGGAGAGATGTCTCTCGCTCGCTTCCCGGCGCTTGAGCTAGCGCATCTACGCTAGAAAGGGGGGGCGGACGAAGGTATACTGACGACGCCGGCTGCCGGAAGAGGGACTTACGGAAAAGGTCGATCGGAGTTACGGTCAGGTTGAAACTTTCGTCGCGTACGGCGCAAAGAGCTATCGTCTCGAAGAAGGGGAAGGGGAGGGACTCGGGAAGACGAGCGCCCCGAAAAAAGCAATCACAAAAAGAGAGGATGCTGCCGGGTCCTGGGCTCTCGTCCCTTCAAAGTAACTACTGCCCCCCTGTCCTAGAGCGCTCTATATCTCTCAAAAGGAGGTCTGAGGAGAAAGGCCCCTGAATTCAAGGAAAATCTGAAAACGCCTTCGTGAAGAAAGCCTCTTCGTAAAAAAAGTTCAACCGGGCGCGCCCTTTCTATTCTCGTCTGCGGCAGACCCCGCGCCTTAAGTCTAGAGAAAAGCAGAAGAGAGGACTGACGTTGCAAAGTCCAAAGCACGCCCTTGAGGAACGAGGAAGAATCTCCTATTGTTAGTATTTAGCGCAGGAAATGGATCAAGCTCGGCTACTTAAAATCGTCTACTCTCTCGAGAGCTCCCTGGAGCATGACGTTAGAGAGAGCGAGTAGAAAGGTCGCGGTCAACACGAAAGTAGGGAGGGAAAAGAATTTGCTCCGAGAAGGCATCTCACATCTAATCGCGCGGCTGAAAGCCTTGCCAGAATCGGGCCCGAAACGACACTCGGGAGGCTGAAAGACTTCCGATCCGCTGAAGGGGACCTTGAGCGGGAAAGGTCAGAGATGAAACTCGCCGAAGACACCTCGCTTTAATCTTTGCCTAGGGGAGCTGGGGCAGCAGGACACTCAGAGTCCGCGAGGAAGTAGACCACTAAACAGAGGCTTTCCGCGACCAAGAGAGAAACGCTACAAGGAAGAAAGCCCTCGACTATCTCTCTGGAAAAACCGTCGTGACAGCGTAATCGTGTATACTAAAGCCTCAGAGTCATCGGAGAAACGCATGCCTTCTAGGTGAATAGGGATAAATAGTGGGAAAAAAGATATCCCTATAAGACTATGAGGGGAGAAATTAGGTCCGCGAGGTTTAGGAGATCGATTCGGGGAGAGGGGATTCTAGAGGAAGACGTTTATCGAGGAGCGGGACCCCTAAAAGGGGTGGCTGGTTCAGGTCAGCAGATAAAGATCTGGAGGTACCAGAGGAAGGAAAGGAAGTTTTAATAAGGACGCCGAAGTCTCACTCCGACGTTAACATGGTTTAGAAGGATTTTATCGCTATAAGAGGGACTGCTCTTTCTATTCCGCCGACTTGACGCGACGAAAAGAGAGGCTAAGGCTCTTAGAAAAAAGGGGATCAGCTGAGCAGGCGAGCTAAAAAGTCTGGAGAAGCACGCGGCTGTGTAGGAAAAAGGATGGTAGAGCGCTACAGCAAACGCCTGCGGCCGCATCGTCTGTCTTCCTGAAAGTGCAAAGAGGGTCCAACGAAGGAGCGGGAAAAAGGAAGGCCGATGGTCAGGAAAAAAAGGGATCGTATCCATCAGAAAAAAGAGGGGCGGAAGAGATTTCTCTCTAAGACGAGGGGGGGAGAACTGAGGAATTCGGGGACTGAACGGGAGTACAGGGGGGAACAAGTCTCTATGGAGAAGTCTCGCGGATTTAACCCCGGGAGGAATGAGGGGGGAAAAAAATTAGGCCCTTCTTGCCAGGAATCCTTGTCGTGCAAGCCGACGAACATGAGGGAGACGTGTTGATCACGAGAAAGAACTGTGGGAGTTCGAAGGAAGCTCGTGCAGATGCAAAGGAGGGGGAAGCTCCTTTCTCGAGGTCTACTGGACTCACGGAACAGACAAGTATGAATCTCCCTGGAGGACAACTTACGAGGCGCCTTTTCCCTTCCGAAGAGAGTATCGGACAGGATCGGTCGAAAGGGGCCTAGTATCTAGTCCGTCCCGGCGGTCCTTAGAGAATCCGATCTGGAGCTCTAACGGGAGAGTCCGAAAACCCTCTCGAAAAAGGGAGAATCCGACCAGGAAGCTCTCTCTGCCTGCTTCTTAAGTAGAAGCTACTAAGGAAGGGAAATAAGGGGCTTTGAGAAAACTCTAAGAAAAGCCCCCGGCATCTTGCAGTCGTTATGGTCAGAAGTTCTAGGAGGGGGCCGGGAGAAGGGATCCTTGAGGATGCCCTCCTCTTCGGAATCTCCATCAAAAGAGCTGAAAGACTAAAAGACTTCGAGGGGAAGATGATCCCCTTGCTGGTGAAGAGGGTTTCGCTAGTGTCCCTCAGGAGAAAGCCACGAAGAATTCAGCTGCACGGCTTCTTGAAGGAAGTGCCCTAGAGGTTGAAACTTCCGGGGATGGGAGAGAGAACTTCTACCGCAGCAAGCCCCGAACGAAGGCCTTTCTAATGGACTCGGACTAAGGGTCACGGTAGTAGAGAGAAAAAAAAAATTCCAGAAGTCTTTGGGGAGGTTCCTAGCTGGGGGGTTCTTTTTTAGGTGAGGGGCCTGGGGTTTTTTGAGAGATTGCTTGAAGGATCCGAAGGGGGGGGACTGTCCGACGATACAGATCTCTGTGACGTCTCCCGTGAGATAATCTTCCTGGAGAGGATCCTGGTTAATCTCATGGAAGTAAATAGAAGAGGAGGGATCCTCGATCGAAGGGCAGGGCTTCTCTCCCTTACGGTAGCGTCACTCATTCTGGAAAAGGTATCCCCATACGGACTACTAGAGCAGTGACCAAATATCAAAAAAGCTCAAAAAGGAGTCCCCAGCTCGAAAACATACTGAAACAGGAACTCTCGTCTCTTTTGGAGAAATGAGTGAACGGCCGATATAAAGGCGGCTGAAGGGGAGCCTATTCGCAGTAAAAGGAGCTCGAGCGTTGTAGGCAGGGTCCCGGAGGGAAAAAACTCCAGGCAGGGGAAACAGTCTCGGGTTGAAAAAGCGTCAAGCAGTTAAGGCGCCGCACAAAGCTGAGGCTCGACTTCTTCAAGAGACCACCTGGTGAACATCAATTTGGGGGATATGACAATTACAAACCATCGATCAGGGAAAATCAGACTAGGAAAGAAGGGAGGGGCATTATATCAATCATTCTATCTCTAATCCTCTTCCACTGAGACCTCTCCTCGAGAGAGAGAAGGAAAAGAACTATCATTGGCTTGGAAGAATCGTCGAATCACTAGATACTTTCCCGGGACAAACAAAGGGACTTATCAGAAAAAAAGGCCGGCGAAAAAGCCAGAGCGACTCCTTTAAAGGCTAGAGCTTGAGCAAGGAGCGGGGATTAGGGGAAGATCCGCTTCAGCTTCGTACCGGAAAAAACTCTCTTAAAGTGCTCTACTAAAAGAGGGTACTTCACGAAGAGGCTCAGGCGAATAAAAGGTAATTCCCGAGGGGATCGTCGGAAATGCATCCTAGACGGGTCCTTTCTAAATTAAACACTTCCGTTAGTGGGAAAAAAGAGTCGAAGAGGTCGGAGGGAGACTCACTTTGGCCTAAACGAGAGTCCGGGCCTGCCCAGAAAAAAAATTCGGGAGTTCTGAACAAAAAAGGGGTCTTCGATTCACGAAAGTTCCACGAGGGACAGAAAAATGCCGTTCCGTCTTCCAAGGAGAGTCTATAAAAAGGGGAAACTGAATTCGCAAGCGAAAGGATAACTTTCTCAATGAATTAGCCCGTCCACCTGGGAACCAGAAGCAGGGAAGAGAAAAAGTCGATAGTGCGAGAGGACCAGAGAGGGTACTTTGGGGGGGGAGGGAAATCTCACTTAGCGACGAATGCAGCTACGGTCTCCCTCTCTGACGCGCTTCACGTTAAAGTCAGAGGAAAAAAAACTACTTACTGACGCAGTCTGGGCGAAAGGATAAAAGGCTGCGCTCATAAGAAAAAAATGCTAAAATGGGAAAGGTCCGACTTCGCGCTCCTGCCGCAGTACCGTTTTCCCCGAGCAGTGCCTGTAAAGAAAGATATAGGGAAGAAAAAATCTCTGCTCTGATACACCTCGACACTCACCAGGGCAAAGGTCGTCGGCGCAGAAGAGAGGCTCACTTCCTGTATCCGGAAAGGAGGTACCACGGAAAAAACTCGGGGGGAGAAGGACTACGAGAAGAAGGAGGGGGGTCCATTCGACCTCGAGAAAAGGATCTCTACCCGCCGCGCACTAAGCTCCCTCCACCAGAAAAGGGTCTCCCTGAGAATAGCCTGTATAGAGGGGCATAGCCTCGCGAGGAGGCGCTTTACTTTAACTCTAGTGGAAGGCCATAACGGGGGGACATTATCAGTAACCTATGCAGAGGGGGGGCCTCACTTTCGGTTAGAAACTCGTCAGAAGGGAGAAAAGGGGCTCGGAAATACTACGGTCACCGGAGCATAATCGCTCTGAGTTGCAAGATGCTTTACTATCCCGGACTATCTGCCACTCGAAAGTAAGTCGGAGGGGGTGGTAAGTGCCCTTTCGGAGTAAGTTTAATCTAGAAACGAGAAAGAAAGGGGGAATTTTCCCTATGCAGGCAGAGGAGGGAGGAAAAGAGCGCTTCTCTTTTCTTAAGGCATGCCTCCCTTAAGCAAAAGAGGGGGGGTTCTATCTACTAGTGGGAAATGGCGTCACTATGGTGGAGACGTCTACGAAGGGAGAGGGATCTCTCAGAAACGTTCTACACAGCTGACTCGAGGGAGGGCGCGCTGCTTCAAACAAGAATAAGCGGTCGAAAACTATTCAGGGTCTTCAAGGTTCCAGGGAAAGAATCGGCCTTGCAACGGCAAAAGGGCGAGCTGTCTCGACTTCGGAGGCGCGGGCGTCCTCTACGCTCTAAGAGGGAAGAGGAGAGAAATGGGCCAAAACCCGGGACGCGAGAGTCAGACAAGACTCTTGAGAAATCCTGTTCGAGAGGGAGGGGGAGGGGGGGTCACGTTAGGACGGGAAAGCGCCTATCGCGCGCTGACTTTATGGGGGGGCCGTCTTACCTTGGTGCTTAGGGAAGAGAGCCACTTCTCTTTCCCGAGAGCTCTAAAAAAGTAGTAGGAGAGAAAGGTTTGGCGAAAAAGTCCCCTGAGAAGAAGAACAGCTCTCCGTCGAAGACGAACGAACCCAATGCAAAAAAACTCTCCACTTCGCTAGCAAGGCCTTTCAAGTCTACTATCTTATCTAGACTTAAGAGAGTACGATAAAAAACCCATCGTCAGAAAGGCTCGTGGAAAGAAGAGATTCAAGCGCGATCCCGCGCGCCGTTATTCCTATTCTCACGAGGAAGGGAAGCAAGAAAAAGCCTGGAAAATCTCGAAGGGAGGGGACTTATGCTAAAGCCCCTGGGTCTCAGCAGCGCGTAGACGGCTCGATCATTCGTAAGAGAAGGGCGCTCTCCCAGAATCAAGCGCCAGACGAGCTAAAAGAACGCTAACAGGGTGAAAAAAGAAAGAGGAAGAAAATCTCCTTGCTCCGTAGAGAAAGATACCGCACCTCTAATCTCGGGCGGTAACACGCCTTTGTAGGAATAGGTTCCGCACTCGAGAATCTATCAGGGAAGAAGTAGAAAACGGAAGAGCTAGCTGGTAGCAGGTCGAGGGAAGCGCCCGCCGCCGGCCAGTGGGTAGGGAAGAACAGGGGAAGGGCTGGCAGCGGGTCCCTCCAAAACAGAAGAGCATAAGGGCATCTGAAGAGCAGAGGACTTAGGTCTGATAAGATAGATAGACTCTTCTATTTCTAACGAAGATCCCTCGCTTCAAGAAGGGCCTTCAAGCTCGGTCTCTCCTTTATCCGGAGATCGGTCCATCGAAAGACATTATCCCAATGATCGCAAGGGGGGAAAGCCCGATACCGGAGAGGAAGGCTAAATCTTTCTTACAACTGGTGCTCTTTTCTTCGGGGAGAGAGTGCGGGAGTGCGATCGCGAAGCTAAAAGAGGGGACCCAGGAAAGGAATTCCTCGGGGGGGAGATGATCTAGTGCTGTGGGAAAAAGGGTACTCCTCTCCCGGAATATTAGAATCTCCTCAGGGAATCATACAGTAACAGTTTTCCGGGGAAAAATCGGAAGGAATCCTAGTGGGGGGAAAAAGTCAATCTTGACATACAGTCCTGAAACTCAACCGTATGGAGGCCACTGTCTCACTTCTCGCGCTAAGTCGATTTCTGGAGGGAATCTCCTAGCTTTATGGTAGAGGGGGGATACATCATCCGAGGAGGTGGCGCCGATCGTTCGGGGCCCTGGAAATCAGGGGGGGGGAAGGAAAGAGAAAGATTCGTCTCTGATGCCTCTTTTCCGGGGAAGTAGGCTTCGAAGAGGTCTTGAATCCGAAGAAAAAAAAAATCTTCCTGCTGAGGACGCTTTTTGCCGCCGTTGTCCGGTGCAAGGGAGAAAAAAAGGTATAAAGTGCTTGAAAAAAAGAGGGAAACTAGTAGCTTCTAGGGAGATAATTTTCCTTGCGACGAAAGACCTTGCCCTTGTCATCGTGGACTGGAAATCGAAAAGGATCTGGAAGACGACCCTGGGGGGGGGAACTAAAGGAGTGAAAGAAAGGCCTCCGGCACTCCGGCATCCGATAGGGGTCTGGGCCTTTCTCGAGGTACGCTCACGTGAAGGGGGAGGTCGGAGGAAAAGACGATCGGGATTTCAAAGCGGGCCTTGCTTTTCCCGAGAGGGGAGAAGAGAACTGATCGGGCTCAACGGGAGGGAGGAAACCTGGAGAGTCATATATACGGGCGGGAATACTCTCACGAGATATAGTAAACCGGGAATCAAAAATAGCCGTTCGAAATCGAAGAAGGCCTCCCTTGGAAGAACTCGACAGTTCCTCGGCTTCCGCGTCGAAGCGCGTTCCACTTTAGCTTTAAAAGAGGGAAAATTCTTCCGCTCGAGGAAGACCTGAAAAGGTGGGACTTAGGGGCCTTTTCCAGGGATCGGGAGATCGCCTTGAATGAAGCAATAAGCGCTTCGGCCGCTTCTGAGCTCAGAGAGCAGGGGGACAGCGAGCTGCTCTCGCTGAGAGGGTAAGCTCCCCAGGGGGAAGATTGGGAGAAGGGCACGAGCCGAAAAAAAGGGAATGAATCTCGCTGCTGGGGCGCTCCTTTTCACCGGGGGAGGGGGGGGAGCTTCCTGGGGGGGTGGAAGTAGGTCGAAGGGCACGAATCCCTCGAAAAAAGGGGGAAGAATGGGCACTCGCACAAATCAAGAAAGGTTCTTATCTTCACGCTCGAAAGCGAACCCTAAGCAATTGTGGCTTGTGTAGGGGGGGGACCTGGGGTTGTTTGAGAGGGATTCTGTCTGGCTTCACCCCCTCTCCTGGAGCCTTATAATTTTAAAACGCTGACATACAAGAAAAAAGTGAAAGAAAGGAGAAGCCAGGAAAGGGAGGTAGCTGGTGGAAAGGAGATCAACAACAAAACGAGGAGAGATTATATATAACAACTTGATCAGACAAAAAGAAGGGGGGAAGTCAGAGCCTCGGTCACGAGCTGGGAAAGCTAAGAACGACCAAAAAGAAGAAAAAAGGGGCAACGAATAACTACAACAATTCCCAAACTCGACCACATCACTTCACAGGAAGAGTCGCGGTTCAAAAGAGAAAGGGTGAAGATTCTAAAGTGGGCTAGAGAGGTTAGCGGAGAGGAGAATCGGCCCCGACTTCACAGAAAGTATCCGTCAGGTTCAAATTAGGTGCACAAAAAGAAGCAGTCGAGGGATCTTGCTGGAAGAAAGGGCCACTAAAGCCACCTAAGGGGGGAAAGAAGCACTGACATCTCCTATTCTCTAAGGCGATTGCCTATCTCAGAAAGAGAGTGCCGAATGCGTCAGGATCAACTAACGCGACGGGCTCTCTGCCACGGAGACAGACCGAGAACTTCGAGTAGAAGGGGGGGCGAAGAAAGTAGCATGTGCGGGGCACTGCGGCGAAAGGAGACCTTTTAAGCGGAGCGAGGAAGACGCGGTCCTCGAGCGCGTCTTGACATGGCGTAGCTCGTAAGGGAGGAGTAAGGAATCTGGAAGGGAGATCGAGAGAGAGCTTCCTTCTCTCCGACTCGCCTTGAGTAATTCACTGAAAAATGCAAGGGGCTAAAGAAGCTAGGATCCTCGAGAAGGAATTCCCGCTGTACAGGAGGGCCTTTGGTTAGAAGAGCCGTCATAGAAAGAGTTCACGGGTCACGTCGTAGCTCCAGTCGTATGCCGAAGAAACGTGCCGTGCTTCACGCGGCCGTCCTGCGAGGGCGCAAAAGGGGAGGGGAAGTTAAAAAAAACTCATGGGAGGAGAGGGTCGCCAGGATTCCAAAGTGGACAAGCAGGAACGTGCAGGTCTGCAATTCCTGGAATAGGACGACTCTGAGAATTTGGGCCAGAAGCAGAATCGCGTGCCGGCAGCAAAGGGGAAGCCCGCATCCAGGACGAGATCGGCTTGCTATAGCCATCGCGCCAGAATCGAGAGGACGGGTAGAAGGGGGTTGGAACCCTCCAAAAGAAATCTCACGAGCCGCTCGGGAAAAGGCACGTCATAGGACAGCAGAAGAAAAAATCGGCGCCACGGTCCTTCTGTTAAATCCGAGCGCCTGTGAGGCTCTTAAAGAAAGAAATGTGCGCAATCTAGCGACTGAAGGCTTCCGTGGACTCCCTATCCTGGCGTATGCCTGAATCCCTTATCTGGGGGGACAGCCTCCCAGGGGGGGGCAGAGGCATATCAGAAGGATACGAAGGTCGGAGGAAAAGAACCTTCTCAGGTAAGTAACTGAGAGGCGTACCACTTTTTAAAAAAACCTCGAGATCCTCTGAACTCTAGGGGAAAGAAAGATAGTTTTCCAGTCAAAGGGACACCGAAAAAGGAAAGGCGAAAGCACGAAAGCCACACTAAGGAAAAAACCCTTCCTAAACGCCCGCACGGGTATCGCTCAGTAAGGAAGGATTCGTTTGCTTTGCCGGGCGATACACATCCCAAGTAGCAACGCTGGGAGCACTAGAAGGAGACGCTGGGAAGAAGGGGGAGGCCCGCGAGGCTCCGTCGAGGGAGGGGGAGCGTCACTTTCTCGGCGAGCTCCGGAAAAGCAGACACGTTCCGTACGGGGACTGCGCTAAGCTGCATCTAACTGGAAAGGAGGAAAGCCCGAAAAAAGGAGAAACGCGGGAGGGAGACTTTAACGGCAGGAGGAGAGAAAGAGAGAGTTGGGATCTCGAGCCCTAAGGTAGACTCACTATAGACGTGAGTAGAGGGAGGGACCTTCCAAAGGCTTGCTTGAAGCGGCAAGGTTCTTGAGAAATGGGACAGAAACGGAGATTGTTTTACAAGGGGGGACAAGGAACTGGCAAAAGGGGGGAGGAGAGATCTCGGTCGCACGGGAAGGTGCTCTGTGAGCGAGCGCGCGTCTACTCTTCTAAGGAAAAAACGCTACTCTCGCTGCGCATCGGAGCGCATCCAAAAACTCAGAGGGAAGTTTCACTGGCAGGGGGAAAGGAAGTGCAACGGCGGCGAGGATCGAGAGAGCGCTCGATCTTCACCTTCGCGGTCTCGACTCTCTACGCTCATCTCCGAGAGGAACTGTTGAAGTAATGGCATCTGAATCGCAAACACGCCGAGATCTTCAGGAAAGGACTGGGGAGGGGGGGGACGTCATGGGAAAAGGGGGGAAGTCTACTTGCGCGCATGCGCCTAGTGGGCTTTATATCACAGGGGGCCCGTGAATCTGACGTTTACGATCGGGAAAAGAAGGACACGGGGCG
>Ga0179593_1627444_pt1 | contig 21678 bp, 22 predicted proteins | sample CZODoug2_1_08_16_FD_185931 | JGI IMG/M metagenome (GOLD analysis project Ga0179593, IMG submission 185931) | Vadose zone soil fungal communities from Angelo Coast Range Reserve, California, USA - CZODoug2_1_08_16fungal (PacBio error correction) | ecosystem: Environmental > Terrestrial > Soil >...
CAAAGGGGCACGGATGTCAATGGAGGAGTCCATAGTCGTAAAGTCAGGGGGGCCGGCAAGGGACCGGCGAGGGGCAAGTCCGCTTTCAGGGAATGAGCCCAAAGTCCAACATCTTTAAAGAGAAAGACTGTAAAAGCGGCGCTATAGGAGGTGTGTCCGTGAAGAGGGGGGAGTAGCTACCTAAAGACTCTTAGAGGAAGCAGGAAAATCTGCCAGGGACATGAACCTTGGAGTGAGAAGTTAGAGAGAAGAAAGAAGCGAGGAATGAGAAAAAAACGTCTTTACAAGAGGGGTATGAAGGGGAGCTAGCGAGGAAAGGGGATGAGGGGTGGGGCAGAATCCAGATAACACGTCCGTGGCACGGGAGGAAAGTTTCTAGAAAACGGAGGGTGCGATCTCTTGAGGGAAACGAAATGAAAGAGCGTTCAATACCAGCGTGCGTCTCCCAATCGGGGAGAGAAGAACGAGGGGGTGCCACCTGAGAGGGAGAACAGCGCGGGAAAAAACAAAATGTGGTGACCAGAGAATGTAAGGAGTTCCTGGGTAAACGGAAAAGGGATAAGATTCGCAAAAGGGGAAAAGGGACTGCCCAAGAGAAAGATGTTGCAGGGTCTCCGAAGTTAGGTGGTCGAAGACCAAAAGCATGGCTAGAAAAAAAGGAGGAAAGGGAAAGGGCCCCGTCACCCAGGAAAAGGTTTGAGAGAGACACATTTACAGGAAATCAGCGGGGATCACGCAAGGCGAAAGAAGAACAGAGGAGGAGGCGGGGGGGGAGGACCGCTGGCAAACCTACAAGGAAAATGAGGCTCCAAAGAGATGAAGAGTAAGAAAGGGGTTAAAGACCAGTGCGCTTAGGAGAAGAAAACTGCTAAAAAAAGGGCTGTGAAGGGGAAATAGAGGGGAAAGGGGCAGAGGGTCAAAACTCCCCCGAGAGAGATCTGCCTTCTGCAAAGGGGAAGAACTCCACGTTTGGGGGAAAAAAGTCGGATTGGGAAACCTAGAGGGGAGTAATCGGAAAAAAACTCCGAAGGTGGAAATAGGCCCTGGTGAAAGAAACGAAAAGGTAGTTGTGAGGGGGGTGTCGGGGTATTCGGAAAAAAGCAGAATGGACGAGTGAAGATGAAAGGGAGCTCGACACTGGCGTCCCGTTGACTGAAAAAGGGGGAACTAATGGAAATAAACAAAAGTAGAGCTGAAAACTCAACTCTGCGGGGCGTTCTCCTGAAAATTTCTAGATGGACAAAATGCAAGGCCAGACGAAAACGAACCCTATGCAAAAAATAGAGCGGGTCCTTAGAAACTTGCAGGGGGGAGGAGGTCCTTCAAAAGGAAGAAGTCCTGAGGGGAGGAACCACCTTAGAAAGAAAGGGTTGACAAGTTTCTTTCTGATCAGAAGATAAGTGCCAGGAAAGGAAGGCAGCCTAGAAAGGACTGCGAAGGGAGACGGAAAGTTTGAGGTAAAACAAAGAAATAAGGAGGCTCGGGAGAGAAATGGGATCAAGAATCAAGGGGGGGACAACAGAGGGGATCTTTGGTTGATTGATCAGGAAAGTGGAAATTCTCTAAAGAAGGTCTCTGAACCGGAAAGAGTTATTAAAAAGAAAGATGGGAATTTAGCACAATTTCGAAACAATCTCAATCATCAAGGGGAAAAAAGAGGGGGACATTCATCACAGAAGGCGGGCCTCTGGGAGGTCCCGGCCAAAAAGGGGCAATCACGCGGAGGAAAACTCATTAAGAATGGGTCTACGAGGATCCAGAGAAGGAATACAGTAGTACTGAGAAGAGGGGTCGGGAAAACCGAAAATGTCTAAGGATGTGGAGGAAAAACTTCGAGGACCCGCACGACGTATGGTGAGAAGGGATGGCTTTACAAGAGATAGGACGTCATGCGAAAGACTCAAAAGTAAAAAAAAAAAAAAGGGAGAGGGGGACGACATCAGGGCAAAGGAGACATTCGAAACGTCGAAGGGCCTGGAGAAAAAAGCGTGGGGAACCGAAACGACTAAAGCGAGGTCAGAGGGGGGAAAACCTTAAAAGAAATGACGCGGAACAGCAGGTCAATAAAAAAGAAAACGAACGGGGAAAAAAAGGGTTCGAGGGGGGAAAAGAAAGACGTCGAACAGGAGGGAAACCATGACGGAACGTGCTCGGGGCATGGGATGGGTAAAGGAAAAAGCCCATGCCCTAAAAAAAAGAGCTGGCAAAAAAAAGGCGGCCGGAAATTACAAAAACTGGAAAGTGAGCGGTGGAGAAAAGCGGGGACGCACCGGGCGATGTAAAAAAGAAAGGGCAGGCGGAGATTCATGTCGATGTGGACCTTGGTGGGGGAGCTCTCAAAAGATCCCAGCCGAGAGGGGAGTGGGTGCACACTACAGGAGCTGAAGAGCTAAGTTAAAGGGGGTCTCGCTGCGCTGGCGAGCATCTTCAGGACACCTTGAATAAACGGGCGTCGAGAAGTGGGCAAATCTGTGAGCTTTTTAGAGTCCTGATATGGAACAAACGGAGGTAGAGGGGAGGGCTAGGAGCGCAAACGACGTAAAGAAAACAATACCAGAAACGGGGAGGGAAAAGGGGGAATCCGTGGCACGGAAGAGCCGGGTAAAGAAAATCGAAGGCACTCAACAGTTGAAAAGAAAAGAACGGAACGTAACGAAAAATCTGCACCGGCGCTAAAGCACACTCATATTCATAAGGCGCTCACATCAAAAACTCTCAAGGGGGAAAAGAGGAAAGGACTGCCGGACGTAGGGTCCCAGAAGTTGAATTATCTAAAAGGGCTGTGGGGCAAGAAAGGAAATGGAGTTCTGAGGTAAAAGGAGTCGTACTTAACAAGCATTTGGTCCCCCTTGACGCGGAGGAAACCAGCTTAAGAAAAAATCAGCGTAACCGGGCGATAAAAGAGGGGACTTCCTGTTAAAGAGGGGGACGGTCGGGGACCTGAAACAGTGCTGGTTCACAGCCAGGGGAACTCTAGCAAAGAGTGAGTTGGCCACATAGGGGAATCAAGGCTTACATATTCGACTTGTTGGAGAAAGAGTTACGGGGACGCTCAAACGGTTCTGCGAACAACTCCAGTGATTTAGGAGGACTAGAAACGACACATAGTAGATAACAGAATGGGAGAAAAACAAAAGAGAATTTGGGAGGGAATAAGGGGAAGAAGGGACCTTGGGTCTAAGGGGATGAAAGAAGACTAACGGGGTTCTAACAGACCCTTGCATGGGAACTTAGGGCAAAAGGAAGGAAAGGCGAGAATTGTGCAATAAATATAGGTTGGGGAAAGGACTGAAGCTCGAACGTCGGCATAAACAAAAGAAACCCGGGCGATAAAGAAATGTAAAAGAACGTAGGAGGGGGAAGGATCGAAGATTTGGAGTCGACACCGGTGTGCCCGCGGTAAGCGGAAAAATATTGGGAACAGCGCTAAACGAAGGAGAGGCTCAGGCGGGAGAAGCTTGATACCGGTGCGGGAAAAGACGTAAAGAGGGACCCACAGGGGGAGAAAATCTAGAAGAAAACGCCTGAAAGGGATTTTAGAGTCGAAGCATGAAAAGGAGAGAGGGTCAAATGTAGGACCCCGTTGAAGAAGGGCAATCCATCAAAAAAACAAAAAAGGGACGCAGGAACGGAAGTCTTGTGGGGGAAACCTCAAAAAAGAATTGCTTAAGACCTAAAAGGGTATCACGCGTCGGCGTGAAGAGAAGTCTAAAGGGGGCATAGTGGGGGAGGAGCGCTTAGCGGGGGAACAAAGAGAGCACTGGTCAACGCCAATTCAAAAAACTTTTCGGGCTGACAGAGAGAGAAACCAAATACATGGAAAGGTAAGACGATAGAAAAAAGACTAAACAAAGGTCATAGACATCAACAAGATGAACGAATCGAGCGTCAGAAAGCAGGGGAAATACACCTGGGAAATTGGTGGAAGATCTGGGACATCCGGGGCTCAACGATGAAACTCGAGTAGTACGGGGATTCCCATTGGGACAAAAGTTGAGAAAAAGGATAGGGTTCACCGAACCTTTGAAGCTTTGGGATCGATCTGGAGGGATCAGTGAGGATGGAAAGAGAAAAAGAATCCGAACGCAAAAAAAATAGGGGAACTTCCTAGCAAAAGTCAACCTGGTTCGAAAAAATCTGGGAAAAAGACAGTGAAAGAACGCGATCGGAAAGAAATAAATTCGTCGACTAAGTCGAAAGTATTGACGAGAAGGCGCAAAAAAAGGGGGCCCGGAGGAGGGAAATAACGTACCGTCAGAGGAGAAAAGCCAGGAAAGGAAGAACTAAGAAGGGGGGGGATCTGAAGAACTTGGGTAAGGGTGCACTAGGAGGACTAGGTCGATGAGAGACCGGGAGCAGATGAAAAAGGGGAGGAAGCGTCAGAGGAGGCCAATAGTAAGGTGGGGGTGGGTGGCAAAAGAAATATACTGAGCTAGGGGTGGACGTCAAATGAGGACATGAGCGAACCAAAAAATAAAAAAACATAAAACAAAAAGAAAACCTATCAAAGTGCCACTGAGCAGGAAACTCATGTTCGGGAAAAAGAGTTTGAAAAGAAAAGTGGATGGTGGTTTCTGGAGGAAAAAAGCACAGAAATGTCCGTGGGGGGTAAGCTTTCTGAGTAGATGAAAAAATTACAATGGAGTAAACTTTGCCTCCGGGGGACACAGTGAGAGCATATCTACTAAAATGCTACGAGATAAAAACTGACCTCACCCCAGCGGCAACGAAAGAGGAATGAGAGTCTCGAGTATCTAGGGTATCATCAAAGCGGACTTCAGAAAAACTAAGGGGGGGGAGGAGAGAATGATTCAGAAGTCAATTAGCAAAGGCTGGAAAGAACGGAAGCTCCGGACCTAAAAAGAAACCGGCTAAGATCGGTCAGAAGGGGGGGCCAGAAGTTCCGCTCGGGCCCGGCGGGCTGGTTCGGGGGGGTAGGTCCATAAAGGGGAGGGGTACAGTGAAAAAGCAGGGGTTAACCACAGCCCGCCGAAGGTTTGACTGGTTTGGGACGAATCAAAATGGTATCGGGACTGGGAAAGGAAGGGGGAAAGGGGAGAGAAGGGGGTAGAAGCTCAGCGGTGGGCCGGGGGAGAGATAACCGACCGTCTCACTGAAAAAATAAATGAAAGAGGGGGATCGAAAGGGGGGTCGTAGAGGATCCATCTGGGAAAAAACCCATAGAAATGTTCGGCCTTATGCTAAACGAACTCGAAGGGGGCTATTTAGGGGGAAGTTGCATAAAGGAGGAATAGGAAGATTACTGGATCACAAGGTCGCTTCGTAAAAAAAAGCAGGTCGAGGGTCTGGACCCGGAAAAGAAGGATCAAAGAAAAGACGTCTCAAGAATCTGGGAGGGGGAAAACGGAGAGGTCTGTTCCTCAGGGCGCGAAATGAAAGGTTGAAATTCTTCTGGAAGGAGGAGGTCAATGAGGGACGTAGAGACCCCGCGTGGGAAGGGAGGAAGAGGAAACTCCTGGGGCGGGTAAGGGAGAGGGGGGGTTAGTTGGGGGAAAGGGAAAAAAATAACCTATCGACCTAAAATCGGCTTGCAAATAAACATAAGTATTTAGGAGGGAGGTAAGATCTGTAACCGGAAAACATGGCAGAAAACTCGATTAGGCATGAGGAAAGGGTAAGAAGGTGAATCTAAGTCTCAAGGAAGAGGGAAGATCCGGGGACGAGCGCAGGGACAGATCTCCTACCTTAATTCTAAACTGTCTATACCTCGGAGGAAGCTTGGGGTGCAGTCCTGAAGAGGACATTAGGAATAAGTAGCGGGCAACGTACAAAGAATTCGATAGGGGCTGGAACTAATGATCGAAAATACCAGACGTGTCACTCACTGCGAGGGAAAGGAAAAAGGACAGCAAAAAAAAACAGGGAGCGAGGCAAATCCAGCAGTTACAAGGAAAAAAACGGCAGAGATGAGGTGCGGCTCTTCTAGCAGGCACTAAAGAAAGGGAGCACGGGCACGGTGGGTTGGGAAAGGGGATCATGGGAAAAGTCAAAGAGAACTAGGATGTGATCGAGGAAACTCGGAACATGGGGGAGGGACACTTAGTGTGATTAAGTAAAAGGTGAATGTGCGGGGAAGTGCGGTGGTTTCAAAGCGGGAAAGAAACGGCCAATCGGGAACGCCAGGGCTATTTTCGGAAATAATGCCAACACTATAAGGGGCCTACGGTGCAAAAAGTTTAAGAGCCTGCGTGGGGGAGAAATATTCAGGCAAGCTCCGGGGGGCTGTGAAAAGGGGGAAGCGGCTGGGGAACTGAGAAGGCTCGCTGGTCATGGGGAGACAGGGAGAAAAAAAAGTCAAACGGGAATAGTATCGGAAAATACAAGGAAGCCGGACAATAGTGCCAGGCGGAGAAAGCGTGACAATAATATTGACGGTATCGGCGAGCGAGAGACGGACGGCCGGAGGAAAAAAAATCTCGGCCGGAAAGAAGCCTCTAGAGGCAACCTGATTCAGAGAGCGTTAGAAAAGGCAGGGTTCACGGAGGCTTAAGGGGACGCTTGGAAAAACGCAGAAATTCTTGACGGGACGAAAGCGGGGAAGTGTAGCAAGTTGAAAAGGGGCCCATTGGAAAAAAAAGGTATCTCCCTCCGGCTCAAAAGGGTGAGTGTGAAGGACTTTCAAAGGAGAAGAACCAGGGGGACAACTAATTGAAAAGGAGGACTCGAGAAGAAAAATGGGTTCCCGAGAGAATTGCGGTATCGGAAAACCAGAAGACAAAAAGAGGAAACTGAGGGGTGGGTAGGACCGAGACGGGACCAAAGCACTTGCTGGAAAATGGGGGAAAAAAAAGTTTAAAGCCCTCAAGTTGGGCTGAGGAATATCAATAACGAAAGGGGGGAGACGACTATTTTAGGGGAATGGTGTGTTTTTAAAGACGGGCCATAGGGCTTAGACAAAGTTAGAAAACCAGAGAAGTGGACTCAAAGCAACCGTTCTGGAAAACAGTTGAAGCATGAAAGGTATCAAGAAACATAAAGACGGAGGGGGGACCTGGGAGCAGGAAAAAAGTTATCCGAAAGCCCACGAGGAAACCGTGGAGAAGGCAGGTGGGTTCGAACAAGCGACCAGCAATGGGAAGGAGGTCTGACGCTTCCGGGGGTTCCCCTCATAGGGGAAGGATGTCGAGGAACACGGGATCTTACTTCGAAAAGGGCTTTCACTTTTGGGGAGAAAAATGTCGAGGAAAGCATGGGGCTCGGAAGAAATTGAGGGGCGGTGTCCAAGGAGTAAACGGCTGCGTAAAAGCGGATCAAAACAAAAGGCTAGAAAAGAAGGTCGGAAAGCAGAGAGGGTGACCGAGGGAGGGTTCAAAGGCCCAGAGGGGGATCAAAAAAAAACACTTCGAAGTAAATAGCCCGGAATTTCACAAAAGGAGGGTTCAGGAAGGTAGGGGAGGTTGTAAAAATACGAATATGAAAGTCGTCTAAAAGAAGAGGGTCAGAGGCTGGATAAATGAGTCAAAACCTGCAGAGAATTGGGGGGATGGTATTGGAGAAAACTGGAAAAGAGCCATCCAGGAAAAGAAGTCAGATGTGCTAGACGAGGGGGGGGGCGGTTTGGGCTGGGTAATGAGATCTCAAGGAAAGGAGGGGATCGATGTTCTAGGGGAAAAGAAATAGGACCGGACCAGGAAAAAAAGTCGAGGCTATCACTGTCGGTTCGTTTGGGTAATAGTTCTCTACCTAGAGAAACCTCGGAGGAGAATGGCCAGGGAAGGGGGAGAGTTATCCAAAGAGGCTAATCCACTAGAAAAAAAAAGGCTCATTGGAAAAGAATTGTTGAGGGAAAATATGAAGAAAACGGATGCTAAAAATAACCTTAACAAAACAGGAATCTCAAGGACACGACTGTGACGAGGGACCGAAACTTCCTCGGCAGAGGAAACCGGGGAAAAAACTCGAAGGGGTCAGTTAGGGGGCCCAGGGGGAGGTGGAGACACAGACGAAGGCCGGGGGAGAAACCGAAAATCATCAAGAAAAAAAAGACGGGATACCATGCACTCCGGCACCGTGGGGGGAAGAAAAAAACGGGCTATTATGGGTGGAAAATAGGGCGTCAGGGGGGGACTCAGCACAGAGGCTAAATCGAGTGAAACCATAAAAAAAGGGCGGAAGGTGGAAAAAAGAGTTCTCTCAGGGGGGGGCCTGGGGGGATGAGAGGGAAGAAAAAGAAGGGGGCAATAAGAGGGTACTCAAAGGGCAGAGGATGCCATCCTGGGAGGAGCTGGGAAAAGCATAATCCACTAGCTGAGATACCGAAGAAACTTAGACGGGCGAAGACGGGTGACAAAATAATGGGCGGGGGAGACATATCTGGGATGCCATACAGCATTGACCTGTCGTACCAGGAAAAATCCAAAAAATAAAAATCTAAACGGCGGGAAAGAACCCAATGTGCTCGAGAGTCCCCATGACAAAAATTCTACCGAAAAGCTTGGTAAATCCTAAACGGTTGCTGGGAAAAGACTCAGAGGGGCTCTTACGGGGGAGAAAATTGCTAGGCGGTAAATGGGGAACTTTGTCTGGGAATATAAAAAACCCGAGACGCAGAAAACCTGGACGAATATTATTATAAAAAAAAGTCCTGGAAAAACTGAGGAAAATCGAAAGCAGTTCTGGTACAGCTGAAGAGTCCACCCTTCAAAACAAGGCACGTAATGGAAAGGGATTCTGGGAAGATCAAGAACTTCTGAGCTAAAGGAGGGTAAAAGATATGGAGAAAGGGGATAAAAAATGACAGACGAGCCTGACCATCACAAAAAGATCCGAGATGGTTTTCGGTGTGGAAGATGACAGGAAGGGGATCCATCAGGAAGAGAAGCTCTCAGGGGAAAGACCATCGGAAAAACTAAGGATACTCTAGGAGGGGGAGAAGGACTGGGTAAACGATCATAGGAGCGAATGTTCTGGGAAGCCCCTCATTGGGGTCTGGAGATGCGAAAGAAAAAAAAGAATGAGCCTGGAAAGAAGGGGAACCGTTGCTCGAGCATTTGGGGAGGAGGGGAAAGCTGCTGTCGAAGGAGGAGGGGTAGCAATAGGGAGCTTCAAAAAGGTGTTGGAACGGAGGGCATTAAGTTAAGGGGGAAGTCTAACAAAAAAACCCGAGAAGAAGAGGGGTGCGCAGGATCTAATGAACTATCTAAGGAATGCAGGAAGCCGGAAAGAGAGCTGCAGGGAAAGGTCGTCAAAGGTCTGGGGGGGGGAGGGGAGAGGGGACCCAATGGGAGTTCAACTGAAAGATCCAAGTGGTGTTCGAAGGCAAGGGGGTTTCTGGAGGAGGAAATTGGGGACTCAGGAAAGATGTATGTACTAACGCGGGGGAGCCATAAGAAAAATGGGCCTGCCAGAGGACCTCAGGTGAGCGTGGCAATCTAGTGGGGCCTGTCTTACCGCTGATTGGTTTCAGGGGGGTAGGGCCCTTAAAGAGGTCGGAGAAGATGGAAAAAAATCTTCGGGATCTAAATCTAAGTTTTACATCAACCACTGAGAAAAATCCCTGTGACTTTCCGGGGTATGGCGGAAAAAATATTGAGAGGAGGGGCACCTCTGGCAGAGGGCGGGGGGGGCTCGGTGGTCTTGGCGCAGGAGCGATAGGACTCCTGGAAGGAAAATTTGGTGGGGAGGCGTCATAGTCTATCAGAAGGGCGTGGATGCGAAGGGAGTCTCGGGGTCGAGGGGCGATTAGCGCCGGCGAATTCCTAAAAAGGAACCAAAAACGAAGTATTGAGAGGACCATTTGAAAACACCGGGGAGAGATTCCTAGGAAGGGACATGCGCCCAAGGGCAAAGTAGAGGAGATTCAAGAAGGGCCTGAGTGATTGAAAAAACGAAATTTTTCAGAAAAAATAAGTTTGAACCCCACAAAAGTGAGCTTAGAGGAAAAAAGAGCCCAATGTCCGAAAATTAAAAGGTTGGGATCCTGCAAGAGGTCGCTAGGAGAATGAACTGCCAATCTCGAAGTCTTCTTAAGGGGAACGCACGCATTTGAGAGTGTTTCAAATAGCGTGAACGAAGTAAAGAGGTAAACCGTGTGGGAGGATCAAGTCTGGGGAGTGCCTAAAGGAAATCATGGAAAAAAGGTCAGGAGGGAGAAGTCAGCTTTTCGGGGCTTAGGGCGGGGAAAGACCTTCACAGAAAACGAAAAAGGTTAGGGAAAGGGGAGGATCGGGAAAGATCTCCGAAAAGAAAAAAATGGGAAATAAAGGAGGGAGGAACGGCGACTCCAAAGGCGCTTGGAAAGCAAAAGTGGGTCAGGGGGGGCGCGAGAGAAACTCCTATCTGAAAGGAAGAAAATTTGTTACACCGACAACCAGAAAGAAACCAGGAAGCTCCTAGAAGGAATCAAAGATTTCGGGACATCCAACAGGGAAAGGAAGGGAGTGAAAGGCACCTGGAGAGGAGGGGGGTTACTTGTATCAGGGCGCGAAGGAACAAAAAAGGCGTCTGGAGTCACAGAAGGACATATAGAAAGGTGGGAGAAAGAAGGACGATCGGAAAAACTCTGGGGACGGTAAGATAATCAGGGAGAGAGAGGTTGCCAAAAAGGGGGAAATTTTGAAACTTTAAAAGATCAAGGCAAGGTGGCGCGAAGGAGTACACGGGAACGCTCAGAAGGATCATAGGAGGAAATGGGGATGAGAACTGAGGGGAAAAGCCTTTCCCAAACGAAACCTTAATGAACTTACCTAAATAAGGGACTAAGGGAACAAGGGAGAAAGAGGGAGAGATAAGGTGGGGGAGAGTCCTACAAAAATCGGAGGCGGCGAGAAGACTGGGAGAAAGAACCGAGAGACACGGACAAGGCTAAAGTGGAAAGCCGGGGAGGGATAATGGAAGGGGAGAGACAGGAATCGTGGAGTGGTAGCCCAAAGACGGAAGGTGAAAAGGCTTCAAAAAGCTCGAGGAAAACCAAAGGAGTCTAAGGGGGGAGTTTTGGTAGCCGTCGAGGGGAGGGTTGTCACCCTCTGCGGGAGAGGAAAGTCCCCCACAGGGTTTCGGGGAGAGGGGTTCTACGGTCAAAGCCGCAAAGGAATCAGACAAGAGGGATCTGAGGACAAAACTTTGAAGGCCATCGAAAGGGTGACAAAGTTCGGGGGCTGATAAAAAAAAAGTCCTGCAGCGAAACTTCGAAGAATGAACTTAAGGGAAACCGCACTGTGATCAGCGCCTCGGGAGTCGGGGGAAAGAGTTCCAGGAAGTCTTCAGAGTAGGACCAACCTCTTTTTCAGGGTCGGGTGGCTTGGAGACCTGATAATAGAGGGGATTTGGAGAACCAATAAAGCCGGCAGAACGGGGGTGGCAGTATAGTTGGAACGACGACTCGGAAGACAGGGGGGATCCCGCACCGAAAAAATTAATCATAAAAAAGAAGCCTCACGTTGCGAAAAGCCTAAATGCTTCAGGTGTTGGGGCAACCTGAATGGGGACTTCGGGAAAGGTCCGAGGAAGGCTCCGGGAAAGACAAGAGAGGAAAGCTGGAGCCTGCGCGGAGTGGAAAGGGCCCGGGGGACCATTGCAGAGGGGCCAGCCACGATCCAAAACGTTAAAGCGCCTCCGTGGGGGGAGGGAATGGACTCAGGATCTCTCGGGAGGGGGCGAGGTTACCAGTGCTAAAATAAGAAGGGATTTCTAGGTGCTGTGGAAACGATGTCGGAGTAGTACTCAATGCAAGGAATAGGGAAAAGGGTCAGAACAGAAAGAGATCGTCCGGGGGAAAATGAGAGGGAAGAATCGAATTAAAGAAAGCCTGAGACTCCGAAATCAAAAAGGATCTCTAACTTGAAACATTCATCAAGGGTGCCTGGGAAGTCGAAAAAATAAAGAGATAAGAAAGAAAAGAAAATACCAGGAGAAACTGCTTAATACGGGGGGGAACCTTTTAAGAGTAGGGGTTTTTTAGTTGAAAGGGGGGTTAAAGCGGTAAATATTCCCGAGGGAATGGGAGATTGCGCGATTGGAACCATAGAGAAGAGGATCGGGTCAAGATTTTCAGAGTAGAAGAAAGCGAGGAGATACGGGGCAGGGGGGTCACTCTGAAAAAAGGACACTTTGCGATTGGAAAAAACGGAGAAACAAATTCGCCGGGAGGCGTCGGAAGACTGGGGGGTCCGTGGCAGATGACAAGCGCAAGAGGGAAATTTACCAATCTCCACGCTTGTACCATAAGAAACACAAAAAGGAGATCGAGGGGGGAGAAATTGGGGGGACTAGCTAAGAAAAAGATCCGAGTCGACCACGAGAGGAAAAAGAACAGTAGCCTTGTCAGTTCCTGGGAAGATGAAGGGGGAAAGTAAGCCTTTCTAAGCTTAAGAGAATCTTTAACCGGGCGCGAACGGGCTACGAAAGAAAAAACGAGGGGGGGAGTCTGGGGAGTCGTTCCGCACCAAGACGCGAGAATTTCAAAAAAGTCCGGAAGAAGTTTGGATAAAAGGGAGTTGCAAAGTGTCTAAACAAGAAAAACCGGTGCCTAGGAACCTCGGGTCGCGGAACAGGGCTGAGCAAAAAGAAACCCGAGAGGAAACGTATACAGGACAGGAAACCTAAAAAGTACCATGATCGCCCAACAACCGGAGAGGAAGCTGGGAAAATAGAAGGCCAGCCCAGAAAGAAATATCGCGGATGATTCTGAAAATGGGGCGCCGGAATAAAAGAAGAACCTAAAAAAAAACGTCATGCAGAACAGTTTGGGTAAGGATTAAAACATGGTCATCTGAGGGTTCCGGGGGGAACGTGTCAAACACAAGACTCACCAACCCTCCAAAAAACAAAACCTGAAGTTGATAATTCAGGGGTACAAAGAGGCTCGAAGATGTTGTGGGGTTTTTGGGCAATTCGTACAGACCCCCAGAAGGGGGAACTTTAAGAGAAAGGAAATTTCCCTAAGCTGCCTATCAAGAACAAAAAAAGAAGAATGTAGAAGAGAGGGGGATTGATAAAAGCCGATCTTGAGGGTCTGGAAGTTCGAGAACAAAGGGAAAAGACACTAAGCCCAACCAAGGGGGAGTTCTGGGTGCCTGACACGGAAAGGTCTAGGAAAGGATTTTCTGCGACACCGTCCAGAATGAGGGGAAATGATGTCATGAAAAGGGGAAGGGACAGCTACAACTCGGGAGGGCTTACAAATGTGTCTTCCAACAGGAGGATCAAGGCAGGAGGCATGAGAGGGTCTTGAAAACCTGGCCGGTTCGAAAGGAAGACCTCTAAGAAGGGATCTAAGCCATGAGGCTGGCGCAGGACTAGGAGGGTAAAATGGTTGGGGTAAAGGGGGGGGAAGAATCACTGGGAAAGGATTTGGCATTTGGACGGAAAGAAGACGGGGTAGCTCCTAGTAGCAACGGGTGAAAAGAATCAGAGTCAGAAGTGAACATTTCAGAGGGGGGGTAAAAAACTTAGGTGAGGAGTTCATTAAGAATCAGCCTGTGTCATAAGTAGGATCCGGGTCATGCGCTTCGAACTCTTCTGGGGAAGGTACTCCGAGGTTAACGAAGTGGAACCAGGATAGTCTTCGGGAAAGGAACGGGAATACGGGGGGGGGAAGAAAAAAAACGCTGGGAAAAAAACCTTTCGAAAAGTCCAAGATCGGGGAAAACAAAGATTGCCCCAAAGAAATCACGAGCTGGAAAATAGACTGCCGGGGTAAGCTGAAGTCGTCGTCGCCAAAAAGGAGAAACCACGAACCAGCGGGGGAAAGTTGACTTTCAAATCGGGCCCAAGGGGGTCGGAACAAAAGTCTGGGGGAGAAGATCCGCTACAGGCCAAGAGAAAGAGAAGGAATCACGAGTAGAGCATATCTTACTCGTCGAAAAAGAGAGGCGTGCATGACCAGAGGGGGGTCTGCTCTCTCGCGACAGGCCGATGTGATGAAATCTGAGGGGACTCATTAACGATCAACGAATAATGATTCAAATGAGCCAGTCAACACAAAAGAAAAAGACAGAATGACCTAGCTCAGAATCCCAAAAAAGACCCGGGGGGAGGACGGGGATAGGGTGGCTAAGAGCGAGAGGGAAACAGCAGTCAAGGACGGAAGGGTTTTGCACGCGGAGGAATCCACTGGGAGGGGTCAACGGGAAGGATGAGGGGGTAACGGGGAAGGAGGGGATCGGTGGGGGGCGCGTCCAGATCTCGAAGAGGAAGGAGATTTTGAATAGTCAGAAACCTGCAAGACAGCAAAGGACTTGGGAGGGGATGAACGGGGGTAAATTCGGAAAAAGCAAAAAGACTAAAAAAGAGAGGGACCTAACCAGTATCCAAAGAGTGTACAGGCAAAAGAGATGAAGGCGAAGCAGACCGGGGGGAACCGGAGGGGATCCAAGAGGAAAGGGAAAGAGCAGAAGAATTCTAGGTCGCGCTCCGGAGGGAGAATTTTCACGACGGTTAAATAAAGTGCACAATACAAGAAGGAAAAATCAGGGAAGGGGCTCTCGTAAGGAATGAACGTCGCCTTGTGGGAGGATCAAGAATGGTTGGCATGTGTGGGGGGTGGTGGGGTTTGGGGATATGCTGAGGGAAAAGGCGGCTGCAGGAGGAAAACTGGTAATTAGATCGAAAAAGAATCGCGGGGAGGAGTTACAGGGGAAGATAGCGCTAAACAGGAGTAAGAAAGCCCCAGGAAGATCAGCCACCGTCGGGAAGGGGGGGGTGACAAGATTCAAAAAAACTGGGGATATCAGGAAAGTAGGGGGACACTAGGAGGCCTAACCAAAAGGGTGAATCCAGGAGACGAAGGGAACACGCCGTTTGAAGATATAGACTATCTACAGGGAAGGTCCGAGGAATCTGATACGTTCCGCGCAAAAGAGGACTGAAAAAAAACCGCGGGGAAAGAACATCTGCAGGTGGAAGCTAGGAACTGGAGTCTGATGGGTATAGATGAAAAAGGAAGGGATTAAGCCTCCAAGAGGTGGTATAAAAAAAACGACGGAAGTCAGAGTACTAAGGGGAGATTACACAACTGGCGGGGAGAAAAAGTCGAAACGAGTGCTACGGCTCGAAAAAAAGGGGAAAGGTGGGGGCTCAAAAACTTCGGAGCCGCGGAAATTCAGCTGCGCGGGGGGTCAAAGTCACGCCGGGACGGAAAAGGGAGAACCGAAGAAGGCACCTCATAACTCAAAAGAGGGAGAAAAAGGGGTAGGAGAACCGATAGGCACGATTAAGAAAAAAGGCGGTGTAAAAACTCTATTACAAAAATACCAAAGACCTTTACAGAGTGGGGGGGTGGCTGTGGCTAGGGGGTGTGCGGGGGGTACAAATGACAAGGAATCTGAGAGGGGTACGTACGAGAAAACCAATTTTGAAGTTCATAAAGGGGGGGGAAACAGGGGGGGGGCAAGAAAGGGGGAACAACGAGAGGCACAGTCTTGAAAAAAATACGGAAAAAAAATCCGAGTTTATGGTGGGGGGGAAGAAACAAGTGTGGTGGAAGGCTGTGTGGGAGGGAAAGGAGGGGTACTGGCCGAAACGATCAGGATTCGAGGTGGGGGGGGGGTCTCTAAACGTAAAGGGGGGATGAAAAAAGGGTAAAGCTACAAAGAAGAAAAATTTAACTCGCATGGCCGTTTAAGAAAAGGAGAGGGGACATTGCGCAACAAAAGGATACACAGAAGGGGGGGGCCCTAATCTAAAGAAGAGGGCATGCCTGAGGAGGGGGTGGGGTAGGGTGAGTTCTGGACTTCGTGGGGGGGGCGAGAGTAGGAGAAAGGGTGGTCGGGTAGGGGGGGGAAATATGGAACACGGAGCCTACATGGGGTGAAAGATTTGCGTGATTTGGGTCAACAACTTTTGCGAGCCGATTTTAAGCAGATAAAAGTTAAAATGTTAGACTACCGGGGAAAGAAGATGGAAGGGATGGGGAAAAGTAAGTGCAGATAGTTGATAGTAGGGGAGGGCGCACAGAATCTAGTGGGGAAACAAAGACCTAGGAAAGAGGGCTTCTGGAGAATTACAGCAACGTAGGGGAGCAGTTCAAGAAGAACCGGTGATCCGCAGTTTGCGAGAAATGGAAAAAGTCTCCTGGGTAGATACGAGGCACGCCTTGATCCGAAACGAGGGAGGCAACGAGTGATAGAAATTGTAGGGCCTCGAAACGTACGTTAAAAGGAAAGGGAAGGGTTAACGTGAATAACCAAGGGGGAAGGACGGAAACTAAGTAAGGTCTCATAAGAGCAAGAAAAAAACAACAAAGGCGAATCCGGAAGTCGGAGTGAGTGATGGCTCAGAGGAGAAGTGCTCGCTAGGGATTCAATAGTTCTAGAGGGATACAGAGACGACTTCTGATTGAAAGGGATTACGAACGGGCTTCGGGGAGACCATAAACAGAAGTTCAGTTCTCTGGAAGTCGTTCCGGTGGTAAAAACCTGGAGAGAAGACGGAAGAAGCTTTCAGGAGCGGGAAAAAATTCCGGGGGATGAAGAGAGTTTTTAGGGGGAGGCGCCTAAGGCGAACTGGGGAGGCGAAGGGGGGGAGGGTAGGTGACCTACATGGGAGGGTGAAACGGAAAACATCCTCATGAGGAAAAGGAAGAGCCGAGAATGGGAAGGGGTAGAGGGGGAACGAGAAGATGCGGGGACCGGAAACGAAGGGACTAGGTCGTCGCTAAATCTGCGGTTAAGCTCTGGCAAGAAGGGAATACGGGATATGAGGTATAAAAAAAGGATCGGGAGAGGCTAAAGACGTGCAAAACTTGGTGCGGAAAAAACTTCCGTTTACTTCGAGAGAAAGAAGCATGAACAGAAAGCCGGCGAGTCCGAGGGGGGGAGTGAGGAAAAGGGAACCTCTCAACACAGGATGGGGAAAGAGAGGGGAAGGGGCCCGACAAAGAATTCGGCGGGGGGGGCGTGAAGAATGACTAAAAGAGACGTATCAGTCCCTAAAGGAAGCTGGAAAAGAAGCTCGCATCGCACTCGGGGGATCCGGGTCCATGGAAGGCCGATCAAGAATCCAGACTCGGGGGCTGGCAGAAGAAAGTCTGAAAATTGAGAGGGAGACCTGGTGTCTTCATCAAGGGGTTCTTGGGAAAAAAAAGTCAATTTGGAATTCGCCAAGGGGCCTTCAGGAATCAAATAATACCAAATAAAGAGGCCTTCGAGAGGGAAAGGGAACTCGAAAGCTGCAGAGAAGATCAAGGAAAAAATTAAGGACGGCTCGTCAACAGGGACAGCTGGATTAAGATCCTCTTTACGGGGTGGGACTGGGGGTATTATAATCCAGAAACAATGTCGGGGAATGGAATAGGTCTCTGGGGATATGACTGTGCTGGACATCTACCTGGGGGAGATAAGATCTGGAGGTCAGACTTTAACACTCAGGCAACAACTTTTATAGGGTAGAGGTGGGGGGAAAGATACTAGTTCTGTCGAACGGGGTTGGGGGTCAGGACATCTAAGGAAAAAACCACTTCCGGGACTGGGAGGGTCCTTTCCTTGAGAGGAAAAGGAGGGGTGCCGGCTAGTACAGGTAAGGGCGAGAGGCTTAAACTTCTTGGGAAGGGAACTACGAAACTCAGAAAATTAAGTCTAAAGGAGAAGGAAATTCGGGGGGAGGTGTGAGAAAATGACCTAGGAAAGGGAACTCAGTGGGGAAGTAAGTCATAAGCGGTCATAGAAAGGCCTGAAGAAGCTCAGAGGGAGCCCATCCCGTCTTTTCTCCAAAAAAAATCGAAAATAGGCTCGGGGGGGCTCAGGAAAGAAGATTAGAGAAAAAGTAGATTGCGGAGTTTGGAAGGAGTAGGGTCATCTGAAATACGGGATAGAATCAAACCTTTCAGAGATCAAACCGGGGGGTTGAGAAAAGGTTCTAACAAGAAGTTTGCAACGAGTGTTTCTCGTAATTCAGATCCCGCCTCCCAGCCTTATTATCGTTGGGAGATCAGACCTCCCCTCTATAGAAGTTTGAATCTTAATGAGAGGATACGGGTTGTCATAAGTTGTTTCTTTAGGAGGAAGAGAGTCACTTGCAAAAGGCGCCATCAAGGGGGAGCCTTGCCGGAGAAAGGAAAAAACAAGGAATATCCGAATCTCCCAAAATGGAGTTAAAAGGAAGTCTTAAAGATGGAGAAGAAAACAAGTCCGAAACGAATCACAGGGGGACACAGAATGCACAAGAAAGAGGAGTCACTCGAGACTGCAGGGGTGGGGAAAGTTCGGCAAAAAAGTTCCAAGAGAGGGTTACACTAACAGGGCACTTAATTCTTAGGGGGTACTGATATTCAACGGTGAAGGGGGAGAAAGGCCTCGCCATGGGTTGGGGTTTTTCCTTCAGGGGGGGACGGCCAGGAAGGAAACAAGATCTGGAAGGTAGAAGTCCCTGGCGATCTAGGAAGGTTTATGGGAAAATCGGAAAGAAAACTTGGGAGAGTGGAGGAGATCTACTCTCAAAGGGGAGTTGAACGGGATGACAAAAGGCCGAAAACCTGACGCCCCTACGGAGACCCGGGGGTTTCTCAAGCATTCTAGAAAGTTGCCACTGCAGAGATATCCCAAGAAAGGCGGATCGTAAAAAAGATACAAAAAAGTAAGAGGAAGAAAAAAGAGGCCTTTGGAATACCCAAAAAATCGGGGAGGGGAGACGGTCTCTGGGTGGACTAGGTCCTGGATCTTAAATCACAGCCAAACGACAACTGGAACGCGAACTCGACCTCGAGAGTTTTATGGGAGGGCGAACGCCTTAACTGAGACCGTCGGTGGGGTTCAAGGATCTGTGCATCAGGACTAAAGAGGAGAATCTTGGGTCTACCCATATGCCATAGTCGGTGTCCACTAGGTGGGGTGGATTGAGGAATTATTGGAGGGCGAAAAGACTTTGATGGGCTCTGGTCAAAAAAGCATCTAACCAGAGGGCCACTAATGAGGTCATGGAAGACCTTTAATCAGAATCAGACAGAAAAGAGGGGACGAGGGCAGTAAGGGATAGAGAGGGGGTCAGAAATAACGGGAATGTAGGGGAGGGAAAACCGAAAAAAGGTCTCGTACAGGGGGGGGGAAGTTTCATACGGCCTGATCGAAACGCATAAAGGGGTCGGAAGAATACCGGCAGGGGCTACGCCATAAAATCGACAAAAAGGGTCGGGGAAGGGCCTAGGAAAAAAGGGCCTAGAAAATAAGGAATGTAGTTGGGATACAGAGGAGATGGGAGGAAAAGACTCGGGAAGGCTTATCAAGAGAGACCGGAGCTAGAAACCTCAGGGATTTAAATAATTCGGCGTCACCGCGGGGGCCGTCTGGAGGAAAGAATTCTTATCTGTTGGCTTTTAGGATCGTTCAGGGAACACCTTGGGATTCAGAGGAAGCTGGATGGAAAAGAGGGCTCGGAACGGACTGGAGGGGGGTTTGAGACGCTTTGGGAGCCTTGAGGTAGCTCATCTGGGGCCCCCCAAACGTATGGAAAGAATTAAAGACAATCGGAGGATCCAAAGTTTCACATCAGTACCATAGCTCTCCTCGTCAGTTTAAATACCATTCAAAAAGACCTTTCAGGAGAACTGAAAATCTTCTAGAAGTAACCAGGGGGGTGCTCCGGGAAGGAGTAGCGGGCTCGGAGGGGACTTCATTAGGATGCAGTAGGGGCTGCAACGGCCAAACAAAAAAGAAAAAGACTATAGAGAACTCTAGTTACGAAGCGGTCGTAAAAATTAAGCCTCCGAGGAACACAAGTAGTAAAAGGGAGAGTAGAGGGGGCCAAATTCTGGGGCTGTTGCGTCTTCTGAGAAAACGGTAAGGAGTCGTGCAAAAGAAGGAAGGCGATTGGGAGAAGGAGGCGAACAGAACGAGAAAGTTCAGGGAGAAATTGAGAGAAGACTCTTCAGGAGGAACATGACTCACATGTGAACGCGGAGGAGAAGTGAAGCCATTTTTCCAGGGAAATCGAAACTTCAGAGACGGGTACTTGGACCGGGGGAAACGCTCGAAAGATTGGGAAGGTACTAGATGTCAGGAAATAAAGGGTTTGGCCATAAAAAGAAGAGCATTAAGCGAAAACGCTTTAACAGGAAACTCTGTGAGGGAAAAAGCTGAGTCTGGGGGGGGGGGTTTGGGGGGGAGTGGGCAAAAGAGGCCTAGTCGAACAAGGTTTAATCAAGAAACCTTGGCCAACCGAAAAGACTACTTGGAAAGTACGGGGGAGATTAAGGAGGAGGCAGTAAGGCCCTTGGAAGTTATAAGGGTACAGGGTTGTCTCGCATGCGCGGGGTAGAGGTTCTACGGAACACCTTCCAAGGGTAATGGCCGTTCGAAAGAAGAAACTTCGGGGGAAACTTGTTTCCCAGTGTAAAAACCTTTGTTGCAAAAAAGGTTCGGAGAGAAAACCATAAAAACTAATACTAGGCGCTAGAAAGATCCTGCGTAGTCCGTCCCGATAGGGGGGGAAAAGTTGGAGGGAACATCATTGGGGCGCTATGGAAAGGGAGGTGTCAAGAAAGGGGTGCCTGAAAAGAGTCGAATGGGCCGTGGGGGGGGGAGCAAGAAACCATGGCAAATCATGAACAAAAAGGAAAAGAGAGATTCTTCGGAAGCGGAGACAATAGTGGCTATAAAAAGCTGGAAAAACATGGACAGGTTCACAGATTGGGAATTCAATCGAGCCAGGGGGGGGGAAACACCCCTGAAATGTCTTGAGGATGACGTTTCCTAAAGAGGTGATGAAACCTCGGGGGGGTCGGATAACCGAGAGTATCTTTATTCAAAAAAAAAGGGTTTCGGGGTGAAGAGGCAGGTGATGAGGATGAGATGGTCCCAAAATAAAGATAAAAAGACTCGCAATCGCTTTGGTCGGGACCTTTTTCTCAGGTCAGAAGACAAGAGGACTCCACGAGGAGAAGTGAAAGTGATTCCCTCCGAGTTTCTCTTAAAGGGCTGTTCAAAAAAAAACTTGATGCCAAATGCCCAAAGACAAAAGTCTCTATGTGTAAAGGGTCCGGGGACGCAAGCAACTTACATGAAGATCCGGCAAAAAGCTCAAGACTGGTCTGCGGGACAGCCAACACACGCCACCACCCAAAAAATGCACAAGTCTGTGGAATCTGAGGGGAAGGGACTTTCAGACTAACGGGGAAAGAAAAGATCGGGAAAAGACTGATAAAAAGGGTTCATTGTGGGGGGCCTTTTCCGAACAGTAGTAAACTCTATACGGCTCATGGAGAAGAGGCCAGTCAATCGAGAGAAAACTGGGGGTCAACAACGGGAACGGTCGGGAGTTCGGAGGGGTAAGGGGAGACTCGGGGGAGCTCGGAAGATCTCGCCGACTCGAAGGGCATCTAAATTTCGGAGCCTCATTGGGGAAGGAAGAAGGGGCTCATTGGGAAAGTCGAAAAGTGGGGAAATCATAGGGGTGGAGTTCCGAAAGTAACAATAGGGTGCAGGGAGGAACTCTAAAATCGGGAAAAAAAACTGGAGAAAAGATCGGACTTTAGGGTCAGAGGCAATAAAGCTTCCTTATAAGAAAGACTTAAAAAAGATAGAGTCAATACAAAGAAAGGGGTGGCGTGAATAACAAGAAGGAGGGTCCAACAGGAAAGGTCGTCCGCGAGTAATGGATCTATCGAGCCCAAAAATCTCGTACGGGGGTCAGAGGGCCTCTTTCGCAACAGGGTGGGGCTGAGATCCGTCTTTGTCGGGGAAAAGTGGGGTTCTGCAGGGGAAAGATGAAAAAATTCAGAAACGCCAG
>Ga0179593_1687481_pt1 | contig 21678 bp, 25 predicted proteins | sample CZODoug2_1_08_16_FD_185931 | JGI IMG/M metagenome (GOLD analysis project Ga0179593, IMG submission 185931) | Vadose zone soil fungal communities from Angelo Coast Range Reserve, California, USA - CZODoug2_1_08_16fungal (PacBio error correction) | ecosystem: Environmental > Terrestrial > Soil >...
AGGAGGGAACCTCTATCTCTTGCCCGAAGGAGAGAGATTCTAGAAGGGGGTCCGAGATACACTAAAAGAAAGAACCAGTCAGACGAAGATTCAAAGAAAGACCCAGAAAGGGACTGTAATTCTTTCGCCAGAAAAGAATGCCAGAAAGGATTCATGAAAATTTCTACAAGGTCCACTAACCCCAAACAGGGAGAAAATCTCAGTCTACAACCAAGCGGCTTGAAAAAGAAAAAAAAATCGTATTTCGATGATCAAAGGAGAGAGCTACAGGCACTAAATGGTGAAGGGACAACAAGGGAAAGGTCGCAAGGAAGTCTTCTACGAAAGGAAGACACTCCTTCCCTTTTCCTCACCGGGAAGGTAGTTCGACAATTTGGAGCGCTAAAAAAAACGAAAGGGGGAGCAGGGGGAAAGAATGAAAAACCTTTTCCGGAGGGAGAATCCTCTATCTCTGAAGGGAGGATGGCAAATTCTCAGGGCGAAGCAAATTCTGCCAGAAGGTGTCGGGGGGGGGGGAGCTTTTCTCGGGGCTACGTATAATGTACGAGCGAGGGAAAGGGAAGTCGAAACTATAGGAAAAAAGTACTATTAGGAAAGAAGAATGATTCTCCATACCTCGTCATGGTGGAAAAGAGGGAAGAGGGAAAAGCAGGGAGTTGAGAGAAAAAACATGAAGAAAAAACTATCTTCTGGGGGGGGAAGAAAGACGGGGCCGACTTCGTGGGGCACACCTGCGGCGGGGGGCAAAAGACTCCGACTCTGAGAAAAAACCCTCACTTGGGTGGGGGAAGCGTTTCCACGATCGCCCAAGGGAAAGTGGTCCTTGTCTTAAGGTGTCGCCGATACGCCTGGGGCAACACCGAGGGTCAGCTGCGAAGGAGGGGTTTGGAATTCTCCGAAAAAACTTATCCGTAGGCGGTACTAAAAGAATGATGAAATAAGAGCTTGTAAAGAAACGAGTTTCTGTCCCAATATTAGGGGTCGATTAAAAGAGGCATCCTGAAGGAGGAGCCATATGAAGGGGGAGAAAGGAAAGGAAAAGTAATCTTCATTAACGGAAGAGAAAAAACATCTGTAAGGTCATTCCACTCGGCTAAAGCTAATCCCGTCTTGCAGAGAAATAAAGCGCTCCCTCTCTTCGAGGAGCTCGATTCAATCAGGGGGAACCAACTTACAAAGGAGAGAGCGCTTTTAAGAAAAACATCCCCGACTAAGAAGAAAAGACAACATCTTTTCGCGAAGGGAAATTGACACGTTTGGCGAAAAGTACTCGTACACGTAGACAGGAAGGTCTTAAACTTTAGGGGAACGCGGCCGGGAGAGGAAGGGGCTGTGCCATCTCCCTTCTGGGAAAAAACTGCCCGTCTCAAGAATCGCAGGAGGGGTTCCGAGGGGGGTCAACAACGTCACATTGCATCCCTGAGGGGAGCAGCACTCTGCCGCAAAGGTCCCCCCCAAGATGGGATTTCAGGAAACTCTCTCTCAAAGGGAGGAAAGGAGGAAAAAAAGCCCTTAGGAACGAGAGGACTGGTCTGTTATGCCCAGAGGGGGAGAAATGGTCCGATGAGGGTCTGCAACGCTGAAAACAAAGGAAGGGACAGGGGGGGAATGGGGAAAAAAGACTAAGGAGGGATCAATCGGGAAAAAGGGGAAAACGTCCTCTTCCACTTGATGTGGAAGAGAGATAAAAAAGTAACATCAACAGCAAACGTGGTAACGGAACAGAACAGGCTGGGAGAGGGGGGGAGATCGTAGGAAAAGTATTATGAACAGCGCGAAGAGGGGAATTTTTTAATATCAAGGTAAGACGATGGTTCCTGCGGAAAGGAGAAAACATCCTCGGGTAGAAAAAGAGAAAAAGACTGACCGGGGGGTTATCCGGGGTCGCTACTTGGGATAGTCATGGAACGGGTTAAATCCAGTGAGGAATAAGGAAGAAATCTTAGAGAGGGGAGGAAAATGGGAGGGCCCTTTGCAGGATAATCCCCTACTCCTAGGAAAAGAGGCTACGAAGATCTGAGTGAAAGTTCAGAATGGGGAGCGAAGCGAAAAGTTCAAGTCATGGTCCTGTATGCAAGCGCGAAGGAGACCCAGCCGATCGGCGCCCCATATAAAAACACCAAGTAAGATGCGAGGGGGGGGAAACCACCGGTGGGGAGAGGAGTTTATTTCTATAATTGAAGCCCAGGCAGAACAGACCGTGAAGGTAGCCAAAGGGGAGTCTGCGGCGGGAGCAGCTATTCAATTTGGGAGGGCCCTGCGCCGGGTTCCTGCAAACCAAGACAGGATAAAAAACTCGGGAGGGGAGGGGTCAAAAAGGGAAAGACCTTCATCCGAAAAAAAGGAATTAGTCCCTTATGTCTGGAAAGAAATCGGTGCGGCTCGTACATAGCGAACAGTGAGAGAAAAATCTCAAAACCCCGAAAAGAGGATGCTACCAAGTCCATTTGTAGAAGAACTGTTGAATAAAAAAGAAGAGCTAGCCATTGAGCCTAACTTTTTTCAAGAAGAGCACGAGAGGGCGAGGGGGGGGCCCCATTTCGAAGAAAAAAGGGCTTAGAACCGTAGGGCAGGAAAAGATTAGGAGGGGAAAGGGGGTTAAAAGGGAGGGGGGGAACTCCTTCTATGGGGGAGGGCTGAACGGACGGGGAAATCAAGGAGTACCTAGATCTTTGGATGGGGACCGTAAAGAGGGGGGAGGGAGAGGGGAATTCTACGGGGCTGCGGTTATACCAATCGGGAAGGGTAAATGATTCCTTGAGTTAATTCGGAGGACGAATAAGTCCGAAGGGTCTTCTCTTCTTATCCTAAAAGTAGAGGGGAGCTTTTGATTTGCAGAAAAAACCACCATTCTCATTGCTGAGAAAGAGGAGAGTCTTGTAATAGGGAACAGGACGTAGACTCTCTCAAACAAACAGGATTAAAGATAGAGAGAAGTAAAAGATACTCTTTCCCTGTCTATGAGACATACGTCGCAGAAGAGCTACCGACTCCGAAGAAAAAGAAGACAGATAAAACATCCTCTGAACTTACTGGATAGTAGAAGAAATATATGCCATAAATTCATTCAGAGGAGAAGGGGAGAAAAGGGAGGTACTTCTCCTTCCGCACAGAGAAGGGGATAGCACGGACCTAACTTGAAAAATAAAAAAAGCTTTTCCTTGAGTATTCGTGAAGGGAAAAAGCAGGGGATGAGAGGATCCGGGAAAGCTTTGCAGAAGCAAAAAACTGATTTTCTACACCCGAGACAATTTCGCCTGGGAGAAGAAGTCCGAGGCTACTTCAGAAAAAAGTTTAAAAACCGGGGAGGAGGAAGGTGTCTCTCTCTAAAGCGTCCGCAAGGTAACCCCTTTAGGAGCACTGGGAGGGGGAGGTAGGGCCTTGAACCGAAGAGCCTTCCCCAGTACATAACTATGCAATCAAGATAGGGGGGGGCCTTGGAAGACGTAGAAGCCAAGTGATTTGATTTTAAAAGGAGGACCGTCTGAAAAAAGGAGACTCAGTACGAATTAATTCCGAAGAAAGCTTGGCAATAGTGAACACGTAAAAGAAATCAGCGGAAAAGAAGTTCGTTTTTCTTAAGCGTAACCCTGGCGAGGGGGCAAGCTCCGGGATGTCCCAAAAGAGGTTTCGACGGCAGGTGGGGGGAACTCCTTCTAAGAAGGGAGGGGTGGTTGGGACGACCTTCGGGGAAAGAAAAGACACCAAGTAAGGGCCAACGATCCAAAGAAGGGGGTCCTTGTGTAGGAGGGGGGAGGCTTTCTCAGGAAGGGTTACGAAAATCCTCTTCGACTGAAACAGACCTGAAGCAGAGAAAACTCCTTCTTAAGAAAAAAGGGATCTTCCGACGAGGGAGGGGTCCACCCGAGGATGAAGAGGGTGTCTTAGGAGGCGTTTGAGAGCCTCCGTATCACTCATTTACTCGAAAGAGGAGACGAGGACGGGGAAATTGATTTCATAAAGACATATAGAAAAAGAAACAGGGAAAGAGCGCCAAAAATCTGGCGAGAGAGAAGACGGTTCTTCGTTCGCCTCATCAGGGAAAACTAAAATCGGAAAGCGTCGACAGGAAGAATCGGGTCAGGGAGGGCAATTAACATTCAGAGAAAATCATCCTTCCACAGATTAATCGTCAAAGGGAAAAACACGTGAAAATTGACACCTTTGGAGTTTGCATTACGAATAAGGGAGAAGATTAAGTCCATAGCCTCGGCAGATGAAAAAAATTTTTTGGGGATAATACCTATTCCTGGCTTGTCGAAATGCCCCATGAGCGGGTCAAGGAGAGGAAAGGTTGGAGTCTTTTAAAACCGAAGGAAAGAACTCATTTCATCAGGACCGCAGACTCGGATAAAAAGGGGGTCGTAAAGTTCAGAGGAGAATCACCAACAACACGGGAGGGAGAGAGATATTTATGCTGAAAGAGGAAAAGAGCAACAGCAGGGCTGAAAAGGGGGGAAGAGCGAAACAAAAAGAGAAAACCACATGGACGGAGAAAGTTACGACACGAAAATTCTCTGGGCACAAACAAAAGCCTCGGGAACATCTCAATAGGGAAAGGGGATAGAAATGAGGGGGGCGCAACGTTTAAAGACGTCACGAGGGATGTTGATCTTATCGGGGGGGAGGTCCCGAGGAGAAATGACAGCAGCGAGCGCGGAAGGGGGCAGGAAGGGAAATGTGCGGAAAATCTATGCGCCACAAAAGCCAGAGACGATTCATGGGCCAAGGGACTACGGAGGTTAAGCAGGGAGAAGGGGGGGAGGGATCTTCATGGCGATGGTCGTAAAAAAATCCATTGGGAAGGGGGGCGGATTCATTCGCGAGGGGGATGCCAGAGGAGGGATCGGGTTAGGTCCCTATATCTCAAGAATATCTAACAGAGGGGAGAAATAGGTCTGTTGAAAAAGAAAAATTCGGTTCTCTACTCACCGAGGATCTCTCATGTAGGTAAAAAAAAGGGTCCTGGCAGTAGAAGACTAAGGTTAAAAATCGCGCCAAAAAGCTACAATGGAACAAAGTAAGCGAGGGGATCTTTTACCCCTTCTTCCTAAAAAGGGGGGGGCTCGTCAGTGTGGTGTCCGAATGGAAAAAACTTAAAAGGGGGGGGAACCAGGGACCGTTGCCCAAAAAAAGGGGAAAGTCTTCCACTAAGGAGAGGGGAAGTCTGCCATCATCTCTGGGGCGAGGACCTTCTCCGTGTTCATCGGAAAAAAAAGAAATGATAGGTGTGGGTCCTCGTCGTGGTGGGTCACTCTTACGGTTGGGGGATATCAGCATGCAGAGGAGGACTTTCTCCGTCAAAGAAAGAGTGCAGAATGGAAAAAAAGAAGAAAGAATCTGCGCCATCGCCCGCGAAAAGGAAAGAGGTCTTCTTACCTCCTTAGGAAGGGGGGAGGTCGGGACAAGACATCGCTAATATCCGCTAGGGATTAAGGAAGAAAGGTTTGAAGGGTCCTATCAGTCAGGGGAGGGGTGAGGTCCACATTTTGGAAAGTGGGGGGGGGGTTGGCAAGATGCGTTGAGGGATGACGGAGAAAGGGGCGAAAGAAGCTACCTTAAAAGGTCTACGAACGTGGGGATTCTTCCAAAAAAACAGAACAGGAAACGAGGTGGATCTCAAAAAAGGGCAAAGAACGAGGGGGACTGGACCGAAGAGTTTTTGTATCTTTCAAGGACGTGGAGGGTGAGGGGAAAGTCGACGGTGCCTTCGGGGATAGAACGTTGGAGGGGAACGGAAGTGAATTTGAATTCTTGAAAAAAAGAAAAAGAAGGCGGACATTGATTCCGGAAACGAGCAATTCGGCCGTGTGCGGCGTCGGTAGCGCAGGACACAAAAAGGGAAGGAGCATTCTGAGAAAGGAAGGATCGCTGTGACTAGCTAGAGAAAACAACAACTGCGAGGATTGAAAGGGACGTCCCGGGGCCCGGTCTATTCCGAAGCTCGTTAGAATGGTGGGGTTCCAAAAAATCCAAGCTGACACAACGATAAAGGAGCTCTGCATCAGCCTCTTGCGGAGGGGGCGGACTGAGGAGCACCACGAAAAAGGGAGTCATGAGAAAAGAGTCCACGGTAAGAAGGAGGGAGTCGCCGTCCTACAATCTCACTAGCCGACGTCAAGAAAGGGGTCGTGCCAGGATGAGGAGACACCCGAGGTCAACCGGCTGAAAAGAGGACCTCTGAAGAAAACTCGAACAGCATACAACATTGACAGTCTCAGCTCGGGCAGGAAGGGGACCGGAAAAAAAAGGAAGGGTTCAGAAAAAATTTTTGCACGAAACCAAACAGCGCCTGTCAATAAGGAAAAACTGGTAGGACGGTGAATGAAGGGAGGGAAGGGAACTTCGGGGAGGGGGCCGCCGCTCCGTTCAGCTCTAACAGAAGCGTGTAAGGGATGTCGGCTGGAAGGATAAACATGAAAAATGTGTGAAAAAAAAAGAAGGTCCTGTAGAATCTTTCTTAGAATCTCATTACTACTTCAAAGGAGAAGGGGATCCAGAAAAGAGAACGACAGAGGGGGGAAGGGAAAAAGAAAGGGGGGTATCAGGGTTCGACAAGTGCGGAACATGTCAAAAGGAAGATCTGAGGGAACGACTCATTCGCGGCAAGAGGGGGGAAAAAAAGCTTCTAAAAAGCTCCTACAAATTAAAGAGAAGCGAGGCCCACCATAGGGGGGTGGAAGGGTACATCTATCCCAGAGAGAGGCTTTTGGTGGGTGGAGAGGGGAAAGATCTGATGGGGGGGTACACAGAGAATAGTCAAGGCTACTTCATACATTTACATCTGAATTAGCGCTACCCAGGTCTAAACAGGGGAATCGGGAAAAGGAAGAACTAGGAGAAGTATCCGATGTGTTTCTTCACCGGGGGGTATTTGTTAAAGTCATCCGATAACTCCTCAAAGTTGAAAATCAAAGACGAGCGAAAATTAATCGGAAAGGGTTCATCTGAACATCGGGAAAAGGGGGATAAACTTACTAATCAGAACCCGCTCATACCTACTGGGGGAGGATGCTCTCCCTTCTGTCTGGAAAATGAAGGAAGAAGACATCCCTTCTTCTACAAAAAGTGGAAAGTCTCTCGGGAATGGGGGGACAGCCATCCTGCTCGGGACGAGAAAGAATCGATAAATCCGTGAAGAGCATGAAGGAAATGAAAGGTGCTTGTAAAGAAAAACGTTCCTAGGGATTAGGGAAAAGATACACATTTTCCGGCGAAGTGGGCTACCGAGTTGACTTGTCGAACTGCACAGGGTAGAAGGACCTTTAAAGAGGGGTTGCGAGGGAAAACTTCAGCAATATGGAACATTGCAGCCCTTCTGGGGAAAAAGCTCGCTCTCTGTTCAAAATCTAACATGATAATCAAAACAAAACAAAAGGGAGGAAGGGTCTGAAAGAAACAGCTAGAAGAGGATGACCATCATTGCTGCCAAGAAATGCTGACGAAAAAACGCGCAAAAACAACGGAGGACGGTAAGAAAGTCAAAGAGAGCAGAAGGTAGACAAAAGTCCGCGGCCACTGGTGGGGTGGTCACTTATCGATCAAAGAGAGGAGAAAAAGCAACGAAAAGGGGGGGGGGCTACACCGATGTTGAAAATGAGGGAAGGAGGGGAGGAGTAAAAGGGATTATATTGAGAAAAAGGGGGGAACGACGAAAAAGCCCTCTTTCCGACGAATGGACGAAAGGGACTCTCTTGAATCTATGAGGGCGAGAGGGAGCGACGCCACGACCGTAGGGGATAGCACTTGGATGGGAAGGGGGAAGTATCCAGGGGAGGGAAATCCAGTTAATACTCCGCCCGGGAAAGAGAAAGGCGATTGCGAGAGGATTCCGTGAAGGAATAAGAGGCAAAAAAAGGCGGAAACATCTGGAGACAGCTCTTGTTCAGAAGGGGGGAGACATCTTACTTTTAGAGAAAAAGGGACGCTCAGGTTCAAAGGGGGAAGAAAAAAGCAGTCGCCTAGAAAGATGGAGAGACAGAGAGGACAAAAGGGGAGAGAGAAAGAAAAAGGACCCAAAGGGGAAAGTCTTGGACACCGGCTGCAAAAGTGAGGGGCTCCTTCTTTTATTTCTAGAAAAAGCTGTGGGGGAAAGGTAGCCGCGGTGAGGAACCAACTAGAAACGGAAGGAGGTCGTACAAGGGTTACGGGGAGGGAATGCGGTCCTCCCTTTCGAAGCAAAAGATAAAAAAAAAAGCTTAGAACCTCGGCGATGTCAGGGGTGGGTGAAAAGAAGAAAAAAAGGGGGACAGCTAAGTTCAGTCCTGGGCTCAGGCACGATCTGTTCGACTTGGAAAGAAGTCGGAAAATGTGGAAATAAGGAAAAAAAAGCCAAAAAAAAAAAGAAAGATTGTCAAAAGAGGGGCCGTAGAGAGGACAGGGGCTCGGCGATTGCAGAGCGCATCTAGTTGAGGTGAAAGGGAGGGGGGTTTCCTGTAGATCAGTCTCGGGGTAGGAGGAAAAGTTTTCTACTACGTTTAGGAAATGCAAGGGACGGGTTAGATATGTCTGCGGAGAAGGGAGAAATTGACAGGAAGAAGGGAAGTAAGGCTAGGCCTCTATTTAGGGGAGAAAGGGAAGCGGTTATCATCCTCAGATGGTCTCCGCAAAAAATTTTGTTGAATATGGGAAGGGTCAAATGAGGGCTGGGGGAGACTTCAGGAACAGATATCCCTTGTAGACATATGGCAACCCTAACTTTAAGGGCCTTTCGGTCAGTATGGGAGACTCATTCCGTAGGAAAACATGATTCAACTGAAAGGAAGAGGGCATCTTTGGAATTTAGGTATTCCTTATCTCCAGGGCTCAGGGCTGCGACGAAGATCGCGGTGACGTATCTCTCTAAAAGGGGAAAGAGAAGGAAATACGTCAAAAGAAGCTATTCCGAAGCAAGCATAGGGGGTAGGAGAAAGGTTGTTTCCTATCATAAAACCGCACCTCAAAAAGAATGCTCGGATGAAGGATCGCAGAAGGAAGGGGAAGGATGTTCCACTCTGCCAAAGTCATGATCAAAAGTTCGAAGATGGAGAAAGGCTAGGCCCGACGGAAAAAAAAGAAAAAAGCACGAGAAACCGGGGGAGACCTAACCGAACAGAGGGGTCGGGGGGGAATACCCCTCGATTTGTAATGAGTGGAAGGGGAGTGTAAGAGTCTAAAAAAGAAAACCCTTTACACTTTCTGCAAGAAAGAATAGGCTAAAACGACAGTTCCGTTGGTCACACGTCGTCGAAGGTTCAACCGATCGCCTTCTCCAGGGAAGAAAACCCTTTGAAGGGGAGAATGGAGCATGAGGGACTTGCTGTAGGCAACGCCCTCCTGTAAACCACAAAGGAAAAGAGAATCTGAGCAGCAGCGGGGTCTGATGGGACTTTGCAGAAGGAACGGATCACGTTCCTTTGGAAAATGAAGAACATGAATAAGGGAGACAAAGAGAACCGCTCAAAGGCATCTGCTCTCTCAAAGACAAGGGCAGTGTTGACCCCACGGCAGGAAATGGAAAGGATTCGAGAAGTCGACACCGGGGAGCAGAAGAACCCTGCAAGGGGGGGGAAACGACGTCCTAAGAGTTCCGCGTTCTTTGAAACAAAAGCTATGGGATCTCCGAAATTTCGCGAACGAAAAACACACCTATCACGTTTGGGGACCGCTCGCGAGGACGGTGGGTGACCGAAATCCGAAGAAAAAGGAGAGTCAAAACGGAATCGTCTCTCTACTGAAAGCGGGGGAGGAACGAAATAGGCGTCAAAAAACCCTATCCGCTGAATGTAAACGGACCCGAGTAGACGTGGCCGTAAAAAACCAGGGGGAGGTTGAGTCAACGGCATAGGGAAGAACTACCTTTCATGACAAGAAGGGCTAGTGACTGCAGGATGACAGGAGAGAAAAAAATAACGAAGGACCTTAATGTAGAAAAAGGAAATTCTTTCTCAAAGGATACCGTACGCATCATCGCGATAATACGCGGACTGTGGAAAAAAAATAGGGAGGGGCGTAAGCTCCGTCGAACAGAACTGCTCAGAAAAATGGGCCTTCTCATACTCGAATCAGGGAATCCTCGTGACGAAAAAGATAGAGGGGTAATTCCTATCAACAAATAGTTTTTCGAAAGTTTACACGTTGGCGGGGGATGGAACTTCCAAGGGGAAGGAAAATAAGTTTAACCGCGCACGAGGCAAGTGGGCTACCGAGGCTGGCAGAGAAAGAAACGGGGCGACCGGCAAAAAAAGTCCATCCCGGGGGAAGGGTTGCGCGTGGGGGGGGAAAAACTTCAAGAAAAGGAACCCTTCTGGGCAAAAAAAAGCAGCTCGCTCGCGGGGGTTTTCAGCTACATTCGGAAGAAAAAAAAGAACATAGAGATATGTAGCGTCAAGGCTTTACAGAGAAGGAAAGCGGATTCCCAAGGGGTCACTATGCGAAATTGCACTAAACAAAAAGGAAGTACGGAACAATAAGAAGTCGCTGAGAATCGGATCCCATTGCCTCGTCAGGAACATGTGTCGGGATAGCCCGTCGGCGACACGGGAGTACTCCAACAAAAAGGTAAAGGAAAAGGGGGGAAACTTATCTAGGAAGATCGTCATATGAATGAAACGGAGACTTTGAATTTTGGGAGAGCAAGAATGTCCGACTATTGCGGCAGTCAGAAAATAGACGATGAAGAAAAATTGGAGAGGAGTGAGTATCCCGAAAAGGGTAAGAGTTATGCCGACCGGTTAATTAAAAGAAGGGGGCTATGTTAAAAAAATTTCAAATCCTTCCTAGGGGATCGGCGTAGGGCGGAGGGTGATCGGATGGACACCTTGTAAAGTAAGGAAGTACTCTTGGCTGGACACGAGGAGAAATCAGGCCGCGGATCGGGAGGGGTAGACGATCAGGGTGAACAAGGGGGAAGGTTAAAAAAGGAAGAGGAAGCTTGAAGGCTCCAGCAGAATCCGGAAAGCTCATCTACTACATAAGAAACGTAATACTAGAGGTCTGCCGCCACCTTTATTTTTGGGTTGACAGAAGGTGAAAAGGGAAGGGCTCTTGGAACCCGCATCTCCACGCGTGCTGAAAAATCTGCCACTAATGCGCATGGGGGAAAGAAGAAACAAGCTCTCCAAGGCTCCTTTTTTCCGAAAGTAAGGAATTCACCACGAAAAACAAACGCTTGAGGGCATCAGGGACAAAAGCACCATGACGATTGTGACTTGGGCGAGATATCCGGAAAAAAAAGGGACGGAAAAGGGGGAGCTGGGGAACACGATCGAGGTAAAGGGGACAGTCACTTAACTTCGGGCATCAACAGATCCGTAGCAACCCAGAGAAAAAAGAGGAGTCTGAAAATCTTCCAGGGGGTAGAAGGGTCTAACTTTGAAATAGCACCTACCGGAAGAAAGTGTCCATTGCAGCCTAACGTTCGTAGGGGAGGGAAGAAAAAGGAAGGAAACGCCGGAAAAGTGCTTTATGAAACAGCCGGGGTCTGGTGATTACGTAGGCAAGGACGGGGCTAAGGGGGTGTCGATACGTATTTGTGATTAAAAAAAAAAAACCTCAGAGAGATCATCAGGCGCATCTAGGTGGGGTCTCCCAAGCCTACTTAGAAAAGAGTGGTTAGAGGAAGGCTCGGTGGATCGTGCGATTGGGTGACGGAAAAGGGGATACGGAAGGGAGAATCTTCGAAAGCATTTCTTGGCAGAGTGTAGAGGGGGCTACGACTCATTCCGGCAGGCAAAAACCGAGGCAAGGGGGGCATCTTGGATTTGCGAGTAGTAGAGGAAACCTCAGGGGGCGAGAAGGGGATGAGGGAAGCGCTTTTAGTTAGACTCAACACCAACAACGTAGGGAAGAGAGAATAAGGTCACCGAGTTGCGTCACGAGGTCCCAAGAAGGAAAAAAAAACTGAGCCTGGTGGGGAGACTCCGCAAATCAAAATGAACCCGATAACCTGTCCTAATGCGAAAAAATCACTGTAAATCGTAGGAAAAGAATTCACCGACCAGTAAATAAGGGAAGAAAGATTTCGTGAAATTCCTACGGCACCAGCCCGTCGACACAGAAACGGACGCGAAGCAAGAAGGGATGCGTTAATACCAAATACAGGGGTGCTTATCTAGACGAAACATAAAGCACACTAGACCGAAACCTACCCTTTAACAAGAAAACTGAAAAGCAAAGAAAAAAGGACATACCGGCCGCCTGTGGGGAAAAAAAAGACCAAGGGGGAGGGAAAGGTTTTCCGCTCCGCAATGCTCGGAAAAAATAGTAAACCGTTCAGAAATGGTAACTGGGGCTGTACGGCGTGAATTCGCCCTAAAAGGCAGCTCTCCGGAGGACATCAGCATCTTGTAAGAAAAGCGTCTGGAAGGGCCACCTTTCCGGGGGGGTAATGAGGGGGGGGGATGAAGAAAAAGATCGTGGGAGGAGGACGAACTTTTCCTTCGGCTGGAAGGGGATTCTCCCATACAATCGTCATGAAAAAAGAAATCGACGGGGACCACAAGAAATCAAAAAGGGGGATTCGAAAGGCCCCTTTCTACAGGCCTAATGCCAGATTTACTCTGGAATTCGTACCTCTGTGTTTTTCATCACCGTAAAGGTCGGAGACAGGCGAAGAGAACCTTCCATCGAAAGGAAAAAAAAATTTTTGGAAATCCCCTCGCGAGGAAGACCTTGTCGTCTATGAGAATGCGGAAAGGAAAAGAAGGTCGACAAGGACCGCGCGACTGGCATACTGAGCGGAAAGGGATCGGAGATTAAAAAGTTCTCGACATGACTACTCAGCTCTGTCCAACAGAGTAGAAATGTGTCGTCACGCGGATAGAGAGGAAAAGCAGAAACGTTCATGGACGCCAGGGCCTATCTACTTAATCAGGCAAAAAAATTAAATGGGAAAGGGAAACTACCTTATAGGCGCGGAAAAGAGTTTCTAAACCTACTTGAAGGACACTCATCCCTCACCTCGAAGAGGATTCATCGATTCAGGAGGAGATGGGATCGAAGAAAAGTCTCCAAAAAACTTAGCTAGAGGGTTCATCATCCCGAGCAGAAAGACGAGGGGAGAAAAAATCCACAGTTGTGGCGCGGATGAAAAAGGGGGATTTAGGGAAGCTTTCTCGAAATTAAAAAAAGGGGAGGAGTCGCTAGGAAGGAAGGAAAGTCTGTCATCTGACTGTCCTTCTTGTCGAACGGCCCAACCGTAAGGAAGCTCATGCCTCGTTGCGGGTGTCACCATCAAAATTTGAAAAACATCCCGCAGCTCGTCTCGCTGGTGGGGGACCCAGCTAAAAGGCAACAACAACAACGAGGGGGAGGGAAGAGATTGTAGCTGAAAAGAAAAAAATAAGTGAAACAGAAAAAAAAGAAAAACCAGCAGGCCTGATGAAGATGAACGGGGGGACCGAACCTGAAAGAAAAAGTCGATGAGGGAAGACAGGGGGCATTTTCGACATAATAATGCGGACCAGAATCGGGAAAGCCGCTGGCCCTGTGGAGGTGTGGTAGGAAAAAGAAAAGGAAGGAAAGAGGGAACCATCAAAGTCAGCTCTACAACGATTGTTGATTCGAGACGAGGATCTTCTTCACGGGATGAAGGAACGAAAGGGGAGGAATTTTTTATGCAGCAGCGGAAGGGGCGGCAGGGCTCTTGGATCTTCTCAAACAAGAGCTAGTGAACCTCTGTTATTAGCTGAAAGGGGGAAAAGGAAGGTTTTGTGAAGAAAATCGTTCTATTTTGGACGTTCAAAAGGGCCTTCCGTCAGCGAAGAATGGGGGGGCTTGCAAGGATTAGAGGGGGGGGGGAAGTGGCCGATCAGAAAAAATAAGCGGGGATACTCGTGTATGGAAATCGCGGGAAGAATCGCGACGACCGAGGAGATCAGTCCACGTCGGACGCCGCGACGATTTCAGGTGATACAAAGGAAAGGAGACAGAAAGGAAATAGCTACAAGGAAAAAGATCTGAAGGGGGGGGATCGGGAAATTGGCCCCCACCTTTATTGTTTAGAAGTGGAGTTCAGAGAAGGGCGATCTTGGAAAAAAACTTATACATGCTGACAAACGATTCAAAAAGGTCTTTCTTGCGCACGAAAACTAGGGAAGGGGAAGAGAAGTTGAAGCACCACGACCTGATCCCAGCTTGATGAGGCAGGGATTGGTCAAAAGGAGGGGGGAGAATTAACCTGCCCGAAGGGGGACGGGGAGGAGAGAAGCCTAAAAGTCTACTTCTACTGAAAAACACAGTCCATCACACGGGGATCCTTCGGACACCACGACCCGCTGCCGCTGACAAGGGGTGGAGGGGAACTGGAGCATCCACAAGAAAGAGAGAGTGATTTCCAAAAGGAAGGAAGTTTCCAGGGAAATCATTCGCTGGAAGGGTCCCGGGGAAAAAATTGGAAAGGGGGAGGGGAAAACATTTCAGGAGGACCCTATTTCGGGGCGTCGGGAGCCTTGTCAATTTCTTGGACTCAACGTCAGTAGGAAAAGGGGTCCGTCTCAGATCACGGTTTGGGGAAAAAGAAGAAGGGGAGTGAAGCATCCGACGTGACAAAAAAACGGTGTTGAGAGGAGAACTCGGGGTTGTCTACGGCGACGCCGGGGGAGTAAAAAAAATCTTCTAAAAAAAACTTTCTGGCAGAGTGGAATTGGGCGACGACAACTAAAGGGAGTCCGGCGGCTTATCAGCTGACTGGGAGTGGGAAGGGTGAAGGGGAGGCTTTAGAGCATCCATGGCTGAAGAAATTGCTCTCTTCTGTAATAAAAGAAAGAATAGGAGGGGGTTGAGAAAAACAACAACGGATGAGTGATGAAAGGAAGGTCCGTGGAAGCCTAGCGACGTGAAAAGCGAATCTCGCCATCGGTCGCAGCCAAAAAAGGGTGGTCCGATCTATGAAATCTAAAGAGGTGCTCGTGCTCAGGCGCGACGCCTGAGACGAGGGGGAAAAAGAAGAAACACTCGGAAACCTGATCACGGGAGAAGAAGAAAAAGGTCTATCCCTACAGAAAAAAAGAAAAAAAACGTCGAAAAAAGAGCACTATCACAGAAAGTCAAAAAAAAAGAGGTCCGGAAGTAAGGCGGTTAAGACCACCGAGGATCACCAGGAGGATCCGAATCTTCAAGGACAGAGAAGAGAAGGTCTACAAACTTTACAATTTCGCCCCTGAAAAAATCGGCTACGAGAAGAAAAGCAGGCCGGGGAGTCGTCGACAATGTGGCCCGGATAAGGGCGAGAAGGCATAATGAACCCGTCGCAGAATTAACTTCCTATAAGAGGCGGGCTGGCCCAATGCAACAAAGGTGGGGAGAAGCGTTCAGCAAGAGGGCTCGGGAGGACTGTGTGCGACGGACCAAACGGTCCTGGGGGAGAGCCGTTTCAATTTTCTTAGACCTACTGAGAAAAGGAAGGACGGCTGACAAGGAGGATACAATCGGAAGGGGGAAAGACATCTACGAGGAAAAAGATCAAAATCGAACAGGGGGGGAAATTCAAAAAAACCTGAACGTCTGTCAGCTAAAAACTCATATGAAGATCTTGGGAAGGAGGGGGAAAAAGTCTCTTGTTCCACATCGTCCCTACAGCAAAAAAAAAGAAGTTGTTTCATCAGGAGAACCCTAAGACTGTTTTTTACATGAGAGAAATTTGGGAGCTTTGGAGGAAAGGGAAAAACAAAGTCCGCGGCGACTGCAATACATGACAAGAAAGAACATGAGATCTACCCCGGAGGAAAGATCCGCGGTAAAAGATCCATCGATGGTCCGCCCGAAGGACCTGTTTCAGGAGATGGTCCGGGGAGCTTCAAGCAGACAGTAGAAATCCGCCGAGCAAAGAAGAAGTTATTACGGAAAAGAGTGCATTAGAGAAGATTTTCTCCCTGACGATAATCACTAGTTAGGAAAAAGGAAGTCTTCGGGAAGCTCCCTCAGGACTGGTGTGAAAATTCAAGGAGGAGGAATCCATCTTCGTAAACATCTGACCATTCAAAGAACAAGGGGAATGCCATCCTTAACGAATACCTCCTCTTAGAAGAAGGGAACACCGATACAACATAGGGGGGAACGCCTTATTGGAGTGGGAAGGGGGGGACGTAGGGGGGATCTATTCCGTGCCACAGACACAGTGGAAGAAAAGAAAACCGAGTGCTGCACTGACTTCTTGAAAAAGATGAAAGGAAGGGGAAATCAAAAGGTTTTCGGACGTTGCGGAGGGTCCAACGTCAGCAAAGAGTGACATGGGGAGGGACATCCCGTCAGTCTCAGGGCGAGGGAAGAGGACAAAAGGATGAGTCTGTAGTAAAAGATAGAGGAAGAGGAAACTCCTTCTTTCACATCGGATGAGGGGTGACAAGAAGGGGAGATGCTTACTTTTGGACCAAACTCAATCACCCGGCTATGAAAGTGGAGACTTTTGCATGGAACAAAGAGGGACGTCTCCCTCCGAAAAAATCTGGCCAGGAAAAGAAAGTCATTCTGAGCCGAGTCGAGACGCAGAAAACAGAGAAAAAAAAGGATCTCGAAAAAGGATCTAGTAATCTTCTATAGGAGTCGTAAAAGGACAGTGTAGATCTTACTTAAGTGGTGTCGTGACATGAATGGGGAAAAGGGATTCAAGGGGAAATCTCTTTCATCCCACCAGAGATTTATTCTCTATTAAAGAGACCGTCGGGGAAAATACTTTGCTTATCGTCGATAACTAAGGGATTTGAAGTTCATGAAAATTCGCTCGGCAGGGAGGAATTACGTCGAATTCCGTGGGGAGAACGACTCATCGGTACCACCAGAAAGGTGCTGGGGAGGTCACCAAAGGATCGTTTCGGAAAAAAGAGGTAGCTCGCAGAGGATGTGAAAAGAAGGGGTCGTACGCTTTCGTGGGTACAGACGGAAGCGGAAGAGAAAGAACGAAAACAAAAAGGCGCGATTTTATCGTGTACACAAGGGGAACCCCCGTTTATTTTTTTCTAGGGGAGTTCTATAGGGTCGGAGCTTTGTAACCAAAAGCAAAAGGGAAGGAAACGCAAGAATCGACAAAAAAGCATTTCTCGCGGCAAAGAAAGCTCTTGCAGGAAGGAAAAGAAAAGGTGAGTTCTAAGCACACTACCTGATGCCAGCTTAGGGAGGGGGACTAGGGGGAACAAAAGAGATTTGAGGGGGGAGACAGCCTCGAATGACGCCGGGGTGGGGCTCCGCACGAAGGCACTGAAAGAAAGGAACTGTGACCATGGAAATAAAGGGACAGGAAAAAAAGACCTACCCTCTGCATGCTGAAAGGGCTGAGGCTTCCCGGTTTTAGCAAAAGAGGCATAAAAAAGAATCTATGAGTTCAAGTTAAAGCCGGGGGAAAGGTCTTGAAAGAGGCGGCGCGGTAAAAGGGGCGGAACACATTTTCGAAGGGAGGTGAGGAAAAAAAATGGTATGACGTAGCCGTTCTTAAAAACAGAAAGGGGTCTGGGGGGGGAAAAAAATCTAGGGGTGATATGCCCGAGGTCTAATTGATCAGAAGCGCGTTGGCTCAAGGCCGAGCGGGGGGGGGGATTGGGGTACAGAGGAAAAAGTTATCGTGAGAATGGGGGACGGCGACGGTGCAAGACATTGGGGGAGGGGGTGTGGCGTTACATATGAAGAATTGCAAGGAAAAGGGAAAAAATACCCTCTTACAGGAGGCCGCAGGGGGGCCGGCATTCGTCCTTAAGGGGGGGAATGTTCGGAGGGAAAACACCAATTCTCAGTGCTCGACGAGCAAGCTTCCGTGAAAGGGGGGAAAAGGGGGAAAGGAATCTATAAAAAAAAGAAAACAAAAACTGAGAGGAGGAAGGGGCGTCACCAAGGGAAAATTTAGGAACGTCGCATCCCTTAGCCTGGTGGTTACTCGCGAGGGGGGGAGCCAAAGACGTCAAATGAAGAGGCTGCTCAGCCGCGTCCTCCCTGTCCAAAAAAGGAAGCAGCAGGAGACCAGAAGTCAGTCAATATCACGTTGGGGGGAAGAAAAGGAAAGGAGGCCTGAGACGTCGCCCGTCGAAGAAGAAACACCGGGAGGCAGATCCCCACGCTGGTCGGACTTCCCTTTGATGCTGTGTAAGAAAACAGAGAGAGGAGATCAAAAGAGGGGATCGGGCACATCACACTCAACTTGATAAAAAACCTTTAAAAGAAAAAAAAAGCCTCATAATCGTCGACGTCAGACCAGAACGCCGGACCGCCGACCTGACAAAAAACGTCGTCGACAATGGGAAAACGCTAAAAACTGCTCAGGCAAAAAGAATGAAACCCGTTACGCGGCGGAACTCCCTAGGCGACGAATAAGAGCCCGCCTCTACCCTGGAAGCTCGCTGGGGTAAATGGTGAAAGCTTTCGCACGGATCCACCGGGGTCCTGTTTATATGAAACCTATCGTTCTGAGAACATCTAGTCGGGAAGTCAGGGAGAGGCCAAGAAAGGAGTAAAAAAGGACAACTCCATCGACCCCCTCAATCGGGAAAGGTCGGGGTGAGTTCCTACATGCGGGGACCAAGCCTCTAAAAAAAAGAAGATCTTCTTTGCCTCGCCGAACGACGCAGCGGTTGAGGCGTTTTTTGCCGGCACGCCGCCACACTGGGGGGGGAAGTTTCCAAGAACGACCTTCTCGAACTCAACTACTAGCCAATAGTGGTGCAGAAGTAAAAGAATCAAAGAGGGGCTTGTCTTCGATGGAGCGCAGGACGGGGAAAAGAATTGCGACTGCATAAGAGGGGACGTGACCTGATCGCAAGAAGAAAGGAATCGGGAAATTCGTAACTCAAGAAGGTCCCGAAGGAAAGCTGTGGGGGGGGGGATTAGTCGGGGGCGCTGGAGGTGAAAAGGAGTTAAGAGAACGATTAAGCTATTAAGGAGGGGATGAACTACTTGAGAGGAAATATACCGGGGGAGGGGGATAAACATCCTCCCCTTAGTCTCAAAAAAGAAAAGGTGGTCGGGCTCCTTCAGAGATCACCTCATCGGAGAGGGGATTAGAGGAGCTGTCCATCGGGTCATGAAGGGGGGCCAGACAAGGAACGTCGGGTGATAGCTTGTTTCATAAAATTCCGACATCCTCAGTCAAAAAGGGGAAGAGAACTCGTTTGCTCCAGAGGAAGGGACAGGGAGGGGGAAACGCGTAAAAAAGAAGTTCTCGATTACGTGGCAAAGACACAGTTTGCCGGAGGAAATGGTAGAAAGGCTGGCATCTACTGAGGAATGGGGGTAGAAAGGGGCCCTTAGGCAAACCCCTTTCAAACCGTCTGGGAGTTGCTTGGGGAAATCAGCATCGTGAAACAGAAAAACTGGGGCAGAGGCGGCTCCCGACATGGGATCTCTCTCACAACATAAAAAAAGGGGGGGGTATAGGGGAAATGAAACATCGATCCTAGAGATGCCCATCATTTCTTCAGAAATGTGAGATTGTTGGAAGTCTCAAACCCTCGATTGACCCTAAAGACAATAAAAAGGGAAGGGAAAATGACCATCCCTATAGCCCATTGCCTCGAAGGATACTTGGGGAAGGGATCGGCGACTACTCTTACGCAGCAACGCCAACGGTCATCTAAATCAAAAGAGGGTCGCTTCTTCAAGAGTATTTATTAAAGCAGAAAGCGGGGAAAGGAATTTTTGGAAAGATTTCAAAACTGTCCGCTCTGAAGGATAATCCAAAAGAAGATATGGAAGAAAACCGCGTAAAGACTTTATCAGGGGGGATCGTCATGAAGATGTAGAGGGGGAGATTAAGTACATTAAAACTTAAAGAGGGAATTCGAGAGGAAGAGGTGCTTCCATGAGGAAACGTGCTTCCGGCTTGGAAAGAACCCGACTCATCGGTGACCCACCCGTCGGATTTACAAATGATTTCAGGAGGGGGAACAGGGGGCAGCGGAATCGGTTCGCAGGGGGGAGGGAGCTCTCAAGGGGGCTTCCTGTATGCAGTCGACGCTAAGGGGGGCCAAGAAAAAAACGGCCGGAAAAACTACGACAAGGACCCAGCTGGGAGAGGGGATCGTGGACACCGCTGGGGGAGGGGGGGGGGGTGCTCGGGCAGGTCTGTCGGATGGGGGACAAACAACGGGAATATACGACGACCCAACTAAGTCAAGAATTGCGTAAGAGGGAGGGGAAGAGGGTCGCGGCCGTGCGACAGGGGGAAGGCCAGCAACACGACCTGGGACAAAAGATGTAGGCAACTCGTTATGTAAGGGGGGTCACCAAGGGAGGGGGGGGGGGGGCCTGTCAGCCTAAGGAATCGAAGGGGGGAAAAGAAAAGTAAAAGGGAGTCGTACGGCACTGGGCTCGTCCAAAGGGTGAAGAAAATCGCCCTCTCCACAAAACCAGATAGGGGGGGACCGCCACGGGGGGATTTTAGGCTTGCGGTATTTTGCATCCAGAAGAGGAGGGAAAAGGGGACGAAATGGTTCATCTCCCAAAAAAAAACCCCCCAAAAAAAAAACCCCCCCCCCAAAGCCTCCGAGCAGGAGGAAAAACATTGTGGGGGGACCGACTACTGTGGCGGGAGAGAAATGAAAAGGAGGTCTGGGAAAAGCTGCTGCTCAAGAAGGTGTTGGTTGTCGATCAAGGAAAGAGTGTGATGCTGCCAAGGAGAAGCGCATCGAGGTGTGCTAAAGACGGAGAAATGGGGGGAAAGGGGATCGCGGTGATCGGGGTCCACGTCGACTGTGCAGGGGGAGAACGAGGGGATCATGACTGGCATTATGGAAAGGGAAGGAAGAAAGAAAGTCCAAGAAAGGGCCGTCGTCGGAGCCGAGCATGGACATCGGCACTTGGGATTGAGGAAAAGAGAGGTACAGAGAGACGCAGATGGATAGAACGGAAGGGTCAAAAAGAGAGGGTGGAGCAGATGTGGGGGAGGAGGGAGTAATGTTTGGGGGAGAAAGGAAAGAGGGTGGGGGGACATGTGGTGGAGCAGAGGGAGAGAATGAGTATGGGGAGTGTGTGGGGGGGGGGGGAAACAAACGAAGACAGGTGGTAGTGGGGAGAAGTGCAGCGATTTAGGGGGAGGGGGGGAGAATGAAAAGGCAGGGTGGGGGGAGGGTATGGGAAGAGAGGAGAGGGGGGGGGGGGGCGTGGAGGGGGTCGTGGAGAGGGGGGGAGATCAGAGAAAATGGAGGAGGGGTAAGAGAGGAGGTTGGAGATAACAGTGGGGTGGGGGGAGGAAGGGCGTGAAGAGTGATTGTGTAAAGGGTGGAGAAGGGGGAGGTGTGGTGTGGTAAGAGCGGAGTGAGGAGAGGCGCGTGGAGGTAGAGGGTAAGAGGGAGAAAAGGTAAAAGGGTGTAGAGGGGGGAAGAGGGAGAGGGGGAGTTGGAGGAGTGGAAGGAGGAAGGAAAAATGTGGGGAGGACAGGGGGGGTGAGGGAGAAGGGGAGAAAGAGGAAAACTTGTGGTGGGAGGGGGGAAGGGTTGGGGGTGAAGCTGTCACTATGGGAGAGGATGGGGAAGCCATGAGAAAGAGGGAGCGGGTGAAGTACGTGGGGGGTGGGGAAGGGTAGAGTGAGTAAGGAGAGGTATGAAAGGAGAGATAGCGGAAGGGGGGCAGTTGGGGGAGGGGGGGAGGAGGAGAGGAACCACAAAGTGCAGCGCTTCGTAATATACCGGTCACCGTCGAGAGTCAAAAAAAAGGAGGGGAAAGGGACTTAACCGCGACGCGTGCGGGGGGAAGAGGAAAAGCATCGGAAAGAAGGTTCCT
>Ga0179593_1512570_pt1 | contig 21677 bp, 24 predicted proteins | sample CZODoug2_1_08_16_FD_185931 | JGI IMG/M metagenome (GOLD analysis project Ga0179593, IMG submission 185931) | Vadose zone soil fungal communities from Angelo Coast Range Reserve, California, USA - CZODoug2_1_08_16fungal (PacBio error correction) | ecosystem: Environmental > Terrestrial > Soil >...
CATGTCCGGGGAGGGGATCATATTCACTATCGATTAAAAAAAAAAACTGCTGACAAAAAACATCGAGTAGCCATGTGATCGAGGGAGCAACATGAGAGGCTCTGGGGCCTATCAGGTGAAGTTGGAGGCAAAAGGCCTGCCAAGGGAAATGATACAGGCCCCTCACCCAAAACTAGAAGAATTCCCGGGAGTGAGAAAACTAGATTTGTGCGACGAACTGCCTGGAAAAAAAAAAAGGGTGGGGGGTGGTCTGAAATAGGAGACTCATGGGGCTCAAAGAGGGTGTTGTAAATCCGCGCCTTTTATGATCGTATGGGGAAGGGGTGTGGGGAATCACTCCGAGCCTGAGATGGACGGGAATCGCCTCTACGGGAGCCAACAGGGCCAGGCCTGATTGATATCTCCAGGCCGTCGAAACGCACGGGCGGATTTGTGACTCAAGAGGGGAAAGAAGCGGCAAGGGTGGGAGGAGCGCCTGTCGAAAATGTTCTACGACGGGAAGAGTGGGTCGGGAGCGACCCCTGGTTCCACGCGGTTCGCGGGAGATCATGGTAAGACCTAATAGCGCTCAATAAGGGGCAGGCTCTCATGAGACGATCTCGAACTAAGGGGAATCCTGGATGCTTTGCAAGAACCGTCAAAATTCGAGGGACGGAGTAAAGCAGAACTACCCGAAAAAATGAGCTGCGCGTACCTCGAGGAGTTTTCCGAACACGGAGTTTGGCAGAAGTGCCTAAGGGGTTAGTGAGAGCTAGATCTCAACTAAAACTGTCACCTGGGGGGGTGGAGAGTCGGGTAGTGCAAAAACACAATCGTGGGGTCTTTATGGGCGACTAGGGGCCTTGGAGAAGGGATGAGTCCCTCTAAAGGCCATAAGGGTAATCCGTCTTACTCCCAGGAAAAGAATCCAGAATACGGAAGAAGATGCTAGAAAGGATCGGGGGACGGATCTGGGGCACTCATTGGACGTCTAGAGGAAAGGCAAAGTATTAGAAGAAAAAAAGATAAAAAGGGTCTCTTGTACAACGGACGCGATACAGATTCCTTGGGGGTCTCGAGACTCCAGGGAGTCACTGCTGCTGTAATGACATAGAGCTGCCCCTTTTTCGGGGAGGCTTCAATAAAGGTAGGTCTTAGTCTGATCAGGGCGATGTAACCTAGACTGAAAGATGAAAAACCTCTTCTGAGAGGTTGTCATACATTGCCCATTAGCAAAAACCTCGATGAAGGGGAAACCGCCTTATAAATCAAGGTCGATTTCCTTCTCATGAGACCTACAAACAGCCTGCTAAAAAGAATGGAAACGGTCCTGAGGAGTAAGGCTACACTCGTGGCGTAGTTCTAAGTCATCTCATGTTGGTTGCTCACCTCTGCGAAGCAAACTAGACCGTTTTACCTCGTAATCTTTGAAGACGATTAGGCGAGTTCTTCTGGAACCCGACGATCTACTATCTCCCGTAGGGGCTAAGGAGTCCCTTTTCTTCGGAATTTAAAGTGAGAGATCCATAGTCAGTTAGTGGTCTTTAATCGGAGGACCAGGCGTTCTGGTCGTTGCATTCTTAAAATATACCATCAGAAAGACACTTATTATTATTAAAAGAGGGGGGAGGGTTTCAACCAGTCGCTGTCCTCGTCATTCTGTATAGTCATTCAAGGGTTTGTTTTCTCGGACTTAAAAAAATGAAACCTTAGAGGTTGCGAGATTCAGATTCTACAAAAAGACTAGGCCTGCTCCAAAAGGGAGTCGAAAAGCGGCTGGGGCAAGAGCCGCGAGGTAACATACTAGTTTCTATCGGGGCCGTGTATAGTCATGATCTGAGGGGGGGTCGGTCGCCTAGCCTGGGCCGAGGGTGGGAGCGGGAGTGCTAGGGAAAAGTAAGCAATGGCCGGCGCCGAAGTTTTCCTTGGGGGCATTTAGAGGCGAAAATCTCCTTGGCTATTCAGTAGGAGGGGGCGAAATTCTACCTAGGTTGTCATTTTCAAGTCGCGGAGGACGCTTCCTGATGGGGGAATCTCTATTAGATCCGAATAAAGAAACCCGGAAACCTCGGTGCCCGGGCCGTATCGTGCATTTTGAGAAAAACTAACTCATGACTAAGGGCTTCCTTGGAGTTACGACAGGAGGGGAGTTATGTGGTGAGAGCCGCCTGCGTTGGGGGGTGCGAAAGCAAAATCGGTTCTTAATGTCCCCCTCTGCGATGCTACTAGATGGCTCAAATAGCACGTTAAATTCCGCGATAAAATATTGGGGCGAAGGGGGGAACCTAACTCTCCCGTTCAAAAAATCCAAAAACACGGGACGTCCTACGAGAAAGTACACAAGGTCGGGTAAGTTCGCGCGCTATCGGCTCGAAAGCGTTCAAAGAAAGTCGCCTTACATCTTTATAGCCGAAATCTTGATGGGCTGTATCTTCGGGAGGGGATGACATCACCCTTGCCCAAGGCTCTAGTTCGAAAAGTAGGAGGAAGACGCCTGCCCTGTTCGGGAGAGTGTTATCCATTATAAGACGGCGCAGAAAAAATTTTGGAATTCGTGTAAGTCGACCAGTAGGGAGGGACCCCATAGAAGAAAAGTTTCTACGCTGGAAGGCATTCTTGCATTCTCCTGCCCAGACTAACCCTCCTTGTGCAGCTGTCGGAATAGGCTCTTTCTCGCGCGAGGGGACCTAAACTCTATAAACACTAATATTAAAGGAATGCGGGGGGAACGACTTATAAAGCACCACCTATGCATAAAACTCGCTTAAAAAAACAAATCATTTTGGATCAAGGGGGTTCTTACTCATACAAAAGTTGAAGGGAAGGTCTTTGTCCAAAAAAGAGTTCTGTAACACAGGGCATTGTTGTCAAGATTAAGTGGGAGTCGTTGCACGTTAATGGAAGAAAGACCGTCAGCGTATCACGTCTAGTTAGAGAAACGAGCCACAGAGAGGACTGGCTTAGAGCAGGTCGCAAGACATATGAGGACTGCTCCTGAGTAGTCCTAACCAGGGGTTACAAATAACCCTCCGAGGATTACTCCTCCCGATTAATAACTTATCCTGAATAGAAAAAAAGGAGACCATCGGAGACCATTTTCGCGGCCTCATCCATCACCTTCCACCAAAGTCTGAGGAAAAAAAAATCAAGGCGAAGGAGGATCTGCACTCTATCAAAACTATAGTTCCATCCGCGGGCACAAGCGAAACTGCAGAGGATGACCGGGCAGGGGGCCTCCGCTCTCAATTGAGCACTTGGACCACTCCATGAAATGGGTAGAGGCCTACTGTAGGGAAGACACATCGGAAGCAGAGCCTTCGAAATTGCCCCTACTCACGACTCTATCTATTGAGAACAGGGGATTCACCCCTCGAATGAGTGGAGAGTATTTAACGATGGCTGACAAAAAAAAGTCTTTCGACTCCTCGCGTTCCCGGCCGGGGGGGTGTTCTCTCGAAAGAAAAATGGGCAGCCACTGACACGATCTTGCCTAAAAAGAAGGGGAGAACAAAAGGGTTTGTTTTGTTACGCGGGAGGTCCGAATATAGATTGCCCAATTCAAGTCGTAAAGTAGGTTCTATCGTACAGGGGGACTCCAGTCTGAGGGGTGTCTCTTTGGGGAGTAAACCTCCGCCTTGGATTGAGATCCCTTCTCGAGAAAAAGGAAAACAATCGTAATCTTTGTTTGAATCTGGGGTCTAGGTCTTATAATGTATGGTAGACCGTCTCTATGGGTTAAGCGCCGTGTTTCCGACAGCAGAGAAAGATGTAAGCGTCGGCATCGGTACTCTATCCTAAATTCTTTCGCGCCGCACAAGCTCTTGAAAAAGAAGAAGGGGGGGTCGGGCCTCAACACAACTCCTCCGCATTTGCAACAAATGGACTAGGGAAAAAATGGAATCAACGCCACAACGTCGGAAACGACCTTTCTTCACGAAAAAAGGGAGTGGAAGGGACAATAGGAGGAAGTGAAGTCGGGCACTGCACAAGGGGGGGAGATGCGAAAACATTGTCTGCTATTCACCTTATCTGGAGGATACGGTTTTAAAAACGGCGATCGTCTTCAAGTCCACCTGAGGTATGAGGAAGAGCAGCAAGCACAGGACGGCAACTTCCACGCCACTACTGATCATCAACGATTCACGGGCCGGCCCAGGACCATGTACTTGCACGGCTTCCAAAAATACCTGGGAGCCTGATAATGCGAGTGCTGTTTCTTAAAAGGTACGAGCACGCCGCGGGACATCGTAGTAAAAAACGTAGGAATCATCCGGGCACCATTCGACGAGAGGGCTCTTGTCAAAAAACCAAAACAACAAACCACAAAAAAAACCCAAAACCCATCTCACAACACTGTATGAGGATTAATCCGGGCGTGTGGCATAGTTCCGGTTAGAAACGAGGGGGAACCTGCATTCCCTACGAGCAGCGAAAGATCGCCGACCGACTAGCACGGGCGGAGAATAAAAGTAATGCCACTCTTGTGACCGTCCTTCATGGATGCCGACTAAAAGGGAAGAACGAGTAGAAGCCTTAAGTCGTGTGAAGTTGCAAATTCAAGGAGTGAAATATATAGCCCAGTAGGTTCGTTCGGATTCCAAGAGGCACGGAAAGAGACCCCCCCAGGAAGAGCGCATCCGCGATATGGCGCCCGAGGGGCCAATTGTTTATCAAGTGGGCCGTGTCGCGATACAGTAAGGGTCGCTGTGCTAAAGAAGGGTAGACCGGAGTAGCCTTTGGTTCTGGAAAGGGCCCCGTCGCTTAAAAACGAATTGGCTACCAGGCGGGGGGGGGGTACGGCGGAATGTTAGTGGAGGAGGGTCCCGAACCTGGCAGCGCATTCGGAAAAATCTAAGGCTTAATGATCTGGGCCGCACACAAAAGCGATGTAGAACGAGGCGGCCGGAAACCTATCCAGAAAATACCTAAGCTCGCAGGGAGCCCATAACTTCGGAAAGGATGAAGCGCCCCCTATGAAGGACTGGGTTTGTTTTCACCTGTTTCAAGGACGATTTCGAAGGCCAAAAAAAAAAAAAAAAAAAAGGGGGGGGGGTGCAAGCACGGGGAGGGGGGGGGGAGGTGGGGGGGGGGGGAGGGGGAGTGGGGGTGAAGGGGGTAGGAGGGGGTGGGGGTGGGGGGGAGGAGGGGGGGGGGGGGGGGGGGGGGGGGAGGGGGGGGGAAGGGGGGGGGTGGGGGGGGGGGGTGAGGGGGGGGGGGGGGTGGGGGGGGGAGGGGGGAGGGGGGCATTGGGGGGTGAGGGGTGCGTGGTCAAAAGGGGCCTGAGGAAAAAGATGCGAGCAGTGGATGGTATGGGGAACGGGGGGAGAGTGAGGGATGGCATGAAAAAAGGGAAGAAGGGCAGAAGATGGGATAGGTAGAGAGAGTACGAGTGGTGGGAGGGGAGAGAAGTGGTTGAGGAGGGGGGAAGAAGGGGGGTCAGAGAGGTGGGGAGGGGGTGAGAGCGGTGAAGGGAAGGAAGGAGGGCGGAGGAGGGCTGAACCGGGAGCGGGACGGTGTGGCGGGGAAAGAAAGGGGGTGGCGGTAAGAGGAGGGGGGGGTAGGAGGGGATTGTAAAACGAGAGGAGTATGGGGGGAGGGGGGAGGACGGGGGTGGGGTGGGCGGCGGGTGGAGTGGGGGAGGGGGAGTGGAGGAGGGGGGGGGACTGTGATGTGTGAGAAGGGGGAGGAAGGGGGGAAGGGGGAAGGTTAGGGGAGAAAAAGGAGAGGGGGCGAGGGTTGGGGAGTGGAGTGAGGGAGGGGTAGTAGGGGCAAGGCGAATGGTTGGTGAGAATGAGGGAGGGAAGGAAGGGTAAGTGTGAGGGGGGGGGAGGATGGGGTTGATGAGGGGGGAGAACAAGAAATATAGGCGAAATATGTGGGATGGATGGGGGGGGGGGGGGGGGGGGTGGATACAGAAGGTGGGAGGGGGGGGGGGGGGAGGAGGGGGTAAGGGAGAGAGAGTAGTGAGGGGGGAGTGGTGGATGAAGAGGTGGTAGGGGAAACGGGGGAGGTGGGAAGTTGGGGGGGAGTATGTCGGAGGGGAGTGGAGAAAGGGAGGGGAGAATTTGCGGAAGGGTAGGGGGACAAAGGGCAGAGATGGGGGGGGGAAATGAAGGAAGAGTAGAGGTAAAGAAGGACAGACGGGTAACGCGACGGGAGGAAGGTAGGTTGTGGAAGAGGGGGGATGGGTAAGGTGGCTGTGAGGGAAGGCAGGAATGGGTGGGGGGCGGGTAGGGGGGGCGGAGAGGTGGGGAGAATGATGGGGGAAGGTGGAAAGCAGAAGTGGGGGGGGGAGGGGGGGAGGGGGAAAGAGGATTACTGTGGGAGGGGTGGTGGGGGGGTGAGTGAGAAGAGGGGGGGGAGGGAGAGGGGGATATTGGAGGAGTGTGGGAGAAGGAGGGGGAGGGATGTCAGGGAGAGAGGTAGGGCGGAGACTAGGATGGATGAAATGGGGAAAGAGGGGAGGGGGGGGGAGCAAAGGATGGGGGTGAGGGGGGAGAAGGGGGTGAGGTGGGGTGGCGGGGTGGAAGAGAGGAGAGGGTGGCGGCGAGGCAGGAAGAAGGTTGAGGGTAGGGGGGGGGTGTGGGTATTGAGGAGCTGGAAAAGAGGCAGTAGGGGGGTGAGGTGGTGGGAGTAAAGGGTGGGGAGGGGGGTGAGGAGGGGAGGGGGGGGGAAGCGAAAGTCGGAGAAGGAAAGAGGGTGGGGGGTTAGGATGGTGGGGGGAGAGGGAGGGGGAAGGGTTTTGTTGGAGATGGGTAAGAGGGAGATGGAGTTGGGGACGTAGGAGGGTCGGTGGCGAGGGAGTGGGGTGGAGGGGGGGGGGAGGGACGGGTAGGATGGGGCCGGGGGGGAGAGTAGAAGGGAGAGGAAAGGAAGGAAGAGGAGGAGGGGGAGAAGAGGGAATATGTTGCGCAGTAAGGGATAGGTGGTAGTAGCGGCATGGAGGAGGGGAGGAAGGGAAGAAGGCAGGGGGGAGCGGGGAAGGGGATGAGAAGTATGCGGAAAGGTGAGGAGCGGGGAAAGGAGGAAAGATGGAAGAGAAGGGAGTGAGGAGGAGGTAGACCTTGGGGAGAGGGCGAGAGCGTGGGGGAAGGATGGGGGGAGGGTGGCGTAAAGGTATGAGGGGGGGGAAGGGGGGGAAAAAAAGAGTGGTGGGAAGGTGAGGCTGCTGCACAAAGACCACACAGGGGGAGAGTGAAGGAAGAGGAGAACGTTGGGGAGGTGGGCGGGAGGAGGTAGGTGAGAGGGGTAGGAAGGGGGAGAGAGAGCGGTGGACTAAATACGGAGTGTGAGGATAAGAGGAATCATGAGGGGAGGGGGAAGGGATGGAGGGGGGGGGGGGGGGAGGGAAGGGGTGGGGGGGTAAAAGAAGTGGGAGGGGGGGGGAGGGGGGTTGGGGTGGAATGTGGGGCAGGGGAGGGGGGGGGTGCTCATAAGGGGGGGGGGATGGGGGGGGGGGGGGGGCGGGAGGGGGAAGGGGAAATTAGGGAGAGGGAGGAGAGGGGGGGGGGAAAAGGAAGGGCACTGGGAGGGGGAGAGTGGGGAGTGGCGAGGGTGGAAATGGGAAGGGGCGGAGCGGGGTGCGGTGGGGGAGAGTGGAGAACACGGGTTGTGCAAGAGAGCAGGGAAGGGAAAGGCCGTGGTGGGGGGGGGGGGAAGTGGAGGGTAGAAAAAGGGGGGGAAGGAAGGAGCGGGGGGGTAGGGGGAGGAAAGGAAGGAGGGAGGGGGATGGGTGGGCAGATGAGAGAGAGAGGGAAGGAGGTGCCGGGCGGGAGATATGGAAGGGAGGAAAGAGTGAGGGGGGGTGGTGGGGGAAAGGAGGAGTAGGCACGGGGTGGGGGGGAGGGGGGAATGAGGGTGAGCTATGGTCGAGGTGGAGGAGGAGCGAGGGAGGGCGAGAGGTTGGGATTCGGAGGGGGGTGTATAGTGAGGGTGGAAAGTGGGTGGGAGGGGGGAGGAGCACTTATGAGAGGGGAACAGTCTCCACGACAGAAAAAAAAAATTCAAGCCTTTGGATCTGAGAATACCTTCTCTCCCTACTAATTTTAAGGGATTTTCTGTCTTGGTCGAGGTACCATGGATAACCTTAATTTAAGTCTTCTCATCCCACAGCTGGAACTAGCAGATGGTTCTCGAAATTTTTACTCGGTGAAAAAATGTGAACGGGACGGAATCGGGGAGGGGGAAAACTGACTTTTTCGGTAAAGCAAACGATGGCATCAAGAAAACGTACTTGAAGTTTTGAGAGGACTAGGGGGGCGCAGCTGTCCTCTCTCCGGGTGGGAGGTGCTCTATTAAGCCAGCTGTGGGAAAAAAGCCCTTTCTGATCGACAAAAGAAAGGGCGTTTGTCAAAAGAAGTAACGGGCTGCTTCATCTACGATCGGGAAAATAAAAAAAGAAGAGGGGGGTTGAGTACTTGGAAACGAATGGTCTCTCCCGGGACAGAGGCTGGATGCCTACGGGAGGGGGGTACTTATGCGCTCCTGCCGAAAATCCTAGTAGTAAAAGAAGATGTTGTGGGAAGAGAGTAGTTTTATGAGGTTGCTGCTCCTGCTGCAAGTGTGTGCACCGGGGATGGGTCTTTCTTGGGGAATATGCCAAGAAAAAGGATTATCGGGAGAGTCGACACCTCTCTATTAGGGTTAGGCTAAAATTTTATAGGGGCATAAATCTTCCTCAGATAAAGAAATTAGGATTCACGGCCCTCGAGAGAAAGCCTAGAGAGGGGGCGACTGCTTGCTCACGTCGCCACCGTGAGCCCAGACCGCCTTTGTCGGGGGACCTTCCTAACTTGACGAGCCAACTCCAAAGATCTGCGGGGAGGAAGAGGACATTCATAAATGGGATGTTTTCCTAACTGAAAAAAGGGGTGACAGGGGGACCCAAATTGGACTTTAAACAAGTGGTTTTGGGGGAGAAATTATAAAGAATAATTCGCACCATGGTGGTCCGAGAGGTAATGGAGGTTGCTGCGTTAAAAGTCTACGGTCAGAAACGTAAGGACGGAGATGGGCACTATTCGGTAGAGAGAGGAAGGGGAAGCCGCCAACTTGACGTCGACCGAGGAGTGACGAAAAGGAATCTCCAAAACTGGGGTGGTCATGTTGAACTTCTACTCCAAGGGCTGAGGAGCTCCGGGAGGCCTCACATCCATTGTGGGAAGCCAGGAAGGAGCGAGCTGGGAGATCAGACCACCTTAGCTTCGATCCATTGGTCAGAAATCTACGAAATACAAAATATAGAGGGACTCTCGAAATAGCAGTAGGCTGAACTCGGTTGGGTTTCCGAGGGAAGAAGAACCAGAAAAGGCTATATCCTTCAAGAGAAAAGAAGCCCAGCTGAACTCCGTCCCTTGGACTCTTATGGTATAGGACGTTCGGAGGCCGCTAGTACTTTTAGATCCTGAAGCTACACTTTAACGAGAGTGGGGGAAGGAGTCTAGTGCTCGTTATCTTGCGTCGGTTGGGAGGGACTAGGGAGGACTTCTTCGGAGTCTTCATTCCGCGCGTCAATCCTAAACCGTAGGCCACGAGCACAGTGCTCGAACACTATATCGTCAAGTACATTAGTGAAGGAGTCAAGAAGGGCTGGAAGCGATGATAAACACGTCTGCGACCGCATGCTAAACTCTAAATCCCAACTCTGAAAGGGGCTTATCGCTAGGGAGGCTCGCCATCAGCATTATAAAGGATTAGAAAGAGGAAGGAACCCTTTCGTTTCTCGCTTAGGGACCTAGGGGAGCGAAAGGCTTCTCAAGGTCTGAGGGAAGACTGCTAGCACTGCACCTTAAACTCGGAAATCTAATGGGTAGAAAGGGGGGTCACAGGACCGGATGCCAAAATACCTGAATACTGGGCGAAACGTCAGAGGGGGAAGTCATTAGACTAGCGCACTAATCACAACAAAGAAGATCGAAAAAGAAAAAAAAAAAAACGCTACCATCAGCGCGGAGGCGATACGAGAAGACTGAAGAAAAAGGATGAGAATAATCGACTGAAAGAGAAGAGGATTGCAAGAGTAAAGAGACGGTGTTCGGGGAAAAGATGATCTTCTAAGTACGGCGTCTTCAGGAAGGAGGCCAGAGCGCGGGGCGTCAACCTTCCGTCGGAAAGGAATTCCCCAAGAAATAAAGACTTCTACGCGAGGAAGTGATCTGAATGAAACAGACTCATTCTTCAAGGCGTCGGAAGATAAGAATCATCCAAAAACAACAAGGAAAAAGATGGGGGGGGGGGAAAAGTGGAACTCCGGGAATACAGCGTAGGTAATAGGCACTCGTGAGGAATTAACGGGAAAGAAATTGGGATTTTTATCTTCAATTCTACTACACTTTCTCCTAGGGAAGGTCGTCGGGGGGCAAAAGGGTCGGCCGATCCGATCGCGTCGCCAAAGTACCGAGTCCTCGGCAAGCGCGGGTCTCTGGTGTAAAAGTATATCAGAAAAGCCTGCGAAAGGAGGGTTTTAGCGGCATCAAGAAAATCTCCTGTTGAAAGTTGGTAGAGGCGAGGAGCTCTTTAAGGAATGAGGCCAAGAGGAACGGAGGAAGGAAGAGAAAGTCAATGAGGGGGGGCGGCTTATGTAAAGCCATTGCAGAATGGGGAACAAGGAATCACGGGGGGGCACATGCGGATAACTAGGACCTAGCACCTATTAAGTAATGAAGTGCACCTATTCCTAAAAAGAGGCCCCCTTACGAAGGAAATCATCAGGAGAAAGTGTTCTATGATTGGCTCTCTAAAAGGCGGTACTAAGGCCGGGCTTGTGGGGCTTTCAGAAAGAGGCAAAGTATCTGTGGTGATCTCACGCGGGGATCACTGAAAAAAATTTTCATTAAAGAAGCCTTCAAAGTAGTCCTTTTTAGTAAGGGAATGAGAAGGTAGGAGTCTTCTAAGGTCGACCTGGATTGAACGCCGGAAGACGTAACTTAGAAAAGTTTCTCCATCTCACGCCCAGAATGATCTGACGAGCCAGAACAAAGAGTTCCTTGGGGGAGAACTGTGTTTCGGTGTGCGGCCGGCACATCTTAAGAAAGAGTCGACTACAAATGTAGGAACCGGGGCGAATCCTCTAAATAGCTCAGGGTGCGTCGGGGCTGACTCAGGATAGAGTTTATTTGATACAGCCGGGAAAGAATCCCTTAGTCTAGGGATTCTAGGAGTGAATCCCAAAGCTGATGAGATTGCGTCAGGAAGTACCGAAAAAAATGAACTGAAGAAACCTTTGTTCTGGGGGCGCGAGGAAAAAGGAAACCTTCGGAAGGGGAGAACCTGGGGGCGGATCTTCGCGAAAAGGAAAGGTTCGAAGAGAATCGGAAAGGGTAAAAAACGAAGAACAAAGCGTTTGCAGCCCACTTTGCTATGAAGGAAGATTCTGCAAGGGGCACCAAAAGTGCTTCCACGGCGACTGGGAAGCTAGTGGAAAGAGAAAAATTCTATCTTATGTGAGAGAGTATCAAAAAGGGAAAACTATCATACAACGACTAACTCTGGTAAACCTACTGTTCGAAAGTACCTAAGAGGAAGGAAAAAATTTTACGGCTGGGGCTTGGCATACGTTGACGACGGGAGGGGCTTGGTCCATCTTTTAGGAGGTGCAGGGAGGGGGGGTGGGGGCGTTGTATTCCTTTCCGACACCTCTTCTGTGGGGGGGGAAAAAGGACGCGGCCTTTTAAGGTATACAAGACTCCAGGGTGGGGATTTCAAAAGAAAAGGGAAAATCTGGCTTCATACGAAGCTCAAAAGGGGAAGTGCTCCTGACGCACGAACAGCTAAAAACCTTTCGGATCAGTACCCACTGGGTGTGCAGAAGCATACCGTTAGCCTTCACTAGCCTCCAGTCAAAAAGGGGGGAGACCAATAATGTGTCAGCCTGGGGAAAAACTCCTACGCGACATTCCACCACGCGCGAAGAAAACAGGCTTTATTTCAGTCGAGCTGGAGCAAGAGGGGACCTCCTCCGAGGGCCCGAGACCGGAACTAGCATTCACAGCGATAGAGGCGTGGGTCCGCCATCTAGTCGGAGGCCAGTCGCAGGTAGCATGGGCCAAAGGGGGGGGATTGTCTTAAAGCTTAGGGAAAAAAAAAAAAAAAAACTAGTCTCTGGGGGGGCGAAATGGAACGAAAAACCCTTCTGTCGAGGATCGCCAAAAAAAGGAAGAAAAAAACGCAATTAATGGGCGGGAGATAGGTTGCAAAATCGTCTATTGAAGACCACGGTACGATCGATAGAGTCAATTCCGAGGTGGTACGGTCTAAATAGAGGGGGGGAGCAGCGCCAGAAGACAGGTAATATGGGGATCCGGGCACTATGAGGCCATTTACCTGGCTATCATCAGGAGAGAACTTCATTAGTGTAAAATGCTTTAAGGTATGGCGCGGGGTCGTACGAAAGGCTGAGTTTGTGGATATGGGTGGAGAATCCCTCCTCCTTCGCTGACAATCGACCTCGCGCGAAAAAAGGGAAAATGCGTACGTGGAGAGGGGAGCAGAGCAAGGAAGTTATCATTATTTAACTTAAAGGCGCGGCATTTTAGCTAAGATACTGGAAAGAGATACGCCACCTATCTGTGGCGGGCACGTGCGCATAAGAAGGAGGAGAAGCTGCGTTCTAGCCGCACGCGGTTTGGACGCGCCGGACAAAGGGGGGCCAAAGGGACCCACTCTCAAGATGGTCCAGAAGTGGAGGTCCAAGGTACGGGCATGGGGAAGCCCTGAGAAAGGGGCTACCTTCTTTTAACGACCGCTCGCCGGGGAAGAAGAAAAAACGGAGCCGATGACAAACAAGTTTCGGGGTTCACGAGATGAGATGACGCGCGGATACTGGGCGGAAGGCTGTATCGTAGGGAACACGGGCACTACTGGGAGGTGCGGCCAGAAAAAGTAGCGGAAAGAAAGTGCTGTACTAGAAAAGCGATATTTCCTAAGACGATTAGAAACAAGGACGGGAAAAAGGGCTGAAATTGGAATGCGATGACTGGCAAGCACAGCTTGGAGGTGGAGGGAGGGCCATGCAGAGATCGCATGAAAAAATTAAAACTTCCTCTTATCGTCCTTACATCATCCGGAACCTCTCAGGAGGGTGTCGGAGAGAGAGAACACAGAACGGATGAGGAGGAAAGGAGAACTGCGGGGAGGACCCTTGATGAGATAGAGGATTCAAAAAACCTGCACGATAACGTGCCTGATGCCGAAAAAAAGAGGAGACTTATAAGGAAGGGGACAGAAGCGCCAGTCCACTGAAGGGGAGGAAAGTCCTGGCAGCGGCCTTCCGACGGACGTCTGTCAGATGATCAATTCCGGAACGTGGAGGGGACTTTTCCGCCATTCTAGGAAGAAAGAAAATATTTTTCGGGGAAGGAAGCAATACAGAATGCGACAGAGGATCCACCAAGGATCCGCGGCCGACTGAGGTAATCGGGGAAACGCCAGGGTTGCGCATCGTTAGAAATTGGCGGTATAGGGGGGGCCTGGCCTGGTACTTCCACCGGGGAACAGGAGGATTAAAAAAAGGGGGGTTGGGGAGCCTGGCCCTACTTATACTGCCAAGCTGCATTGGGGAAATTGCTTGATGCGGTTGGTAGCGTGCCGGGTTTTCCCGTTAGAAGGCACGCTCCAGACGCGGTGGCGATAAACAAAATAAGGAGGAGTAAAGGGTCTCTCCACCCAGATCGTGGAAAATATTATCTCAAGGTGCCAGCCACGGCGTAGAAGAGCGGACAGGTCCATACTTCGGCCGGGAAGGCCAACAATTAAAAAAAGACTCATATGGGTGCAAACCGGGACGCTATTGTAGAGCATGACGAGAAACAGGGGTCTTTTCCGACAACAATCCCAACACAAAGCAAAGAGACTGCTAAAGGATGTGGCGCTAAAAAACGGGCAAGAATTTTGGGGGAAGGGGGAAAGGGGGCCCTAGGTAAAAAACCCCTTATGAACACCATATTCAGGCGGCTCACAAAAGGGAGAGGGGAGCTGCCCTCGGTATCGGTCGTTTCAACCAGAGGCCATCATCGACGATCCCCGACGGGGCTGCGATTTTCTCTCTATGATCCCGTCAAAATACTTCTTCTTGGGTGGGGGGGGGGGGAGGGTTGTTCTCCGACTGTACCGAGGCACCGGCGTGGTCGGAGTAGTGGGAAAAGGGGAATGGGACTTCCAGGCTTGTGCAAGACTGCTGCGAAAATTCAACGTGGGAAGGGCCCCTACTACCAAAGCTTAGATGCCTCGGGAAGTCGTAGGGACTAAAAAAGAGATGGCTTGGAACTTCATGAGGGAAGAGTGCGAAGGGGGGGGGGGGGAAAAGGTTTATCTGCGAGTGCGACTCGATAAAAAAAAATCAAACTGCTACCGCATCCGCGGATCTCTGTGTGTAAGTAAGAGGGGGGTATGGCTCGGTGCCATTGATGGTGTAGGTGCCTCTTGCTGAAAAAGGAGGCTGGTGACTCGTCGCGAAGCCAAAATCAACGAAGGGGAAGGGTTCGTATAGGCGAACGTTTTGCGTGGCGGCTCCGGGGTCACATTCCCGACTTATTAAGCCCAGAAAGGTAGACATCTCGAAGCTTCTTGGATCTCGGATCATCCGCAGAGCAAACCGGCCTCTGAAGGGTGTAACCTTCAAGACCGCTCCAAAGGAGGTATACATAATCATGCTCCAGGAAGTTTCCGATCTATGGAAAAACCCCAATGCGGGGGTTTGGTTTAGGAAAGTGGGGGCCTACACTGAAGGGTCGCACGGAATTGTGCCAGAGAGCATTGGATGAACAGGGGGCAGGAAATTTACGAAAACATACCAAAACGGAACACTATTTACTGTCATCGTCGAGGAACACAAGGTGAAAATTTCTACCGTATATAAAACCCGTGAAAACGCAAAAGGCTGGGGGACTCTTTTGAAATTAAGACAGTCCTGTCGCAAGATCGTCTCCCAGCTCAAAGTACCTACAGGAATGGTTACTACGTTTCGTACTGACCGACTTAGAGCCCAAGCAACCACAGGTTGCCTCCTCGAAGGGGGGAGAAGGGGACTCGACGGACATCCCTAGATTGTTCGCTCAGATAGCCCATGTACGACTCAGTGGAAGGGCACGATCTTAGATTGGGGGGCATCACCTGACAAGAGAGGATCCGAACGCTAATAAGCAAAAAAAGGATCTCCGAATAACTTAATCCACGGGGATCTACATAAAAATTTAAAAAAATAACTTTAATAGCCGCTCTGATGGAGGGAAGATCAACTGAGGAAGAAAAACCCTTACACCGATCAATAAGGAGAGGACTTATCATTCCAAAACCGGGGGGACATATGAAGATAGTGCAACTCGGGGAAGGGTTCTAAAAGAAAAAAAATCTTCATTCAAAAATCGGCGAAGAAAAAAAAACCTGACCATGTCGAGATAAACGAGGGGTCAGGAAAATCGCTAAAAGAAGATCCAAAAACAACAATCGAGTTGTAACAAAGGGAACTCCTAGCCCAGAAGTGGGCAGGACTATCAATATTAATTCAAAAAAACCATATACCAAAGACAGTTCTCACGAAAAAAAAAACAAAAAAAGAATGAAAGACTGTAACTTTTCTCCGAAAAAAAAACGCTCCCAATAAGAAAAGAAATTATATACTGAAAAACGGCTGATGCCCGGGGAACGTGTTTCAAAAATAACGAAATCGGAAAGGAACCTCACGCTTCATGCATGCGAGGGGGAGGAACCCGCTGCACCAAAAAAAAAAAACCATCATGAAAAACTAGATGGGGGCCAGAGGGCAAAGAACTTATGGTTTGACACATCTGGGACGCAGCCTAACCGCCTAGGAGCGGGCAAGAAAAAAATGGCGGGGGACGGCTATTGCAAACGCGAGATCTAAAAAAAGTGACGGCGACGCGAATAACCCCTGACGCAAGGCGACCGCCAGCCTGAGAAACACTACTTGGCGGTGAAGGGGGACCCTCAGAAAGTGAAGTACTCGATCGGATAGTCGGGGGGGTGTCAGAAACTACTAGATCATCTCCTGCTACTAAAAGATTCCATTGAAGAATCCAAGAACGAAGAAACCGTCGAGCTAGGATCGGGGCCATGAATCATCTACGCGTATCAATTCCTCGTCGAATAACCACAGTCTCTCACATCAACAACAACAACTATGGTATTAGGTATCGCTCGCCTCTACTCAGTCGAGGTCATGGAAAAAAAAGTTAGGTATTGGTATTCTGGGCATTTTAGCGGGGAGGAAAATCCGACGACCCAGGCTAAGCACGCGCCTAGGGTAGAGGATAGACAGAAAAAACCCTGATCCACGTCTCCATTCTCCAGGGTATGCCTTCCTGGGAGGGGCGATAGAGGGTCATAAATCTTTCAGCCGGAACTGATCACGAAAAGGGGCTTAAATGAAAGGGGAACTCTCTATCTACGGCCCATTTGTATCGGGGAGAGAACAGCCTTTAAGTCATGAGTCCTTCAGCTACCGTAATATCGGGGGGGAATATGATCTGAGAAGGGGGGCCAGGTCTATTTACCCAGGAAAAAGACCTATGTTCGGGAGGGGAAGCTGTCTCGGAAACCTGGAACATATTTGGATTAGGATTCCTATAACCACGCAACAGACATCGGAAATCTGTCGAAGAAACCCTTATCATTTGGTCTCACGCAGAAGGGGAACGGGATTGTAGTGGGCATCTGATTCCGTATCAGGGTGTTTGGAAAAAAGTTTCGAGAAAAAAAAACGGAATTACTAGCCGGGAAAACACCGAGGAAGTGTAGCAGAGAAAAAGACGTGCGCTGAGGACTAAGGGGCGTCAAAAAGGGCCCCGAGGAAAAACTCAAAATTGGAAGGGGAAATAAGCAGTTAATCACGACGAGAAAGCGTACACACGGCGCGGTTATCCATATGCTTGATAAATAAAAAACCAAACTGAGACAGAAAAAAAAACCGGAACGGCCTCCTCGAGCGGTTAGTTCGTGTAAGCAGAGGCATTCAAACAATTTATGAACACAAGCGGGAGAAAACCTACATTAAAATTCGATCGGGAATCCTAAAGGGGATTATGGAAAGTCAGCCCCATGAGCCGATACTGACATAACCGGGGTGGGTTGGCTGCTAGAGGAGGACGTCACCCTTGTCTTCACAAGCCTTTCTGTCAGCGCTCTCCACACGAAAAGAAAAGCGGGACACGTTCCGGTTAAAACCAAAGGACCTCAGAGGGTGCCGTCACTTGGCGGAGAATAGGTCTCCTCACCGGGTGGGACCAAGGGGAATCAACCTTCAAAAATTTCGTCAAAGGATACAGGGGTGACTAAGCATGGGCCACCGGCATAACAATCTTGTAAGAAGTTCGCCGTTATTGTGCCATATTCGACGCGAAAAAGGGGGAAAGGAAATTGGGGAACGGGCCAAAATATTACTTCTTACATAAGGAAGAGAGGGGAACGAATGTAGGGGATTGGCTGGTACCGGTGAGTGTGTCGCCACCGAATCTTCGAGTGGGAAGCATCGGCAGAGGGGGGGGGGAGCGAGCCAGACTCTACAAGCTAGCAAATGCTAGATCAGGGGGGGGAAAAAGCAAATAGGCATATCGGCACTCCGTTATCGACATAAGAAAAAGTGCAGAGACAAGAAAAGAGATCGTGGGCCGGACTCATCCTGTAGATGGCATCAAAAAAAAAACTTAGCACAATGGTCATCCAACATCCAAAGCTGGAAAGCAAGCCACGCAAAAATCAGCTAGGCGTGATGTAATGCTTAAGACGAGTGCATCACGCGTATCCAGATTCCCGAAAAGCTATCTTCTGATTCAATTTCCAAAACCGCATCTGGACTAGTGAGCGAATCCAAGACATCGGTAGGAGTACAGAATGTGAGGGGGAATACCTACAGGAGAGGTGGGACCCAAAGTCCTTCCTAAAATCCGATAACAAAGGGCCAATACGGGGAAGAAAAAAGGGGCGGGTATCTTGAGAAAAAAGAATCAAACGCTAATTAATGGGGGGGGTTTCATATGGTTCACAAGGGGGAGGGGAATACACTTCGGTGAATAATAGAAAAACAAAGGTGGTACGCTGGGAAAAAACTAAGGAAAACGTAAACCTCTCCCTAGAAAGATTTATTAAAGAAAAAGATTAAGTTTATCCACTTCCCGCAATAGTCAAGGAAGTCTGTTCCGCACACTCAGAAAGGAATGAAGACCCAAGAGTAGGGTTGGCTCTGGGGCTAGTGAATTGTTCCGTTAAAGGAAAAAAAGACTCAGGAAAAACTAAACATTTGCAACAAGGTAGTACGTGGGTGCGGGGAAAACATCTGTAATTAGTAGTATGGTAACAATTCAGCGCTGGGGCGCAGGGAGGTTCCCTGGGCATCTCCATATCGTTCAGTCATAAAGGAAGAGGGGGGGGGTGGGACGTAAAGAGCAACCATCTTTCTCTCCTCAAACAGCTGGAAATGCCGCTTCAAGACAGGCAGCCGCACAAAAAACTTGCTCCAAACCTGAGCGGGAATTGAGGAGGTGAAGGGTCTCACCACGGGAGAATGAAAAGTTCACTGGCGACCTGACCATCAAGGGTAAAATTGAACGAACCAAATCCCAAGAAGCGAGGGAAAACAAATCAGCTTCGTTCAGAAGAGTGAATCGGAATCCTGGTACAAGGATCTTTCGTAAGGGAACCGTCCCCCGAAATACGGGTAGTGAGCGTCTCATCAGAACAGTGACTGCAACGCCAGAAAGGCCGCAATCACTGCACTCTCTATTTCAGAATAGGGATGACCCTAAAAACAACTTCCAGTTCCTGGCGCCTCCTTTTCAGAGGTCAATTAGTTGGTGGGTTTGAGTCGTCGAAAATCATAGCCTGAGCATCGCCGCCGACATTTCTCCAGGGGGCCATCGCACCTTCCACACTAGGAAGGGAAATTAAAAACTCAACAACGAGGAGGGAAGAAAATCTCCCTTCTGGAGTGTTTTTAGGCCACAAGGGTATGTGTGAGACCAAGTACCTGCTTCATAAATGTCGTAGCCTGAGACTCAAAAGGGCGGGCGGATTCAGGGACGTGCATTATTCCATTCCACTGTCCGCGGGTAAACGTAATGAATAGAGAATATCCGTCAATTATTAGGAAGGAATATGGTGGGAAGTTGGGGACCGAGTTCTGATACGACGAAAAGGCGGGGGATGGAGTGAAAAAAGCCACTACTAGAGCCCTCTCATAATCATCCGAGCGCATACCTCGGGCTGGTACTACCCCAAAGGAAATCAAGCATAGAAAACCTTGGCGGAGAGGATCACAGGCCGTAGTCGTTAGCCCGAAAGGTAGACCGGCGCCGTGGTATCAAAGGGTGTCTAAACATGACAGTACGCGGATAGAAAATGAGGGGTGTTTGCGACCAAAGCTTCTTAGCGGGTCGCGAGGGGTGTCAAGAGGAGGAAAGGCTGCGCGAGAACGAAAGCATCTGACGGCCTCTGCCTTCAACTGCACCAACAACGTGGATGGCAGATAAACAGCCCGGCGATAAACATCAGCTCGCCGAAATTGGACTCAAAAAAATTATAAGGAATACCCCTAACTGTCCCAATGTAAGGATGTTTCACAAGGGGGGCGCGAAGGTGACCATATTTCAACACGCGGATGGGCGGAGACGCCCAGAGGACACACGTAAGCGGTCCTCTTCTGCCAAAACATCAAACGGAAGAATGGCTAACAGAAAAAAGATTCGTACGGGTACCCGATCATATTCTAGTCCAAAAAAAGACGGAATATTGATGCGTCGCCATCTGGGACCAAACGTCGGCATTGGAGCATCTGGGGGGATTTCTGCCCCTCTTTGGAAAAGTTCAAAGAGAGGATTTTGAAAAAAAAAAGTAGATTCCAGCACCTTGAGGGTGCTTTGGGGATAAAAGTCCGAAAAAGTCCGCCACAGGGTATTCGAGTGACCCCTTGGGTAAGAACTGCGATGATGTCCGGCTGAACTCCTATCTTTCGACAAGTCCAACTCGGTGTCCAAGGCCTCTAAGTAAAAGGACCTAGAGCTTCAAACACGATAGGGGATGGTGACGGATGAAGAGTCTGTCCTGGAACTAATTATAATCCGCTTGCGGACAGACTCGGGATCCCATGGTAGTAAGCCAGGCGGTATCTGGGTCAAATCTTTGGGACTAAGGATTGGAAATGTAAATGTCAGGCAAAAGAACCAGGGGAGGGGGGGTAATTGATGCTGCATAGGACGGAGGGAAAGATGCCTGTCGAGACAGAAGGCAGCTGTTTCGTGAAAAGGGTGGAGAGTTTTCGGCGATCTGCCTCCGCCCAAGGATCTAGGAAAGAACCTGGCTGCGGCGAACTCACGTCTGTGCGCTGTCAAAAAGAGAACTACTGGGAACATGAACTATTGAAGGGGTCTGCCCGTCATAAGTGCCTGCCAGATAACCTAGGGGCAGATCATGCAAGGTCGTTCCGCGGCCGAGGGGCAAAAAGGAAAATTTCCGACCCTTTTTTTTGTATATGTTATGTGACCCAGAAAGAAAGGGGTGGGGGGAAAATTGAATTGTGTTCTAGCCTTGGGATTAACGGTGGGATTTTATATCTCTCGCCGAGCCAGGGAAGAAATTTGCCGGGGGCCGAAAACGGGGAAAATTGAAACGATCCGAAAGTGAAGAAAACGGCTTATGGTCTTCGGTTGTCACTAGAGACTGGAGAAAGTCCGGGGTGATCGTGACGAGCTCGAAATCATGTGAATATAGGGTTCGAAAGCCGAACTCGAAAACCTTAGCGTCTTTCCAAACGCTCCAGGGGGACAAAGAAAAAATCAACACGTCAGGCGCCGTATCATACTTCGGACTCGATGGCAAAAGGTCCTGAAACGATTGGCAATCCACCTGCAACTGAGACTTAGAAATCCTCCCCAGGGAATCATCCAGAAGTAGGAAAAGTTTTTTCCGACGGTTATGCCTCTCTTATTGGAGAAGAAGGAGCGGGGGATCAGAGAAAACTCCCCTAAAAGTTTCTGGGCTTCTCTGGGGGGAAGGTTCGGATTTCGGCACTCAGGCTAATTTCGGTCCCTTCATAGTGCAAAACCCGGAACTGGTCGCCGCTCGCTCAAGTTGACTTCTATCAGAGGAAAGACACTTTGTGGCCATGGACTGGGTCCTGGAAAACCTGGGTTCGAGAGCAACATCTTCTGAATATAAATCAGTAACGCGCTGCAAGCTCACACACATCCCCCCCTATGTCCTTTTATTCGAGGAAGGCGAAGCAGTAGGCACTTTCAAACTTATTCTTGTAGGAGTGCCCTGGGGTTTTTCAGGGGCATAGTTATCGAGGGACGGCGTGGGACAGAACTGGTTCAGCTCAGTCGAACGTCAATGAAAGAAAACCCTCTTACCTTCCGAAGGGATCCCGTGCGCACTGTGAAAGGAACCGAACTAATTACTGCAGACGCTTCGTCCGTTGTGAATCGGTGCTTGAAACTCTGAGATTCATGAAAATTGCAACGTGCAGCCTAACTCCGCATACATCTCTCGAGAGCCATCGACAGGCGTCCAGAGGGAGAAACAAGATACGCCAGAAGCTGAAACCTCGGAACTTGGCGCGGCTTTATCGCCTATGGATCGGAAGGGGACGAAGAACGGCGACGAGACCGGGTCCGTACGAGGGAATATACCCCACTCATAAAAGTGTACCGCAGTCGCAAGTTCAGCGTACGCTTATGACGGGGGATAATCCC
>Ga0179593_1663512_pt1 | contig 21676 bp, 29 predicted proteins | sample CZODoug2_1_08_16_FD_185931 | JGI IMG/M metagenome (GOLD analysis project Ga0179593, IMG submission 185931) | Vadose zone soil fungal communities from Angelo Coast Range Reserve, California, USA - CZODoug2_1_08_16fungal (PacBio error correction) | ecosystem: Environmental > Terrestrial > Soil >...
TAGTGGGGAGGGGAAGTTGGGGATGAGGATGAGGTGGGGAAAGGGGGAAAAGTAGGGAAAACGGGAGAAGGAACAACTCACCGCGAAAAGAACTACTTCGAAGGCAGGTAAGGGGCGCCGGCAAAAGACCGAGAGAAAAATGGGCGGCACCGACGAGAGAAGTAACGGGGGGTCTGCTGGGTAGGATGGAGGGACGACGTGTGAATAGGGGGAAGTGGGAAAAAAAGGAATAAATCCTTCTAAACCAACCTAAAAAGGCACCAGAATTGAACCAGGGGGGAAAGGTTTAATTTGGGGCAAGAAGAGGCACTGTCGGTATTATGAATACCGGGATCCCAAACCCCTGCCTCTGCCAGAAAAAAAAAATTCAGTGTGGGAGAGGAGGGGGTTCAGCGGGCATAAGGATGTCATAGGTTGGGGGGGCGGTGTTAGAAGAATGTTTAACTTCTATCTCACCTGAGTTAGCAAGGAAATCGCTAAGGGTTCAGAGACATCATGGCGCTTCCGTGGAAAAAACGCAGGGTTTGGGTGGGGTGTGGGGGACACGGGAGTACTTTCCGCCGGTCAAGGAAGTTGTACCAAGGGATGGGGAGGGTCATGCTAAAAAAACAAAGGAGGAGAAAGGGGGGGGAACAAAGCACAAGGGATGACACGTGGCAATCAATGGGGTGAAGTCTGACGAAAGTAGACACAAAAAAGACAAGCGGGGAAAGTCTTCCAAACCGGGAGCGTTCGCTGGGGTTAATTCTGGGGAGTTGACCAATGATAAAGGACAGGGAAAGGAAAGAGGGCGAGCAGAGATGTGGTAATGCCCCATGGGGGAATCTGCATTAACGGGGGTGAAGGGTCCGGGAAAATGAGAATAAAGAGGGAGCAAATTTGCAAGTACAAGGCACTGTCAGCAGACGGGGTATTGGAGAGTGGGGAAACGAAAACTTCTCGGTAGCTCAACGAAACTTATTCTGATTACCAGCCAATTGTGCAAAACGGCCTGATGTTCCTAACAATAAGGTTTCGAGCTGAAAAATGTAGTGAGTACACGCAAATGCGGCACGGATAAAAGCTTGCTGAATTCAAGGGGACCGTAAGTGCGCCATCAGGGTTCCGGGGGACAGGGTGGCCATGGGGCGGCACTCAAAATGACGGAGCTAGACTCGGGGGGTCCCGGGAAGGATATAGTGACTCAGGTCACGATACGAAATGCCCGGAGTGTGGCGGAAATCGGAAAAAACGGCGGTATTGGGGGGGGGGGTAGGCTTTGGAGAGTTTGCGAAAGGGGAAAATAGTGTTTGGGCGGGGAGGGCACAGGGTAACATCAGGAGGATATCGGGAGGCAAAAAGCGAGGGGGGAATTTAGTCCCAGCCGTTGGGTAACCAATGAGGAAGGGGGAACCGAGACATCAGAGCGTGACAAAAAAAACAAACAACTTCAAAGGGGTCACCGTCAAAGCGACAGATAAGAGCTAATCTGTGGAGCTCGAGGATACAGGGTGTTGGTAGGGAGAATGGGTTTAGTTAAACCGAAAACATAGGAAACATGTTATTAAGGGTTGGAAATAAGTGGGGAGACACAAAATTAAACGGAAGTGGGAGAGCAATACCGCGGAATGAAAAAGAATCTAGGGGAAAGGAAGAGGGACAGCTCGGGAAATCCTTTCCGGGTCCGGGTTTAGGGGGGGAAGAATGATGGGAAGGGGGGGAGGTGGGAAATAACTGAAAAACAAGTAGGCACAATCCCCCTGCGGCGGGGGGAAGCAATCGCTGGGGAAAAGGGAAGGGGGGGGGCCTGCTGGCCGGCAATACTGCTGCCTAGGTCTCTTTGGAAACGGGTGAATGCGGGGATCCAGAAATGAAGAAGTAGCTGGCTCTAATATTAAGAGGCAAGAAGACCCCAGAAAAATATCGCGAAAAGTAGTGGCGGTGTTCATAAAGAAATTGAGGCGGGAGGGATAGAAAGAGAACGCTTTTGAAGAAGAGGTACATCGGGGACAGGGGGCGTCTATGATCACGCTTCGTCCCGATCAAGCCTAGGAGGGCAACCGTGTAGACTCGAAAATGAGGACAGTCTTGAAATTCGAACAGGAAGACGGGAGAACGCATGGGGAGGAATAACCTGAAAAAGGGGCAAACACTTTTAGATCAACGAAGGGTAAAGCTAGGGCCAAAAAGAGGTAGCATCTGTGTTCGGTGAAAGCCGGCAGGGAAAAGGGGTTGCTTCAGAGGGAGAAGAAAGGGGCGAACCAAGTGGCCGAAAAAGTTCAGGGAGCCCGTCTTGGTGAACAGAATCAAGGAGAGTGGCATTAATCAAGGAGAGGAGATTCGGGAGGGATGGAGTCTTTTAATACGGGGTCCCCTTTAGTGGGGCTTTCGGGGGTCTAAATGAAAATCATGGAAGGGGGCCTTAGGACTTTTATAGTCCCGACCGGGAGAAGGCGAAACAGAGGGATAGACGTAGATATCGGTCAATGATGGGCAACTGGTGTGTAAGGGAACAGGCACAAGAAAGAGTTCCAAAGGAGGGGGTCTATACTTCGCGGGGGATACGCTTGGGGGGTTCCGGTGGGTGGGTAGAAGGCCGGAAATCATATCCGCAGGAAAAAGGGAAAAAAAAAGGGAACCCAGGGCTGCCAATATGCGGACGTTGTAACTAAGGGAGGAGACAGTGGGACATAAAAAAAAAACAAAAGATTTTATAGGTGGTCAGGACCCGTTAGAGAGAGGAAGATTCTGGTAGCCAGTTGGGATCAAGAAAGGGAATGAAGTTGGGGGGGAGAATAGGACCGCAGGAAAAAGAAGATAGGGAGGGTAAGGAAATTCTGGTGGACATCCTCGGGCCTATCCGGTATGTAGAATGAAATTAAAGAGGAGGGCCGACTTCGGGGTCTTTCTGAAAAGAGATAAAGGGGAGGGAGAAAAGTGGGTGAAAAGGACGAGGCCGGCAAGCCCGGAGAAGGGGTTCAAAAAAAACGAAATATTATTATTAAGTCACCAATTATCTAGTCAAAAAAAAGGGATTGAGGGAGATAATTGGGGGTGACCGAATCGGGAAGGAATATACAGACAAAGGAGAAACTGAAAGGGGGATCCATGAGACCTAAAACCCTGTCCCCCCCCAAAGGAGAGAGCGAGGGAACGAGGATAATAAAAACCCCAAAAGTCCTGGAGAAAAAAGGAGGACTCTTATTGTCCTGTACATACGGGGATTCCTCCGTATCGGAGGTCCTGTCTGGAAAGACAACCTGGAGAAGGCTATGGATCACCCAAGGGATACCAGCAGGAAGGGAGAAAAAGTAATGGGTTCCGAACCAACAAAATTCTTGGAGGGACAAACCGTCAGAGAATTTAGTAAAAAAGGGGAAGAACGCCGACACTGGGGGGGGCAGCTCTTCCTTTATGTCAAACTGCGGAAGGGACTCTCAGTCTCAAAACCCAAGGACCAATTGGGAGTCTATAAAAAAAGCCTAAGTATAATCCCAAGAAGGGGGACCTCCTGAAAATGACTTGGAGACAGAGAACCTCCCCAAAGAGGCGAGGGAAAAATAGCCTCATCCAGGGACGGTCATAGAACAGTAACAGAAGACGACGGCCAGTCATCTAAAGGATGAAACTTGACAGCCCTCCAGGACCTGCCCAATCACGATCGAAAGGGGGAAATGCAATTCAAAAATATTTGAGGGGTGACCGCTGGGGGTGGGGGAAGGGAGCCCCAGCCTTCTTACCGGCCAAAGGAGACCCAGACTATGAAAACCGCAGAGGAGGAACAAATTATCCTGCCAATAAAGGCTTAAAACGCGAAGAGGACGAAGATACGCTGGGGTTGTGAAAATCAGAAGGCTTCAATAGACGTTTCGGGGGAGAGGGGACAGTTGCATGTTACCTCCAACGTGCAAAAAGGGAGAGGTCCAGAATTGGCAAATGATTGGCGGGGGAGAGGTAACTGTGGCACCTAGCTTAGGTAGGGGACGAATTATCACGACGACACGCAAAAAAGATTCTGAAGAGGTAGGAAGGCGATTGCGATCCAAAATCTAGGGGAAGTAGCGTGAAAACAAGCCATAGGGGCCTAAAGTTCAACCCAGGGGGGGAGATGCCCTAATAGGAAGAAAAAAAATTCGTTCCGTATTAAAAATAAAGGGGACTTCAAGAAATAAACGACAAGACACGGATGATTTGAGAGACAAAAAAAAAGAAGAAAGTTCTCACCGAGATCAGATAGAAAGACGAGGAGGTATATGACTACTGGGGGGGCATTTTCGGAATGTGGAAATTCGATAAATCACCGAAAAACGGCACCCGGAAAGATGACGCAGCAAGGCCCGGAAGAAAGGGACATTTAAGAAGGTATTGACGAATAAAGACCCCGCCAGAAAAAAAGGGGGGTGAAGTTAGTGCCTGGACCCAGGAAGAAGGGGTGTATAGGGGGGTTGCAAACTGTTTGATTGTTGGGGAAAACTCTAAGACCACCTTTCCCTATCGCTAGCCCGATAGAAGGAGAGTAGGACGGTGAAGCGGGGTTGTTTGGGGGGCATCGAAAGAAAAACTGTAGGATGCTAAGGTCAAAAACGGGTTCCCTACTTGAAACTTGGGGGGGTGGCATAAGACAGCAAGGAGGGCAATAGCAATAGGAGAACCCTGGGGGGGGGAAAAAAGAGGGTGTCTCTATCTTGTGACAATATCCGCATACGGAAATAAACTCCTTCTCTTTAACGGGAAAAAAGGGGCCGCCAAGGAATGAGTGTTTCGGGTTTCCAATGATCAGTCTAGGGACTGCAAAAGACTCTAAGAGGGCGGGGAACGGCCCAAAGGGGAATATCCCGGAAACGGGATGGGAAATTGGAAGAAAAAGGGGCGAGGCCAGCGGGAAAATTGGTCGGGGGGAATCCATACTGTAAAAATACAGTATTGGAATAGACCGGAAGAGTCAACTCAACACAACACGGAGAGAAAAAAAAAGCAAAAACAGATGGGAGGAGATCCATAAGGGACGTGGAAGGGGGGCGATGCAACAATTGAGAAGGAAAAGCAACGGAGGAAATTTCCCCCGGAAACTTGGAACATCCGGTCAAGGCCATGGGGCATTGACAAGGAGCGCACTGGTTCAGCATGGAGAGAGATTGGGGTCAAGCCGCATGAACCCTATTGGGGAGGACTGAATAGGCTACCGGGAAGGGGGGTCTTTGAAGAAAATGTCTTTGGGATAGCTACTTAGCGACGACCCAGTGTTGGGGGACCAAGAATCAACTGCTTTCGGATCTCTATTGCTAAAGAAAAAAAGTTGTGGCGAGGGAAAGAGAAAAACATTGAATGCGCTTCAACAAAACAACCCTGCAGGCCTAAAAGGAGGATATAGGGTTCTCGCTTACGTGAGGAGCAGGGGGAGGGATATCATTGAAACATATAAACGCAACAGATGCAAAGAATGGGAAGCCGGGGAAATAACGAGTACCCAAATTAATGGATAGGTTAGCCATAAGGCATTAAATTGACAGGCGGACTGGAAAGGACTAAAACCTTTCACGGGGGTCCAGGTGGGGGGGTGAAGATTATCGATAAATGATGAAAAAAAATGAATGACAGGACGTGTGAAAAAATACACAACAGCGGATACCTTATCTCTGGGAGAAAGGGAGGGAAAAAGGTAATTAGGGCGGGCAACATCAAGCGGAAAAAGGGAGCCGTCTTTTCTTTGAAGAGAATGAGGGAATAAAGGCCGTCAGATCGTTGCTAATATAGGCCTATCAAAAAAGGCCTGGAAATGTCGAAATATTAGGGTTTCTAAAGAAAGGAAAGGAGGGGGAGAAAACCTAGATCACAAGGTTCGGGAAGAAAAAGAGTGGGAAAGCGCGGTCAGGGGAAGCTCAAGGCGCCACCGTAGCGGGAAGCAATTGCTGCCACAGATACTGACCCGGAAGAATAATGGCCCAATGCTACATGAAAAGAAGGGGATGTGAAAGAATGGGGGAAAAGATGAAAATTTACGGGATCCAACTAACAGATATAGGCAGTCTTATTGGGTCCACCCGAAGCGGAGTGCCTCTTGGGGAGGGGAATGGGAGGGAAAAAGGGATAAGGGGTGCTTCCGAGGGTGAGAAGGGTGCTGAACCTATTTGCCTTTCCATCCATGCCCCCCGGAAAAAACCGGGACCGGGGTTGGTAAAATGTTTGCCTGGGTCCCGAGTAGTTCATGGGATTACTGATGGAATGACCTGGTCCCCAGAGGGGGAGGGGGGGGTTCAATTCAAAGCTTCCTTTACGTGGCAAAGTGATTGCAAGACCTTGGATGAGCGAAAAGGGGGGCAATGTCTTCGGGAGGAGGTCCAAGAGAAGGTGGAAAGATCCAGTCGGGAGGCCACCGTCAAGCTGAAGTCGGCGGATGTTGTCCTTTTTTGCGGATAAGGAAGGAGATAGGGATGGGCCTTCAGACTGTGAATAAAAAGACCGGAGTCTGCAATATGAGGAAGGGATGTGTTCCGATTATAAGCAAGGTGCGTGGGTTTTTTAAAGGGGGAAGAGCCAAAAAAGATGTATATTGTGGTCATGGGAAAAGGGGAAAGATTATTCCTGCGGGGTGAGCCAGTATGGGGATCAAAAAGAAAGGAAAAGGGACTACGTGAAAGCAGAAAGACGATAACGGGATGATTAGCCTGTCGGGGGAAAGGAAATCACAGGGGGCCGAGTCTAAGAGGAAGATTCGCTGGCTGGCCGCGATAGCCTGAGAAAATTAAGAAGAGCCGGAAAAAAAAACCAGTTTTGTCTGACATCCGAAAGGTGGAAGGTACGGTCAAAAAACGAACAACAACAAACGGAGGGCTGAAAATTGGGAAAGGACAGATCATAATCTTTCCATGATATACAGACACAGGGTAGTCTGACCACCTAACGTTCTCACCTCAGGGATCGGAAAGACTCTCATCCTCCACTCTTTAAAGACCGGAGGACCAAATGATGTCAAGTTAACTGCCATAAGTGGAAAAAAGGAGAGAATAGGAATGGTCCTGTCAGTACTTTCCAACCTTGAATCTGGGGAGGAAAAAAACCAAAAAAAAAAAAAGGGGGGGGGACAAAACAAGGCTACCAGCGAATTAAGCCTAAAGTAGGGGGGGACCATGAACATGTGAGGGGGGGGCTGTTATGGGGACAGGTAAAAACGACATTATAATTGACCGGAAACAAAAAGATCCTCCCAGAACAATGCCGCAGGGGTCCTGCATGTATTAACAATTATGGATTAGAGGAGAGCCCGACCGAAAAAAATTCCAAAATTCATAAGAAAAGGGAAATGGGAACCGGACTGGTGGTGGGAGAAACAACCGTCGAACCTTGTGAGAACAATACATAAGTGACCCGAATTCCAATGGATCGGTGAACACCCTAATGGGTCGCCGGAGTCATATAAAATCTGCAAAAAGGACCTGGGGACGATAACACTGGGGGAACTCCCAACGAGGGAATTACCTCAACGTACTATCATCTGATTAAGGGTCCATCAATTTGCTTGGACCCGCTTTGATGGAAGAACTTTTAAAGATCAATAAAAGGGGCTCCCGTCCAAGGATGTATCTCCCAACAAAAACCGAGAAAATCAAACCCTTATCCCAGGACCATAATAAGGAGGACCCCAAAGAGGACTCAGAAAGGGGGGACAAGCCTGCTTCATATATGTGGGGGGGTCCCCACATGGGGAGGTGCAGGGGGTGGACTCGAACGTGCCATCCTTATAATGGTGGTGGCAGATTTTTACATATCTTGAGGTCCGATGATTAACGGAAATATGCTGCTCCCGTGGGAAAGTAACGTAAAATCACGAACTACAGGGAGGGACCCGGAGTCCATACTCAAGGTCCAAAGGGGCTGAGCGGTATTTGATTAAGCAGAATTTATCAAGCCATATTCGTTCGCCTATATTTGAAAAAAGAAAAAAATGGGGGAAAGTAGGTCACTCAAGCGCGAACAAGCTACTGCGCGGAAAAAGAATTCCCGCACTTCCATAAACACCGCTAAAAAAAGAACGAACGGATCATGAGGATGGTAGAAGGAAAAGAGCAAACAGACCAACTCACCCAGATCACTAGCCGCCTCTGCGTGGGTAGGGGGACGGAAGGTTCATGTGGGGAAATACAGGATCGAGATCCTGGCAAAACGGCACCACAAAGGATTGGGGAAGCAGAGAAAACTTGGAACGGGTTTGGGGGGGACCGGGGGAAAGAAGATTATACCCGAAACGGCCAGTTAAAGGTGTAAGTATCTTGATGAAAAAAAAGAACAATTTTTTCAGAGGTTTCGGGGATAAAAACTTCTATCCTCACTTATATTCAAGAGGCTAGCCCCCAGAGACTGCAGAGAGAGGGAAGAAAAAGGGTTTTGTGGTTGTGGGATAAGCCTACGGATGTCGGGTCAATTCTCTCGAGGGGGATGGGATGGGTCTGCGAAAAATATTTCCGTTGCAGGGCTATCAGAATGACACAACAAAAGGGTTTCGTCCTCATGCGGCCCAAGACGGCCCGGACCTAAGTCCTATCTACCTCCGGGTCAATAAACCGGGGGAGGGGGAAGAAGAAAAAGCATACGGGGTAAGTATTTTACCAGGGGAAGAGCAGAGAACTGAACGGAAGAGAAGAGCACTGAAGGTGGAAATACCCATGGAAGTATGACTTCCATGAAAAAAATTGGGGGACGAAAATGCGAATTCGAATAGGTTAAAGGGGGGGGGAGATGGAAATCTTGACTGCAGAAGTATTGAGAACGGGAACCATAAGGATCAAACCTCAACCACAAAAACGGGCGGGGGGGGGGACAGGGAGATCCAGGGGAGGAGGGACGTCATCAAGGACGTGATGACAGGGAAACGAAAATTGAGGGGTGGAATTCATCAAGGTTCCCGGAAACGGACCCGGAAGTAATGGCCCGGGGGGGTCAATTGACAGATATGAGTATACGCAGGGAGAGCCCTGAAGATCAGGAAACGGGAATCTTACCCAGGTGCGGGGGGGGGGGGAAGAGGGCGCCGAGTGAGACGGAGGAGGATCGAGTGCGAGAAAGCGAACCTTTTGCTTGGGAAATTTGGAAAGAGAGCTATAGAGGCGGCAATATAGGGGGTCTTGTCCAGTAAGAGGACCTGCCCACGGGGAGTAGGTACAAAGGGGGGAAAAATAATTGGAAGGGAAGAAGGATCGAACAAAAACAACTGCGGACTGGAAAGGGTCCAAAGATCGGTTTCTAGAATTGAAAAAGGGGGGGGATCAGGGGATAGAATGGAAAAAAAAAAATAAACGCAAACATAAATCATTTTTTTGGGGCAAAAAGGGTTGAATACTCACCCGAATTTTGAAAAGGGGGGCAGGGGATGAAGAGGAATTAAGGAAAGGATTCGGGAGGCAGGCTGGATCCTTTCCGGCGTTGTCTTGGGGGGGGGAATATTGGGGAGGGGAAAATTAAGAAAAGAAAGTTCCGTCAATAGCACGGATAGCCTGGAGCTTGTTAGGACCAGGGAAAGTTGAGGCTTCTCCCAGAGAAGGGCCTTCCTGTAGAAAGGGCGTTGGATAAAATTGCGGGGAAGGACTTGCAAAGAGAATTTGGCACGAATCTAGCCTTCAAAAATTTCGGGAAGGAATAATAGGTATGTGGCTAATAGAAAGTGGCTGGCTGATCGGAAAGAGACATCACCATGGGGAGCGCTGTCGCTGATCACGGCTTCGTGACCCAAAAATGAGAAAAATTGAATCATCGAACAGGGGACAATAGGCCCCATAATGAGACAATTAGAGGGAGGGGAAAATGAGACAAAGGCCACACGGACGTTAGAAACGCCGAAAGATGAGAACAGATTTTTCCAAAAAAAACGGAGAGGGGTGAAAGGATGGCAGGTCTAAGGGTTGGGAGGCCTGCTCAGTCGATCTCTCTCCATATGGCGGCCGGGGAATCCCCGTATTTCTTCCAGAAGGCGGGTGAAAGGGGGGAAGGAATCCCTTCCGAAGCGGCTCGGATGCGATGGAAACCGGGGCGTCAGTGGCACAGAAATTCCTGGCCGGGGGGAATTGTGTTAGATGGGCTTATGCCCGAACCGGGATGAGGAGAACAATCGGGGGGAAGCCTGATGGAAGGGGCACTATGATGGGATGTAGAAACCGCGAAGGATGTCGCCCAACCAAGGGGAGGGATCAATCCTCGGGCGGAAAAAAGAAGATCCTGGTTTGCGGGGTAAGCGGCAAATAGCCTGCTCAATGTTGAATAAAGGGGGGTAAGGGAAAAAGCGAAGCAGGCGGGTTTTCAAGAGCAATGACGGGTGTGGGACTTAGAGCAAGGTTATATGTTTAATGGACCAGTCTTAGGCTGAAGCCAGTATGTTACATCCGAACAGGGGGGTCAAGGGAGAACAAAGAGGTATCATATTAAGAGATTTCCTTCTTTGGACAAGAGATGGAAGTAGGGCAGGAAGTAAGGGGAGATGACTGGCCGAGATAAATTTTAGTGTGAGACAGGGGGTTTAAAAGGAAAAAAATAGGATCCTTATCCAGTGCTTATATTCATCCTGGAATGGGGAAAAATGAATTTCCCAAGTAGGAAGAGACAACAAAAAAGGAGGAAAAAGGAAAGAGATGGGGGGGAAGCACAAGAAGCTCTTAGGGGTTATATACACAAAAAGGGTATCAACTGGCCTGAAAAAGATGTAACAGAAAAAAGGAGAAGGCCAGAGATGCCCAAGAGAAAGCTCTGGGGAAAGACAGCAGAGAATAATTAATTCCCTCCGAGGGGTCCTAACCAAGAGGCAATATTTGCCTAAGGAAGGCTTTTTCGCGTAATTTTACAGGAAGGTCTTATTATCCAAAGAATTTGCCCGGATAATACTTTACCGGTACCCATGACCACTAGAATTCGGTGAACAAAGGTAAAACAACTAAAACGCGTTATAATGCCGGAACATCCTTCAGGGGGGCCGCCGTGTCCTCCATGGAAGGAGTTGAAGAATGATTCGCAAGTCCGGCAAAACGCAAAAGAACAAAATGCGTCTAATAAAGTCACGAGAGGATCAGCAGTGGGAGCATGCGATGTAAAATCATAGCACAAACGAAGGCCCGATAGACATCGGGAAAATCCCAAACGCAAAAAAGGAACAAGATAACAACAAGAGGGCCCAAAAGGGATCTGCTGGACCGCCCCTCCATGGGAAAGGGGATTCCACGGAAAGGGACCGTCAGAGATAAAAATTGCTGGCAGGACCAGCGTTGATGGAAAAAAGACGGGCATCCATGACGGGACCGGAATGGATCGAAAAGCCGAGATAATCGGAAGCAACCAAGGAGCCTTGAGCTAAGCTTTCAACAAAAAAAATCATAGGACGAAGCAGGTGGAGTCATATATAGGGTTTCTTTGGATCAGACATTATTGGCAGGTTAGAAATCCCTCATGCGTAGCCGTAGAATGTTCGCAGGGATCAGTCTGAGCTTTCTATGAGACGGGTTGGAATCAGAGGCTCGAAAGGTGTGACGAGCAGGGATCAGTAAAAAAAAAAGAAGATGGCTACAAGGTCTTACTCTTACGACAACTGGGAATGAGCGAGATCGCATCTCTTTAGGAAAAATAACGTTAGGGGAAAGGTGTCAGACCGGGGGGGATGTCCTCAGGGATAAAAGAGAGAGAAACAAGAGGGAGTTCCCCTCTTCACCTCGTAGGACCAGCAGCCCTTATTATGGCGGCAAGACGCCATATCCTGGGGATCAAAAAGAATCCTATCTGGGGGTAAAAGAAACGAAAGTTGCATGTGTCCTGGAAGTTATTATCGATAAATTCCGGTCTTCCAAAGCCAACAAAGGGAAAGAATGCCCGTTATGCAAGAAAAAAAGGGTCCTGGAGCAGCTGATGGAAATACCAAAAGGCCGGAAAAATTCAGGTGTGAAGTCATAAAAGAAGTATTTCATATGTTGGGTTTTATACGGTGAAACAACATTCCCCTGAATCAACAGTGTCACCTTACGAACCGATATGCAGCATGAAAGGGGATCTGTCCGGAAGCATGGGTTGGGGTTCGAGCGCAGGGGTGTAGCCGGTCAATCCTCAATCGTTAAAAGGCCGATGGGATGGTGACTGCTTAAAACAAGAAAGGGTTGAAGCCTATCACCGAGACGTCCCCGCAAAGTTTTCGACGAGAACCCCAAAGGTCCCTTTCCTCAAGGTCAAAGAGGGGATGTCCGAACGCCCAAGGGGATTCAGGTAGCGTAAGTCGGCAGGAGTCCCTTCAGGAGATGGAGCAGCCTGTATGTACATGACAATGTATTATGAGGACGGGTCAATTGCGAATCCCTAAGAGGGGGGGTAAGGAATCCCTGTCAACGAGTACTTTACGGAAAAAAATCCTGACTTAAAGAGCAACAACACGGAGAGGCTTCAAAGAGAAGGAAAAAAAGCCAAAGATTGGGAAAAAAGTATGGGTTGTGATAAGGGAAAATGCCCAATTGACCCCGCCGGGTTCCGGAAAAGGCCCATCCGTTTTCGTGAGAGCCAGTGATGTACACTAAAAAAATCGTAGCGGGCCTACAGGCGGTTGTTGGTTTGGTGTTTGGGGGGTTGTGTTGGGTAGGGGTTTGGGGGGTGGGGGGGGGGGGGGGGGGGTGTTTTGGGTGGTTGGTTCATAAGGGAAAGTCATTTTTCAATATACCGCAAACCAAAAGAAATAGGAGAAGGGGCAGGGTATTGGGAAACGGAGGAGGGCATCTTTATGCGAATGAGAAAGAGGCCCTTTTGGGCAAGGGGGGTGGGGGACCGTCTCCGGCTTGAGCATCGAAATTGGCTTTCGTAGCAGAACCCACGGGCATAAAACGATGAGGAATTAACTGCGAAAAATTACGGGGACCGGAAGAAAAGGGACCCGGAGCACCGGCCAGCGTGAAGGGCATCTTCATATCGGGGGGATAGAGGATGTGATCAGGGAGGATATAATTTTTAAACTATAACCCGGAATTAGGCCGGGGGAAGACTCTTCACACGGGGAAAAGGGAGGGTCTGTATTAGCAAGGATAATTCAGGACCGTCTTCAGAAAACGGCAGGGCCACTTTCCGGTGCCGTTGCGGGGAAGGGTCGATAATAGGGAAAATTAAGTGAACGGAAACCGGAACACATACAACTCCAACGGGGCGGGGCCTCGGTGAGCCCTGAGGGGGGGGAGGAAATGCCGGCTAAAAGCATCCGGCTGCCGGGAAGAATAGGAAGGGGAAAACAGAGGAAGTGCGGTAGAAAACTTGGCCGAGCCAGCTGTCAGGCCTATCCCCAAGCATAAAGGGAAGTTGGCTGGGAAGAAAATCAAATTTCAGCTGACGATGAAAGAGAAAAGAAGGGGGTTCTGGGGGGGGGGAGTAGCCTCGAACCTCGCATGGGTCGTGAGAACGGCCTGGAAATAGCCTATAAGTCCTACACGTTTATCATGCGCGTATCAAGGGGAAGGGGAGAATCTAACATGAATCGATAGGGCAACTAACCTGCCAATTCCAAGGGTAGAAACAAACAGACATAATATACGTCCTTCTGGGGGGTGGGTGTTTCCAAAATCAGTAGTACTTGGCGGTGAAGCCTATGGGGTGGAAGGGGGGTTCCGATAGTAAATATCTGCTGCGCAACATAGGGCGTTAAGCAGGCAGGGGAGAGAAAAAAGGTTTATTCAACTCGGGCATCCATTTTTCCTGATAAGTCTTCCGCATGCGCGGGGGAAGAAATTTGGAAAAAGGGAGAAGGGGAAAATGGGGCTCATAAAGGGCCTGGCCGGACTAACTTTGGGCCTTTGATATTCCCACCCAGGGAGGAAAACGGGGACTCGATGTAAACTATCTGGAAGGAGGGGCCTGAGGGGTAGACAGGCCGCGCGGCTGTAGCCCACACTGGGCGGGAGTATGATTAGACGCATTTGGGGAAGTTTGAAAAAAAGGCGGTACATAGCAGCAAAGACCCTGTTGAATAAGGAATGACTCAGGAGATAGGAGGGATTTTTCCGTAAAGGTAATAGGCCTGGGGGTAATTTTTGGATAACCGTCCAAATTGAATGTTTGGGGGGGGGGGGACAACAGAGAGGATTATTCCGAGGGGAGGGAATCATCCTCAAGGAAGGGTATACGGAGAAAAAAGCCGATACTTGCATGAAGGACTTAGGGTAAGGCAAAAGCTTTCCTATATCCGGGGATTCTCAGAAGATGCAGTCGCTGGCTGGGACGAGGGTATCCTGTTTAGGGAGAATGAAGATAGGCTCCTTATACCAGTTGTTACTTATTAGATTTGGAAAACCAATTAATCAGAGAGTAAAAAAAAGGAAGGAAAAGAGAGGGGATGGGTTACCTTCGTCATACTGTCCAAACAGACAACGGGGAAGAGAGAAGGCAATCGGAAAAACCGAACCAATCAACTCCCAGGCTATCAAGGTCCAAAAAAAAAGCGGACCCTGTAGAGAATAAAGAATAGAGGCCCGGACGTTGTCCTGGACCGGAGGAGCCTCCGGCTGCTTTTCCTGGAAGACGGGAAGCGGGGGGAAGACCCCTAAAGACCACATGAATAACTTCTTAACCGGGAAATGACCAATTCGTCGGTTATCAATTAAAACACGGGCACACTAGGAAATGGCCGGAAAACATACGTCCGCACGATGGCAGACCGTCCGTCCTTGTAAAGAAGAGGAGGGCGTATGCTTCGAAATCCTCTTTCAAGAGCAAAAAAAAAAACAAAGTCAAATGCAGAATTCCCGCCGAGGGACCCGCAAAAGGGTGGGCGAAAAAAGGAAGTTGCGCGAATGGGATACAGAAAAAAAATAATAGAAAAACCTCCTCCCCTCTAAGAGACATATTATCAAAAAAATGTAGACATGTCCTGGCTATCACATTCGAACAAAAATAGGGGAAAGGCCAAGGGGGAGAGATGAAAACGACACTGAAAGACCATCCGGAGATTCCAAAGCTCAAACTATAGGTCAATTCCATAAGTTGCCTTGAGGACTTGATTGGACTAACGGGGTTTTAAAGGTGACCGGAATTGGAAAAAAAGCCATATCGACAACCCCTGAAGCAATGGAAGGAAGGCTGAAGCACAGATTCCAGGCCGTGAGGGGGGGTGGACATCGGCTTCAGAGATATTTTTCGGTCACTCCCGTCAAAGTGTTCATTTGGAAGGGCACCAATCTGGTAAGTTGTTTCGCATGGCCATAATGGGACGGTAAGGAGGGGGCCGATAGAATAACGGTGTTCAGCAAGGCTTAGTCGCTGGAGCACGACGAACTACTGTCACCGGGATCTTCCTACTTTGCCGGAAGATGGCATCCGCATTTCGCCGAATATAGGCCGATCAGTTCAAAGCCGGGGGGGTAATAAAAAAAGCATCTAGCGAGCCAAGAGAGTAGCCCAATTCACGCTGGGAAAAGAATAAAAAGGCACAGCCGATGAGTGGAGGAAGGACAAAACCAAGAAAATCCATTGCGTGCACCCAAGCAGCTAGAGAGCTGCTGGACGAGGTGGACATGGGGGAAAGGGGGGGAAAAGCATTATCGGAAGATCTCCAGCAAAGAGCACGAAGGATCATCCGTAAAGAAGAAGAGGTCAATTAAGGAAAGGTAGGAAAGATCAAAATTAATTCAGGTGTAGGAGTCTGCGGCATAAAAATGGGGGAAAGTTTCGGGGTTGATCATGTGGAAAACTGGAAATCACCCTGATCAGTATCACTTTATTCAAAACCCCGATGCTCAGGGCGCGGCCGGTTTGAAAGCAAGGTGGTTGTTGTTCATCTATCCTGCGTGGTTGCCATCAGGGCTCTCGGGGGACACAAGAACTGGTAGGAACGGCGGAAAAAAAAAAAAAATGGGGAGCCCCGGAGAAGGGTGAAAGCCCCGTTCGCTCTAAGTACCCTGAGGAATTTCCGACTTCTGGCAAAGAAAGGACAGGGGAGCCCGACCTGGGGTAAAAGGAGCGGTTGACCAAATCTGAAGGGCTCCTCCCTGATTCCCTAGAAAGGGCCCGACTGATAGGAAATGCCCCATGGCAAGGACTGATGACGTAGGGGAAGTGTCACCGAGGAAAAGCGTAAGGAATTGGGGGGTCATAGGGTTCAGAAGGTTAATCACGACAGGATCGTTCCGGACAGACGGCTATCATAAAAACAACCAACGGAGGGAGGGAGACGCAGGATTGGAAAAGTAAATCATCATCTTTCGGGAAAGATGAACCAATTGAAGCCCGCTACTGGTAAGACGAAAGTTTCCCCGAAAACTTAAAATCCGTTTGCAGTTACACGAGCAGCTATCTGAGACCGAAGAAAATAGATCATGTCACTATACGCAGTAAAAATGGGGCGGGCCGGGGCGGGGTAAAGACGGAGGAAGGGAATTGCAGTTGGAGAAAAGTGAGAGCGGAAAAAGTTGCGGGATTGCAAACGACAGCTTGATAGGCGGAGGAAAGAACTAGTCTTAGCAGTAAAAATCCGCTCCCGTGAAAATGAGAGGGAACCGCGAAAGGCATGGGTCATGCGCTCGAAAAAAACAAGGGGACCCCGGTTGAACCGCAGCGACCAAAGAGGGGCAGCGGTCGCAAAATGATAACTTGGATCAATGGAAGTTAAACATTATAAAAAAAGCAAACTATTAAAAAAGAAGGGGTAGTCAAGGGGGGGGGAAAAAGAAAAAATTTGAACTGGCGGGGTAGGATTATCAATACGGGGGATGAGAAGTTTGGTTGCCATTAACGGGCAGGCGGCGTCACTGCGGGGGGAACGGGCGTGGAAAGAAGAGGTATCGATAATTGGGGGAGGGCAGAAAATGACACCAACACAACCCAACCCAGCGGAAGATAGGAACGTATCGAAAATGGATGGTGGCGGTTCTTATTGCTGGCAACACTCCGGACTCTCGGGAAAGGGCGGCGGTGAAGTGCGAATAATAGTGGAAAAAGGAGGGGGAAATATGAGGGGGGCCTATCCCCCCAGGGGTGGAAATGATCGGGATAGTGTGCTGTGAGAAAGGGCATCTGGCGGAGGGAAATCTCTATCAAAACGTGAAAAAGAAAGCGCTGTCAGGCGTCACTGCTTCGTCCGAACCAAGGCGAACTTCACGCTTTAGGGGATCAGCATGATTGGGGGGAAAAGTCAGTTGAAATTCGAACAATTATACGGAAGGGTTTTGAACCTGCACACCACGGTGACGGGAAGCACGAACAGAAGGAGGTTCCTCAGGGGAAAATCCTCATTTGGCGGGAAGCCGAGGATGAGGTAAGGGTTGCTTCCGATAAAGGGATAATGGGGCAACATATGGCAGGGGAAGCCGGCTGACTGGGACAATTTTAATCAACGCGGGAGCAACAAAATGGGGACTTGATACTTCAGACGGGGCTGATCGTAGGCGCTGGGAATACCTGGCCCCGGGGGAAAGGGTGTCATCAGAAGGGACCTGGCCGGGACACTGGGTAGCCTGTGATATGCCCGAATGGAGAAGGGAGTCAGTATATAGGGAAGTATGTTCCTGGAGATGGGGGAGACCACCAGGCCGGCGGGACAACTTCTGGCCCGGGAGAAGAGAATTCGGGCGAAAAGTTTTGGGGTTTTGCGGGGGGAAGAAAGCCTCGAAAAGTAGGTCCTGAGAAAGGGTAAAGACCCCTAAAAGGCCAGAGGGGACGAGGTTGAAGATAATAGCCGGACTTGGGGGGGGAAGTGTAAAAAACGCCAAAGAATTTGGAAAAGACGTTCTTGTCTGTCCAAGCAAATCTTATGAGGGACGCTGGTAAGCCAGTAAAGGGACATCCTCCAGGAGGGAAACGGGGGGTGGAAGGAAAGAGGACGGAGGCATATGAGAGAGAACTTCGGGTAAAGGAGTCATCTTTGCAAGAAAAAAATGTGAAGTTGAAGGATGCGAAGGGCCGGATGGGGGGGGGGGCCGGGTAGTGAAAGGAGACAGGTTTTTAGGGAGGACGTAATACCAGTTGTCGGTATATCCTCCGAAAAGGCTGAGAGGAAGAGCAGCGCACAAACTCGGAGGATGGAGGGAGAGGGGGGGACCTTCAGATCATAACTGTCCGGATGATCCGAGCAGGGGCAGAATTAAAACCTGTCCTCCAAGCAGGAGTCGCGGCAAGCAGAGCCTCCACGGCCTTTCGACCGGGAGGGCCCGCGGATGGGGACCTTTAGATAAAACACCGAAAGGACCCGTACGGCTGGTGACGGAGAATACGTAGCCAACTCGAACTGTCGCACCTACTGTCTAGACGCAGTACAAACTTTACCGACCATTCCCACAATGAAGGGAAAAATTTGGAGGGGAAGAATGTAACATCACATGCTATTATAGTAACATCAAAGCAATATTGGCAAAGCCGCCGGGCCAAAAAGTCAAGGGTACTGCAGGGAGATCTCCGCGCCTTGCCTCACCCCGCAAAAAAGGACCCAAAATCCGGAGTAAGATAAGGAATTATAGATAAAAGAAGAAGGGTTTGTGGACCGCCTTGCTGGGGGGGTATAAACATAAGGACCTCCTTCCCGAACCAGGTAGAACGAATGGTCGCTCATCAAGGTTGGGGGGCTCAAGAGGTCCCATGAAGCTTCTGATGCAATAAGACCTCCAGGACAAGGAGACCGGGCGAGGAAAGCATCACAGGGATCAAAAGCCGCTTGAGGGAACCCGCGGGGTGGAAGGAAGTGATCTCAAACCCGGCCAGGAATCACCCAGATATTCCCCTGGGAAAAAATCCACCCAAGGCTCAAATAGGATTTCACCTGAGGACGACGACGCCGCTGAGGTTAACAAAAGTTAATATGTTTCGTTGGATCTCAAAGGGGCTAAAGTTATTGCCCCACAAGTCGGGAAAGGGAGCATTTTCCAGAATGGACCTCATTCTTTTCCTGGTATATAACGGTTGGATGCAAGGAGAGAGGGGAAAGAAAAATCCAGTGAAGAAAAACGCAAGTCAGGCGACTCGGGAACTGTGCCTGAGATGGCGATACCGCAAGCGGCAATGACGCTTAAAAGCAATATTTCGACGGCATTTTCAAGGAAAATTCATTAAGAAAGGGCCGCTCGGGAATAAATCCCGCACGCACCGGAAGAAAGAAGCCGCAAGGGGTATGATGGGAGCCGGAAAAAAAAGAGGGCTCAGCATGACGGCGCCCAACGTAGTGACGAAGTGTCCATGTGTTAATTTGAAAAAGGCTCAATCGTCCTTCTTCCACCGAAAAAGAAAAGAATGTTGACAAAGCCCTGGCCCGTTTCAAGAGTCCTTTAATTCCTGAGGGCAAGACCCCTGAAGGTCAAGGAGGGGGTAGCGTCAAAAAAAGCATAAACATGAAGTTGGAATTTTTGAGGTTATTGGGGAGAAGATTGGAAGCATCCCGCCCCCTGAAGAACACCGTGGGAAGGGGGGATGGGAGACCCGCAGGCATGGCTCAGGGAGAGGTGAAAAACTTCATGGGGTGTTGTTCAACTAGAACGGCTGGGACGGAGTCCTCAGGGGGCCCTACTGCATCAACGGGAGATGTGTACGGCTGAATAAAAATGTCCGCTAGAGACGGGAAGGTTGCACATCATCCAGGCAAAAAATCGATTAGCAAGAAACCCAAAGCCATTCCCGTGAAAAAGGCCAGAACGCTTTTAACTACGCCGCCCGACCCAAAAGGGAATAACCCGGTATAGTGTGTACCCAATGAGATCAGGAGCAAGAAAAAAGAAAGAAAAGATCGCGAGTGATCGTTTAAATGCCCATTGCCAGCGGACCAGGAAACAGAGGAAGGAAGGGAAAATGGCGGGAGTCCAAGTCACGGAGGCATCGGGCATGCCAAGCCGAAAAACAGGGAATCAAAAGAGCTTGAAAGGGACAAGCACTGGGATCTATAAAAGGAGTGATGGAAACGGATCAGGGGGGGGTCCGTCGGGTAAAGCCTTTCGTTGATTGAAAAATGTAAATCCAAGTGATCCCGGATGGGGGGCATTTTCTCCCGAACTTCAAAAAAAAAAAGTAGGGGCCATGGGGGAAGGTACACAGAGAAGGATGACGAGAAAAGGTCAAAAGGGGAAACTTACGAGTTTGACAACTCTACGCATAAACCGCGGAGAGCTCTAAGAAGGGGGGGAAAAAAAGTAATGGAGGTCTTTTATCATGTAAAATGGATATTTTTGCGGGGATTGCAAGGGTATATCTTCGAAAAGGTCGTAGAAGTAAAACCATCGCCATCCAAGTTGGCAGGGAGATGCATGCAAGGGACAGGCTCAAAGAAAAAGCAAGAAAAAAACAAACCCTGCGTTCACGAAAAGAGCAGCGAACTATCGGTGGGGGGCTAGGAGGATAAAGGTGGGTGGGGGCACTGGGAGGGAAGGGGGACTTAAGAAAACCTAAACCATAGGAAGGTTAGTAAATCCGGGGGAAACTACTTACACTGAGACTGGCTCGGGTTAGGTATAACCTCCGGGAGAGTCTTCTTGGAAAAGGAAAAACCAGGGCAGGCTGCGTAAAGAAAGGGTCGTGAATTGCGTTTTTGAATTTATCGATAATATAAAGAAATGAACATGAACGAGAGAACTACCATACTGAGGATACAAATGAAGGGAGCAACCCGAAGGCGGGCTTGAGGCCGTCGCCCCATAAAAGGAAAAGGTAACCACGTCGTTAGGGTTCAGCGGTGCCTGAAAGGAAGAAGCTTGGCACGCATAGCTTTTCTAGAAGGCTGGTATACCCCCCTTTCCTATAATAGTGCGGGGGTGCTAAAGAGATGCCAAAAAAAAAAGAAGAAGCAGCACGTGGCGGAAGAGGGGAACATCGCAAAGGCTGTCGTCTTTCAACCAGTCGAATCAAAGAGTCTGCACCCGTGATATAGACGGAAGCAATGATGGGCAACAACTGGAAATCGAATTACGGAAAACATTATTGGTTGCAATAACTGTCCAACGGAAGGCGGAACCACACGAAACATAGATAGGAAAAAAGGGGGCTTCTTGTGGGTACCACCTCAGGAGTGGGACGGTGAAAGCCGGGTTGTCCCAGTTATAGGGGGAAGTCCCTGGGGGGCTATCCATATGGGGACGGGGTCCAGGTAACCCGTTCTGTTTGAAAAGGAGAAACAAATTATTTAATCCCTTCTTGGGCTTAAATCCGCGCTTGGTAATACCTGTGTAGGTGTAGTGTTTCATCAAGCTTCAATTGCCGGGAACTCCTTGTGGGGGGATAGGCGACTGTATGAAATCAGACCATGGGGATCATCGATGTCTACGTAAGAAGAGTGGGGATTGGGAAATGGCCGCTCGCGTTACAAAAGAAAAAGCGGGGGGCTATACTCGGAGATTAGACGCATTTGGTGGCCTGGGGGTGGGGAGAATTCCTCTGAGAATCATATGCAGTCCTTCCGGGGGAACCACGGCGGCGACAAATATTTCTTACGGGTTTTGAAAAAAATTATAACTGGTACGTGTTGTTACCTTGTCATAAACGCAAGATGTGTGGGCATGTGACTCGGAAAGGAAAGAGGGCCGTGTAGCCAGTAGGGGATCATCCGACAGGATGGGTGCCGTACAATGTAAAATCCTATACGGAGCAGGAAGAGTCATTTCCTGACAATCAAAGAAGGGTATCTCAAGAAAAGGGGGGAAGTTGGAGATGCGCTGGCGGAATAAAAAAAGATGGAGGGGGGTTTTAAGGTCAAGGCGGCTCCTGACCGGGGGTCGGGGGGACCCGGCAGATTATA
>Ga0179593_1458791_pt1 | contig 21671 bp, 16 predicted proteins | sample CZODoug2_1_08_16_FD_185931 | JGI IMG/M metagenome (GOLD analysis project Ga0179593, IMG submission 185931) | Vadose zone soil fungal communities from Angelo Coast Range Reserve, California, USA - CZODoug2_1_08_16fungal (PacBio error correction) | ecosystem: Environmental > Terrestrial > Soil >...
TAAGCTCATTCTAGGACTCGGTCAACTAACGGGGGTGGGGGGGTGGTGTGAACAACAGGACATCATGTCGAAACGCCCTTGGAAATATCATCGACCTACTGGGGAGGGGATTCGAAGCTTTAAAGAGATCTACTCAAAAAAAAAACAACCAAAAAGGAAAAAAGGGAGGGGAAAAGAGATAATCAGGGTCAATGAGCTCTTAATACCGAATACAGTGGAGGGGGGGAGGGATTGATGAAAAGAAACTTTTCTCATTGAAGTTAAACTTAGGCCTAAGATAATTCGGCGCACCTACAAAACGGTGTTAAAACGAAAAGGCAGTGTAACAAAAGGGTCATGGACCCAAAATGAAACAGGTCCACGAGGGGGAAAAAAAAAAAGATACGGCGCAAAACATGGGACGAGGATGTGAAAAAACGGAACGGTGCATATGGACCTGCAGGCCGGGGCTTGTTTAAAGGCCTTCAGCTTTGAACTCAGAGGAGCGAGACGCGCGGGTTGTGAAAACGCAGTAAAAAGAACGATCAGAATCGCTACTTGGGGGGGACGGCGGGCGTCAATGGTGTTCAAGTAGAATGATAAACGATTGGGCCTCGATCGGCGTATCGGGAATGCGAAGGTGATCAAGGAGCCGGTGGAGCCTCGTCGGAGCGTGGCAAAAGCAGTGTCCCTCACGTCCATGTTAGGGCTTTCACTATGGGCCAACCCGTAAGTGGAAATATCGTGGGCTTGAGTCAAAAATTACGTGGGGATGACAGTCAGTATAGACAGAACTGTCTGGTTGGAGGCCACTTAAAGTCGGGGGAAAATGCAAGCGTGGGTGGACTGGCTTGGGGCAAACCTTTCCGCAAAACCCCACAACAAAGGGGCCTCTGAAATTACTTCGTAAACCGCCTCGTCTGGTTTCTACTCCCTTGTTTCGGGGGGGGGCCGGTGGGGGGGGGGAGGGGGAGAGGGGGCGGGGGGGAAAAGGTCGAATGACAGTCCGTGGATTTCAAAACGCCCGTGCTCCTCGCGGCCATTACTGGAAGAAGACTATCATCCGTTCTTCTTACGTCTCTGACGGGGGGCTGCCAGCCTTCATGCCTCTATCAAGAGTTTCCAGGGGTTGAAAGACTCTCGCCAGGGGTCCGAGGTAACGTATGTCAAAAGGGCTATGGATTAGTATGACATCCGTCTTAAGAATACAGTGAGGCTAGGACAATCTATAGATGAGGTTACAGCTCAAAAACGGGGATACCGCAGTAGAGGGGAGGGGGAGTGGAGGTCAGACCCTTTTCAGTGTCCCATCGCCAGTTAAAGTGCCTTCGGCAAAATACACCCTAAAACTCTTGCAACTGGGCACCGAGCGAGAAGCGATTTTCTTGGAGGGAGCACTAACGCAGGACATTCCTTGAAGCGGGGAAACTACAGGCTGAGGCAAGTCCTCAGAAGACTCAATGAAAATCTAAAGAGGCTTATCGGAAGAATGAAACCAGCCGGCCGATTAAACTGGGGGGGAAGAAAACTATAGAGATCTAGGGCCATATTGAATAAAAACGTTGCCAGGTGAATACAGCGATTAGTTACTCTCCCTGGCGGGTGGTCCCGTTCGGTTCCTCCCGTCAGGCTAATCTACTGAAATGGGAAATGCGGTACACTCATACTGGACCGACCATATGAACTATTGCTGTTAAAAAAAGAAACTCTGAAAGGGCGTCCAATCAAAGAAAAGGGTCACTGTTCATTAAAGGGGAAGGGGATGGAAATCGGATAAGATTTGAGAAGGTTGAATGTCTGTGAAATTACATCGTAAAAAGAAACATGGCCTAATGTCATGGAGGAAACCCAAGAGCAAAGGGGAGCTTGATATTTTCATAAGAGAATAAGATTTGGACAAGGAAGCCAGAGAGTGCGGTAAACTAGTCACTCTTGCTGAAACAACACATGTGACGAGCCACCGAGATCGACATTTACGGGGAAGCGTCTAGGGGAAGCGTGCTCATTACTAGAAAAACTTCCGGAACCACCGGAACAACAGCAATTCACTTGCATACCATTTCTTCTTGAGGTCCCCATCTAAAAAACCAACCTCGTACTCTGAGAGGACCAGGAATCAAATGGTCTTACAGGGTGGGGCATTTGAAATTTTTGGCTCCTTAACCCAAAGCCGAAACTTTCGATAGGACCACAGACGTCTAATATATCCTTTCAAACGGCGGCTTTGCGGACCGCTCTCCTGCAAAAAACCTCTTTGCAAGATATAGCATAGGAACAACAGGGATGCCTGATGAGGCAATCTTTGTAAACTTTGGGACGACGTCAAAGGAGAGAAGTTGGGGAGGAACGAGATCAACAAAAGGAACGGCTAAGCCTTCTACGTAAGGGGGGCCAAAAAAATGACGCAAAACACCTCTATATGGGGAAGAAAAAATTAGAAAAGGATCAGAGGGTGGGGGGGACAATAGGAGGGACTAAAAACTCACAAACACAGCCTCATCATGTAGACTGGGGAAAGAGAAGCCGTCAAGCAATTAAGCCAAGACTGTCACGAAGTGTTTAACGAAACGCGGGAGGGGTTTTTGGGTTTTTGAAACCTAGGGAAGACCCTGTACAGAGACACTGATAGCGTTGAAAAAGGGCGGAGAGAAAAAAAAGAGGCAACGCGAGAACGTCGGGGGGAGCCAGTTTGAGGAGACAGAGAAGCCATCGAGATCGAACACACCAAACCCCTATAGTGGAAAGGAAAAAATTAAGATATGGTTGGTGACCATACCAAGTAAGCCAAATCGGCAGACGAATTTGTCCGGTATCGCGGCGCAAGACAATCAAACGGGGAAGAAACGAATCACGCTCGGGGGGAGAAAATTAAAAGCAAAAATTGTTTGCTTTTTTACCGCTTAGTAAAACTTGACAAAAAGTGACGGTTCATCCGGGACATCTTACCTGGCCGGGTAGTGGGGTTTGAGAATGTGAGAAGGAAGGGGCCAAGCGAAGGCAATCGAGTGTGGGGGTCTTGCGAAACTCGACGTCAGAAGGGGTAGGGGGAAAAAAGCGTATCTACGCTCGAAAGATGGAATCCCTTGATGCAGATTGCTCGTATGAAAATTGGAGCGACTTCCTAAAACTTTCAAAGGATCTGAAAATGAAATAGGGCTTCGCGCTGTTGAGGGAAAGAGGTTGGATGTTGTAGGCACTGGGCCCCGATGGACGTTAGTAGAGATGTGGGGGGGGTAAAGACTACGGTGTTGGTGCGAGAAAAATCGCAAGCCAGGCGTCCGCCGGCGTTATTGGTGCGGGGAAGATTCAGTTTTGGAGTGCAAGCCGTCAGCCTGGGACAAGGTCAAGGTTGAGTGTGGTAGTGGTGGTGGAGGTCGTGTAAGAAAAAACAGAATCAGAGGAAGAAAAATCCGTGGGGTACCGAGGCACCGAAAGGGAGAGCTGTGGCCACCTGTAATAATGTTGGGGGGTTGGGGGGTGGGGGTGGGGTGTGGGGTGGGGGGGGTGGGGGGTGTTGTGTGGTTTTGTGGGTTGTGTTTGGGGGGAATCCATGGCGCGAGCAGGGGGGACGACAAAGAAACGAGTGTCGGAGTCAACATGAAAGGCTGAAAGAGACTCCCGGGACTTGCTTGGGAGTCGAAGGTTCCTCGATTCAGAGTGGGAGAGACAGAGGTCAACGCCAGGACTCAGGAAAAAAGTAGATCCCTTAGGAAAGCATCTCAGAGCCATTTACCAGAACTAGACCATGGTCCGGAGGGGCTCTGGCGCATACGGAGGGGGGCAACCAAATTAAAGTAGGCGGGAGGTCACAAGGAGGACCATATCCAGGAGAGACTAGCCGCGAAAAGGGTCGCAGAAAAAGCGTCATAGAGCGCCAAGTTCACGGAATAAAAAAAAAAACTCGGCTAAAAGGTGAGGGATAGGAGAGAGAGCCGATGCCCACGATTATCGGCCGCATGGGGCAGACCGTACCGCGGCGAAAGCGAGAGGAGGGGCATAACGACATCCAAGTACGATAAAGGGACAAGGAAAACAGAGCTGGGTATAGGTACAAAGGTCGAAAGATCTAAAGATTCATATCCGTGCCATCATCAGAAGAGTGAAATTGGCTACAAATCAGGGGGGGGTTGGCGGGGTTTTAGGCATGGGCCAAATTATGAAGAAAAATCACGAACATCCGTAAATCGAAGAAGCGAATAGAGAGGAAAACGACCAATTATCAGGCAGAGCCAGAAACTTTCCACCATTCTGAAGATAAGATCAGAGGTCTTGGAAATCTTACTTCTGGACAGCAAAAAAAAACCGGGGCTGGAGGAAGTCCAACACAGAGGAAGACACCTTATCTTAGCCGACTAGGAATATACAAAAAAAAAAAAGGACTTTAACACTGCCATTGAAAAGTGAAAAAAAAAAGCGAGTAAAGTCGGCCGCGCTCCAAGACCGGGGGGGGGGGGGGGGAAAGCCTTGAAACTAATTTTGTCGCGGTAAGAAAACCTTATATCAAAAAAAAAAAACCAAAAAACCAAATGCCCTGGTTAATGTGGGTAGGAAAAGAAACGGGGGGGGTCTCGCAAGAAGAACACCGAGGGGGCAGAGCCAAAAAGAATGTGGCCCTAGGCCGCAAAGATAGTCCATGTAAACTTCCTAAGCCATGGCAACTGGGACTGGATTTCGGCGCGAAACTATCTTGGACAGACATGTATACCAATCCGAGAGAAACAAACAAAAAAGAACGAGGGGGCAACGCAGCAACGCTAAGCTAGTAGACATAGGAAAGGGAGAAAAAGCCGGAACGCATAAGAGACAAAGGATACGGGGGGAAGGGTTCCATGTAACCAATTCCGTTTCCCCCAAAAGGAGCTTCCTTACAAACAGGTAATGAGGGTTCACCACTTCTTACGGCGGCGCCTCGAGCCGCTGGAACCTACTTCGGCCAAACCCAAAGGAAGGTTCCCTCGGGCAGCCAAGGTCATGTGGACCCATCCTCGAAAGGTCTTGAGCTTAAACCGTGACTCTTTTAAAAAGGTGGGTGGGCCAGGGACAAAAAGAGGGTAAAAATGCCCTGAGGAAGCCTCTCTGGCGTGTGGGTCGAACGAAATGCGCCAGAAAAAAGTTACAACTAGGTCGAAAAGCCTTGTCATAGCACTCAGGAAAAGCACTTATGAGGACTAAGGTACGGAAAGGAAACGAAAGCTCAGATAAAAAAACACGGAAGGAGGGAAGGAAGGATAAATATCAAGGGAAGTACTAACTTCATAAAGTATGGGGGGGGGGGGGGGGGGGGGGGGGGGGGGAGGGGGGGGGGAAAATAAGGGCGGGAGAGGAGGGGGCGATGAATCGTTGTCTATTGGTAAAAAATGTCACGTTAAATAGTCATTCGGCTTTAAATAAAACTTCCGAGAGGTTGACCTGGGGGAGGGTAGAGAAAGAAAGAGGGGGGGATTGGAAAACAAAAAAGCATTTGACAAGAAGTCTAGGGGAATGTCTCACTCCCGATTTTCGAGGATTGGGGGTTATCAGAGATGTGGTGGGGGGGGGTTGGGTGTTTGGGGGTTAAGGGGGTGGTGGGTGGGTACGGGGTCTAAGAATCTGGGACCGTCATGTTTGTCGGTGAAACGTAGGGAAACTTCGGATACTAGGAGCTACAGCATCTTTTTTTGGAACAACGAATAGCAATAAGAGAATAATAAACTCGTTGGGGGGGAAGGGGGCAAAAAAGTTGGGGGGGGGGGTCATTGTTCAATGAATATAAAGTCATCAATAGGATCTGACTGCAATGGTTGTTGGGGGTGGAATAACTTTCCTACTCTTGGAGTTTGATCCATAAGGAGGCACGAAAAAAAAAAAAAAAAAAAAAAAAAAAAAAAAAAAAAAAAAAAAAAAAAAAAAAAAAAAAAAAAAAAAAAAAACGAAAAAAAAAAAAAAAAAAAAAAAAAAAAAAAAAAAAAAAAAAAAAAAAAAAAAAAAAAAAAAAACAAAAAAAAAAAAGAAAAAAAAAAAAAAAAAAAAAAAAAAAAAAAAGAGAGAGAAAAAAAAAAAAAAAAAAAAAAAACCCCCCCCACCAAAAAAAAAGCAAAAAAAAAAAAAAAAAAAAAAAACAAAAACAAAAAAAAAATAAAAAAAAACCAAAAAAAAAAATACCTGGGACTTTCGGGTGTCCTAGGCTAAGTATGGTTTCGCGCGAACCATTGCATTTTTCAATATCGTTTGCTGTAGATGCATTAAACCGGCAATGGGCAAGTTCTCGGCGAAGCACGAGATGTGGGGGAGGACAGGGCAAAGGCTGGTGTAATCTGACAATCTTTTCCGGGATGGAGGCACCGACCGTCTAACCGAGGCAATTTATCGAGTTCCCTTGAAACAAGGCCCTTCTTTGTTCAGACCTCTCAAAAAAGTGTCATGGCTTGCGTGCCGAAGTAATACCAATAGTTCCTCAAAAAAAACGCGTAATGGGGCTATTCGGCCTAGTGACGAGAGCCTCTTTGGGAATTAATCGCTCTGCCTTTTGGTTAGTGTGTCAAAAGATCTTGCCATAAGATCCCTTCCTGGTTCGGCTGTTTTTGAAATCTCAACCCTGGTGGGGGTTGTCCTATGCCAACTAGGTCCGCCGCATTGAAGGATCCAATGAGAATTCCGAAGGTCATGAAGTCAGAAAAAAACAAATCTAGAACGGGCGTTTCGGGGGACTGACTAATACGAGACCTGTAGTAAAGTGAGGTGATACTTGAGCCTTTGCAGTCGCCTGAAGACAACTCAAACCGCGGTGGGGGGGGGGGGGGAAGGTATACTTCACTCTGAGAGTGCCACCGGGCCGCCACGTCTCGGAAAAAGCTGGTAGAAGGGGGAATTCTGGAAGAGGACATCTGAATGGGGGGTCCGGAAGTTTGAAAAACGGAGATGGGGGAGGGGCAAACCTAGCTAGTCCGCTCTCGTCGGAAGGACTTGCCACCATCGCACCGAGGAAACTATTGTTGGGGGAAAAAAAACTAAACAACCACGATAGCGCTCTAACTGGATAGTGGGAGATGTACGCAAATCATCTTATTATTTACGCGTGGCACTTATGTTATTACGAGTTGTTTCGAAAAGAAGCAAAATGGGTGACGAAACTGAGGTGAAGAGTCGGCCTACCAGCGATTCTACGGAACTGGACGCTTGGGATCCGAAGTCGGGGGTGAAGCCGATTTTCAAAGACTCTCCACCTTCCTTGGGGTTAGGAGTGTCCGGGAAGTGGGGGGAGCTTTAAGATTGGAACTAAGAGCTAAGACGTTATGAATTTCTGGATTTCAGCCGTAGCAAACGCCGCTAATTAAGGAAGGAGACCCACGCCGAAGACAAGAGATGCTCAACTGACCAGATGGGGACTACGACCAATGTCAGTGAGAAGTCACGCTGGTAGCAAAAGATGTCGTATGCAGGGGCCAAGAGGAGAGAAAAGGTCTGCTTGAAAAAAACTGTGCGGGCACTGGCCAATTGAGAACAAATCGCAGAACCAAAAGGGAACACTTCACATGGAAAAGAAAACCGGCTGACGCAGACCCGGCTCGCAAACAGGGAAACAACTGCGAACTTCCAAAACGAATGGGAGTATTATGTGGAATTTACTAGACACCAGACCAGCACAGTAAGAGTTAAAAGCATATGAGACACGTATGCTCCTATAATCCATTACAAGGATCTTCTGTGGGGGTCGGGCCGCTCGCCTCCCTGAGCCATCATAAGCTTCACTCAACAATGTATGAGACGCGTATGGAAGATTTTCGCACGGTGATCACTGTGGCAAAGTTGGGTCAAAGTAATAGAGAAAGGGGGTCACCCCGAAGTCGGTAAATCAAGGAAGCAAAAGATAGGTAGACTGAATTCCGACGAGTAACCCCCCGAGAGGGCCAAATGGAGTAAACTTGAACTACCTAAGTGCAAAGGGTGCACTGAGTCGCTGAAAGTACCCACCCCACGACTCAAAAAGAAGGGGGCCGTCAGCTGGACACCTTCCAGAACACTTCCATCAAGGGGACAACTGTCACTAAGTTGGGACAGGAACGTCGTGGTGACGGTTTGACCTCGGTTAGTCAACTTCTGGCAAACCTTACTGGCTTCTCTGGGGGTATTATTTTCAAAGTAAAATCAGCAGCGGAAAATCTCACCTAGTTCACATTTGTCTTGGGGGGGGAATAGCTACAAACTAGGACGACACAACACAATTGGAAAAATATTATAATTTTTATTGTGGTTTGTGGGGATGTGTGTGTCTGGTGTATGTTTTTTTGTTGATCGAGGGGGGGGTTTGGGGGGGTGTTTGGGTTTGGGCGTGGGTATGTTTTTGTTTATGGGAGAGAGTTTTGCTGTTTTAGTTGGGTAGTGGGGGGGGATGGGGTGGTAGGTTGTTATAGGGTGGTGGATGAGGAAAATGGGGTTAGGGGCGGTGTGAGGGGTGGGGGGGGGGGGGAAGTTGGTTGTTGGCGGTGGTGAGGGGGGTAAGAGATGGAGGGGAGACGGGCAAAAAAAACACCATTTATAGACTATTAAACGTCGGAAATTTGGGTTCCAAACGGAAGAAATCACAGCAATCGGATCAATCGTCCTAGGTACCTTTGCTAGAAAAACACAAACACCTCAATTTTGAAAACCGGGGACCACAGCTTTGAACACGGGTACCAATACTGGGGGTGCGGAGAAATTATTGGAGACATAGGTGAACAGCTGGCCGGGCGAGTGTGTGTTGAGGAGGGGGGGAGAAGGCCAAAAGGCCCGTCGAATCGGGGGATTGTTTCGGCGACTCCGGCCATACGACGGGTTTCAAACGTGTCGCGAAAAGGAAGAAAAGAGGGCTAGGGTTGCACATGTATAGAAGCCTACAGGTGCACAAAGGAAACCGAATTATCTTAAAGGACATGGAACTTCAGCCATGTGGGTTCTGGGGAAAAGTGGTGGTGAGGGGAAGAGCTCGGGGAAAGACACTTAGAAGGATCTATCGCTACGTAATAGCGTAAAAAAGAAATGGTGTCGTTCGTACCAATGGCGTTCAGACTTCGGCGGACCCAGAAGTGTTCAACATGGGTCCGAAAATTGAAGAGGAGAAGTAAAAGTCACTGGGACGGTGTTTGCTTTGAGTATTGTAGCTCCTGCGCCAGCGAACACATACTGGTAGGGCTTAAGTAAAGGAGATACTCTCCGAGACGGAATTTGGTGTCCAGACGTAAAAATATAGACTCACTAAAGAGTTGTTTAGATACACACTCTATGAAACTATCTTCAATGGGGGAGGGGCATGTGCTGCGACTTAAATTCAAAAGTAAGTAGGGGTGGGCTATGCCTCGCTCAAACATCAACTGGGGGGATAAAGTCCGAACGGAGGCCGGTCTGGGGAATGGAGAGTCTATAAAAAGTTCCGGACTCTAGGTGCCGGAGACTATTAAAAACAATCGGCAGCAACTCCTATACTCGGGCTAGTCGGGAGGGGAACTATAGGAGTCCATAGACGAAAAGAGACTGGAACGGTCGCCGCGCAAAAAAAACGCACGCCCAAGGTGAACGTCAGACGGGATACAGAACTATAAAGGGTTGGGATTCGAGATCAGTGGTGCGATTCAACAACAAGTTTCAGACGGCCGGCTTGGGCGAAGCAATGAAACGACCGCAAGTAATAGTAGGGGCCAGACCTCAGCGAGCAAATTAAGGAAGCCGCTGAGGGGCAGTAAATTGCCCTTTCTAAAGAAATCGAAGATCATGCGAACAGGCCCTTACATAAAAAGCTGAAGTGCACTCTAAAGCCTCCGTGGACAATGGAACAGCACAACTTAGACAAGTCAACGTACCAAAAACTTAATCCAAGTATCTAAAGGCGAAGCCGCCGATAAGTTGGGCTTTCAAAAGAAAATCACAAAAAAGGGGAAGAAAATGAACATCCTCATGCAGTAAAGGAGGGGACACTCGTAATGAACCACCAACCTTACTGTCGAGTACACCCGGAACACCTGTCTGTAGTGCCACGACTCGGCCTGATAAGAAGACCGCCGCGGGAAAGGCACTGCCAATATCGATATGAAAACTTTCCGCCTCCCGAGCGTATTGCTCAGCGTTAAATCTTTGTCAGGCGAGACAGCAATCAACCACGAGGAAGAAACATAATCCGCATGTTGGAAGATTAGGATGCCGAGGGGCAACTGGGGACGAAGCCGGAGCCAAACGAGTGTAAGATCAACCATAATTTCAGAGGTACTCCCACGCAGAAAGGGGGCTGCATACAACATGTGCGGGGAAGGAATGTGGAACATGGACTCAAAGGGAAAAAACTCACAGACAAGGGGGCTACCAATCCGAAAAAAAAGAATGGTGAATAGCAAACGATGATCAATACGCAACAGAAGGAGAACATATGCCCTGAGAGAGCCCGCATAAGAGAGCTGAGAGAATCAATGGTACAAGGGAACCAAGAGCCGCCGTTCCAAAAAAATACTGACGTAGTTGTAAAAACGGGAGGGCGGGATGAAGGTCAAACCACGGAGCACAGCAGAAGGTAACCTACTTCGTGAAAAAACCCGGAACGGTTACTCTGCAGAAGCAAGGTCAAAGTTTTCCAAGACCTAGAACAGAGCTTATAAGGTACCCGATCACCACAACAAACCCAAACAACCCCACGGAAGTGTTTCAGGGGTTGTACATGAAAAGCGTGGGAAAAAGGACCAGAAGAACGCGCGACGGGGGTAGAACGCGGAAACTGAGGCCATAAGTGATCAGAAACTGGAAAAAAACGCACAAAGGTGTAGGGGCGCCAGCTAAGCAAAGAATGGAGATGCTGGTGAGACAAATAGGAAGGGAAGGAAAATACTCGAGAAAACACCAAAGGGGATGTATTAAAGAAGGTATTCCGGGCAGTAAGTATCGTATCCCGCATATCAGGGGTGCTGATGGCGAAAATGCAAAGAGGTCTTTGTCAGCCCTTTAAAAAAGATGTGCAGGTGGAAGACATATCAGGCGTTCTCCCAATAACAACGCAGACGAAGGGAGTGTACCCGCGGTGTGACATGGCAAAAAACATAAAGGGGTAACGTTGAGCTGGAAGATAAAATCACTCAAGGTTTATGTTATGGGAAAAACTTGGGCGAAAAACTTCATCTGGGGAAAAGGAAGGGGGGTAGTAAAGAATACTTTGGAACTTCTGACTCGACGCGAGGGAAGACTCTACAAGACTCCTACCTACGCGAATAAACGTCAGAATATCTTTTTGAAAGCGGGAGGGGGGTTCTGGCCAAATTGAAACGATCCACGACGCGCGCGTCTGAGCGTCCGTTTGTGTGCAGAAAAGGTCCTGGGGGTAAGTCCGTAAGCGTTGCTCATTAGAGTACCAATAGTCAACATCACGTAAGACTGTTTCTTGCATGTGGGGTCGCCGCCAATGACCGGGGGCGATGTGGGTCTGCACATGACTGTCATGAGTGTCAATCTTCGCCAAATGTCGTATCCGGGGTAGTGAAAGCGTAACCTTCTGGTGTTCTCTGGGGACACGCTTTGTAACTGGCCCACCTTGGATAAGGAGGGATATACTAAAGACTGGAACTTGTTAAGTCACTGTGTCGAATCGTATTAAGTAGCGTTTACAAAGGGACAGGGGTGGACTGGGAAACCGGAGACGTAAGAACTGAAACATTTGACTTGACTGAATCATCTGGGGGGATCGAGAGCGGCCTTTGGGTACGGGGAAGACAGAAAATACTGGTTAAGAGATCAAACGGTTACATAGGGGGGGGTTGACTCGTACAGACAGCGTGGTTGGTGGAAGGAGAAAGGAAAGCAGGGGGGGGGAAGAAAAAGATAGTCATGGACAGCATGGTCGAAAGTTAAGTGTCTAGCAACATATCGTGGACAGGGAATATATCGGGGGGGGGTCTTCCACATAAACATAATGGAAAAAAAGGAATGGAAGTATGGGGAAAAAGAGTACGGAACTGGTCCAGCCTCGGGTCTTTGCGATCCGGGGAACAAGGCTCAACAGGCACCAGCGGAAACCTGTAAAAGGGATTCAGGGGAAATCGGGGGCGGATTGAACCACAAGACGGCGCGATCTATATCGGGGTCGTAAGGAAGGGAGGAGTTTAAAAAAAAAAAGGCAAAAGTTCCCCGTGCATATGGAACGAGAAGTGATAAGGTGTTAAAGAACTACGAGGAGTTAATTTGATAACTCTTGGAACTTCTCGGCAAAAACCAACGGCCATGAAAACTCGTGGGAGCCCCAAACCACGATCGAGGCGAGAAACAGAACGTGATTCATTTCCGTGTACGCGGATATTAACCGGGCGATTTAAGAGGGTGTCGGGCTAACCGGAAGTCAGCGAACGGAGCTGCTAAAACTACAAGCGAGAACGAAAGTCTATCCGAGGCGGGGGGGGGGGAACGCACGATGCGGACAGCAAAGGAAGACCCGGGGCGATTAGGAAAGGGCTCGAGAAGAGAAACAGCTTTCTAGACTTCGAAGGAAAGTGAATTTCACATGTCTGGCGGGGAGAGAGGGTGGTAGAAACTGCACCTCTCAAATTTAGCGTAAGTCGACGCACAGATACCCGGGTACTCGATTGGAGCCGCAGGACGAGGGTTTCTCCCTACACCAGCCGGGGGCCTTGGTTCAATGGCGCGGGCCGCTGAGTCCTGGCCGGCCACAAAAGCGCACAGTTATCAACGGAAAGGAACAGGGTCAAGGGGGAGGGATCGATGCGGACGCCGAACCGAAACCAAAGGTGAAACACACGTCACCATTGACAGTGAACCTATGTACTGGTGACAAGAACGGAGATCCACCTTAACCGCCTTACGCTGGAACTCCACCAATCCGTTGGCTGAACTAAATTGCCTGGAAGATAGTCAAAAATAAGACTCGGAGGGCGACTCTCTAAAACTCAAAAGTAATAGGGAATATCCGCGGGAAAACGAAGACCGTTTCTGAGAGCGCTCATCTTACCGACCAACCTCGTGAAAGTAGCCAACAAAAGAAAAAAAAATTATCAGCAGTAAGTTTCGGGACCGGTAAGATCCGGTTGGCAACTTGGGAGACTGCAAGGGAGCGGATCTGGATAAGCCTAAATCAAAAAGTACCAGATGTACGACGTACGTCCGCACTCGGCTCGAAGAAAACAGAAGAGGGGTCTGCTGCAGAAAAAAATCGATGCTGAAAGCTCTCGTGGGTGCACCGGATAAATCAACCACCCACCTAAACTATTCACTGAACATGTAAGATGGGTAAATCCTTACTCATAAAGGTTAAGTCCGGGTTGTGTAAAACGGCAAATTAGGGTGTCAAGTTGCAAACCTAGTGGTTCACAATAAGAGGCTCTGTTTATGTGTGGATTGGTGGTGGCGTCGCTTAACCCAGCCGAGCTAATTGGCTCCGGGGGCAAGTCAAGGGGGCAAGGGGAGTAAGATACCCCTTCAAACTCCACACCCACAATAAACTTAGGATAGGGAAAATATATATGGAAATGGGGGGTATATCCCAGCACAACTTTATGCCCTCGGTCAGCTAGGTGCCGGGGGGGTGCTAAAAAAAAAGAACATCAAAAAACCCTTAAGGTCCAGGACGCACCGGTGTCCAAAAAACCACCGCAATTTGCCTGGAACCCCTCAGAATGCCGTGACATGCAATGGGGGGTGTGGTGGGGGGGGGGGGGGGGTTGTTGGGCGGGGAGAGAAAGCTGTCAACCAAGCACTTTCGGCCGGCGTAGGGTTGTGTTTATGCTAGATCTCTGGTTGGAAACGTGGGGGAGGAAAAAGGCTGAATGATGGTTTAAAAAACTACGTCCATCTACGGTTTGCGTGGGATCCTCTCTAAGAAGTCGAAGGATTGTCATGCTGAATGTCGGGTTTCGGAGTTAAAGACATCTGCAAGCAGTGGACCGGTAGAAAGGTGACCAACCGAGATTTCACGTCGGAATGAATACGGACTAAACGGTGTTTCTGGACGCGGTTGGATGTCGATCGGCAACCCCGGATTAAACGGATAGGAAAGAACGTTATTGGAACTCCGGAAGGGGTGGTGTGTAAGCCAGGCAAATTGGGTCACCAGGGCGTTTCGTGACCAGCTCGGTTTCGTGGCAGGCCGTAGTGAGGGAAGCGGGCCGGTTAAAAAGTGAAGGTTGGGGGGTGAGGGAAAGGTAGCTGATTGAGGCAAGAAAGGAAAAAAACAAAAGGGGAACTCTTCCTTAAAAAAGGGAGCCTAAGCGGGGAAACTTAAAGAGTGGTTTACTAACAAAAAAATCGTACCTCATCAATTGACATAAGATAGGTGTCGGAGTCCAATGAGGACAGCTGAAACATCCTACGGAGGGAGGGGCAGGGCGGTTCTAAATTACGAAGATTCGCTTTGAGACTGTCCACGCCCAGAACCCGGTTGTGTATAAATGGGAAAGGGAGACTATCTGAAGAGTTATCAAGCACAGAAAGGAAAAAAACGGAACGGTTCAGGGCTGTCGGGCGCTGAGGCTCACGCTTCAACCAAAGGGGGGGGGGGGGGGGGGGGTGGTTAATGCGACCGGTATGTAAGGTGAGGACGAATCCGAACTATAGCCTACGGGTCCTGGGAAAACAAAAAAGGGAGACCTCGGACAAAGTGGGTGTTGTAAAAATACAAAAAAAAAAAAAAAGAGACAGATAGACCGGAAGAGCGCTATGATGTTATGGGATCGCGACTTTGGGATATGACCACAGGGCAAGGCCGGCTTTACTAGCCGCAAAGAACCTTAGAAGCGGGGGGAGGGCACCACCATCGGCGGTATGAAAAAAGCAAAAAGTAATCCCACTAAAGAAATTCCACTGTCGACCTCTATCAAGAGAAGTAGGGCCCGGGGGTCCCGCGCACGTGAAGGGTCCTCCCGACTAGGTGAGACATTTTTGGTGGGTTGGGTGGGTGGGGGGGAATGTCACTACATGATAAAGCACAAACACCGCCTTTCATGGCACGCTAGAAAGGGAACGCCTAATTGCGAAAGCCGCCCTACATTGGCTGATGTCCGAACCAATGACGGGCAGACTTCGTCCCTGCGGCCAAAAATCATTCAAAATCGGAACAAAAAAACCTGATCGATTAGAAAAACCGAACCCGAAGGAGATTAGCCACGACTCGCAGAGCCACGGAAAGGCCAGAGGTAAGCAACGTCAGAAGAAAAGAAAAGTAAATGATCCTCTCGAAAATCATTTCAAAAGGGCTATCAAGTGTCACCCTCATAAAACATTTAACTCAGAAAGGGGGAAAGGAAGGGAAGATGCTCACGGGAACAAGTGTTGACTCAAAGAAAAAACGAGTGCAAAGAGATCCTAAGAAGAGTCAATGTTCATACAACGAAGAGGAAGTTATAAAGACGAAAGAAAGTTAAGGAATCATCGTTCTCAAGATATTTCCCACGTCTTGTCGGCGACACATCCGAGAAAACACACAACTCAAAAAAAAAGCAGGGGGGAAGGTCCCAAAAACCAATTCACGCTCTATTATTGAACTTAGGACCTTATAAAAACCCGAACCCAATCAAAGAATAAGATATAGTGGGGCATTAACAAAAATTCAGAAACCTAACAAAGCTGGGCGTAGTTTTACTGGTTTTCTAAAAAAAACTGCTGACTCGACTCCCGAGAAAAAGTAAAGACATGAAAAACCCACGGAAGGGAACTACTAGCCAAATTTTGCAAAAAAGACCTCTAAAGGATTAGAGGAGCCTATAAAGAGGGGGAAAAGCTTGTTCATGGTTGGGGGGGCCCATTAAAGATTTTATCAAATCCAAACAGCGCGGACGTTTGTAGGGATAATGGCTCTGGACATAAAGGTCAGCAAGGCAGGAAAAAAACGCCGTGTCATCAGAATCCAAAAACTACATCCGCAAACTGAATTGGGAATCGGTAAGGAAGGCGGTCTCTAAGACAAAACCTGCGGAGAAACATATGCTAAGGGATGACGAAACGTCAGAGCATCATTGCGGGAGGGGAGCTATTAACAGGAGTCTTGTGGGGGACGCATAAAAAATTCCTGGGAGGGAATGAAAATAGTCGTAGAAAAATACCAAACGTCTCTTGGAGGGAAAAGCATTTGTGGCACGGGAGGGAAAACCCCAATAACAGTCACTATTGGGGGGGTAAGATGTGGCGAAAATTCCGAGGTCGAGGAATTGGACAAAAAAACCCAACAAACAAAAAAAAACGACTGGTCATCGGATCGGGAACTCGTACTGGGTAGGGGCAAGACCTTTCTGTTTACATTGACGAAGAGCGCAGAGGGCACGCCGGCGGGGGGGAACCGAATACACTACGCGAAACTAAGAAGTCACGTATTTTGTGGGGGGGGGGGGGGGGGGGGGGGGGGGGGGGGGGGGTGGGGGGGGGGGGGGGGGTGGGGGGGGGAGGGGGGGGGGGGGGGGGGGGTTGTGGTGCCTATGCCGGGGGGTGCGAGTTTTTGTGTGATGGGGGGGGGGGGGGTGTGGTGAGGGTGGTTTTGGGGGGGGGTGTGGGTGTTTTGTGAGGGGGGGGTGTTGGGTGGGGTGTGGGTTTGAGTTGGGGGGAGAGAGTTGTGGTGGAGTTGTGTTGGTGGGGGGGGCGATGGGGGTTGGTTGTCAGGGGTGGGGGGGGGGGGTTGTGGGTTGTGGTGGGTTTGGGGGAAGGGGGTGGGGGGGGGGGGGGGGGGGGGGGGGGGGGGGAGGGGTGCGGGGGGGGCTGAGGGGGGGGGGGGGGCGGGGGGCGGGGGGGGGGGGGTGTGGGGTTCTTGGGGGGGGGAGAAGAGGTTTTGGGGGTGAGGGGGTTTGTTAGTGTGGGTGTTAGTAGGGTGGGGCGGGGTGGGGGTGTGGGTTGTGTTGTGTTGAGACGTGGTGTGGTGGGGGGAGGGACGGGGGGGAGGGTGGGGGTGGGTGGGGCAGTTTGTGAGTGGTGTGGGGGGCAGGGGGTGGGTGGGGGGGGTGGGGGTTGGGGGGAGGGGTGGTGTGTGTGGGTTTTTGGGGTGAGGGGTGTGGGTGGATGTGGGGGGGGGGTTGTTGGGGAGAGAGGGAGTGGGGGTGTGGAGTGGGAGTTGGGGGGGGCGGGGAGGGGAGGGGGGGGATTCCCAACTGCAAATGTGTTCAACCATATTCCAATGAAAGCTTTAATAGCGCGAGGAATATAGGGAGGGGAGGATGGGGTAGGCAGGAAGAAGGGTGTGGGTAAAAAAAAAAAAAAAAAAAAAAAAAATAGGGACGAAAGCGGAAGCGTTCCGTCCTGATGGGGACCCAACATATCATCTGGGCCGGGTGACGGATGGGGCCAACCAATGAAGTGGGGGGCCAGTGGGCGGGAAAGGGGGGGGAGGGTAAGTGAATAGGGGGATCAAAAGGGGGAAGTGAATGCAGAACGGGCGATGCGTGGGCAAAGAGGGAAATTGTTTGATCTTCAACGGGAGGGGGGGAAGTATGGACACACCTGTTCACTCGGAAAACTACTAAATTCCTGTTTAGTTTCGCTTTCGACCCTGGGCATCTGTGGCTAATAGCATGGTGTTCAGATTAAGGGGTTCCAACGAATAGTGACCCGTGCCTACCAACTGAAAAAACGTGGAGCGGCGTCGACGCCCTGGACATCGATCACTGCAGTGCTTAAGGTGGGAGGGGCAGCGGGCGGGGGCAATACGGGATTGTGCCCTCGGTTTAATCTAAAAGCAGGTTTGTAAGAGAAGGCGGGAAGGAAGGGGAGAAGGAGATCACAGAGGGGACAGTCTGGCGAGCAAGTATCGGAAGCGGCAGGAGGGAAAGATCGGAAAAGAGAACTAGCAGAAAGTAGGGTAGGATTGAAGGGAAAGGTGTAATGGAAAGCGAAAGCACGAATGGCAGGCAGACAAACCACAGAGAGAGGGGGCCAGAAGAAAGGACGAGGTATCTTCGAATGTTTCGAAAGGGAATTCATTCCCGCAAGAAGGCAAGGGAAGAGTAAAAAGGGGGCGCGCAAGGGTAAGCAAATGAGAGCGCGGGCGTGAGGAATTAGGCGGAAAATCCCGGAATTATTAACTATGGGAAAGCACACCACTTCGGAGATAGATTTGGAGGAGAGAATGGAGACGGTATATACTTCTGTTGTAACCATTGAGGAAGGTGGTTAGGGCTGTTGGGAGGGTCGAACCGACAAGTCTGTCGAAAAGAAAACAGTGTCGACAATAATAAAGTAAACCATACCGCTTCGCACGAGGCTTGTTTGCCCCGATGGCGACCTTACCGCCTACACACTGTCAATAAAAGGAAAGAGGAAATGGATAGAGTGAACTCACTATGCATGCTGAACAGATCGAAGGGGTACCTTATGGCTTTCGGGAAAAAACAGAGAGATAAAAACTCCGGAATAAGTCGCACCTAGGACAGAGAAGAAGTACTATATAATTGCCATATCATAAAGTTTTCAACGACACCAAAGCCGTGGGAAAGTCAAAATATCCGTAATCTTGCTAAAATAGTGAAATTAGGCCCAGGCTGAGCGCAGTTGACGTGTAGCGGGAAAAGTTGATGCGGGAGCTGGGAAGAGCTCGAACCTAAAGGAACACAAAGAAACACGGAAAAGGAAAGGGAACCTGATTGAAACGCTCAACAACACAGAGTCTCAGCCACCTAAAAAAAACACGTGGCAAGCCACAAAAATTGAGGAAAGAAAAGTAGGGGGTGAAGGTTATGCTAAGACTAACGAAAATCATGAAAGCTATCGCACTTAGTCATAGGAGGAAAGCCGGCTTTCCGAGGGAGAAGACCATCACCAAGAGGGGGGGGGGCCAGCACAATTAAAAAGTCATGTTGACGTAAAAAAGTAATACATTTGGCACCTTTTTAATAACCTCAACGTTAGAACGGTCCGACCTAGAAATAATCAGTTAGAGGCCCTCCGTCGTCGTAGTATTACGCCGCGAAAAATCCAACTAACAAGACTCAAAGGCAGGGGCTAAGGGCTTCAACAAACCATCTATTCTTAAATCTTCTCTTTTTTTGTACATTCGTTTTTCTTCAGAAGAAACGCAGTGAAAAAAAAAACCAAAATCTACGGTCGCATTCATAAGTTGAACAGCTTAAAAATACCTTCTTCGCGTAGGAAATTTTGACTGAGCACAGGCAAATGGAGGTTCGGGTTTGCAAGCGTTAAACCACTTTGCCGTACCAAAGCTAAAAGCTTGGAATGGAGGGGTGGAAAAACTTACAGACAAAAGGCACCGGTCTTGCACCTGTGATCTGCCATGTTTGGGGTCTTGGGACCTCACCAAATCATATAAAACAACGAAAACGCGGGTATGCTTCCAGGAACTCGCTTGGGGGGTAAGTTCTCCAACCCAACTTCTGAACCCGCTCCGCAGGGCCGGGCTTTCCCGAGCTTGGGGGGGGGGGGGGGGTTGGGTGTGTGGGTTGTGGGGTTTGGGTGGGGGGTGTGGGTGGGGGGGGGGGGGTGGTTTGTTGGTGGGGGGTGGGGGGGGGGGGTGGGGGGGGGGGGGGGGGTTTGGGGGGGGGGGGTTTTTGTGTGTGGGGGGGGGTGGGGTGGGGGGGGGGGGGGTGGTTTTGGGGGGGGTGGGGGGGGGGGGGGGTTCTACCGCTCCATCAAATCTCTCGGTATCTGGGCCTGGGCGGTACCTTTGTTCGCCCCGGGTCCAACAACGCAGGGAAGGTTTACCACCGGGGACCCAGGTCCCTGCGGGCAGATCATGCTGTCCAAGAATCTGCTTACGTATTGGGTTGGGGGGGGTTGGGGTGGGTGGGGGGGGGGGGGTGTGGGGGGGGGGGGTTGGGGGGGGGGGGGGTGGGGGGGTGTGTTTTGGGGGGTGGGGGGTGGGGGGGGTGGGGGGGGGGGGGGGGGGGGGTGGGGGGGGGGGGGGGGGGGGGGGGTGGGGGGGGGGGGGGGGGGAGTTGGGGTGGGAGGGTGGGGGGGGGGGGTTTGGGGGGGGGGGGGGGGGGTGGGTGGGGGGGGGGGGGGGTGGTGTGGGTTTTGGGTAGTGTGGTGTGTTTTTGTTTGGGAGGTTTTGTGGGTGTTGGGGGGAAGCGTTGTGTGTGCGTGAGAGAATGTTGGGGTGTGTTGTTTGTTTGGGAGGGGTGGGGTGGGTTTGTTGTGGTGGGGGGGTGTTTGGTTTTGGGTCGTGTGGTAGGGTGTGTCTTCCACGTCCTCCTTTTCCCAACATCCTGGCTCCTCTCTGTTGCGGCCGCCCTCCTCGCCTCTATTGTCTTTTCTCGGCTTCGAAGCAATAGTGCCGACGGGGAGGCGAGGAGGCTGATAAGTTTTGGGGGGAACTGCGCGACGGTGGACCGTCGAAACGGGGAAACAAACGATGAAGATTACAAAAGAAAGAGTGACGGTGGGGCTGAACGTGGTTGAGGAGCGCTTCCAGCACAGATCTACGCTACAGGGGAAAAGGGAATCTAACTCATAGACGTGGTGTGAGTTGGGAAAAGCGCAAAGGAATAAGTTAGTGTTTAACTGGCGGCGGGGGGCCAATAGGTCTTTTTTCAGGATACGATCCTGTTGAATCGTCCAGCCGGGGGTTCGTGATCCAGGTGGTGTGGGTGATGTAGAGGAAGCCATCGCACTAAGTAAAACGTGGAGGAAGGTCCGGAAAACTTGGGCGCGGAAACGCGTGGCCTAAGCAAAATGAAATAATGTGCGAAAGCAGGGGGGGGGGGGGTGGAATAAAAAAAAAAAAAAAAAAAAAAAAAAAAAAAAAAAAAGAAAAAAAAGAAAAAAAAAAAAAAAAAGATCAGGGTAAAAAAAAAAAAAGAGGACGGTTTGTAGTGATTCCGGCGGACCACCATCTTAAGGTCAAAGACAGGAAGAGGAGTAAGAAGGGTCATGAAGGGAGAAGAAAGAAGGAGGAGGAGTTTTCATAGCCTCAACCGGCCAGGAATGGTTGCTAAAAAGGGTACGCGCTTGAGAAGGAAAGGGCTGGAAAAGTGCGTCATACGAGCATTTCCTTGGAGACAAAGGGTCGGTTTGTAGGCATGGGGGCGAAAAGCCGCATTCTGAGAAGCGGGGGATCGTTCCGTAGAGGTCGACGCAATTCTTCGAGTCTATGACGAAACTTCGTCGCCCCAAAGCTCCTCAACCCTCGACAAGTTTAGGGAAAAAGAGAGAATGCCAAACTAGAAGGGGATGGAGAGGCAAGAACAGGGGGGTCTATTAGAATTGGAATCTTGTGGATGCCATGCGGGGGAGGAAGAGAAGACAATAATCGAGGTATGGGCGGAGAAAGAAAGACTGAGACTGCAACGAGGCCACACGGGGAAATGGCTATAAATGAAAAGGGAGGAAAAAAGATCGAACGTCGCAAGGGGAGAACCGCGGGGTGAACAGCGAAAGTGACTTCTCTTGCCAGCGTGGTAGCAAGGTAGGGAAAAGAACAAATAAAAAACGAAGGGGGAAGGCCATAGTAGATAACGTATCAGCCTCAACCATCGATGGCGACGCACAGTACTCCAGACCATGCTAAGCAGAAACATATCCGTCCAGGATAAGTAAGTCGAGGACAAAAAATTGCTGCGATTCAACCCCGAGAACCCACTTGAAACGAAGTCGGACGCGCACGCCTGAAAACAATGGTCCAGGAAAGAACATTGGAAGTTAGGGGCTGTCAAAGGAAATAAAAACTCCGGGGGACAAGGTGAAGCTTGTAAGACCAAAGGCAACATGTAGACAATGAAGGGGTGGAATTAAAAGGGAGTCCGAGGGAGAAAGTGGGCTGCCAT
>Ga0179593_1531213_pt1 | contig 21671 bp, 30 predicted proteins | sample CZODoug2_1_08_16_FD_185931 | JGI IMG/M metagenome (GOLD analysis project Ga0179593, IMG submission 185931) | Vadose zone soil fungal communities from Angelo Coast Range Reserve, California, USA - CZODoug2_1_08_16fungal (PacBio error correction) | ecosystem: Environmental > Terrestrial > Soil >...
AAAAGTGAAGGAGAAGCGTGGGGAAGTGCCGCCTGATGAACGGGCTGGCGATTGTTGTAGACCTAAGGAAAGATTTCCCTTCGAATGACAAATAAACGCCACCTGTCATCAGCTTCGATCCGAAGGAAGGGGGAAGACACAAAGTAAAAACGGGGGGGGAAAAGAGGAAGGGGGGGAAGGGTTGAACCGTTTGGGTAAGGAAGAACCCACCAACGAGAGGGTTGAAATTTATACAAAAACAGGTGAAAAAGTGAGAAAGGTACTAGACAAACATTGCAGGAGGGAAAGAACTAGGTGAAAAAATGCAATTGACAAAGAGGGCCAGCTGACTCAAAGAGGCTGGCTGTCGTGGTTGGTAGGATGGCGATTGGTTAATATTTTGGGGAACTGGAACAAGGGGAAAGGGGTGAAACGAAAAGTTGCAAAAAAGGGGGAGGAGGGAAGTTAAGGTGTTCCAAGGGGGAGGGGACCCAAGACTCTGGCGAGAATTCCGTTTTCCCGGCCACCAGAAGAGAGGTTATAACGGGAAAAGGTGGAGGGGGGCGAAGGAAACGTGCAAACGCGCAGCCGCAGGGGAAAGGGAAGTCGTTTAAGGTGCCAGCCTAGTCACATGGACATTGCGCAAAAACCTTGGGAGGGAGAGACCAAAGAAAAAGGACTGGCAATACCCACATTATGGGGTGGCAATGAAAGAGCTGTGTCAAAGTCCAGCATATAATGGAAAACGCACCTCCTTTGTGATTCCAAAGGTCAGTAAAAAGGGAAAGGGGGAAGGAAACAAGGACTAGAATGTCGGAGATTTTAAGTTGAGGCTGTCGACGAGGTGTTGGAAAACCGTATCCAGACATAATGATGCTGTATTACTCGAAAGGAAAGGGGGGTAAAAGAACAAAAGGGGAAAAGGAATAAAGAAAGTAAGTACTATAGAAGGGCGCCGTCTGACCAAAAAAAAAAAGTGTCAACGGGTTCTTCCTGCCGCGTACGGTGCATTATATCCCGGATGGAACCGCGGCGCCCGCAGAAAATGGAGGGAGTAACGGGATGACCAAACGTTCAGCGCATTTGTCATTCGGGGGGGCATTCGTCCAATCATTAAAGGGTTCCTGTCGCGTTAGAAAAAAAACACTCGCGTTTTTGTAGTAGGGAAAAAGTAAAGGGGGAAAGAAAAGGAAAGGGTATAAAAACGGTATCAAACTGAAGATGGAGGGGGGGGGATGTGTCAACGTGACCTTATGGACCGACATGGGGAAAAGGGGAGGGGGAAACCATGTGGCAACAAGGCCGAAGAAAGGCAGTTGGGAGAAGGGGTAACAAAAAAACCGCGTGGGCTTAATTAAAAAAGAGAGTGAGTAGGAAGTCGAGTACCGTTTTCCGCGGAAACGTCAATGCCGAAAACGAAAGGGAATGGGGAAGCTCTGGGGGGGTTGAAAGGGGATTGGGCGAGGACGGCAACCCCTCTGGGAAGAAGAAGGGGTAGAGATGCTGATGCCCGGTAAGGATGCTCTTTTTCCCTCAAGACTGAAGGGAAGGGAGAAAAAACAGGGAAAAGAAGGGGGGGAAAAGGGGGAAAATACTCGCCATCGGACAAATAGAAGGTTGGCCCTCAGTTGGCCTGCAACCGGTGCCGGTGCCAATTGTTACAACTTACGGGGGACCGTACACGAAAAAGCAGTGACAAAAAAATCGGTAACAAACAATACAGGAGAAAGGAAAAAGTTTTACGGGGGGAACACAGTGGTGGTAATGCTGTTCGCTTGAAAAAAAAAGGGGGACATTGGAAGGGAGGACACAACAACAGAAGGGTGCAACGGGGGGGAAGAGGAGAGGGAAGCTGAGTTTAACAGGAAGGGAAGGACCGACTGCACTCCCCAAAAGCCTCAAACAATCTGAATCCGGGTGGTTTGAAGGGAAGATTGAAAAAAGAAGTCAGAAAAAAGAAGAGAACAAGGGAAAGGAAGGCTAGGGGATGTTCATTTGTAGGAAAAAAGAAAGCGCGGATCATCAGGACAGTTCACACCCTCGTTTAAAGCCGGTACTGGGAATGCTCCCACACACCGAAGAGGGAAAGAAAGGAGAGGGGGGCTGGAAGGGGAAATAAAGGAAGAAGTGGGCAGGGGCGCGGTCAATACGTCCGCTTTTTAGGAGAGGAGGCTTTTGAGACAATTCAAGGTTAGGGTTCCGACGCACATTTCTCGTTACGTCCTCTTGGCAGCCGGACGGATTAAAGGAGAGAAAGGAAATTCCAACATGAAAGAGGGAGGCAGCAAAAAGAAGTGCTAATAATGCTCGGTTGATTGAGAAGGATCCTGGCAATACTTTAACGAAAGGTAGCGCTTGCATGCCGACACAACGGTGAGGGACCATCACCGATGATACCTAGGACATAGGAAAGGGAAGAAAGGGGGAAGAGAATCTAAAAAAGAAGAGAGGAAAAGAGGAAGGGAAACTGATCTGGGGTTCTGAATATCCTCATTCGGGAAAAAAGAAGCATTGGGGAAGGTTCAAGACCGTGGGGGCGGCAATGCCAGCGAGAAACCGTTAAACTTAGGGAAAAGAAAAAAAAAGAAAAGAATAAAAAAAGAAATCAGAAAAAAATAGGGAAGAAGAAACAGGTTGGGGAATTCTCCGCCTCAGAAGGCGGAATAGAAGATGACGTCTCGAGGGGGGTTCGTTCTTGAAACCAAACGGCGGTCTAGGGAAAAAAAAAGAAGCAATCAAAGAGTATTGACCACGGAAGGACAAAAATGAGTACTGGTACACCACCAATTAGGAAGAGGGAAGGTCGTTTGAAAAAATCGGTTCCCAGTCACGACTAGGTGGTAAGTGGAACTTGGAAAAGGGTTCATCAGTTAAGGGTGTCCGACGTTGAGGAAAAAATGTAACCTTTAGGAAAAACCGAATGCCAGGGGAGAGGGGTCAAACGCCAGCTGTAAAAGTAAACCCCCGGATTAGGCAGAAGGTTGAGGCCAGGGTGGGTGAATGAGGAGGGAAAAAAAACGGGCGTAAAGCTCGAAATAAAAATGGCTACGAGGAATACCTCAATCGGTGTGAACGACCATTTCCATATGTACACCCACATGTGGAAAACCGAAAAAAAAGAGGAAGCGAAAAGAGGGGGGGGGGGGGGAAGACTGGGGAGGAAGATGGAAGGAGGGGGGGGTGAAAATTTAAAACTCACCGGTTGCAGAAAACAAGGCCTTTACCAGTTTTGGAAAAAACAAAAAAAAAAAAACCAAAAAAATTTTTATTGGGGGGTGTTTGGGGAAAGAGGATATATTTGGCTGTTGCCAAGGGCTACAACTGGAGGGGGGTAAAATAGCAATTCCAAAGAGGGCGGATAAAGCAAAACGAGGGGGGGGGAAAGAAAATATAAGGGGGGTTGACGGAGTGGGGTCTGTGCGGCTAACTCAGAGCGTGACCACAGTAGCGATTTTGGATACCTGGGGGGCGTCAGCCGGTAAGAAGTATGAGAGAAAAGGGGGGGGAAGGGGAGAAATTCACCAATCGGGTCGATGTGTTTACCACGGTCACAAACTGCAAAAATTAGGTATAGGACGGAACAAAAAGGGGGGGAACCAAGAAAGAAAAGTAGAAGGGAGAGGGTAGGAAAGTCAAATCCCCGGCAAAGGGATCCACGCTGTGAGATACACCTGGAAAGCAAAAGGGATTTCCATACTTGGCATTGGGGAAAAGGACCAAAAAAACGAGTGTTTCTGGTCTATAACTCTACCGACCCGTAAGGAGGTGATTGAAAAAAGAGGGGGGCGAAGCAACGAAAAAGAATAGACTGAACAATGTGCAGCTGACCGGTTGAAGAAGGGCAAAACGACAACAAGTGAGGAAGTGCGGGCAGCGTTCTCCGTTGCAGAAACGTTGCCGCGGGGCCGAAACGAAAAAACACACTGTGTCACCGTTAAACCAGGAAGAAGACAGGGTGAAGGAGGGGGAGAGTCGGGGAGAGGGAGTGCCAGAAAGAGGGGAAACAGACGTTGAAAATTCATGAAGAGGACTGGGGGGGATCCACGCTAAACGGAAAAAAAAAACCGAAGATTTGTATACAGCTCAATGAAAAGTAAAGAAGGGGTCAAAGAGAAGTGGAGAAAGAGAAGTCTTCCCGCACCTTGGGCTCAAAAACGGAAGGGTAGGGGGGAATGGGAAGGATATTGAACCAGCAGAAGAAACGCTTCCTACTATAATTGTGTTGGGTATGGCCAGGAATAAGGGGAGTGGAAGATGAATAGGAAAGACGGGAAAGCAATCATTTGGGCAGCCTAAGTTTGCTTAATGTGCAGGAAAGGAAGATAATCCATCAGCACGACCCATACGAGAGATGCAAAAGGGGAAAAAAGGACCCTGGAAAGAAAAGGCAGCAGAAAAGGGACAGCCGTGCAAAAACCGAATAAAGGAGCCAGATTCATGGGACAAGCTGTTATCCCCATTGGGGAACCTAAAGACGCCCGCAAATCTTGCGCGGAAGGGAGGAGGGAAAATATCAGAAGGTCCAGTCCAGCCCACATGAGCCATAAAAAGCAAAGCGCAATGGTGATTCTGTCCGACAAAGGCTATAAAAGTCACAGATGTGAAAAGAGGAGACCACATTTGCAAGCAAAGGGCGGAAAGACTGAGTTGTGCCGAGTAAGGAGGGGCCGGACAACCTGTTTTCGTTGGTAAAGTTTTCAAATCTCGTGGGAAGGGGATGCCGAAAAAAAAAAAGGAGGTAAAAGAGTTCAAAAGGGGGGAGCAAGACGGCATTTTGCATGAGACGGAACGAAATGCGCTGATGACAGTTGGCGAAATTTTCATTCGCGAACAGCATGGGGGGGAGGGGATGAAAACCAGAAAAAAGAAGAAATCAAGATAAAAACAAAGAAAAAGTTCAAAGCCTGGACTTTTTCATAGAAAGCAACACAACAGAGAAGGGAAAAGAAGGAAAAAAAGCAGGCTTGAACGTTTCAGCCTCGTGGGAAGGGGCCGGCAGGGCTGGGGCTGGCCTCCTGGGGGGTGACAGAAAAAAAAGGTGAAGAAAGGTCACCCACAAACTGAAAAAAAAAGAAGATCAGAAAAGGGCATTGTGGAAGAAAGAAAAGGGAACTTACGGAAATTTGCAAGTCATTCGGTATGAAGGAAGGCACGAAAAAAGGGTGTGGAAAAGGAAACAGAACATGGGGAACGACATTGCTCTCACACAAAATGCACAGTCTTGGGGAGAGGGGAAATGTAACGACCGTCTTCAGCTGTGACTTTTATATCCGGGCAAGACTTATCAAGGGAGGGCTGGGAGGAGCGAAGGGGGGGAGAAAAAAGACCGGGCGATATTGACTCAACATGCAAAAATTTGGCAGAGGGGGAATGCGGGCGATTCGGTCCAAAAAATGTGGAGAACCTGGCCAAAAAAAGAGGGCGAGAAAAAAAAAGTGGAACGAAGAGGGCTTGGGGCAAAGGGAACAGCCTTGGTGGAGGCGAAGGGAAGAAAAGACAAAAAGAAAAAAAGCTGGGGGGGGTCCCCCCAACGGTATGGCAAGGTGAGGTCTGTGGGGAAAAAAGCCAGAAAGGGACCAAGGGGAGAAAAGGAGGATCTTTACGGTAAGACAGAGTAATCCAAGAAAGAAGAGAAAAACCAACAAGAAAGTGGCAGCAAAGGTCGCTTCAGCTTTTTCCAGGGTTTCCCAGCAAAAGCCCGCCAGTGGGAAGGGGGGCAAAAAGAACTCTTGTGCGGTGGACAGCAAGAGGCTGAACTAAAGGCGTAAAAAGAAAAGGGGGGAGCTGGGGATCTTCGGGTTTTAGTCGCCACCGAAAAATGATCCAAAAAAAAAGGGTGGCTAAAAAAAAAGGGTTCCGCGGAACTCAATAAAGGGAAAAAACGCAAGCTGTCATAAATAATACAAAGGGCAATGCTGGTCCGGGGAAACCGTCGCCGGGGTTCTCCGCCGAGAAAGGAAGAAGGTTGGGGTGGGAAAGAGCTCCCAAGAAAGTCAAAGATGTGGGGGGCCCAGTGGTACCAAACTGACGCGCACATTGGTCTGATTTTGAGAGGGAAAAGAACATTAAAGAGGGAAAAAATACGGGTCCGGAAAGGGGTTGACCAGAAAAGGGAGGGTTTTTGAAGGGGATTGAAAATGCCCAATAAATAGATGATCATCGGAGGGGACTCCGACCAAGGGTATCCAATAAAAAAGGGAAGATGAGATTTTGATGTCAACGACGGGGTCCCCGACCGTTCCAATGCCGGTAAAAACCAGGGGGGGGTCCGAAGGGATACGAAAAAGGAGGGGTGGAAAAAAAAGGAAGGTAAAACAAACGCGTAGGCTGAATTTCCGAAGTTCAGTTTGAGAAGTCGAACCGTTTTCCGGCGGACTCAATGAAAACCAGTAATCCAAAGAGGGAAGGGGGAAGGGGGGGCAAGGACAAATGCGCACCCATGAGACTTCGTCATAATTTTGAAAGGGGAGGAAGGGAATGCTCGGTGCCCCCCTCCAGCCGGGGGGGGGGGGGGGGGGGGGGGGGGGGTCAAGATCATGGCCCACTCATGAAGATAAGGAAATAAAGGACCTGGTTAAAAAAACTCATTTTCCTGCACCGTGCGGTGGGGGCCAAAGGGGGGGGAAAACATCGCAAAAACGGGAACCAGCATTCCTTCAATGGGGAAAGGACAGCAGGGAGCAGTTGTTTACCAATGAGGTATTGAATTTAGGGTCCTGAAACCAATGGGACAAGGGGGGGGGGGGAGGAAAGCGGAAGAAAAAGGGGAAGGACGGAGGTTATAACGCTAGTTACATGGAAATGGCATGGACGTCCGGAAAAGGGCAAAGCTGCCTAAGCCGGTTGGGAGACAATATTTTACAGCCTTGCAGAGGACCAAAAGGGAGAAAAAAAAACCTAGAACTGAAGGCAAGGGGGGTAGGGGAAAACGAGGGACAAAATAACATCGCGAGGCATAAGGATCACTTGACACAGAGGGAAAGGGGGACTCGATTGGGCCATCAACTCAGAGACAGGCAATCAATTTATCAGGGTTGCTGGAAAAAGCATACGAGAAAGAGGGAAACGAACGTTTGAATGCAAGGCGATGAATGAGGATGGGTTAACCTGCAATTCGTTTGCCGGAAAGGGACCGGACTTGCGCAGACGAAATTTTGAGTTGGACGGCAGGGAGAGGACCAGGAAGGGAAGAAAAGAGGGATAAGAGGGGGTTCTGGAAAAACAAAAATTCGATCCTGAATACTTTGAAAGGCACGGTGTTATGAAAGGGGAGAAAAAAAAAAACAACGGGAGGGGATCCAACAGCAATGCTCTCAAGCCCTCTGAATGAGGATAAACCCCTCGATCGGTCGAGACTCAAAACAAAAAAAGAAAGAAAGGGGAAAGATGGTAGAAGAGGGAGAAACCAAAATCCTTGAGGGGGTTCAATACATTTTAAGAAAGGGAGAAACCGGGGGTTAAACGTATTAAATTTGCTTCCAATAACCAGATTACGTCTCGCCACATATTTAAGGCAAGAAAGAAGGAATTCAAAATCAAATCTGGGCCGGGGGACCTTCTTAAAAAGGAAAAAGCGAATGGGCGTCGGCACCCGAAACAAGGGGGAGGCGGGAAGTCCAGCGAGATAAGCATCACCGGGGGGCGTAGTGAAGAAATTCCAAGAGAGAAAGCACCAATAGAGGAAAAGATAGGGCCGGCGTGTTTGCTGGGAACGTGGCAAAAGTCCCTGAAAGTACAGGGAAGGGAAAGGGGCAGCGCGATGTTAGGGGCCGACGTTCAAAGACCCTTGGGGGAACAGTTAAGAGGATACAAAAAGGGAAAAAAGCCTGGGGGGACGGGGGGGGGACAGAACGCCAGATGTACATCTGGGACTTAAAAAATGTAAAGGGGGTGAGCATGGGTCAATTAGTCGAATCAAAGATAATAAGAGGGGAGTTATAAGGGGAGCCGTCGGGGGAACTTAGAATAGACAATTTGTCACCGGGGGGAAAAAAAGAAAACAGGAACCCTACATGGTTAACACGCGAAAAAGCAATGCTAAATCTCTGTATTTGTAAATACTGATGGGGAAAGAGAATGTGGGTAAAATTTTCAAACACTTGCAGAAAACATGAGAGTTGGACCTTTAAAACCAGTCAAAATCGAAAAGAACCGGGGGCGGGGGACGCGTGGGAACGGGCCATCTGGACCGAACAGGGGAGGCGGTCTTCCCTTCCTCTTTAGCAATCACTGCCTAAAATTATTTAAAAATAGTAATCGGGGGGGGGAAAAGCTCGTGCCAAATCCAACCAAAGAAATCAGCTAGGGGGATGGGTCATTGACGGTCTCCGCAACACTTTAAGGGAAACCTTCTCAAGAGAGTGGTCGGGGGCACAAGAAGAGGGTTTGAGTGAAAAGGGCGTTCACGAAGGGGCTATTTGTATAAATGGAAAGGGGACAGGGACAGGGCGGACCAGCAGATCGGCGAGTCAATCAAGAAAGCTAACTGGGATCCACGCGGAGTGAGACAAAGACGCAAAAAAGGAAACGTGAATGGGTGCAACAAGGAAAACGGCCATCGGTCGGGTGGGGGATAAACCACCGGACACCAATGATGTAAGAACATGGTCAGGTGAAAAGAATAAAAAACAGAGAAAAGAAGGACAGGGAAAAAAAGCCTGGGGGGGGGCAAATCCCTAAATATGGTACGGGAATTTAAGAGAGGGCCATCACGGAAGATCTAATCCACCGTGTGACGTAGGAAAAAAAACACCGAAAAAGAAAACGTCATTGGGGAAGGTAGGGTAAATGTCTTTGAATCTGCTTATTTAGTCAAAGAGAAAATGGAACGTGTGGACATACAGTCATCATTCTCTTCAGTCCACGTTTTCGGGGGGCGCAACCGGAAAACAAAACGAAAGCTCAAAAAGGGGACGGCGCAAATTTCTTTGGGGAGTCAACCTCAAGGTCGCACGCCATTGGCATCAAGTTGTGTCGCTTTTGCAGAATGGAAAAGGGGGAAAAAGATGGGTAACACGAAAAAGAACAAAAAAGGGGCCAAAGAGTTTAATTGTGGGTCTGAATGAAATTACGGTGGGAAGGACTCTTGAAAATCTTAATCGGGTAAAGAACAATTTTGGCCGCCACTTGGGGGAATGTGCTCGTACAAAAAAAGAAAAACGGAAAAAACCGAAGGACGCTGGCGATGAAGGATGGTGTCCATCTCGAAAAAAGGGCGGCAAGGGAAAAAAAGAGGATTTTGAAAACCTGGCATGGCTTTTGGGAAATCGCCAGATCAGTGGGGGAGATTGGGAAAAATTGGGGACCGGGGAAAGAAAAAAGAAAAAAGGTGCGAGGGGCCAAATGTGTAGAAGTTCCTGTAGGAAAAAAAAGGATGTCAAGTTAAGATTTCCCACATACAATGCCCACCAACCACCACGAAACAAGCCATGGGGAATTCCGAAATAAAATTCAAAGCTGGGGAAAGGAAGGTGAAAGTTGCATACTAAGCTAATACTGGTAGGGAAGTACAGCCGCATCAGAAGAACATCAAAAAAGGATTCGCCGAAAGGGGAATCACGGGGGGTCGGGTGGGGCTGTCCAAGTTCCCCCATCGAGATGGTGCCGTCCATATACCAACCTTACTGGAACAATAAATGAAGGGGGGGGTCTCCAAGAGCATTGGGCAAGGAATTGGGAGAGCCGGGAGGGGAATTACAAGTGGGAAATTGTTTCGGGAAAACGTGAAAAAAAGAAAGCAAAAAGAGCGCATCCCAGCTTCAAAAATACCGGCACTTCCCAAGAATTATAAACGTCAAGCCTGGAACTTTTATCTAGAGAAAAAAAAAGGGAGGAAAAGAAAAATTTCCAGACTTGAAAGGAGAAATAAGGGAGTGCGCATGGGAAAGCTGGGCTTCGCAACCTTTTGAGAACCGCCAAAAAAGCGTCCGCCGAATGACAACCAAACGCAAACGGAAAAGATCCGAGCATTGGTGGACAAACCTAAGAGAATAGAACAACTGAGGGAGGGGCATGAAAAGGGTGGGGGGAGACGGGAAATGGGGGACCCCAACTAATTGGGAAAAAGTGATTGGTACAGGGCTCGTCTACTCCGAAACAAACCTTGCAAGAAGTGACCAGAAATCTTGGAGTTTAAACGCTGCTAACATCTGTTGACTTAAATATCCGGGGTCGGCAAGACAGTGCAGGGCTGTGAGAGGGGGCCCAGAAGGGGGAAAATATTGGTGTTGGCAAGGAAAGGCATTGCTATGACTGCCTGGCAATGACAATTGGGGGGGGGAAATGCTACGTCTCCGTTTCAAAAATGTGGCATAACAACCTCCATCCAGAGAAAGGAAAGAAAAGGGAACCAAGAGGGGGGGAAGAAAAAGTAACCCTTGCCCTTGGAGGAGGACGTGGACCTGTAGAAAAAAACCAGGTATAAAGGTGCATGGGTTTATACGGGTGCCAGATAGGGAATGAAGAAAAAAATTTCGGGAAAGGGTCCGAAGGTTAGGAGTAAGCAAAAAAAATAGGAAAGACTACCCAACATTAAAGTGGCGCTATTCAGCTTAAGCAAAAGCGATGGCCCCATCGCAAGGTGGGGATGCAAGGGCGGGAACGTTTCCTATTTGGCGGTGGAATCAAGGGAGAGGCTATGGCCATTGAGGAGGCTGGGAAAAAAGGGAAAGGGGGGTCCTTCCACCTAAAAAGTTGAAAGATGCTGGAAGTGCTAAAACTAAAGGGTTCCGCCTGAGACTCAATAATTAAGCAAAAGAAACCGAGAATATTACATGCGCGAGGAATGCGGGCAGCGGTACGTGTCGGTGAAGATATATAATCTTCCAGCCCACGAGCACCGGGAATGGGAACCAAGCCCGCAATTTCCACGGCACAAAGATGAAACTATCGGGATGGGGGCCGGAAGGCAGGTAGCTACAAGGGGGAAACATTTGTCTTAGTGAGGTGGGAGATGATAGGGCAAGAATGGATCGGGCAACAATCATCTATACGAAGTCCTCGTTCGACAACACTCAGGGGGGGGTAGGAAATAGGACTCGGCAAAACCAGCGGAGGAATACCGCCCGCCGTGGAAAAATTGCACGGGGGTCGATGACGTATTGGAAACTTTGGAAGAGGGAAAGGAGGAACACAAGGGTGTTAGTCCTGATCAATAATGCAAGTTGTAAACAACGAACGTGGAAGCAACGAGAAAAGGGAGACAAGGGGGGAGGTTGGAAGGGAAGATTACCTTGGCGCGTAGGATCAAGGACCATAAAGATTCAAGCTGGTTGGAAGATTTGGAACTAAAAAGCGGAAAAAACGAAAGAAAGGGGGGGGGGCCGGGGCGTGCGATTGAAAACGACAGGGATGAAGAAAATCAAATTTTGAAAAACCTCCACCCGTTAGATTTAGGGGAAAACCAAAAGATATAGCGAAAATTCCGATTTGGACCTGGGTAAAATGCCTCTCATTGGGAACTGTTCAAAGGCCACAACCAATGGACCTAGATAAAAAGTCAATTACCAATTAACAAGGGGTTCGAACGCAAGAGGGAAAGGGTGTTAGGGGGTGTATTGAAATGTGTCGCTGAAGAAAAGGTTGGGGGGAGTCAAAGGGGGGGGGGGTGGTGCGTAAGGAAAGGAGGGATTTAAAAAGTGGACTTGAATAAAGACAACACCAAATGGAATCAAAACCAATCTCCTAAGGTTTCCGTCCAGATGGCCAGTCTGGCTGGTGGAGGAGACCAGAAGATAAACGAAGAGGACTGAAAAGGAAGGTTACGGGTTCTTTGCCGAAAGACACTCGCGGAAAAAGGGAGGGACATAGGTTGAGAATCCGGAAACCGTATGTGGCCATCCACGCAGATAGCCGACGGCAGTATTGGGAGAAAATGGTTGTTCGTTACAATACTAGGCACTGGAGACTTGGGAGCCGAATGCTCGGATCTTTTTCGACAGAAAGGGTCGGGGGAAGGAAGAAAAGTTCAAAAAAAAAAAAGTGAGACGGGGTTGGGGAAGCTATTCCAAAAAGGCTGGTAGGAAGGCGCAATGATGTAGGAAGCAGAGGGTTAAGGAACCGACAAACCTTCGAGTCCTTGCAATACGGACGGTCCGGTTGAGTAAAAAAGGGGACCGCAAGGTAGGAACAAATAAGAGGGCGCCCGAATGGAAGGGTGGACAAATAAGAGATCTCTGGTTAAAAAAAAAAAAAAAAAAAGAGAAGGAACCGAGCGGAAGGGGCTGAACCTTCGGGCCGACGAGCATTTGCGGTTGGAGGTGTTGACCTGCAATGGCAAAAACCTTAAAGGGAAAAGGGGGGGAGAGGGAATCCAAGACCCATCGGATTTCCCAGAAAAAAAAAAAAAAAAAAAAAAAAAAAAAAAAAAAAGAAGAACATATTTGCGCAGAAAAATACCATGGATGGGATGATCCGCCGAAAGACTAAGAGGAAAATTGGGGAAAAGGCAAACAAAAGAAGGGGATGAAAATCCAGAATCCAGCGGGCCATCGGACAAAAAGAATCAGCAAAAGGGGGACCCTGGAAAAGAATAGAAGGGGCCGAGGGAAAGTTAAGAATGGCAAAATACCCGGAGGTAAACGAGAAAAGAGTGGAGAGGGTGTAGGTTTGAACGACGTTCAAAGAACCATGTAAGTTAATAGAAAAAAAACAAAACAAAATAAAAAGTGAAGGGCCAAAGGGGAAGGAAAGGGGGGAAGAAAACAGAGTAAATCGCCGTGAAAACGAGCGGTTTTGAGTCCATGGGGGGGGGAAAGCAAATGCCAAAAAACCGAGAGACCTGTTAAATCAATGACTCGAAACCTAACCTGACGGAAAAAAAAAAAGGGGTCCACCCGGGGCAGCGACCATTCATTAACTACCACCAAAGGGGTAACAAAAAAAAAGGGAGGATGCAGAGGGGAAGAGAGGGTGAGGAGAAGAATGGAATTTTGAAAAGTGGGAAAGGCAACCTGTTTCAGGAAAAGAGAGTTCCTTTTAAAAAAAAAGGAATGGGAAGGAGAAGGGGAATTGGGGGAAAGTGTGCATAATCGCCCTGAGGTTCAAAATAGCAAGAGAAGGGAAAATCTGAGAAGTACCATCATCACTGAAACGATAAAATAGAATAGATATGGAGAGGCCAAGGGGAGTTAAAAAAAACACTCCACCCAGAGAACAACCAGTCCAGACTATTTGGGAGGAATTAAAGACGCCGACCACGTTAATCTGCCTTCTCAAAATTTAAGAAGGGGGGGAAGAAAATAGAAAAGGAGGGAGGGCGTTAACAAACAGGTGAAACACTGCCCTGATTATGGTATAAAAAAGACTTGGGAATGTCGGACAAGACAGGCGTTGACACTTCATCCTTACCAGGCGCGGAGAAAAACTGGGGATAAAAATCGCAGGAGAAGATGTCATACTGGGACCTTCGGCAGGAAAGGAGAGGGGGATTGGGAATAATAAAACGAAAAACCGGACCCTTATAGATGAACTGGAGAAGGGAAGAAATAAGAAACGGGTTGAACAGACCTTTGGTTGGGAGAAAGCAGGATGTGCCCGGGTAGCGGGTCAGCACGGGTTTACACACGGTGCTAAAATCAACAAAGGAGGAGGGGGAACCGAAGTAAGGTAACCTTTTACCACAGGAAGGCTCATTTAGAGAGCGGTCGTGAATCTTGGGAATATTGAGAACCTAACGGCGGAACTTTCCGAAAGAAAGCATCAGGTCAGGGGGAAGCAAAGTTGAGGACTAAAACGAAGAAAATGTTTGTGAAGCCCAAGGGGGAAAGGAGTCGAAGGACGATTGGGGGTCCCCGCAGTCGTCCCTATTGGCATCAAAACGGGGGGGGGGGGTGAAAGAAGGAAAAAGACTAAGCAGAGCTTCCACTAGGTAATGTGTTGGGAAAAAGTGGTTCATTAATAGGTCAGGGAGGAAAAACTATGAAGAACGGGGTAAGTAATCGCATCCACTGCGTAATGTAAGGAGAACCAGGAACAGCACCAAGAAGAACATAATGTGTCAATCATAGCTCCGAAAAGAAAGGGAGAAAAAGAAGAAGAGAGTATGAGGGGGGAAAAAACCGCATCTTGGCCGCACAGGTCACAGGATCAAGGAGGTGGAAGATGGAAAAAAAAGACGGAAAGGGCAAAATTTGTCATGGAATTGGAGTAGTATCTCAGGGAGAAGAAAACAAGCACACCATCGGATCAAGGCCCAAAAACGCCCACCACCAAGGATGGGGGGGACCAGTAAAAACAGAGGGGCCAAAGAAGTGTCAACATTGGTCGCAAGAGAGGAAAGACTGCAGGGAAACGAGATGACCGTGTCAAAAGAGAGTTGTATAGTTCAAAAAGATCGTTGGGGGGGGCTCGGAAAAAAAACGCGAAAAAAAGTTGTAGGAAAGGGGTCTCAACGCCTGGTTAGTTGCTTGTCCCACAAAGAGAGGGGGCTGGACAGTGCAGTGGTGTGAAATTTAAAAAAAGGAGAGGGAAACGCATGGGCGGTTTCAGGTCAGAAACACACAAAAGAGCCAAAAAGCTGCATAGGGAAATCCCAAGGACTAAAAGAGGAGGTGGAAAAGAATAAAAAAAACACGTAGGGAAAATATCTTACAGAATTGAAAAAGGGGAGGGCCGGAGTGCACGGCCTGATGAGCTGGGCGCTCCTGGTTGGTATGAAACTTGACGTCGGAAATGCTTGGCGGAAGAAAAAAAAAGCCAAGAAGGCAAAAGAGGCCAATTCTTGTTGGGACAAGAAAACACAGTTCAAAAAGAAAGATACGGGGGAATTGAAGGCAGTTTGGTACATGGACGGCACCCACCAAAATTTTTTGAAGGGAGACGAACAGGGGAGGGGACGAGGAAGTCAGACCATAAAAAAACAGTCTTCCAAAGAAATCCTTAGCTGGACAAAATGGGAAAAAACCGGGCCTGACTGCACAGCGCTTTTTTAGCCTTGGAACGGCAAGAAAACTCTCACATGAGTGGAAGGAGGTGGCGGAGGGGGGGATATCGGGTTGGGTACAATCACCCCTGGCGATACCGCCATGCAAATGGACAAGGGGGCACAGCGCCAAACGGGAGGGGCGGGCGATTACAAAGGAAAAGAGAAGGAAAACATGAATCGGGAACAAAATCCATGCGGGTTTCAAAAAGAATATTAGGGAGTGGAAGGAAAACGTTGGAAGTGCAGTGACTTTTGCACGCAATAGAAGGGGCCAGCAAGAAAAGGCTTACGGTTGGGGAAAAAAAGAGGCAAGAGAGCAAGTTCTTTCATATCTACCCGATTAATATGCAGAGAAAAAAAAAAAGAACTGAACAAAAAAGTAAGAGATAGTGATGATTCGCTTCTGCTGTTGCGTTTCCAGCCATATTGGAAACAAAACCGCCAGGGAAAAGGGACGGGTGGGAAAATACGGGACTAAATTCGAATTGAGGTGGCTTACATCAGGGGGGTGGGCGCCACCGAGAGAATCCCCAGACGAATGATGCTGTGGAAGGGGAAACGCAAAGGGGGAAGAAGGTCTGCAGCTGACACACTATAAAAGAAAAGAACTGGGAGGAAAACGTGTCGCCCTTCCGGCCCGCGTAAGGGATTAGAAGCACAATTGATGTAACCGGGGCTCTGAATCAGATGGGAGAAAAACGTGGGGAAACCGGTTGGGTTCCAAAAAAAGTAAAGGGGCAAAAGGAGATTGAAGAAGAAAGGAAAAAAGTATAGTTGTTGCCATCAAAGAGCGGTCCGTTATCTTGCCCAAACACTCGCGGGGTTAAGGGAAAGGAAAAAAAAAGGGGGAGAGTGAGAGGGAGGGTGTCTCAAAGAAAAAAGCCCCAGGGTTATCAAACTTGGAAAGGGGTGAAAGACAAAAAAATATCCTTGTTCCCTACCAGGGTTCCAAGGTCGGAAAAAAGAAGGTAGTAAAGGAAAGGAAGGTTTGGGGAAAAGAAGGTAACGTACACACGTTTGGGGGATGAATTTCAACGCCACTAAGGGGGAGGAGTACCGTGGTTCAAAGACGTCATGACCCCAAATCCAAATCGATGGATGTGTAAACTCTCGGGGGGGTTGGAAAAGGAAAAAAAAAAAAACTGAAGGGAACTAAATTTTATCTTAAGTGGGCCATTCTCAAGAGAAAAGGGAACCCCAACCCGGTGAAGAGGGCCGTTCACCACGGGCCACCGCAAATATATAGAAGATCGGTACGGTTGGAAGGGTGAAGAAACAGTTTTCTAACTTTCCTGGGGAGTACTGGCACCAGGCCTAAAAGCATCCTTAACCAAAGGAACAGGGGATTTGCTCATCAAGGGGGGAATTGTTAGGGGGGGGGGGTGAAATGTTCTCAAAAACTGTGCCATGGGAAAGGAAGCCCCCGGGACGAGCGTGGATAACGCTGGTAACAGTATTCTGTCATTCAAGGCCGTCCTTCACCAAAACATTTCAACAGGGTCGGGTGGGGGGGAAGAGAGGGGGAACAGGAGGCGGGGAATTACCACTACAGGAGGGAGTACAAACTTTTTATAATATAAAGGTAACGGAAGGAAGAAACATCGCGCTGACGTGAGAAGTTCACTGTACACCTTGTTTAATCCGGTACGGGGAAAGGAACACAAAAAAACACTTGGCAAGGGGGGTGTGAAAAAGGGAGAACGGAACTGAACTGAATACTCCCTTTGGGAATGGGAAAAGAAAGGGTCGAAAGGGGTACCGGGTGCACAGTTCCTCATCCTCTTGAAAGAAAAGGGACAATACAAGTCTTAGAAAAGAAAGTCCATGTTAGGGAAGAAATATGTGGGTACTTAATGCCTATGGTAAAAAAGGGGAAGCAAATCAGAAAGAAATAAAAGTTTAAGGCAGGGCTCCCACACGGGGAAAAACCTCAAACCTCACAAGGCTCTCTGAGGACGAATGAGGAATTCAAAACCCTCTCTCGCGTTCATCGCTATACAAAAAAAGGGAGGAAAAAGAGAAAGGAGCGAGAGGAGAAAGAAAGTTATAAAGGAGAGGGACGTTGAGGGGCAATAAGACGGGAAAAGGAGCATAAAGGACTGTTAGGACCATTATCTAATTACGTCCAAAGAAAGATAAGGGAGGCCAAATATTTGAGCAGAAAGACATGTGACGAGGACCGATCAAAATAGAAAAGGAAGACGGGAAACGGTCAACGGCACCGGCAAAAAAAAAACCTTGCAGAAGAAAGAAAAGCCAAACCGAGAATGGCATGAGGACTTAGTGACCGCAGAGTTCCATCTTATGAGTTAAAAGGACACCCACCAGTCGCTTAGAGAGGGAAAAAATCTAAGAAAATAAACTTGTGGCGTACGGGAGAGCTAGGGGGGAAGACGTCAAATCACATGGAAAGGGAGAGAGGAAATGGGGGACGGGAAGATGGGGGGATTCGTTGGGTAAAAGCCAAGGCCCGGAAACACCCAAGCATTGTTGTTGAGGTGTTTTGGGGGTCAGGAGGCGGCAAGAGATAAGTTCAAATCAAAGGAAGAGACAACCAACAAAGGAGGGAAGAGGAAACAGAAAAAAAATGTCACGTACAGGACAAAAGCCATTCAAGTACAAAGGGGGGAAGAACAGAAAGAGGGAATCGAGAATAAGGGAAGTAGACGGCTGGTCGGACGGTGAAAGTAGGTGTAACATTGGGAAAGAAGCGGGGTTGAGGAAACGGGAAACTTAAAAAGTCAAACTCAAAAGAAAAAAAAATAGTAGGGCGTGGCAGGGCGGGGGAACTGCCTCATCTTAACGGTCCCTAGGGGAAAAAGGAATTCATCAAACAAAAGAGGCAGCAAAAAACTACGGAAAAGGGGAAGACCAAATTGATGTTGAAAGAAAGAGCGCCCCAGAGCAGTGACGAAGCTATTTGGATTAAGGTGTCATGAAGGGACGAAAAACGGGGGGGAAAAGTCTCAATTGAAAAAAAATGGAAGGTGTTGATGGAAATGAAGCAAATACTTAGAAAAAAAAACCCCCCATTACCAACGTCGTTGGTCCACAGCCCTGGATTAATTGGTATCGAAGACTAAAAAGGGGGGCGACAAAGAAGGGGAGGGAAAATAAGAATAAGGCGTTGCCCTTCAAAAAAATTCCGTTCTAAACGGGAGGGAACCGAAGCTGATTCAAAGGGCCAGACTGGCATTGGTCATACCCAAAACGCGAAGGGGGGGAGAACGAAAGAAGGACAAGAAGTAAAAGGGGGAAGAAGGGTGAAGTTGACTCCTAAGGAAAGAACCCATTGGGAAGAACGTTTGGTAACAAATGCCCGGGCTCCCGACCAAACTCCTGAATTGAGAGAAAATTTTAAAGGTGATAGAAACCTGTATACGCGCCGGAGAACACACAGAAGTCACCAGCATGCCCGGCGCAGTATTGATATTAAGGGAAATGGGGCTGGTGAAAAGAGGGACGTCGCAGAAGGCGGAATGGACAAGGGGGAAACACAACACAATAAAGAAAGTCTGGTTAGAATGAGGGGAACGGAAAACAAATATATTGGAAGGCCCAGCTCAAAATTAAGCCTTTCGTGAGGGCTCTTGGGAAAAAAAAAATAGACATTTGCCAGAAAAAAAACAGTGGCATCAAAAAACGGGCGGGCCATATAGAAAAAAAAGAAGCCAGAGGATGCCCCTATAGGGGTGGTTGGTTATGCCAAACAAGAATAGAGAGGGGGGAGACATGGGGAAAAATAGAGGGGGACTAAAGGGTCTTAAATGCTAGTGGAACCTTGAACCAGCCCAAAGACAGTGCCGATGTCCAAAGAAATTCGCAAGAAGCAGGCCAACAAAAAAGGAGTTGGGGGTCCCGAGAAAACCGTCAGCTTTAAGGCAAAGGAGTATAACACAGTTGTAACCGGATCGCCCGCAAGCCGGGGGTGCGAGGGGTCAGCCACCTGGATGCTTCAATAGACAATGGATTGAAAAAAGTTCACCAGACAAGAGGGATAGACCACCAAAAAAAAGAAACAGCAAGTGAGAAGTTGGCACGAACAAGGCAGATGAGAAGTCCAGGATGGCCAGAAGCGACAGTGTAAAAAGGATAAAAGAAAGAAGTGGGCGTGGGTTGTGTCCTTAGGCGGAGGCCCGGCAAAGGGGGGATATTTCCACATAATCTCGGGGGGCCGTCCAGGATCCAACTGACTTGTCAAGAATTTAAAGAATTTGGGGGAATGCACGGGGTAGGTAAAAAAAGGAGTCTTATCTGTCAAGCTATGCAGGACGGGGGGATTGTGGAGAAGGAAGGGAAAAAAGGGGAGAAGGGCAGTTCAAAAGAGCCCAGCCCCAGCGTCATAAGGCCGGCCAATGAAAAGAATGCGATAAAGACGTGGGACCAACAACAACAAGAGGGAGGAGTACAATTAGATTGGAAAAAAAAAATTTCAAAATGTGGAGGACTCGGAAGTGCCGCCCTGAAAAATTGGTCTGGACCAAGAGGTTGGGAACGAAAAAAATGCGACAAAGGACATTCACCTCACGGCGAAGAACTGGCAGGTAATGGTTTGGACCGAAAAAAAAGAGAAATGAGGAAGTTGTGACAGTTTGGGTATTCATGACGGCCCCCAAAAACGCGATGGGGAAAAAAGAAAAAAAAGGGGGAAGAAAGGGGGGGGGGGGGATGCTCGACTAACATAGTCAACAAAGCATTAAGGAAACTTGGGAAATGGTGAAAAAATAACGCTGAACAGCTGTGACTTGTACCTTGGTAAAAAATTAAAAAGGGTGGGGCCTGATGGGAGGGGGAAAGAATGGACTGGGAAATCCTGGAGGTTTGAAGCTCAAAAGGGAAGTAACGCAACGGAGGGTCGATTCCGGTTCCCAAGGGGGATAACCAACATGATCTGAAAGGACATCGGGGGGAAAAGGCCAAAAAAAAAGGCAGGGGGGGCAGGCGGACGACCAGGGGGAGAAGGTGAAAAAAAGGACAGAGGACAAGTAAAGCGCTGCGTTTACTCATACAGTGACCTCTAGAAAGGAGGCGAAGTGATATGGTAAAAATGGGTAGATTCCTGAATACCAACCCGCCTGGGAAAAAAAAAAAAAAAAAAAAAAAAACAAAAAAAAAAAAAAAAAACAAAAACAAAAACAATGAATATAGGAAGAGGGGAGAAGTCAGGAGGGATGGCGGGGAAATAATGTCCAGACTCTGTCCCCATCAAAAAAGGGGGGGAGGAAGAACTGAATTTGAGGACTCCAGATCAACTTCTGAAAAACGAAAGTCTTAAGGAGGGACTGGGAGGAAAAAGGGGTTACGGGAAAAAAAACGGGAAAAAAGAAATGATGCTGTGAATACGAATAACACACACATAAAAAGGGAGGAAGAGAGGCCAGATTCCCAATTACTATAAAGCAATGCGCAGGGAATCGGTTAAAGGGGAAAAGGTCGAGGGGGGTCGGGACCGCCCGTCAAACGTTGGGGAATGGGGGGAAAGCTGGCCCTGTCCTGCAAAGATTGTCGGGATTGGTTTAGATTTACAGGAAGGTCATTGGGGGGGAAAAAGAGAAAGAATACCGAAGAAAGTTCGATCAGAAGAAGTGGTCCGGACGTAAAAGAAAGAGGAGATTGTAGCCAAGGCCCAGGAAATCTTTTAATCAGTCTTATGTCTCCGCCCGCGTGAGAAAAGGGAAAAAAAAGAAAGAGGGAATGGAAGGAACCAACAGAGGGGGGTTTCCAAATGTCGACACACAGGGGTTTATTACTTAAAAAGTTTGGGAAAAACGACGTTGGGACGAACAACCGACTATTGGCTTTACGAAAAGGAAGGAAAAGGAGAGGGAAGGCGGGAAGGAAAAACCAGGCATCCAAATCGCGGGCTGTGGGGCACTCTCTTGGTGGAAAGAGACCAACCTGAACGAGCGGACAACTTTATAAAGAGCAGTGACGTCTGATGACGGAGAAGAGATCCACGGGGAAAGAAGCCCGTGGAAGGGGATGGAAAACGTCCGCAAAAGGCAAATTGAAAAGGGGGAGTTGGAAATGGTTCACAGGCTCTCAGTTTTCACGCAACCGGGCAGGGGGGGAAAAGGAAAAGCCACGAGGGGAAAAGGAAAAAAATCTTACCTAATGTTTTTAAAGGGAATTTAAAAAAGGCGATGTTAACAAGGGTGGGTATTGAATGGCCGGCGCTGAAAAAACGGTGGGACCAGGATAGAACTAAAAAAGGGGGGGTTCGGGAAGGGGGAAAGGGGGAAGCATAGTCAATTTCCGCCGAAAGGGGGACAAAAAAAAGGATGACCTAATCACCGGCAGGCCAGATTTTACAACGGCGTGATAGGGAGCCTGGAAAAAAGAAGACTAGAACGGCTGTGAGGAAAAAAAATAACATCTCTCTGATCAATGACAACGTCACTGGACACTAAAGGGGGAAAAGTGACTTGGGAGTTGGGCCACAAAAGAAATAGCCGACGGCACTCAAGGGCATGGTGTTGCGGTGAAAAATAGGGGGACATGTCTGAGGAAAAGATGGATAAGAGGGGGGAAAGGACCTGACAGGAACGACTCACAAGTTCAGGACATCCAGTTCATGCATGAGTCAGTGAAACAAAGAGGTTACCATATGTGGACGAGACTTAAAGGATGTTGAGTTGGACAAAAAGAGGTTCACAGGGAATCCGGCATTAACGGGGAGGGGAAACCAAAAAAAAACCACCAACAAACCCCCAAACCAAAAAAAAAAAAAAAGGGAATGCCAGAATGATGAATAGTACTCGCTCGTTCC